>WNGJ01007657.1_pt1 | contig 11495 bp, 10 predicted proteins | sample 5400611 | NCBI WGS metagenome assembly WNGJ01 (sample SAMN13153375, study PRJNA577476) | soil metagenome | isolation source: 40 cm soil or saprolite under Garry oak tree replicate 1 | place: USA:California | collected 2016-06-15 | reverse complement strand
CGGCGTCAGGATGTACCGGCCGATCGTCGCGAGATTGGAGCGGGCTTCCTCGTGGGAGGGCTTTTCGACCAGGTCGTCCAGTCGGATGACCCCGGGTTCAACTTCTTTGCCGACGGCCATTCCATACCGCCCGATCTGTTCCCGCGGGACCTCCTGCAAAGCGATCACGGAACGACCGAGCTTTTCGTGGACCGCGCGCAGGACCCCGGCGCAAGGGGGATCGACCGTGATGTCGTCCCCCAGGAGCAAGCCAAACGATTCGTCGGCCACGAAGTCGGCGGCGCGCAGAACCGCATCGCCGAGGCCCCGCGGGCTCGACTGCCTCACGTACATGATCCGCGCGGCCCTCATCAGGGCCTCGAGGTCCTCGAGGGCTCCGGGACGACTCGACTTCGCGAGATACTCGTCGAGCTCCAAGTTCGCATCGAAGTGGTCTTCGATCGCGCGCTTGCTGCGACCCGTGACGATGAGGATCTCCCGCATCCCGCTCGCGACGGCCTCCTCGACGACGAACTGGATGGCGGGCTTGTCAACGATCGGGATCATCTCCTTCGGCATGGCCTTCGTGTACGGCAGGAAGCGGGAGCCCAATCCGGCGGCCGGGATCACGGCCTTCATGCGCGCGCGAAGCCGCGGCCCTTCGATAAACCCTTCCCCGTGAGAATCCTAGCGACCCTTCGCCCGCACCGGCCGTTCGAGGACGCCCGGTCGGCCACGGACGAACCCTCGAAGGTATCCCGCGAGCAACGCCGCATCGAGCGCGAACCCCGCACCGATCGCGTACGGCACCTGCGTCCATAGGCCGGCGCGGATCACCTTCCGGACCCGGAAGATCACGTATGCGACGGCGCCGAGAATCAGCAGGAACCAAAGCGGCCACCACAGCCAACCGAGGAGGAGGAGGACCACCCCTGTCGCATAGGCTCCGTACACGAGCGCGTACCGCGAGCCTCCCACGAGGAATATCCGAGCCTGCCCGTCCGACTCGGCAAATTGACGATACATCCGGTACGCGGCTCGGACAGACGTCGCGGGCCGCCAGCGGACGACCGCGGCCGGCTCGAACGCGAACCGCAGGCCAGCCGCCCGGAGGCGCAGGTCGAAGACCGTGTCCTCCGCGGTTTCCAGGTCTTCCGGATAGCCTCCGACTTGCCTCCAAGCGGCCTGCGTGAAGGCGACGCTCCGCGAACTCGGAAGGAATGTGTCGGGACGAATCTGATCGATCGAATACTGCGTGAGTAGGCCCAGGGCTCGCTCGCGGGGCGTGGTGACGTTCAGTTCATACCATCCCGCGACGACGTCCGCTTCGCCCCTCTCGATCGGCGCGACGATCCGTCCGAACCACTCGGGATCGAGGATGCAAGCATCCGTGCAGGCGATCACGTCCGCGTCGGCCATCCGGAGCGCCGTGTTGCGGCCCACGGATCGGTTCCCGGGTGCGGAAGACCATCGGAACGGGAACGAGGTCCGTCCCGCGAACGCTTCCAGAAGCGCCGGAGTTCGATCGGTCGAGCCGCCATCCGTGATGAGGACGACGTCCGGACGGACGCGCTGGCCTTCCAGAGAAACGAGGAACTCCTCGAGGCGTGATTCCTCATTCCGGACCGTGGCGATGATCGCACGTCGCACGGGCCTCCAATCCCCCGGGTCCCTAAAACGGTTCGTCCGGCGGAAAGGCTGAAGTCCGGGAGGCACCGTCCCCGCCCGTGGCGGAGCCGCACGTCCTCGTGCTCGTGCTCAACTACAACGCAGGGGGAGCCCTCGATCCCTGCCTGCGTTCGCTCCAGGCGACCACGTACGGAAACGCGGAGATCGTCGTGCTGGACAACGGCTCCACCGACGGATCCCTCGAAGCGGCCCGTCGCCTCGACCTCGAGGTCCACGAGTTCGGAGCGAACCTGGGATATTGCGTCGCGTACAACCGCGGCATCCGTCAGTTCCGGGCGGACGCGGATTTCGTGCTCCTCTCCAATGCCGACATCGTCGTCCCTCCGGACACAATCGGTCGGATCGTCGCTCTAGCCGAGTCCGACCCCGCCATCGGTTTCGCAGGGCCCATCCAGCGAAGAGCGGACACCCGCGGGATTCGGTCGGCGGGCATCCGCTGGCGCTGCGGTCGCCTCCCGAAGCATGTGTTCATCGTCGGCGAGCCCATCGATGCCGTCGAGGGGGCTTTCGTCCTGATCCGCCCGGATGTGTTCGAAAAGGTGGGACTTTTCGACGAAGCGTACGCCCTCAATTTCGAGGATTTGGACTTCCAGTTCCGAGCGCGGCAACAGGGCTTTCGGAGCGCGATCGCCGGAGACGCGGAAATCCTTCACGAACCCCCGGGGACGACAAGGCGCGTGACGGGGGCCTACTACCAGGCGCGAAATGCGTGCCTCCTCACCTCCCGCTTCTGCGATCGGACGGCTCTCGTCCGACTCCAGGCACGTCTGTACACCGAGGGCATCGCCGGGAGAATCCTCCTCCGACCGCGGGCACCCTACCTCCTTCAGGGTCTGCGCGACTTCCGGCATGGCATCACTGGCATCAAGCATTTCGCGTAGGCGTGCCGACGAAAAAGAATTCGGCCGAGAACAGCCCAGGGAGCAACGAAGCCACTCGGTAGTTCGCTTCGACGAGGGCGCGCTTGAACCGGAGGAGCGGGACGTCCGGAACTAGATCCGTTTCCTGGATGTCCAGTCCGGCTTCCTCGAGCATCGCGCGCGCCGTCTCGCGCGTGTAGAACCGCAGGTGGGTGCGGTCGAGGATCCCGCTGTCTTCGTAGTCGAACCGGCCGACGAGGAGTCGGAGGCGAACGGACCAGTGAGCCACGTTGGGGATGGCCACGACAATCCGGCCTCCTTCCCGCAACAGAGGGAAGAGGCGCCGCAGAGCGCCCGTTGGATCTCCGAGGTGTTCGAGTACGTCGATGAGAAGGATGGCGTCGAAACTCGACGGAGGCAGTGGCAACGGCATCGTTGCCACATCACCTACGAGGACCTGTTCGACGAACTTTCGTGCCTTTGCGGCGGCTTCGGGGCGTACTTCGATCCCCGTGACTCGGCAGCCCATCGCTGCGATTCGTCCGGTCAAGGCCCCGCTGCTGCATCCGACCTCGAGCACGTTGTCCCCATGCCGCAAGTACGCCAAGGTCCGCATATGGGCGCGATGCGGGACCGGGTCGAATACGTCGTAGTGACCCGTGAAATCACCCAAGTTCCAAGATTTTGGCCAATGCTCCGGCTGCCTGTGCCTCAAGCACGGGATAACGCCCACGAAGAAATGACTCTTAGCCTCCCGCTAGTCGATCGCAGGCGGGAGGATTTCCGTCAAGTTGCCTGCAGAGATTTTACTTCACCCATTCGTGGAACTCGCCCTCCCGGACGGACCACGCTGCGGAAACCCGAAAGGGCCTCCGTGGTCATCTTAAAATATCGGCGGACCATAGCAACGGCCGCGCGGCGCGTAAGCCACATGTCACCCGCTCCCCCCGCGGCGTCATCCCCGATCAACGTACTCGCCGTCATCCCTGCCCGCAAGGGCTCCAAGCGCCTGCCTGGGAAGAACTGGCGACCGCTCGGGGGAAAACCGCTCATTCTCTGGACCATCGAAGCTGCGACCCGCAGTGCCCGAATCACAAAAATCCTCGTCTCGACCGACGCCCCCGTGATCGCGGACCTGGCTCGCGGAGCAGGGATTGACGTCCCGTTCCTTCGCCCGAGTACGCTTGCGACTGATGCCGCGAAGACGGTGGACGTCGTGAGACACTCCGTAGACTTCGTCGAGACCAAGGGGCCACGCGTGTCCTCGGTCGTCACGCTCCAGCCTACGTCGCCTCTTCGATCGACCGCCGACATCGATGCCTCGATCAACCTTCATCTTCAAGATCCCACTCGAAGCGTCGTGAGTGTCGCTCCCGTCCATCCGTCGCCCAGCTTGTGGATGTTCATTGAAAAGGAGAACCTCCTACCCGTTTCGGGGTCGTGGCCCAAAGCCGGGGATCGACCGGCCCGGGAAGCATACGCATTGAACGGAGCGATCTTCGTGACCCCTCGGAAAATCCTCGAGTCAGGCGACCTCGTGGGCCCAGACCCGCGAGCTTACATCATGCCGCGTGAACGGTCTATCGACATCGACGACGAGCTGGATTGGCGAATCGCGGAGGCCTTGATTCGTTGAGGTTGCGGCTGGGTCGGCGGACAATCGGAGACGGTGCCCCATGTTTCATCGTTGCCGAGGCGGGCGTCAATCACAACGGCGATGTAGATCGGGCGTTCAAAATGGTCCGCGTCGCGAAGCAATCCGGTGCCGACGCAATCAAGTTTCAATCCTTCAATCCGGAAGCCCTCGCGACGGCCACGGCTCCACTTGCCGTCTATCAACGCCGATCCAGCGGCCGACAACGAAGCCAGGTCGAGATGCTCCGGGGCCTGGCTCTTAATGAGGATGAACAACGGCAGATCGAACGCGCTTGCCAGAGCGCCGGCATCACGTTTCTTTCGACTCCCTTCGACGATGCGAGTGCGCGATTCCTTGCCGACTTGGGCGTTCCTGCGTTCAAGATCGGCTCGGGAGACCTCACGAACATACCCCTCCTTCGTCTCGTCGCGGGATTCGGCAGACCCATGTTCGTATCGACCGGGATGGGGACGATGGAGGAGGTCGAAGAGGCCGTCCGGACGGTGAAACGGGGAGGCCACAGCAAGCTCGTCGTTCTCCAATGCACGACGGCCTACCCAGAGCGAGCGATGGACGCGAATGTCCGCGTCATCCCTGAGTACCGACGCAAGCTTCGGACCCTCGTGGGCTTTTCGGACCACACAATCGGCTTCACGGCGGCCGTCGCTGCCGTGGCCCTCGGCGCTTGTGTCGTCGAGAAGCACTTCACCCTGAGCCGCAGGCTCCCGGGTCCGGATCATCGTGCCTCTCTGGAACCGGCCGAACTTCGCCGATTCGTCGCTCACATCCGCGAGGCGGAGGCAGTCCTCGGCGACGGGAGGAAGCGCGTCCTGCCCATCGAGCGACCCAACATCGTGCCCGCGAGAAAGAGTGTCGTGGCGACGATCGCCATCCCTGCCGGCACTCGGATTCGAAGTTCGATGCTCGCGATCAAGCGGCCGGGATCCGGAATTCCGCCGCGTGACGTGCGCAAGGTCATCGGCAAAATAGCCCGCGTCAACATCCCGGCCGACAGCCTGATCTCGTGGCGACAGGTGCAGCCATGAGGCGCGTCGGGGTCATCACCGGCAACCGCGCCGACTACGGTCACCTCGTCCCTGTCCTTCATGGTATTCGCTCGAGCCGGGCGCTGAACCTCCGACTATTTGTCACAGGCGTGCATCTCTCGGAGGAGTTCGGCCGGACCGCGGATTTCATAGAGAGAGATGGTATCAAGCCCGCGGCGGTTCTCGCGAAACGGGCGTTCGACTCGACGCCGGAAGGGACGGTCCACGGGATCGGACGTCTCGTCGAAAACCTGGCGAAGCCTTTGCGCACCGAGGCCGTGGACGTCCTGCTGCTGCTCGGCGATCGGGGGGAGATGCTGGCTGGAGCCATCGCCGCGACGTACTTGCGCATCCCGATCGCCCATCTCCACGGCGGGGAGCGTACCGGCGACGTCGATGAGCCGGTCCGCCACGCGATCAGCCGGCTCGCCCACATCCACCTTCCCGCCACCAAAGAAAGCGCGATGCGCCTCAAGCGGGCGGGAGAACAACCGTGGAGAATCCATGTGGTCGGATCGCCTCGCGTCGATTTGATTCTCCACCGCAAAAGGCTGCCACGCGACAAGGTGCTAAAGGCCCACGGACTGAATCCGAGGAAACCCTTGATCTTGCTGGTCCAGCATCCGACGGCAAAAGATCGAACGCGTGCGGGCATGTTGTACCGCCGAACCTTAAGTGCCATCTTGCCACTGGACGCAAACATCGTGGCGATGTATCCCAACGGGGATCCCGGAAGCCGAGATATCATCCGCGTCCTCAAGACATCTGCACGACGACATCCCATCACGGTCTATCCGAGTCTTCCAGAAGACGAGTTCCTCGACCTCCTCTCCTCCGCGAACGTCCTTGTCGGAAACTCGAGCAGTGGCATCATCGAGGCGCCTTCCCTGAAAGTGCCTGCAATCAATATCGGGGATCGACAGAAGGATCGGGAACGGGCGGGGAATGTGATTGACGTGCCCCATGATTCGACCATCATTCGCAAGTCGGTGCGAAAGGCGATCTTCGATGAAAAGTTCCGGCGGAAGGTGGCGAGGGGCCGGTCGCCCTGGGGCGACGGACGGGCCACTCGCCGTATCGTACGAATCCTCGAATCGGTCCCCTTCAATGAACACCTCTTGGAAAAGCACTTGACTTCGTGAGGAACGTTCATGCGCGTCGCTGTCTACGGGTCCGGAGGCCATGGAAAGGTCGTCGCGGACATCTTGGCCGCCGCGTCGGAGCATGAAGTGATCGGCTTCCTGGATGACGACCCGAAAAAGGCCGAGGGCGCCGTTGGCGGCCTTCCGGTGCACCTCCTTCAATCCAACCTCCGCGAGCGCGCGAGACAACTGAAGTTCGAAGCCGTGGCGTTGGGAATCGGAGACAACCGGGCACGGGCCTCCATCGTCGAACGATGCCGCGCCGGAGGAGTCGCCATCGTCCAAGCAATCCACCCCCGGGCCACCATTGCTCCCACGGCCGAGCTCGGCTCGGGCGTGGTCATCATGGCGGGTGCTGTGGTGAACCCGTTCGCCCGCATCGACGAAGGGGCATGCATCAACACATCCGCCACCGTGGATCACGATTGCGTGATTCATCGGTACGTGCACATTTGGCCAGGGGCGCATATTGCGGGAACCGTCGAAATCGGTGAGTTCTCGTATGTCGGGATGGGAGCCTCGGTCCTCCAAAATCTCCGAATCGGAAAACGAGTTGTGGTCGGGGCAGGGGCGGTCGTCCTGGAAGACCTGGAGGACGGGGTCACCGCCGTGGGAGTCCCGGCACGACGAATCAAGTCGGGGCAACATACGAAAGGTGGTCGAACATGAAATCCGTTGTCATCGTCGGCGGATCGGGCTTTATCGGAACCCATGTGGCTCAGCGCCTCACGGCGGCGGGTCTCAAGGTGACCGTGTTCGACCTCGTCGAACCCCGCAAGGGTTCCCACGCTCACGCGGTCCGCGGCGACGTATTCAAGGCGGAGGAGATCGAAGCCGGGATTCGAGGGAGCGAGACGGTCATCGACCTTGTCGGGCTCGCGGATATCGGTGAATGCCAGAACCATCCCGACCGTTCCTTCCGACTGAACGTCGACTCGCTGATCCGGATCCTGGAAGCCTCTCGAAGAGAGGGCATCCGTCGGGTCGTGTTTCCCTCATCCGCCGCGGTGTACGGAAAAGTCGAGACCGTGCCGATTGACGAGAGTGCCACGCCGAACCCGTCGACCGTATACGGGTGGCACAAGATGATGGGGGAAATGGCGCTCCGGGCCTATCGCCAGAACTATGGCATCGGCTATGTCATCCTCCGCCTCTTCAACGTGGTGGGGACCGGGAACCGAGGGGTCATCCACAGCTACGTGCAAGGGGCGCTTGCGGGCAAGGCCATCCGAGGGTTCGGACGAGACCAGCTCCGCGACTTCGTCGATGCCGGCGACGTCGCGGAGGCCTTCCGACTCGCCGCAACCCAATCCGATGTGGTGGACAAGATAATTAACATCGGTTCCGGTGAAGGAATCCGGATATCGGAGCTCGCGGCGATGGTCGGAAGAGCGGTCCCGGGAACGGCGATCGAATTCGAGGAAAAGCCCGATTTCATCCCCTATCACGCGGTGGCCGATATCACCCTCGCCCGCAAGCTCCTCGCATTCCGGCCCACGCCGGCGCGCGACGTGGTCACGAAACTCATCAAGGATCTGGTGGCGCATGGCGGATAGACCTGCAATCCTCGGGGGACCCCCGGCATTCGAACAGACATTTCCGATCATCCGCCCCTCGGCGGACGAGGCAGCCACGCCCGGCTTGTCCGATCGGATGCACGCGGTGCTTCAGTCGAACATGCTGTCGAACGTCGGAATCTACGTCAAGAAACTGGAGGAGGAATTGGAACGGCGGCTACGCGTCGACCACGTGGTGGCGACCTCTTCCTGCACCCTCGGCTTGATTCTGGTCCTCCAGGCGCTTGGCCTGCGAGGGAAGCGGGCCGCGGTCCCGTCCTTCACGTTCAACGCGACCGGCCTAGCCTGTTATTGGACCTCGAACGAAATCAACTACGTCGACGTGGACGACACGCTGACCGTCGACACAACGCTCCTCTCCGCCCTTCGGGGAAAGGTCGACTTCCTCTTGCCTGTCCATTTGTACGGGAATCCGTGCGATGTCGACGGCCTCCAAGAGTGGGCGGCTCGGGGGCACGCGCCCATCGTATACGATGCGGCTCACGCACTCGGATCCGTATTCCGGGACAGGCCCATCGGCGGTTTCGGGACCGCCGAGGTGTTCAGCCTCAGTCCGACGAAGCTGATTACGACGGGCGAGGGAGGCCTGGTGGCTACGAATGACGCCAAACTCGCCGACCGAATTCGACTCCTCCGAAACTACGGGAACCATCCTGACTACACTTGCGACGTTCCCGGCCTGAATGCCCGGATGTCCGAAATCAATGCGGTCGTGGGACTCGAGCTCGTCGTACATCTCGACCGGTACGTGGAGTCCCGGAACCGGTACGTGGAGCGATACAAACGCAAACTCGGAGCGATTCCAGGAATGGAATTCCAACGGATCCGAACCGGTGCCCGTTCTGGTCATAAGGACTTCAGTGTCTTCGTGAACCCAGACGCTTTCGGCATGGACCGCGATGCCCTGGCGAAAGCTCTCGAAGCGGAACGAATTTCGACGAAGAAGTATTTCTTCCCGCCGATGCATGAGCTCGATGCGTTCCGACCGAAGCGAAAAGCCTCCCTTCCGGTGACGGAGCAGGCATCGCGACGAGTGCTATCCCTCCCCATTCACAACGTCATGCGCGAGTCGGACATCGACCGGATCGCGGATCGCATCGAATTGATCTCGGCCCATGTGCCAGCGGTCCGTGCGAAACTCGGTCTAGCGTCTTGACGGGAAAGCCTCTAAACCGGGGCAGTATTGCCGCATCGAATGGGGACGGTCCTTGTCGCCGAAGCCGCGGGCCGAAGGGTGAACTGGGAAGCTGCAACGGGCGCGATTCGAAATCCGACGGCCCGTGTGATCGCGTGCGATCCTATTGCCTTCCAACGGGCGCGAGGGATCCGCGAAAACGTCGTCGCAACAAGCGCCCTGATCCAACCCGAAGACATGGCGGAAATCGACCGGCGAGTTGCCAAACAACTCGACGCATGTCGCCGCGCCGACACTCTCGATGCGATGACGGGACACGATGTCGCATTTCTTGCCGCGCGAACCATCGCCTTCCAGATCGTCGGCTTTGAGAAAGCACTAGCCATGGCGGAGAAGCTCGTCGCCTCGACGGACCAATTTGTGCTGGTTGGAGACAGCCGGCCGGTGGCCAGCGAGGCATATCCTTCCGAATGTCAAGACCTGTTTGATATCCTCGACGCATGGACCCGATCCGAAGGGATACCGTGTGATCGCATCGCGGCGCCCGGCGAGCCCGTCGACACCGATCGCTGGGCCTCCGACCTCGGCCCGATGGTCGCCGCGGTCGCCGAGCGCTTATCGCGTCTCCGATCGAGACGCGTCCTGGCGGTCCGCTTGTACGGAGACCTGCGACAGCGGTTGTCTCGACTCCTGCGGGGCGCGGCCGTCCTCCCACTGATTCTGCCGGATCATGCATCGGGGACCGATTTGGCGGCGGCGGGCGCTCTTGCGAAAGCCTGGTCGAACCGCCTGGACTACCTCGATGAGGTCCCCGGGGCAGTGCGAACTCTGGCGGTCAGCCGGCTGCGCGCAGCCGTCGCGCAAGAACTTCCGCTCGCATTCGCCTGGGCTCGAGCCGCCTCCAGGGCTGTTAGGCGATTCAAGCCGCACGTGGTGGTCCAGATGGAGGACATATCGCCATCGGGGCGAGCCTTGGCCTCCATCGGACGGGCCGCGGGGGCGTGGACGGTTGTGGTTCAGCACGGCCTCATTGGAGAGAGTCTGTACGGAATCCACGTAATGCCCGCGGTCGCGAGCTGCCATGCCTGCTGGGGGGACATTTCTCGGCAGTGGAACTTGGACCACGGGGCTCCAGAAGACTCCCAGATTGTGGTCGGCAATCCGATGTTTGATCGGTATTTCCAGGGAGGAAAATCGTTGCCGAGGCCGCCTGAAAAGGCACGGGAAGTCGCATTCGTCAGCCAACCCTTCGTCCCCCTCGCTCCTTCCGAGAGCGACTTCGACCGCTTGGAAGCGTTGATGGCGCTTTTGCCCTTCGACGAACGAGGGGTACCAATTGCCATCCGTCCGCATCCCTCCGAGGACCGGTCGCGGCTGAAACGACTCGTGGATTCCGTCGGTTTTTCCAAGACCCAATGGGATGAGACTCTCGCCGCAACATTGCGACGCCCTGCCGTGATTGTGTGCAAGAGCTCTACGGCGGCCCTGGAGGCGATGATCTATCATCGTCCCATCGTCCTCGCGGCGCTCTCCGGTCGGGGGGATCCAACCGAACTCGGCCGCGAAGGGGCGACGCTCGTTGCAACGACTCCGAGCGACCTCACCTCCGCGGTCCAGTCGTGCCTGGAGGATCCCGTCGTGCTGGCCTCGTTGGATTCCGCATGTAGTCGTGTACTCCCGCAGTTCCTAAACGGGATGGACGGGAGAGCCGCCGAACGACTCGCCGCCGCTCTGAACGACCGGTTGGCCGGAGGAAAACGGAATATCTCCCCGCGGAACTCGCCCAAGGACAGATCCCTGTCTCCTGCCGTGTCGCCGACGGTGCGAGGGCGGCGCTAAGTCACCCACCAACGACAGCATGAGGGCGGCTCTCTTGCCCGCCGCTCGAGCTTTTGTCAATTCGGGATGCCCGTCCCGCTATTCTTTTATATCCATCGGACTGTTCCGCAATTCCGTCCGACTCTCGTCGGACATCAGAAGGATATAGATGGGATGGGTAGTAGCAGTGCTTCCCAGCGCTGACTTTCCACCGGTCAGGTGAGGCCTTGTTCCTGAAAGAGATCCAGATGGAGAATTTCAAGTCGTTCGGGCGAAAGATCTCGGTCCCCTTCCTGCAGGGGTACACGTCCATCACGGGTCCCAACGGCTCGGGGAAGAGCAACATCGCGGACGCAATCCTGTTCGTCCTGGGCCCGAAGAGCGCCAAGGCGATCCGCGCGGGCAAGCTGACGGACCTGATCTGGAACGGCGGGAAGGACAAGAACGCCGCCGACTCCTGCCAGGTGAGCCTGATCTTCGACAACTCGGACCGACAGATTCCCCTCGAGGCGGACGAGGTGAAGCTGACTCGGTACATCGGCCTGAGCCCCTCCGTGGAGGGCGGCTACAACTCGTACTTCTACATCAACGACCGGAAGTCCTCCCTGTCCGA
>WNGJ01007656.1_pt1 | contig 11495 bp, 17 predicted proteins | sample 5400611 | NCBI WGS metagenome assembly WNGJ01 (sample SAMN13153375, study PRJNA577476) | soil metagenome | isolation source: 40 cm soil or saprolite under Garry oak tree replicate 1 | place: USA:California | collected 2016-06-15 | reverse complement strand
GCGAACGCGACCATCTCCTTGCGGTCCTCGTCCGACGCGTCGATGTGGACGACGGTGTACTGCGTGCCCTTGTAAGCCGCGAGCGTGTTCCGTCGCACGCCGGGCCCCAGGGCTTCGACGAGCGCGCCGTCGGCCGAGACGATGAGCGCGCTGTGATTCCAGTACGTGTACGGCCGGTCCTTGCCCATGAAGCGCAGGCCCTGCCCGAACTGGATCACGCGGCTGAAGAACTCACCACCGTGCGTGAGGATGAAGTCGCCGGGCAGAGGGTCGGGATCGTCCTGGCCCGGCGGGATGTGTTCGAATCTCGCCTTCATCACCGCGCTGATCCTATCCAGCGCAGGTACCGCTCCGCGGATCTTTCGATCGCCGCGATCCCACCTCCGGGCATGACCCGATCCCACCAACCGCCGTAGACACGGTCGAAGGCGTACGGACGAACGCGATCGACGATGTGACGGATCTCATCCGGCGGGAGAGGGATGAGATTCGGATAGCTCCGCATGAAGCTGACGAAGCGGACATCCGGCACGACCGTGATCGTGTCGCCGACCAGAAGCGCGCCGCGGCCACCCGCGCCGTCTGCCCAATGCAGCGCTGCGCTGCCCTCGAAGTGACCGCCACACTGCACGAGCGTGACGCCGGGCGAGAGCTCGCGTGTGCCGCGCCAGGTCACGATCGCGGGATCGTCGCGCTGAACCCATTCGCGGTCCGCAATCGGGATGTAGATCGGCGCTCCACCGAAGGCCCGGCTCCACTCGACCATGGCGCCATAGAAATGCGGATGCGAGAACGCGATGCCGCTGATCCCGCCTCGCGCGCGGATCTCCGTGATGGCCGCATCGTCGATGTAGCCGATGCAGTCCCACATGATGTTCCCGTTCGCGGTCCGCACGAGAAGGGCGCGCTGTCCGATGCCGAGCGATGGCGTCACGCCCACGCCGACGAGTCCGGGCTCGAGCTCGCGGAGCTCGATCCGGTGTTCCATCAGACGAAGCTCCTCGACGGTCGTCCAAGCCTGACCGCCCTGCCGCACGTACTGCCGCTCGTCCTCGCAGATGGGGCAGTGCTTCGGTGGCGCCTCGCTCGGCGGCTGCTGGACCGCGCAGGTCACGCAGATGTACGACCTCATTCGGCGGCGGTCGGCTCGGCGAGATCGTTCTCGCTGTCCGGTGGTTCGTTCAGGTTGTAGTCGCGGAGCGGCGTGAAGTAGGTCACCGCGACCGCGAGGAGTGCCGACGCGCCGGCGACCGCGAACGCGGCCGACGAGCTCGCGATGGCGACGACGAACGAGAGGAACGGCGCGGAGAAACTGTTCGAGATGAGCACGAGGGTACGGAAGGCTCCGTTCGCGCGCCCGCGAATGTGCGCCGGGACCTCGCGTTGCCGCGGTACGAACGCGTAAATGATGAAGCCCATCCACGCGGTCTCCCGGGCCGCGAAGCCCGCGACGACCCAGCGCCAATCGCGCGCCAGCGCGGTGAGCGAGACGATGACGCCGGCCGCCGCCGCTGAACCGAGCAGCGTGTGCCCGAGCGGCCGCCCGCGCGCGAGGCGCGGCGCGATGAAGCTCGCGAGGACGGTCACGGCGCCGGCGAGCGATAGCGCGAGCCCGATGGTGACCTCGTCGAGGCCGTTCTCTTCGCGCAGCACATACAGCACGAGGGTTTGGATGCCCTGCTGGCCGAGGTTCGCGATGAACATGAGCACGAGAAGCCAGCGAAGGATGTGGTTGCGAAAGACGAAACGGAAGCCGTCGGCCATCTCGGTCGCGAGGTTCCGCGGGGTGATCGCGGCGGTCGGGCGGTGCAGGTCGTAGATCGGGGGCATCAGGATGAACACGAAGAGCGTTGGCACGAAGGCGAGCGATGCGATGTACATCGCGTTGGCCGTACCGAACGCCGCGATCGAAAGGCCACCGATCGTGGGCCCGAGGATGCGCGCGGTCCGGTCGATCCCGAAGTAGGCGGCGTTCGCGCTCGTGAGCTCATCGGGCTCGACGAGCGCTGGGATCACGCTGAAGTCCGTCGTCACGCCCCACGCGACCTCGACGGTCCCGAGCAGGAAGCCGATGAAGTACAGGAGGTTCAGGCTGAACACGCCGGCCGCGACCGAGACCGGGATGGTGAGCGTGAGCGCGACACTCAAGGCATCGCAGGCGATGAGGAGCTTCCTCTTGTCCGCGCGATCGATGAGAACCCCGAGGATCCCACCGAAGAACACATAGGGAAGCGCCTGGACGAGACGCAACGCGGCGGCGGCCGCGATCGAATGAGTGAGGTCGAGGATAAGGAGCGGTAATGCGAGTCGCGCGACCTCATCGCCGAGTCCGCCGAGACCGACGGAGCCGGAGAAAGCGGCGAACCATGGATGACGGAGCGGGCCGAGCCGCATACCCGGCGAGCATACGAACGAGCGCGGGTGGCGGCACGCTGCTTGCGAGCGATGCGACCGACTTTGCACGAGGAGGTTCTAAATGGGCCAGGTAAACGTGAATCCCCCGAGTGGGCCGGTCGTGACGAACGATGGCGGATTCGGCGCAGGAATGATCATCGGGATCATCCTGCTCATCCTCATCGTCCTCGTCCTGATCTTCTACGCGGGTCCCCAGATCTTCAACTCGGGAACGAACACGCGGTCCTTCCTGGACATCCTGTCCATCGCTTGACCGCACACACGCTTTGACAAGGTGGTGGCGCCGGGCATCCGCTCGGCGCCATCGCCATGCTTAGCGCGTGAAGCGCGTTCTGTTCCTCTGCTCGCACAACGCCGCGCGTTCGCAGATGGCTGAAGGATTCCTGCGTAGCTACGCGGGGGATCGATTCATCGTGGAGAGCGCGGGAACGAAAGCCACGACGATCCATCCCCTGGCCGTGCGCGCCATGCGCGAGGTCGGGATCGACATCTCGTTTCAGCGGAGCAAGTCGGTCGAGGACGTCGGCGAAGGCTGGGACGTCGTCGTCACGGTGTGCGATGCCAACTGCCCAATTCCGCCGCGCTCGGGCCTGAAGCTTCGGTGGTCCTTCCCCGATCCGGCCCTCGCAGGAGGCGACGACGAGGCGCGCCTCGCGGCGTTCCGGACGGTCCGCGACGGAATTCAGAAAAGAGTGAGGTCGCTCGCGACGCGACTCGGTTGATCTTCAGCCACGGCTCAAGTTCGTTACGTCGTCAGCGGTCGGCACGACGAATGCTCGATCCTTCGGTGCGCCTTCACAGAGGCGACATCTGATGGGAGGCCATGAATGCAGGAGAAGAAGGACCAGCCGGGTCAGAGCGACACGGGTGGCGACAAGAAGCAATGGCCGGGCGACGAGGCGGGCAAGCAGGGTGGCCAGGGCGATGTCGGCAAGAAGGGCGGCAGCGGTGAAGTTGACCGCGGCGGCGGCCAGGGTGGCCCGACCGGCGGACAGCCTGACGAGAAGAAGCTCTGATGCAGCAGAAGGATTTGCCCAAGCGTCCTGGCGAATACGGTCCGGATGACGTCGGTAAGAAGGGTGGAGCTCCGGTCGAGAACCCAAACATCGAAGGACCCACCGACATACCCGACAAGGGTGGCGACGTCAGGCAGCCTCCGGCTTAGCCCGCGACACGAGAACTGAATAGCGCGTGATGACGTAAGAGCGCCGGCTTCGACCGGCGCTCTTCGTTTTGCCGAGCGATGAGTACTACGCGGCGCGTAGTATGCTGCGCAACCATGTCGAACCACAAGCTCTCGTCCGAGGCGCTGCTCATCCTCGTGAGCCTCGCGGAGGAACCGAAACACGGGTACGCGATGCAGCACGACATCGAGCGGATCAGTGGACGCCGACTCGGTCCGGGAAGCTTGTACGGGTCGATCGCGAGGTTAGAGGCGGCAGACCTCATCGAGGCGCTTAGTGACAAGGGCGCCCGGAGGCCATACCGCCTGACGGCGGCGGGATCGCGGACGCTCGCGAGCGAGCTTGAGTCGATGCGCAAGCTCGCTGCGGCTGGGACACGCAGGTTGGCGGCACGATGAAACGCCGCAGCCTCCTGCGTCTTTACCCGCAGCGATGGCGGCAGCGCTACGAGGAGGAGGTTGGCGCCCTCGTCGATGATCAGCCGCTCAGCGTGAGCCTCGTCGTCGATCTCGTGCGAGGAGCCTTCGACGCGCAGGCCCATCCGGAACTCGGCGCGCCCTCGTTGGTGGGATCGACAGGCGGTGGAGACATCCCGCTGACGCCGCGGTCGCCTGGCAATCAGGTCTCCGGCATCGTTCGTTTGCTCTTAGTGCTCATCGTGCTCTTCGTCGTTGGCATTGGGTTGCTCTACGCGTATCGCGCGCAGACCCCGGCTGTACCGGAGGTTTCGTTGTCGCAGGCTCTGACGGAGCTACAGCAGGGCCGGGTGCGCGCCGTCACGATCGAAGGCAACCGGGCGACTTTCATCCTCATCGACGGCCGCACGGAGCAGACGCCGGTCCCGCTTCCGCCCGACCTACTCGTACGCGCGGTCGCCGAGCGAAATCAGGCCGATCCAGCCCACCCGACCGAGCTGCGATTCAGCCAGACGTCACCCGACTTCAGCGTCGGGTCGTCCATCCTCCTCAGCCTCTTGCCCCTGCTCGTGATAGTTGCGCTGATCCTCTTTGCGGCATCGGCTTTCGCACGGACACGGGCTCCGCAACGCTACGAGCTGTTGGCACGCCTTGGCGATCTGAAAGACCGCGGGGTGATAACCGAGGAGGAGTTCCAGCGCGAAAAGCGACGACTGCTTCGGTAGCGACTCATGACCCGTTGTTCAGCGTGTTGATCGATCCCGTCGTGTCGAGAAGCTGACCGAAGATCGCGAAGATCGCGTAGCCCGCGATCACGGCTGTCACGGCGAGCGCCGCGAGCATCGCGAGTGAGAGCAACGCCGTCTCGCGCGTCGCCGCTTGACGGCTGAGCTGTTTCTCCATCACGCGATACGCGACGCTTCCGATCTGCACCGCGGACCGAGCGACGAGGAAGACTCCTCCGGCGATCCCTGCTCCGATCGCGAGCCAGATGAGGATCCCCCATTCGGTGGACGTCACATGTCGGATTTTGCGCCAGTCGTAGCCGGCGCTCATGAGAAAACAACAACAAAGCCCGATGAGACCGCCCCCACACGGGGGTGTATCGAAAGTTGACTAGCGTCGTTCTCCGACCAGATGCCCCGGAGCCCGTAGATCGTCCAGGACGCCGGCATCACCGGTGAGACGGCAAGCGGCACGCAGCAGCGCGGTATCGACGCTGCGCTCGTCAAAGCCGCCCAGGCCGGAGATGCCTCAGCGTTCGGGCAGCTCTACGAACGCTATCGCGACCCGGTCTTTCGGTACTGCTTGTCGAGGACCGGCGCGAAACACGAGGCGGAGGATCTGGTAGCCGACGTGTTCATCCGCGCGATGGAAGCGCTCGACCGGTACGAGGACCGCGGTCTTCCGTTCGTCGCGTTCCTCTTCCGGATAGCGCGCAACGCCGCGATCGACCGCAGCCGCAAGACCAGGCCGGACATGTCCATTGACGAGCTCGTGAACCACCCCGAGTCAGGCCAGAACGTCGAGGCCGAGGCCGCGCGCTCGATCGAGCGGGACACGCTCTTCAACGCGATGTCAAAGCTGAAGCCCGACTACCGCGAGGTGCTCCTCCTGCGTTTTATCGAGGGGTACGGTGCCGCGGATGTGGGACGCATGACCGGTCGTAGCGAAGGTGCGGTGCGCACGCTGCAGCACCGCGCCCTCGATCGCCTGCGCAAACAGCTCGAACGGTCGGGCGAGCTGTCTTTCTTCGAACGCTTGTCGGGCGCGGACGCGGCGGAATGATGCAGGACTCCCTCGCCCGCGCGCTCGGCACGCTCAAGGGAGCGCGCATGGATGACGTCGCCGCAGACGATGTCCGCAAGCGGCTCGAGCAAGCGTGGGCCGGGCGCGCGGCGCACCACCGCCCGCGGTTCGTCGTCCCCGGCTTCGCTCGCGCGTTCGCGGTCGCCGCGCTCGTCGTCCTCGTCGCGTTCACGACGATGCGCGCGGCCGCCGACAACCCGCTGTACGGCGCGCGGGTCGCAGTCGAGGATTCGCTCGTCGCCTTCCAGTCCGACCCCGTCGGCTATCTGAGCCAGCTTTACACCGAGCGGCTGGAAGAAGCCGCCCGATTCGAAGCGACCGGCAACGCGCTCGCGGCGTCTCGCGCACGGGGCGCGCAGAGCGAGGCGCTGCGTCTGTTGAATCAGATCTCACCCGAGCCGAACGAATCGCCCGAGCCCTCGGCGAGCACGTCGATCACGCTGCCAAGCCCGAGTCCAACGCCGGAGGTAACCGCGCCGCCGACAGAGTCTCCGACTCCTCTGCCGACGGCGACACCGCGGCCGACGGTCGCGCGCACTCCGACCCCGCAACCTGCCACGGCCTCACCCGTCCCCACGCCGAAGCCGACGACCGCGCCGAAGCCGTCGCTGACGCCGACGCCGACGCCGATGAACGTCCACGCCTATGGCTACGTGCTGTACGCCGACGGATCGCCGGTGGATGGCGCGTGCGTGTCGACCTCGCTCGACGGCATGTGCGTCGCGGGCTCGATCAAGGGCAGGGTCGACCTGCAATTCACCGCCAAGAAGGGCCAGTCGATCACGCTCTACGTCCGGAACTACGACGCTTCGCGCGGCGGCACGCTCCACGGTAAGGTCACGGTCACGGTCGGCGGCCCCGAGGTCGCGCTCGGCACGATCACGCTTCGTTAGTCGGGGAGTCAGCTGCGCCGGGGTCTTCTACGCTCGGCCCCTCGTGGGATCGCGATGGACCGCCGCGAAGGGGCCGCTCGCTCAGAAGACCCCGACGCTGCTTAGCCTGCGCGCTCGCCAACTGGCTTCGCTAATCAGTGCGGGCTAGGACCCCGTACCGCTGGCGGATGCACCGCGCCGCCCGCCGGTCGCGTTGTCGGAGTGATGAGACCGCTTCTCGCGTCCGCACTCTTCGCTCTCGGCTGCAGCTTCGCGCTGGTGGCGCTGCGCGGTGGTGAGAGCGTCCTCGCCGCCGTCACGCTCATGGCCGCCTGCTCGACGGGCGCGGCGATGATCCGGCTACTCGGGACGACTCAGCTCGTCGATGACGTCAACGACCCCCGGGACGTCGCCCGCGACCGCTAGCGCGTTCTCGGGATCCTCCTCGTCCTCGATCATCCCCTGCACGCGAACGACGCCCCGCGCCACACCCACCTTTAAGTGGAGATGCGCCGTGCTCGCGTCGAGCCGTAGCGCGCGGTGAACCAGATCCTCGAGAGCTTCATCGGATGGGACGCCCCGCGTGGCCGCGGTGGGATGCCGCTCGAGCGCCTCGCCCGTTCCAAAACCGCCGGCGATTTGCGTCTCGCCCTTTTCGTCGACGCGCACGACCGGGTCGGTCGGCGCAAAGTAGGGCTCCGCCTCCTCGACGGCTTCGGTGGGATCGCTCTCGACCGGCTGGTCGAACGGCTCGATTTCGATCTCGGAATCGGGGATGCCGTTTGTGTTCTGGCGATCTTTCATGCCGGTCGACGCCGCACGACGCGTGCCGAAGGCCCTAGTTGGCGGCGAGGTACTCGAAGAAGAGCGCCTCCGCGAGCGTCGACCGCTCCAGATCCTTGAGGTCGACGCTTTCGTCCTCGGAGTGCGCGTTCGAGAAGGGGTCGCCCGCGCCGGTCAAAAGAAGGGTGGCCTTCGGGAACGCCTTCGCGAAGTCGGCCACGAACGGGATCGTCCCGCCGGCGCCCATGAAGACAGGGTCGCGGTCGAATGCTTCTTTCATCGCGCGGCGCATCGCGTCGTACGCGGCTCCTTTGCCCTCGAGCTTGTACGGCTTTCCGGACCCGCGCGGCGTGATCGAGACCTCGGCGCCCCACGGCACGTGCGTCCGAAGATGCTCGGCCAGCGCCTTGAGAGCGGCATCCGCATCCTGACCGGGTGGGATACGCATGGACACACGCGCCTTCGCCGACGGCACGAGCTGGTTCGTTGATTCGGTGAGCTTGGGCGCGTCGATCCCGAGGATCGAGATCGAGGGCTTCATCCACATGCGGTCGGTGATCCCGCCCTCGCCGATGAGCTTCGTTCCCGGCCGCAAGCCAACTTGTTTCCGAAGCTCGGCCTCTTCGAGGTCGAGCGGGTCGGCCTTCCCGCGGACGATCCCCGCGACCGCGACGTTGCCGCGATCGTCGTGCAGGGTGGCGAGCGTCTTCGCCAGCACGGTGAGCGCATCGGGCACCGGGCCGCCGAATTCCCCCGAGTGGACCGCGTGATCAAGCGTCCGGACTTCGATGTCGCACGCAACGATCCCGCGCAGCGAGATCGTGAGACCGGGCTGGCCCGTGCGCCAGTTTCCCGAGTCCGCGAGGATCACGGCGTCGGCGCGCAGCTCGCTGCCGTACTCGTCCAGGAACTTCGCGAGGTTCGGCGACCCCCATTCCTCCTCGCCTTCGACGAACACGGTCACGCCGATCGGCGGGCGCGAGTCGTGCGCACGCAGCGCGCCCGCGTGCATGACGATCCCGCACTTGTCGTCGGACGTTCCGCGGCCGTAGAGCCGTCCGTTCTTTTCGATCGGCTCGAACGGATCTGAGTGCCAGAGATCGCGCCCGCCCGTCGGTTGAACGTCGTGGTGCGCGTACAGAAGGACGGTCGGGGCACCGGCCGGGGCGGCGACGTGCCCGATGACCGCGGGGACACCCTCGATCTCGACGATCTTTGTCTCGCACCCGGCGTCGCGAAGGATCTTCGCGGTCGCCTCGGCCGAACGCCGCAGCTGCGACGGGTCGTGACCGGGGTGGCTGATCGAGGGAATGCGAACGAGGGTCTCGAGCTCTGCCCGGATGCGAGGCATATCCTCGCTGACGCGATCGCCCAGCGTCGCGGAAGAGGCTTGCGTCTTCATGGAGAAAAGCAGCCTACTCCCGCCGGGTTCTGGCCGCGTAAAACACAACGTGGGAGGATCGATTCCGTTGCGGTTGGACTCTGGTACCTCCGCGACATTGACCGAAACGTGCCGCCCAAATTGAATGCAGCCCATGAAGAACCCCACATGGCCGAAAGCTCTAGCGTTCATTGGCTTCGCGATCTTCGGGCTTGCGCTCGCGTACTACTCGACGGCGATCGCGACCGCCGGCGTGACGGCGCGGATCCTTGGGTCAGACCGCTCGGGCGACTGGCTCACCACGGGTAGTGCCGTTCTCATGGTCGGCATAGCGGCCGCCGCAGCGTTCGGCTTCCTCGCGCTCACGAACCTTCGCGCGCTCATGCGTCGCGGCTAGGCCCCTCTTTTGAGTTCGGGCGCCGGAGTACGGTAGGAGACGACCTCCGGCGCCCAGAGCGCGACGCCGACGACGCTGAGCAGGGTCACGAGTCCTCCGGATACCACCGAGAACATCGGGGACACGAGATCCGCCGCGACTCCCGACTCCACCTGACCGAGATACGGGCCGCCCAGGAAGAACATCGAGCTGATCGCGACGAGGCGGCCACGCAAATGATCGGGTACCACCGTAAGCAAGATGGTGCTGCGGAATATCGCGCTGACGGTGTCCGCGCCCTGCGCGATCGCGATGAAGACGAGTGCAGGGATGAACAGGCCATCGTTCATGAGGCCGAACGCCGCGATGGCGAAGCCCCATGCCGCGACCGCGAGCAGCACCGCCACTCCCTGACGCCGCACGCGCCTGGTCCATCCCGAAGTAAGCGCGGCGACGAGTGAGCCGACGCCCGGAGCGGCGAAGAGGAGCCCGAGCCCCTGCGGCCCGACCGCGAAGATGCGGTCGGCATAGAAAGGGAAGAGCGCTCGCGGCGAGCCGAAGAACGTCGCGAGGAAGTCGAGCAGCATGGTCCCGAAGAGGATGCGATTCGCGCGGAAATGCGCGAGTCCTTCGACGAGCGCGCGACCGACCGGCAGATGGACGCGGACCTCGCGAGGCGGCGCGACGAGCGCGGTCACGGCGACGATCGCCACCACGAACGACGCGACATCGATCCAGTAGGCGCCGGCGACACCGAACGTGAGGATCACGACGCCCGCAAGAGCAGGGCCCGCGATGGCGGCGGTCTGGAAGAGAACCTGGTTCAGGGCCATCGCCGCCGGGAGCTGCTGGCGCTGCACGAGGCTCGGCGTGAGCGCACCGCGCGCAGGACCATCGAGAGCCGAGAAGGCCGCGCCGATCGCGGTGAACGCGTACAGGTAGAGCACGTTCGCGAGTCCAAGCTGCGTTCCGATCGCGAGCCCGGCCGAGCACGCGGCGAGGCCGATCTGCGTGACGATGAGCAGCCGCCGCCGGTCGACTCGATCGGCGATGACCCCACCGAAGAGCGCGAGCGATATCAAGGGGATCGCCTGGAAAAGTCCGATGAGCCCGACGTCGAGCGACGAGCCCGTCAGCAGATAGATCTGATAGGGGATGGCCACGAGACGCAGCTGCGTCCCGGTGAGGGACACGAGCTGCCCGAACCAAAGCAGCCGGAACGAGCGCGATTCGCGTAGGGGCGAGATGTCGATCAGGGCGGCCCAGACTAGCCGGAGCCGCGAGTGCTCGGCTTGTACGAATCGGCCACTTGTAGAGTCAGGCGATGTACCGGGCTGGCGACGCCCCATCGCACGAGCTCGCGACATGGATCTCGGCGAGCTGGCGTGAAACGGTCACCGCCGGATCGCATGAAAACGGCGTTCCTCCGGACGCCTCGATCGACATCGTGTGGGACGGATCTGAACTCGCCGTCCTCGGCCCGCGGACTCGGTCCGACGCGGCGCGCGAGTTCCGCCCCGGCACGTTCGTTGGAGTTCGGCTCCGACCCGGCACGACCCGCGTCATGCTCGGGGAGGCGGCGATCGCGCTTGCGGATCGGACGGTGCCTCTTGAGGCTCTCTGGGGGAGCGCCGCGCGGATCGCCGCGATGCGCCTTGAGGCGTCCGCTCCTGAAGATGCGATCTCGGCCCTTTCCGCGGTCCTCATCGAGCGTGGTCGTGCTGTGGCCGACCACCCAGATCGGCTGATCCCGCGCGTCGTCGAGTCCGCCCGCTCGCAGCGGACTGTGCGAGAAATCGCGAGCGACGTCGGCCTCTCGGAACGTCAGCTCTTCCGGCGCTGCGTCGACGAGGTCGGCTACGGCCCCAAACACCTCGTTCGCGTTCTGAGACTGCAGCGGCTCCTCGGGCTCGCCCGGCGCCTACCCGGCGCGAGTCTGGCCGGACTCGCGGCAGCGGCGGGCTACACGGATCAGTCGCATATGTCCCGCGAATGCCGCGCTCTGACTGGCGTCACGCCCGCCCGGCTCGTCCGCTCCCAGCGCCATCTCCTTTGATGAACTCATCGCGGCCTTCATCCCACCGGTAGAGCAGCCGTCCTTTCGGCTTGCCGCCCTCGACGCGGTCGATCGCGTGGACCGACTGGACGACGCGGCGCGTCGGTTCTTCCCAGCGGCCGATCGAACGCAGGTGAACGGCAAACGCGATCTTTGAGGCCTCCGCGTCGGGGACTCCGCAGCCCTTGCAGATCTGGGCAAAG
>WNGJ01007655.1_pt1 | contig 11495 bp, 9 predicted proteins | sample 5400611 | NCBI WGS metagenome assembly WNGJ01 (sample SAMN13153375, study PRJNA577476) | soil metagenome | isolation source: 40 cm soil or saprolite under Garry oak tree replicate 1 | place: USA:California | collected 2016-06-15 | reverse complement strand
AACGGGTTGTCCGGCGCGGGGGGCTGTGCGACGAAGCCGTTCGGCGTGAAGATGACGACACGGCGGCGCGCGGTCCGCTCGAGGGCGGCGACGAGCGCGAGCGCCGCCTCGCGCGCGAGGTGCTCGATCACGTCGAGCGCGACGACGGCATCGAAGCTCCGCGGGCGGAAAACACGGTCGAGCGCCGCGGCGTCCGCCTGCACGAGGGCCCGGTGAAAGCCGCTGCGACGCGCGTCGCGCAGCGCCGCTGCGGAGACGTCGACGCCGATCGCGAGGCCGCGAAACCCGGTCGCCGCGAGGGGCGAGGCGCCGCCGCAGCCGACGTCGAGGAGCGAGCGACAGCCCGCGAGGGTGCTCCGGAGCGCGCGCCGGAAGAGGACCGTGCGCAGCGGGGTGAAGCCCGGCACTGGAAGTCAGGCTAGCGCCCGGCGCCGGGGGTCGCCCCGGGCGCCCGCTCCCCCGCGACGACTTCGGTTCCGGCGAAGAGCCGCCGGTAGAGGTTCGTCTGCAGGAGGCCCTCGGGGTCGCAGCGTGCCTTGAGGGCGAGGAAGCGACGCGTGCGCTCCTCGGCGAGGAAGGGCGCGTAGGAGGCGCGAGCGAGCGTGGCGTCCTTCGCGAAGTAGAAGCGCCCTCCCGCGTCGATCACGAGCCGGTCGAGCTCGGCGGCGAGCGCCCACAGCCGCCGGCGGCGCGCCGCCGTCACCTTGAATTCGAGCGCGAGCGAGTAGCCGTCGACCGCGTGGGTCATGAGGAAGTCGTCGGGGCGATGGCGTTTGAAGACGCCGAGGTAGGGCACGAGCCCGCGCTCCTGCGCGAGGGCGATCTGGCGCGCGAACGTCTCGCCCGCGGACGCGGCGGGGACGAAGCTCTGGTACTGGATCAGCCCGCCCGGCCCGTAGGCGAGCTTCCAGTCGGGGACGTAGTCGAAGAGGAAGGCGAAGCGGGCGTGCGACTGGTGGAAGCGGCGGCCGTGCTCGAGGCGGGCGATGCGGTACTTGATGGCGTTGATCGCGCGCATGCCGGCGTCGTTCATCACCGGCCGCATGCAGCGCCACATGATCGCCTTCGGGACGATGCCGAAGAAATTCTCGGGCAGCTCCTGGCTCTCGGCGCGCAGCGTGCGCGCCGGCTCGGGGTCGGCGCCCGGCTCGAGGTACGTCGCCTGGTGCACCTGGCCGCGCCCGAGGGCGGAGCCGCGGGCGAAGCAATCGACCCAGCCGACCAGGTAGTCGGCGCGCTCGCGCCGCTCCTCGAAGACGCGGATCATCTCCCCGAGGCTTCCGACCGCGATCGGCTCGACGTCGAGGAGCCCCGAGTCGATCTTCCTGAGCCGCAGCGTCAGGCTCGTGATGCACCCGAGCATGCCGAAGCCGCCGATCGCGGCGCGGAAGAGGTCGGCGTTCTCCTCGCGGCTCGCGCGGAGGAGGGCGCCGTCCGGGAGGAGCAGCTCGAGCGCGAGGACGTGGTCGCCGAGCGGCCCCACCTTCCAGTTGTTCTTGCCGTGGATGTTCATCGCCGCCGCCCCGCCGAGCGTGACGTGCATGGTGCCGGGCACGACGGGCGGCCACCAGCCGTCCTCGATCACGTGCCGCCAGAGCTGCGCGATCGTGACCCCGGGCTCGGCGACCACGATGCCCGTCGCCGCGTCCCAGGCGAGGATGCGGTTCATGCGCGAGAGGTCGAGGCAGACCTGTTCGGCGTTCAGCGCCGCGTCGCCGTAGCTCTGCCCCGCCCCCCGCAGCCCGACGGTGAGCCCGTGCGCGCGCGCGAGCGCGAAGACCTCGCGCACCCCGTCGAGCGTCTCAGGGCGGTACACCCAGCTCATGACGCTCGTCGTCCGGCCCCATCCCCACAAGCGCTCGAGCCGCTCGATCGGCATCGAGGCCGCCGGGTGCGCCCGGGCGACGGGACGCGGCAGAACGAGCCCCGTCATAGGTGCCGGATTATCCAGATCGCGGCGGGCGGGGCCAAGTGGCGCCGTGCCGGGCTTTGGGGCGCGCTGGATGCGCCGACTCCACAAAGGCCCGCCAGCGAATTGAGTCTCGCGCCGGCGCCGCGGTATAGTTCGCGGCCGTGCCGCCAGCGGCTGCAGGGCGCCCGAGGTGCGTCCTCGTTACCTGGGAGGATGGTCTCGCGGAGCTGGTCGCCTGGGCGCGCGAGGCTGACGCGGCGGACGGCTTCGCACGGGCGGACGACGAGCTACGCGCCCGCGGGCTCGTGAGCAGCCCGATCGGGAGAAGGACGGCGTCGTGAAGCGGGCGCTGATCACGGGGAGCAGTGGGCTCGTCGGCTCCGAAGCGGTCGCGTTCTTCGAGCAGCGTGGCTTCGAGGTCCACGGCGTCGACAACAACATGCGCCGGTCGTTCTTCGGCCCGGACGGCGACACCGCGTGGAACCTCGCGCGCCTGCGCCGGGAGACCCGCTACTTCACCCACCACGACCTCGATATCCGCGACCGTGACCGCATCTTCGATCTCATGCGCACCCATCGTCCCGACCTGGTGGTCCACTGTGCCGCCCAACCCTCCCATGATCTCGCGCGCGACCGCCCGTTCGACGATTTCGAGGTGAACGCGCTTGCCACCCTCAATCTTCTCGAGGCCGTGCGCCGTCACTGCCCGGAGAGCCCGTTCGTCTTCATGAGCACGAACAAGGTCTATGGCGACGCGCCGAACGAGCGGCCCCTGGTCGAGCAGGCGGAGCGCTGGGAGTACGCGAATCCCGCCGACCGCGAGGGGATCGACGAGAACTGTCGCGTGGACGCGAGCCTGCACAGCCTCTTCGGCGCCTCGAAGCTGGCGGCGGACGTGATGGTGCAGGAGTACGGACGCTGCTTCGGGATCCCGACCGTCTGCTTCCGCGGCGGCTGTCTCACCGGGCCGAACCACTCGGCCGCCGAGCTACACGGCTTCCTCGCCTACGTGGCGCGCGCGCTGCGCGAAGGGCGCGTGTACCGTATCTATGGTTACAAGGGGAAGCAGGTGCGGGACAACCTGCACTCGTACGACGTCTGCCGCGCGTTCGAGGAGTTCTACCGCAATCCCCGCGTGGCGGCGGTCTACAACCTCGGCGGGGGTCGCGCGAACAGCCTCTCGGTGCTCGAGGCGATCGCGCGCTTCGAGGACATCATGGGCGGCAAGCTGTCCGTCGAGTACGTGGAACAAGCCCGAGCGGGGGACCACATCTGCTACATCAGCGACCTGCGACGGCTGCAAGCCGACTATCCCGGCTGGGAAGTCTCGCGCTCGCTCGACGGCATCCTCCGCGAGATCGCCGCCCGGCGGCCCGAGCAGGCGGCGTGAAGCTCTCGGTCGTCATTCCCGCACGCAACGAGGCGAGGCACATCGGCCAGACGCTCGACGCGATCTGCACGCGCCACGCGCGCGAGGGCGTCGCCTACGAGGTGGTGGTGGTCGATGACGGCAGCAGCGACACGACCGCCGACGAGGTCCGCACGCGCGCGACGCACGACCCCGGCGTTCGGCTGGTGAAGAACAACCGCGGCGCGCACGGCTTTGGCCACGGGGTGCGCTGCGGGCTCTATGCATTCACGGGCGATGAGGTCGCCATCATGATGGCCGACGGCTCCGACAGCCCGGACGACCTCGTCGACATGACGCAGGCCCGCTACAGGTCGAGCCGCTGGAAGAGCGGGGACGGGATGTGGCGGAGGACGAGCATGATCGGCCGCCACCTTCGGGGCACGTAGGCGGTGCGCGCTCGCCGTGCAGCGGCGGCGAGGGTCTGGCGCGCGGCCTCCTCGGCCGAGATGAGGAAGGGCTTGCGGTCGATGTGCTCGGTCATCGGGGTGTCGACCGGGCCGGGCTTCACGGTCACCACCGCGACGCCGTGGCGCCCGATGCGGTTGCGGATGGCCTCGAGGTAGGCATCGAGCCCGGCCTTCGAGCTCGCGTAGGCGGGGTTGCCCCTGCGCCCGCGGTCGCCGGCCACCGACGAGATGCCGACGATCGTACCCGCCCGCGCGCGGGCGAACCGCGGGGCCGCCTCGTTGATCCAGGCGATCGCTCCGAGGAGGTTCACCTCGACGACCTCCCGGTCCTTCGCGAACGTGTACTCCTCGCCCGCGACCCGCGGCATGACGCCCGCGGCGTAGACGAGCAGATCGAGCCCGCCGAGGTCCCGGCAGATCTGCTGGAAGAGTGCCGGCACCTCCGCGGCGCGCGTGACGTCGTGCGCGTAGGCGCGCACGGAGCCGTCGCCGCCCAGCGCCGCCGCGAGCCGGGCGAGCTCGGCCTCGCGCCGGGCGACGAGCGCCACACGGCAGCCGCGCTCCGCGAGCTGGCGCGCCACGGCCGGGCCGATGCCCGAGGAGGCCCCCACCACCAGCGCGGTCCGCCAGGGTGCGTGCATGCTCCGACGGTCGCTCACGGATGCCTCGGGGTCAAGAGGACATCAAGGCCGCGGGTGCCGCGCTGGCGGGTCCCGCCGCGCTCAGTTAAGGTCGCTCGCCGTGCCGAAGACGGTGGTCGTCATCCCGACGTACATCGAGCGCACGAACATCGCCCGGCTCGTGCCGCAGGTGCTCGCCGTCACCGACTGCCACGTGGTGGTGGTGGACGACGACTCGCCGGACGGGACGGCGGCCCTGGTGGGCGAGATGGCCGCCGCGGACCCCCGCGTGCACCTCGTCAACCACCGTCCGAAGCTCGGCATCGGCCCGGCGTACAAGGAGGGATTCCGCGCGGCGCTCGCGATGGCGCCCGAGTTCGTGGTCCAGATGGATGCCGATCTCTCGCACCCCCCGGAGAAGCTGCCGGAGCTCCTGCGGCTCGCCGCCCGGCACGACCTCGTTCTCGGATCGCGCTACGTGCACGGCATCACCGTGGTGAACTGGCCGATCGAGCGGCTCCTGCTCAGCTACTTCGGCAACTGGTACGTGCGCCGCGTGACGGGGCTCCCGGTGCGCGACACGACCGGCGGCTTCAAGTGCTGGCGGCGCGAGACCCTGGCGGCGATCCACCCCGAGCGCGTGCGCTCGAACGGCTACGCCTTCCAGATCGAGACCACCTACCGCGCCTGGCGCCGCGGCAGCTCGATCCACGAGATCCCGATCCTGTTCGTCGACCGCGTGACCGGCGAGTCGAAGATGTCCCGGCGCATCGGCCTCGAGACGCTCTGGATGGTGTGGTGGCTTCGGCTGGCGCACCGGCTCGGACGGCTGTGAGCGGGCGCCTAGTCGCTCCCGTCGCGGTCGGGGTCCTCGCCACGCTCTACTTCACGAGCTTCCTCACCTACGGCGTGCAGCTCGAGGACGAGGGACTCGTCCTCCTCCAGATCGCGCGTACGGCGCGCGGCGAGCTGCCCTACATCGACTTCCACACCGGCTACACGCCCGGGATGTTCTACCTGAACGCCGCGCTCTTCCGCTGGCTCGGCGGCTCCGTCGTGCCGCTGCGCGCCGTGCTCGCGCTCGTGAACGGCGCGCTGATCGGACTCCTCTACGCGCTCGCGCGCCGGCTCGCCGGCCCCGCGCTCGCGGCCGCCGCGGCGCTCGGCTACGCGGCGTTCCTGCCCTTCTTCGTCGGGCAGTTTGCGTCCTTCAACGTCCCGTATCCGGCCTGGTACGCCGGGCTCGCCTTCCTCGGGGCGCAGGCGGCCCTCGACCGCCATCTCGTGCGCGGGAGCCGGGCGGCGCTGGTCGTGACCGGCGTCGCCACGGGCGTCGCCTTCGCGTTCAAGCCGAACGCCGGCGTGCTCGCGGGCCTGGCCTGCGCGCTCACGCTCGCCTTCCTCGCCGGTGGCGCGCGCGACCCCGACCGCGGCTCCGCGGCCGCCCTGCTGCTCGTCGTCGGCCTCGCGCTGCTCGGGATCCTCGGCCTCGACATCTTCTCCTGGGAGGGGCCGATGCTGCTGGCGGCGCCGCTCCTGCTCGTCGTCGGACGGCTCGGGTGGGCGCGCGCGCCCCGGGACACGGGCCTGCGCCTCTGGCGGGCCGCCGGGCTGGTGGCCCTCGGCGCCGCGCTGCCGACGGTCCCGTGGCTCGCCTGGCTCGCGCTCCGCCTCGGCCCGGGCGTTTTCGTGAGGGAGGTCCTGCTCCTCGGCTCGGGGGCCGACCGCGTGTACGGGATCTCGTACCCGGTCGAGATCACGTTCCCCGCGGCCGGGCCGCTGCTCATCGGGCTCGGCGTGGTCGGCGTGGCAGGGCTCGGCCTCGCGGCCGAGGCGGGCCGGGTGCGCGCCCGCACGGCGCTCGCTGCCACGCTCGCCGCCGCCGCGGGGTTCGCCACGCTCGCCCGGCTCTTCTTCCGCATGCCCGAGGGGATCGGCCCCGCGATCGTGATCCAGGTCGAGCACATCCCGTTCTACGCCGCGCCGCCGCTGGCCGTTGGGACGGCCGCATGGCTGCTCTCCCGCGCGCGTGCCGAGGGCGCGTCGATCGGCGCGTCCGGGCGGCGGCTCCTCGGGGCGCTCGTGTTCGCGTGCTGCATGTACCTGATGCTCTATCCGCGCATCGACACGATGCACCTCATCTTCGCGCTCCCCTCGATGCTCGTCCTGGCCGCCGCCGCGGCGGCGCGCTCCGGGCGGGCCTGGGCAACGGCGCTCGGCGTCTCGCCGCGGGTGGCGAACGGGCTGGTCGCGGGCGTGGCCGCGCTGCTGGCGCTCGTGGCCGTGGCTCAGAACTACGCCGGGCTCCTGGCGACGGCGGGTGGTCGGCCGGTGGTCCGCCCGCAGGTGACGCTCGCGACCGCCCGCGCGCCGGTCCACGTCGAGGCGGCGCGCTCCGAGGACTTCCGCGCGCTGAACGGGCTGTTCGCGCACCTCGCCGCGCGTCTCCCATCGGACGCGCCCCTGTTCGCGTTCCCGGCGCTCGGCTTCGTCGCCTACGGGCTCGGCCGCTGGACGCCGACGCCGCACGATTACTTCTTCCCCGGTCGTCCCGACCATCGCGCCGAGGTCGAGATCGTGCGCCGGCTCGATGCCGTGCGTCCCCCGTACATGGTCACGCTCAACCGCCGGCTCGGGTTCTTCTCCGAGGCGCCGATGTACTACTTCGTCCTCCGTCCCTACCTCGAGGAGCACTACGTCCGCGAGGCGAGCTTCGGACGCTACGACGTGTACCGGCGCCGCACCGCGGACGGGCCACCCCCGGCGCCGCCGGCCGACGAACCCCCGCTCGGGGAGCTCGACCGGGACGCGCTCTTCGCCCGCCTCGCCGATCCCGACCGCGACCTCCGGCGCGCCGCCACGGCCGCCTTCCTCGCCCGCGCCCGCACGCGCGAGGGCGTGACCGCGCTCGCGACCGCGTGGGCGCCCGACGAGTCGAGCCGGCTGCTCCTCATCCGGAACCTCGGCGAGGGCGGCGACGAGCGCGCGGTCGACTTCCTCGCCGAGACGTACGACCGGGCAGGGATGCGCCTGCGGCACGAGGCGGCGAACGCGCTCACCTACCTCGCCGCGCGCGAGACCACCGATCGCTACCTTCTCACGCGCGACGGGGTTCCGCCCGGGCGCGACGCGCTCGAGCCCCGCCGCGGCGTGACGACCGAGCGGCTGAGAGCCTGGATGGCGTCGAGCGAGCGGCGCTGGATCGGCATCTACGCCGCCCGCGCGCTCGCGCAGGCGGGCGACACCGCCGCGGTGCCGGCGCTCGAAGCGACGCTGCGCGAGGAGCGGCGGCGGCCCTCCCTGCAGGTGGCCGCGGGAACGGCGCTCGTGACCCTCGGGCGGCTCGAGCACCTCACCAGCCTGGTGGGCCTGCTCGCGATCGCGAAGCACGACGTGCAGGACTGGGTCCCGGCGTTCCTCATCGAGATGGCCGGGCGCCATCCGGTAGAGGTGGCGGCGGCACTGCGGCACGGCCTCGCGCATGCCGATGCCCGCGTGCGCGAGACCAGCGCGTGGGTGGCGGGCGCGGCGGACGCGACGGCTCTCGGGCCGGAGCTGCGCGCCGTGCTCGGCGACCCGGCCGCCGAGGTGCGCGTCGCCGCGGTGTGGGCGCTCGGCATGCTCGGCGACCGCGAGGCTCGGCCCGCGCTCGCGCGGCTCGCCGGCGGCGACGACACCGCGCTGCGCGCCTTCGCCGAGGAGGCGCTCACACGGCTCGACGGCACGCGCTCGTGAGCGCGGCGCGCCGTTGGCGGCTCGGATGGAGCCTGTGGTACTGGTGCCGGGTGCTTCGGCTCCGTGCCGTCGCGCCCTGCGCGCTGCTCGTCGGCCTCGCCGGCTGCTTCACGGTCGATGGCTCGCTCGCGCGCGACGGCTCGGGACGGCTGACGCTCACGTACTTTCCGGGCCGACACGCGACCAGGAGCGGCGAGACGCGGCGCTTCAGCTCCCCGCACGTGACCCTCGAGTCGCTCGAGGGGAGCGGCCAGGCCGAGGCGATCGCGCGCGTGCGCTTCGACGACGCGGCCCGGCTCTCGAGCGCGGAGGCGTTCCACGGCGTCACCGTCACCCGCGAGCGCGCGGAGGACGGCGAGGTGCTCCGCATCGCGATCGCCAACGACCTCGACCCGGAGGTGAAGGCGAAGGTGGCGCGCTACGCGCGGGAGAACCCCACCGCCCCTGGACCGCACGTGACGCTCACGCTCCCCGGACGGGTGCTCGCGGCGAATCGTGGCGCCGCGGTCGACGGCAGCCGGGTCGCCTGGCGCGTTCCCCTCGACGAGTACGTGGCGGCGCCGACGATCGAGCTCGAGGTGCGCTACGCCGTCTCCTGAGGTGCGGTGATGAGCGAGGGCTTCACCGGCGAACGGCTGTCGGAGGTGGACGGCGAGTTCGGGGTCGATCTCGAGCGCCACCTCGCCGCGTACCGCTTCGCGCGCGCCCGCGCCGCGGGCCGCACCGTGCTCGACGCCGGCTGCGGCGAGGGCTATGGCGCGGCCCTCCTCGCCGAGGTGGCGGTGCGTGTCGTGGGCGCCGACCGGACGGAGGCGATCGCGCTCGCCAGGGCCCGCCATCGCGACCCGCGCCTCGAGCTGCGTGCGATCGACCTCGAGCGGCTGGACGGCCTCGACGGGCGGTTCGACCTCGTCGTGAGCTTCCAGGTGATCGAGCACCTGCCCGACCCGGTCGGCTTCCTCGCCGCCCTCGCGCGCCGCGCGGCGCCCGGCGGCGAGATCCTGGTCACGACGCCGAACCGGCTCATGTCGGTGTCCGAGAACCCCTACCACCTGCGCGAGTGGACCGCGCCCGAGCTGCACGCGCTGGCGACGCCGGTGCTGCCCGGCGTGCGCGTGCTCGGCGTGCACGGCTCGGCGCGCGTGCTCGCGTGGGAGCGCGCGCGGGGGGAGCAGGTACGCCGCATCCTGCGCTGGGATCCGCTCGGCCTCCGTCGCCTGCTGCCCGCGGCGGTGGTGCAGGGCGCGTTCCCGCGCCTCGCACGCCTCGTCCGGCACCGGGTGCGGTCGGGCGCCGGCGACGCCGTCATCGGCCCGGTCGACTTCACGGTCGGCGACCACGACCTCGATCGCGCGCTCGACCTGATGCTGGTCGCGCCGGCCCCGGCCGCGTGATGTGCGGGTGGCCCCGGACGGCGCGCCGGATGCGCCGCCGCGTCCTGCTCGCCGCCGGCGTGGCCCTGGTGGCGACCGTCGGATGCCGGTCCGTTCCCGCGCCGACGGGCGACCGCGTGCTCCTGATCGGCATCGACGCCGCCACCTGGGACGTCATCCGTCCGCTCACCGCGGCCGGCCGGCTGCCGACGTTGGCGCGCCTCGTGGCCGAGGGATGGAGCGCGCCGCTGCGCTCGATGGAGCCGACGATCTCGCCCCGCATCTGGACCACGATCGCGACCGGCAAGCTCCCCGAGCAGCACGGCATCGAGGGCTTCCTCGCGCCGGCCGCGAACGGCTCGCCGATCCCCGTCACCAGCAACCTCCGGCGCGCCGAGACGCTGTGGACGATCGCCAGCCGCACCGGCCGGACGGTCGACGTGGTCGGCTGGTACGTCACCTGGCCGGTCGAGCCGGTGAACGGCGTGATGGTGGCCGACCGGTTCATCCCCGAGGAGCTCGACTCGGCCCTTGCGGGCGGCCCCGGCTCGCTGACCGCCGAGCATCCCGGCGTCTATCCGGTCGCGCTCGCCCCCGAGCTCGAGCGGCTCTTCGTCCGCCCCGAGGATTTCGTCACGGCGAACGAGCGCCTCTTCCACAAGCAGTTCAAGATGTACCCGGTCGACGCCACCCGGACGGCGATCACGGAGCGCCTGATGACCGAGCGGCCCGCGGACCTGACCATGGTGTACCTGTGGGGCGTCGACCCGACCCAGCACTACTTCTGGAAGGAGTACCAGCCGGAGACGTGGGTCGGGCCTCCGATCGATCCCACCGAGCAGGCGCTCAACCGGGATCGCATCCCCGACTACTACCGCGACACGGACGAGTTCGTGCGCCGCCTCCTCGCCCACACGGGACCGCGGGACACGGTGATCATCGTCTCCGACCACGGCGCGGGTCCGGTCACGCACTACGACCCGCAGAAGCTCATCAGCGGCGAGCACCGCATCGACGGCATCATCCTCGCCGCCGGGTACCACGTGCGGCACGGCACGGCGGCGGAGGAGCCGTCGGTCCTCGACGTGGCGCCGACGGTCCTCCACCTGCTCGGGCTTCCCGCCGGGCGCGACATGTCGGGACGGGTGATCGAGGACATGATCGACCCCGTCTCCCTCGCCGCGCATCCGCCGGCGCGCATCCGGAGCTGGGAGCCGTGGCGCTGGCCGTGGCGGCGCCGCGCGCACGCCGTCCCGTCGGGGTCGGACGAGGAGATCAAGCGGCGCCTGCGGAGCCTCGGCTACATCCAGTAGGGTTGCCTCTCGCATCGGCAACTGGCGGTAGCGCACGCCGAGCTGCCGACTCGCGGCGTCAGCCCGACCCGGGCACTTGCCAGATCGTGATGTTGGGGCCGGGTCGAAGAACGGAGCCGAAGCCGCGCAGCGGCAGATAATCCGCGTCCAGCACGTCGTACAGCACGTCGCTCGCGAGTGGCTCCCGTATCGCGCGGAAGGTCGCGACGCATCGCGCACCTGTTGCATGGAGGCGGTGGACGAGCGCAGGGCTCGGATTCATGCCGCGCAGCACGACCGGGTGCCGTGCGAGAACGACGAACCCCGTCCGCGGCTGCCAGTCCTCTGTCGGGTTGTCGAAGAATCCGAGGTAGCGCGCCGGATAGGTCTCTCCGGGCTCCCCCAAGCCGCGTACGATCAGCGCCGCCGCTTCGCGTGGATACTGGAGCCGGAGCTGGCCTGCGTTGGGGGGGAGGATAGGGTTGGGATAGGGGACGACATTGGGAAGCGTAAGGGGAGTACCGAAGGGAATGTGCCGGGAGATCCATCTCCCCGCGAGCGACCGCGTATCGTCCCGTGCAAGGAGTCGGTCGTACTGAGCAGATCGCATCGCCGGGTCGGCCGCGACCAGGAGCGCGATCGCCATTGCACCGCCTGCGGACCACTGTCGAAGGAGCAGACGGCCGGCGACGGTGGCACCATAGCCCGCGAAAAGCGCGACGAACGGCGCGACGACGGCGAGGTA
>WNGJ01022104.1_pt1 | contig 11497 bp, 10 predicted proteins | sample 5400611 | NCBI WGS metagenome assembly WNGJ01 (sample SAMN13153375, study PRJNA577476) | soil metagenome | isolation source: 40 cm soil or saprolite under Garry oak tree replicate 1 | place: USA:California | collected 2016-06-15 | reverse complement strand
TTGGCTGGACTGACCGTTAGGACGAGGGCGATAAGGATGCTCGCGACAAGAGCGGCGGCGACGAGCAGGACCCGTCGCGGAGCGAACGCCTGTCGGCCGAAGGGGCGCGTCAGCGCTGCGCGAATCACCGGTACGGACCTCCTTATTGCTGGCGAGGAGACGGCGAGGGCGGACTCGTCGGCAACTCGGCCAAGCGAGCGTCCGCAATCGTCATGCCGGAGGTTCGCGTAACGTCGGCCCGTGCGGTTGGCGCTTTTCGGCTTCGGCAACGTCGGGCGCGCCCTTTGCCGGATGTTGCTTCATACGCGCGTGCCGTTCCAGGTCACTGCGCTCGCGACACGAAGCCACGGCGCCGTCGTTGACGGTTTCGGCATTGACCTAACGTTGATCCTCGCGGGGACGGACCTACCACTCCGCGTCGCACCTCCGATGGCTTCACTGCCCGCGGACGTTCTCGTCGAGATGACGCCGCTCGACCCGAGCACCGGCGAGCCCGCGCTCAGCTACATCCGTGACGGGCTCAAGGCCGGCATGCACGTCGTCACCGCGAACAAGGGGCCGATCGCGCGCGCCTATCGCGAGCTCGAGGCGCTCGCGACGCGGCAGGGCCTGATGCTCCGCTTCGAGGCGACACTCGCCGACTGTCTGCCCGTCTTCACACTTCGTCGCGCGGCATTGCCGCTCGCGAAGATCACCGCGATCCGCGGGATCGTGTCGAGCACGAACAACCACATCCTCAGCGCCACCGCCGCGGGCGTCCCCTTCGAAGACGCGCTCGCGGAGGCGCAGCGGCTCGGCATCGCCGAGGCCGACCCACGCAATGACCTCGAGGGCCACGACGCCGCGGCGAAGGCGACGATCCTGGCGAATGTGCTCATGGACGCCGACCTCGTGCCGGAAGACATCGCGCGCGAGCCGATCGACGAGCGCGCCGCGAAGGCAGCGCGGGCGGCGGCCGGCAACGGCGATCGCGTGCGTCCGCTGATCGAGATCGCGCGCCGCGATGGCAGGGTGGTCGCGTCATTCGGTCCGCGGCGGCTCTCTCCGCTGGATCCGCTCTTCGCGGTCGACGACTTCTCGATGGGCCTCGTTTTCGAGACCGACCTCGCCGGCCGTGTCGTGGTCCAGCTCCACGATCCGCACGTCGACCAGGTCGCGTACGCGATCCTGACCGATCTCCTCGAGATCAGCGGTACGATGCCGCGACCGTGATGCGCTGGACCGCGCGCGACCTGCGATCGCTCGGCATCGGTCTCGCGTACCTCGCACCGTCGCTCGTCCTCTTCGCGGCGTTCGTGTTCATCCCGCTCGCGGAGACCATCAACCTGAGCCTCTTCAACACGCGGGCGACCGGCGCCATCACCACCTCCGCAGGGCTCGACCACTACCTCGAGCTGCTCACGTCGCCGGCGTTCCGCACCGGCCTGCTCGCGACCGCGATCTTCGCGGTCTACACGGTGCCGATCGGCATCGCGCTCGGTCTGGTGCTCGCGGTCCTGCTCAACCAGCGCCTCAGGGCGATCAACGTCTTCCGAACGATGATGTCGAGCACGATCGCCATCTCCGCGGCGGTCGGCGCGCTCATCTGGCTCCTGCTGTTCAACCCCAGCCTCGGTCTCCTCAACTACGTGCTGTCGCGGGTCGGGGTCCACGGACCCGAGTGGCTCATCCAGCCCACGACGGCGATCATCGCCGTCTCCATCACGACGATCTGGCTCACGCTCGGCACGAACATCATCGTGCTGCTCTCGGGCCTGCAGGGCGTGCCCGAAGAGATCTACGAAGCGGCGCGCCTCGACGGCGCACGTGGCCTCCGGATGTTCACGCGGATCACTGTCCCGATGGTGTCCCCTTCGCTCTTCTTCCTGTTCGTCGTCGACACCGTCGCGGTGCTGCAGGCGTTCACGCAGATCCACGTGATGACGCGCGGTGGTCCGGTGGACGCGACGCGTGTGCTCGTCTACAGCATTTACCAGGACGCGTTCCAGAACTTCCAGTTCGGCTTCGCGAGCGCCCAGGCCGTGATCCTGCTCCTACTGGTGATGGGTCTGACGCTGATCCAGTTCCGCTTCGTCGAGCGGCGCGTCCACTATCAGTGAGCGGATCCCGGTGAAGCTCGGCAGGGTCGCGAACTACGCGCTGCTGGTCGTCGGTTCGATCATCGTCGCGTTCCCACTGCTGCTGGCGCTCTCGTACTCCCTGATGAGCGAGTCGGAGATCGCGACGTTCCCGCCGCCGATCCTCCCCGCCCAGCCGACGCTCGACAACTACGCGCAGGTGTTCGCGACGATCCCGATCGTCCGCTACCTGCTGAACAGCTTCGTCGTGTCGTCGGCCGTGGTGATCGGCCAGCTGCTGACCGCAAGCCTTGCCGCCTACGCGTTCTCCTTCCTCGTCTTCCGCGGACGGCAGGTGCTGTTCTTCCTGTTCCTGAGCACCCTGATGATCCCGTGGGAGGCCACGATCATCCCGAACTACATCACCATCCGCTCGATCGGGTGGCTGGACACGTACCAGGGGCTGGCGGTGCCCTTCATGGCGACGGCGTTCGGCACGTTCCTGCTGCGGCAGGCCTTTCTGCAGATCCCGCGTGAGCTCTGGGATGCGGCGCGGATCGACGGCGCGACGACGTTCCGCTTCCTCGTCTCGACGGTGATCCCCCTTTCGCGGCCCGCCCTGGGCACCGTCGCGATCTACGGCTTCCTGTCGACCTACAACCAATACTTCTGGCCGCTGCTCATCACGAACCAGACGCTGATGCGCACGACGCAGGTCGGGATCGCGCAGCTGCGGTTCGAGGAAACGCTCCGCTGGGGTCTGGTCATGGCCGGTGTCATCATGGTCGCCGTACCGACGCTCGCCCTGCTCGTGTTGGGACAGCGTCAGTTGATCCGAGGCCTCACCGCCGGGGCGGTCAAGGGCTAGGACGCAGGAGGGAAAGATGCGCAGACTCGCAACACTCGCTCTCGCATTCACGATGGCCGCCGCGGCCTGCGGCGGCACGACGCCCAGCGGAAGCACGACGCCGACCGGCGGCGCTCCCGCGGACATGAGCGCGCTCGCGCCCGCGAAGGACGTCGCGCCGGCCGCGACGCTCACGTGGTGGCACGCGATGTCGGGCGTCAACGGCGACGCCCTGAACAAGATCGTCGCCGGCTTCAACAGCAGTCAGACCAAGATCAAGGTCGAGGCCGTCTTCCAGGGCACCTACGACGACCTCCTCGCGAAGCTGAACACGGCCATCGCCTCGAACGCGGCGCCGGCCCTCGTGCAGGTGTACGACATCGGCCAGCGCTACATGTACGACAGCGGGCAGGTCGTGCCGATGCAGGCGTTCATCGACCGCGACAAGTTCAACACCTCGGACTTCGAGCCCGCGGTGATCAATTACTACAAGTACCAGGACAAGCTCCAGAGCATGCCCTTCAACGCGTCGGCGCCGATCCTCTACTACAACAAGGACGCGTTCAAAGAGGTCGGCCTCGATCCGGCCAAGCCTCCGGTAACGTTCACCGAGATCGCCGACGCCGCGAAGAAGCTGACGAAGAAGGACGCCAGCGGGGCGACCGTCCGGTTCGGCTTCGGGCCATCCATCTACGGCTGGCTCTTCGAGCAGCTCATGGCGACGTCCGGCGCGCTCTACGCCGACAACGGCAATGGTCGTGACAACCGCGCGACGAAGGTCGTCTACAACAGCGCTGCCGGCAAGGCGATCCTCGACTGGTGGAAGGCCGGCGTGGACGGCGGCTACTTCTACAACCCCGGCATCGACAACGACGGGGCCGCGAACGCGTTCAACGCGCAGAAGACCGCGATGTACATCGAGAGCATCGCGCGGCTTCGCGGACACATCACCACGATCGCTGGCAAGTTCGAGCTTGGCGCCGGCCTCTACCCACGGCCGGACAGCAAGCCGGCGACCGGCGGCAACATCATCGGCGGCGCTTCGCTCTACATCATGAAGAGCCGGCCGCCCGCCGAGCAGCAGGCTGCATGGGAATTCGTGAAGTACGCGATGACACCGGCGGTGCAGGCGCAGTGGCAGTCGGACACGGGCTACTACCCGATCGTGAAGGCTGCGTACGACCAGGGTCCGAGCAAGGACTGGGCGACGAAGTACCCTCAGTTCCTCACGGCCATCACCGAGATCCGTGACTCGCCGCAGAACCGTACGACCAACGGCGCGGTCCTCGGCGTCATGCCGCAGGCCCGCCAGCGCACACAGAAGATGATCGAGTCGGTCCTGCTCGGGCAGGCCACCACGCAGGCGGCGCTCGATGCCGCCGTCGAGGACATGAACACGCAGATCGACAAGTACAACAAGGCGAATCCATAGCCACACGAGCAGAGACGGTGCGGTCGCTGGGCGGCCGCACCGTCGATCTCCTGATCATCGGCGGCGGCATCATCGGAGCGGGGATCGCGCGCGACGCGGCGCTCCGTGGACTCTCGGTCGCGCTCGTCGAGCAGGATGACTTCGCCTCCGGGACGACCTCACGACCGACGCGGCTGATCCACGGTGGCCTTCGATATCTCGAGCTCTTCGACTTCGCGCTGGTGCGCAGCGACATGCGCGAGCGCGAGATCCTCCTCCGCATCGCGCCGCACCTTGTCTTCCCCCTTCCGTTCCTGCTACCGCTCTACCGGCCGAGCCTCTGGTATCAGGCAAAGCTGCGCATCGGTATGCAGCTCTACGACATCCTCTCGCTCGACAAGAGCCTCCCGAGACGTAAGTGGCTGGGGCGCGGCGAGACGCTCGCGGCGGAGCCCGCGCTCGATGCGGATGGTCTGCAGGGCGCGTGGCGCTTCTACGACGCACAGGTGCCGCTGGTGGAACGCCTCGTCGTCGAGAATGTCGTCGACGCCGCGGCTCACGGCGCGCTCGTGCTCAACCACGCGCGAGCGAACTCCTACCTGCGCGACCGCGACCGTGTCAGCGGTGCCCTGGTACTCGACCGCATGGCGGGCGTCGAGCTCGCACTGCGCGCACGGCTGACCGTGAACGCGACCGGTCCATGGCTGGATCGCACGATCGCGCCGCTGCGAGTCGGCGCGAAGCCGTTGCTTCGCCTCACCAAGGGGATCCACATCGTGACGCCGCGCGCGACGCAGCAGGCCCATGTGCTGTTCGCGCGGCGCGATGGCCGGCTCTTCTTCGTCGTCCCCTGGCTCGACGCGACGATCGTCGGAACGACCGACACCGACTACGACGGAGATCCCGCGGACGCCGCCGCGACCGAGGAGGACGTGCGCTATCTGCAGGAGGAGGCGCGACGAGCCTTCCCGAACGCGCCGTTCGGAGAGATCTTCTTCACCTGGGCCGGCGTGCGCGCGCTCGTCCGCGAGGAGGGCGTCAGCGAGGGCGAGGTATCGCGCAAGCACGCGCTGTACGACCACGAGGCCCGCGACCGCGTCGCGGGCGTGCTGTCCGTCGTCGGCGGGAAGATCACGGCCTATCGCGCGATCGCCGAAGAGGTGACCGACCTCGTGGCGCGAAAGCTCGGGCGCGAACGGCGGTCCGGCACGCCCGACCCCGAGAGCCGTGCCTCGTCGACCGCTGACGCGCTGCTCCCCGGCGCGGATGGGTCGCGCGCGCGCGACATCGCCGCACTTGCCGCAGGCGACCCGTCCCTCGCCGCGCCGCTCTGTCCACATCACCACGGCGTCGCCGCGGAGATCGTCCACGCCGTGCGCCACGAGTGGGCGCTCACGATCGGCGATGCGCTCCTGCGGCGGACCGCTCTCGGGCTCGCTCCGTGTCAGGGCCTCGACTGCATCGACGCGGTCGCCGCACTGATGGGCCGCCTGCTGGATTGGGACGACGAGCGGCGCGCGCGCGAGGTCGCCGCGTACTGCCGTGAGGTCGAGCCCATGCGTCGCTTCAGCGCGACGTGACCTTCGTCCTCGCGCTCGACCAGGGCACGACCGGCTCGGCCGCCCTCGTCTTCGACGCGGCCGGCGCGGTCCGTGGCAGCGCGGATCGCGAGATCGCGCAGAGCTACCCGGCGTCGGGACACGTCGAGCACGATCCCGACGAGATCTTCGCGACGACGGTCGCCGTCGGGCGCGAGGCGATCGCGGCGGCCGGCATCGGCGCACCTGACGTCGCGGCCATCGGCATCACCAACCAACGCGAGACCACCGTCGTGTGGGAACGCGCGACCGGTCGCCCGATCTATCCCGCGGTCGTGTGGCAGAGCCGCGCGAGCGCGGGCATCTGCGAAGAGCTGCGAGCGCGCGGGCTCGAAACGCTGGTGCGCGAGCGCACCGGTCTCGTGATCGACGCCTACTTCTCCGCGACGAAGGTGCGCTGGATCCTCGATCGGGTCCGGGGCGCGCAGGCGCGTGCGGCCCGCGGCGAGCTGCTCTGCGGGACGATCGACACGTGGCTGGTCTGGAAGCTCACCGGCGGCCGCGTGCATGTCACAGATGTGTCGAACGCATCGCGCACGATGGTCTTCGACATCCAGCGGCAACGCTGGGACGACGAGCTCCTCGCCGCGCTCGATCTTCCGCGGGCGATGTTCGCGACGCCGGTGCGGTCGACGGGCGTCGTCGGCGAGACCGATCCCGCGCACTTCGGCACCGTGCTGCCGATCGCGGGGATCGCGGGCGATCAGCAGGCCGCGCTCTTCGGCCAGACCTGCTTCGCGCCCGGCGAGGCGAAGAACACCTACGGGACCGGCTGCTTCCTGCTCGCGAATACCGGCGCGACCGCGGCGCCCGCGCGCGGCGGCCTGCTGACGACGATCGCCTGGGATATCGGCGACGGCGCCCGGTACGCGCTCGAGGGAAGCGCCTTCATCACCGGCGCCCGCGACGAGTCTCCCGGGCAACGACGGCCTGTATTTCGTACCGGCGTTCACCGGCCTCGGCGCACCGCGCTGGGACATGTACGCGCGCGGTCTGCTCATCGGGATCGAGCGCGGCACCACGCGCGCGCACCTCGCGCGCGCGACGCTCGAGAGCATCGCGTACCAGACGCGCGATCTGGTCGAGGCGATGGCCGCCGCCGGACAGCGCATCGCCGTGCTGCGCGCGGACGGTGGCGGCACGGCCAACCGTTTCCTCATGCAGTTCCAGGCGGACGTGCTCGGCATCCCTGTGGAGGTCGCGGCTATCCGCGAGACGACCGCGCTCGGCGCCGCGTTCCTCGCCGGCCTCGCCGTGGGCGTCTGGAAGACGCCGGACGAGCTGCGAACGCGACGAGCGATCGCCGCGCGATACGAGCCGACGATGTCGGGTGACCAGCGCGAGCACCTGTACGCCGCATGGCAGCGAGCGGTGGAGCGTTCGCGCGGGTGGGCCACCCCTTAGCAGGTCGTCTCGGAAGAGAGCGCTCCAAGAGGGAAAGCGCACCTCCGACCTCTTCCTTGAAAGGGATCAGGCCCAGCCTTTAGTCCTTCGGCACGCGCTCCGGGAAGTCCGACATGATGCCGTCGACGGACCAATTGCGGAACTGCGTGATCTCCTTGGCGTCGTTCACGGTCCAGGCGTTCAGACGCAGCGCCGCAGCGTGCGCGGCGCGGACCAGCTCCGCCGTGACGTAGGCGCGGTTCGGGTGCAGCGCCCACAGCGCGAGCGCCTTTGCGCTCGCGAGGAGCGCGGCGCGGTCGGGGGAGTCCGAATAGACGAACGCGCGGCGGACGGCCGGCGCGGCCGTGCGCGCACCTTCGAGCGCCGACCACCAGAAGCTGGAGACATAGAAGTCGCCACGACCGCGCGCGGCCAGGCGAGCACCGACGGCAGCTCCGGTCTCGCGTGCGCGTGCCTCGTCCTTCTCGCACTTGAGCTCGACGTTCACGGCCATGCGGCCGCGGCAGAAGTCGAGCACCTCGTCGAGCTGGAGCGTCGTCTTGGCCGTCGGCCGATCGTGCGATATCAGCAGCCGGCCGTCCTGCGTCAGCCAGACGTCCGTCTCGACCTCATCGCACGCAAGGTCGAGCGCTTTCTGGAAGGACGCGATGGTGTTCTCCGGAGCGTGGCCCATCGCTCCGCGGTGTCCGATGCGGCGCATCGGTCGATTCTGCCCTGCCGGTCCGCGTCTCACTAATCTTGACCTCGTGAGGTGCCGCCCGGCGCTGCTCGTGGTCGCGGTCCTCGCCTGCTCGACGCCCGCCCCGGCGCCGAGTGGCTCGCCTGCGCGCGCGGTCCGCGGCGCGCCGCAGAACGTGATCCTCCAGGCCGCCGACGTGCCGGCCGATTACGTGATCGAGAAGGACGACGCGATGAGTCCTGACGACCTCGCGAACGGCCTCGGCACGACACCGCCGGTGCTCAAACAGCGACTCGCATTCGGTTACATCCGCTCGTTCACCAAGGGCGGCGATCCCTTCGTGTGCTGCGTGATCGACTCGATCCTCATCACGACCGCCGACGATGCCGCGGCGACCACGACGGCCAACGACTTCAGGACCAGGGCGCTCGAGCTCGGGTCGATCCTGATCGATCTCGGCGAGACCATCGGCGACGAATCGCGCGCGTTCACGTTCCAGCAACCCACCGCCGACAGCGTGCTCATCACGCTTACGGTCCTCTTCCGCTACGCGAACGTGGTCGACGCCGTAGAGGTGACCGGGCGGATCGGCTCCTTCGAGCGCACGTACGTCCTCGAGTTCGCCCGGAAGCAGGCGGAGCGGCTACGCGCTGACGCCGAGAAGCGCTGATGCCAGACTGCACAGAGTGCCGATGAAGTTCCCCTCCTTCGACATGGAGCGCATGCAGTCCACCTGGGAGCACCGGGTGAAGTACGACCTCTCCGAGTCGGGGGTCGAGGCGCTGACGCTCGAGGAGATCACGCGTGATCAAAAGGAGCTGATGCGCTCGAAGCTCGGATACGCCGAGGGCGTCGGGCGCGAGCCGACGCGCGCGCTCGTCGCGGGATTCCATTCCGGGAGCGACGCGAAGAACGTGGTCATCACGACGGGGACGAGCGAGGCGAACTTCATCGCGCTCATGACGCTCGTCTCCGCCGGCGACGAGGTCGTCGTCGTCATGCCGAACTACATGCAGGTGCACGGCATCGCGCAGGGCCTCGGCGCGCGCGTGCGCGAGGTGTGGCTGCGCGAAGAGCGGGGCTGGCGCATCGATCTCGACGCGCTCGCGGCGGCGGTGAACGAACGGACGAAGCTGATCTGCGTGTGCACGCCGAACAACCCGACCGGGCAGGTGCTGTCGCGAGCCGAGATCGATCGCGTCGTGGCGATCGCGGAGAAACAGGGCGCGTGGATCCTCTCGGACGAGGTCTACCGCGGTGCGGAGCTCGACAGCACCGAGAGCGCGTCGTTCTCCGGGCGCGGCGAGCGCATCGTCGTCACCGGTGGGCTCTCGAAGGTGTACGGGCTGCCGGGTCTGCGGATCGGCTGGCTCGTCGCGCCGGAAGATGAAGCGCAGTCCGCGCTGCGTCTCAAGGACTACACCACGATCGCGCCGGCGACCATCTCCGAGTCGCTGGCGGAGATCGCGCTCGAGCGCCGCGCCGAGCTCTTGAAGCGCGCGCGCTTCATCCTGGGCGAGCGCTGGCCGAAGCTCGAGGACTGGGCGGCGACGCATTCACGTGAGCTGCACTGGACGCCGCCGCAGGCGGGCGGCATCTGCTTCTTGAGCTACCGGTTCCCGATCGAATCGATGGCCCTCGTCGACCGGCTCATCCGCGAGTACTCGACGATGGTCGTCCCCGGCATCCACTTCCGTGCCGAGCGCCACCTGCGCATCGGCTATGGGATGGAGTCGCGGATCCTCCACGCCGGCCTGGCGGCGATCGACCGCCTGCTTGCTTCCCTCGGGGACTAGCTCGGCGGCAGTGGCCATACTCTTGCTCGCCCAACAGGGCAGCACACGGAGGTGTCCATTGACCATCACCATCACTCTTCTGCTCTCGCTCATCGCACTCGTCTGTGGCGTCCTCATGCTCATCTCGGGCCGCTGGTCCAAGTGGCCACTGGCGGCGATCGCGGTCATCTGCCTCGCACTGGTCCAGAGCGGTCTCATAAAGATGTAGAAGGGCCTTCCGCCCGTCCGGAAGGCTTCCAAGCAGGCGACCAAGCAGGCTAGGATGCGTCCACAAATGGCGGCTCGTCCGCTGCATCTCTTCGAGGCCGGTGTGGTCACGGAGACGCGCTTCGCGGGGATGGCGGCCGCACCTGGCGCGCTCTCCGAGCACTTCGTTACACGACTCGGGCCGGAGAAACACGTCCGCGTCCCCTTCAACCCACGCGATCGCTGGGTCACCGCGGCCCGCGAAGCGTGCCGCACCCTCGGCGACGCGATCGGCTCGTCGCTGCGCGGCGGCGCCACCTGCGCGGTGCTCGGCGGCGAATGCACCCTCGTCGCGGGCACGCTCGCCGGCGCCATCCCGGTCGAGCCCGATATCGCCCTCGTGTACTTCGACGCGCACGGCGACTTCAACACACTCGCGACGACGCCATCCCACTACGTCGGCGGCATGTGCCTCGCGCATGTTTGCGGCCGGTCGGTCGCGCCGCTCCTCTGGCCGGGCTCGCACAAGATCGCCGAGGACCACGTCGCGCTCGTCGGAGGCCGCGCGCTCGATCCCGGCGAGCGAACGAACCTCGATCGCTCGAAGGTCACGCGCATCCGCTTCGACGCGGAGCGGGCCGATGTGTCCGGCATCATCGCCTTCGCGCGCAAGAGGAAGATCTGGCTCCATGTCGACATCGACGTCGTCGACCCGGCCGAGGTCGGCGCGGTCGTGTTCCCCGCGGCGGGCGGCGTGTCGCTCGCCTTGCTCGGCGAGGCGATCACGTCGCTCGCGTCGGTGTCCGATGTGCGCGGGTTCGAGATCTGCGGTTACGACCCGACGCTCGACGCGAAGCGAAAGCTCCCGCGGGTCCTCGCCGATCTCTTCTCAGCGCTCGGCGCGAAGGTTCTCGCCTAGCATTCCGCGCGTGCCCACGCGCATCATCGACCTCACGCTCGCGCTCAAAGACGGCCTGCGCACCTGGGACATCAAGCCGCCGTTCACGCTGCTGCCGTACATGAACGCGTCGACGTTCAAGCTCGGCTTCTCGACGAAGCTGCTGATCATGGAGGATCACACCGGCACGCACGTGGACGCCTCACTCCATTTCTATGACGGCGCCCGGCGTACACCGAAGGGCAGGTCGGTCGCGGAGCTGCCACTCGAGAAGCTTTACGGCGACGCCGTCTGCATCGACGTGAGCGCGAAGCGCGCCGACGAGCCGGTGACGGCGGAGATGCTCGCGGCCGCGGTGGAGAAACAAGATGTCGAGATCGGCAGGGACGACATCGTGCTGGTCCGTTTCTGGTCGGGCACCTGGGGCGGCGACGCGTTCCTCGCGGCGCGCGGTCTCGCGAAGGACGCCTGCGAATGGCTGCTCGAACGCGAAGTCAAAGCCGTCGGCGTCGACCATCCGAATCTCGAGGGCCGCGTCGCCGATGAGCTCGGCAACGCCGATTGCCCGGGGCACGTGCTCTTCCTGCATCCCGACCGCGAGATCCCGATCATCGAGAACCT
>WNGJ01011044.1_pt1 | contig 11497 bp, 8 predicted proteins | sample 5400611 | NCBI WGS metagenome assembly WNGJ01 (sample SAMN13153375, study PRJNA577476) | soil metagenome | isolation source: 40 cm soil or saprolite under Garry oak tree replicate 1 | place: USA:California | collected 2016-06-15 | reverse complement strand
GCAGATATCATCCGGTGCCATGCGGAGAATCGATTTCGGGAAACAATCGCAGACCGCGAGGATATCGCGATGAAAATGCATGGTTGCCTTCGGCTGGCCCGTCGAGCCGGAGGTGAAGGCGATCAGCACCGTATCGTCGGCGGCGGTGTCCACCGCGCTGAAAGGCTCATTCCAGGCTGACATGCGCGCCTCAAGCCCCTCGGTGGAGGGATCGTTGAAATACACGATCTGATGTAGCACCGGGCAGCGCTGCTGCGCCGCTAGCAGTTCGGCGTCCAGTCTCCGGTCGCAGATGGCGGCACTGATCTGTGCTTTCTCAATAATGTCTACCAGTTCTTTTTCACGCAGCAGAGCCATGGTTGCTACCACGATGAGCCCGGCTTTGGCGACGGCGCACCAGCAGATGGCTAACATAGCGTTGTTGGCGCTGCGCAGCAGCACACGGTTGCCGGGCACCAGCCCCATGTCATGTGTTAACACATGAGCTACCTTGTCTACCTGCGCCTGCATCTGTGCATAGGTCAGGGCGCCATCGGCGCTGAAAATCGCCGGGTGATCGCCATATCCCTGGCGTATCTTCGTATCCAGCAGTTCAACAATGCAATTCAGGCGGTCGGGGTACTGTACTTCGGGGATCGTATAGATCAGGTCGGGCCACTGGTCACGCGGTGGCAAATTGTCGCGTGCAAAGGTATCAATGTGAGCTGAAGACACACTCATTGTGTTCCCTCCTTTTGAAACGAGGATGTGATTTCGGAACGAGTCGCACAACCGCTTTGCTCAGCGGACTGTTCCGAAGATGCGTGGTATGTATATTTCAATTATACATTACTGCGGTTTATCCACCACGTCCGACCAACTCGCGAGCGATAATGATGCGCTGAATATGGCTGGTCCCTTCGTAGATTTGCAGGCCCTTGATATCGCGGTAGTAGCGTTCTACAGGATACTCGTTGGAATAGCCACGATTGCCGTGCATCAGCACCGCCTCCGATGCTGCCTTCATCGCGGCTTCTGTAGCGAAAAGCTTGGCGATGGAGGTTGCCCTGGTAGCTGGCTGGCCTTGATCCTTCACCCATGCGGCACGATAGACGAGTAGTCGAGCCGCTTCTACATCTGCGGCCATATCCGCGAGTGTTGCCTGGATCATCTGAAAGTCCCCAATGCGCTGACCGAACTGGCGACGCTGTGTGGCATAGGCGATGCAGGCATCCAGACAGGCCTGCGCGACACCAAGAGCACCAGCGGCTACTCCCAGGCGACCGCGATCCAGGGCAGACATAGCTACTTTGAAACCCTCTCCTGGAGCGCCGAGTAGGGCGCTCTTATGTACCCTGCAATCTTTAAGAGTGATATGTACGTGTTCTGATGCGCGGTGGCCCAATTCCTTGCCCGGCATAGGCTCTCGATGGAAACCAGGAGTACCGGTTTCGACGACAAATGCGCAGATCCCTTTGTGGCGAGCCGGGCGATCCCGGCTTGCGAATACGATGGCAATATGAGCGCTGGTGCCGTTAGTGATCCAGATTTTCTCGCCGTTCAGGATGTAGTAATCTCCTTCTTCCCTGGCTGTGCTTTCCAGACTGGCTACATCTGAACCGGCGTTCGGCTCGGTTAGGGCATAGCAGCCAATCCACTCACCCGTTGCCAATCGTGGCAGGTAACGGCGTTTCTGTTCTTCAGTTCCCCAATCACGAATGCAGAGGGAGACAAGGCTTGTATGTACGGTCAAGAAACCACGCACGGATGAATCGACCCGTCCCAGTTCCTCACAGAGCAGGACGTAACTTACATAGTCCATGCCGGACCCGCCATACTCAGGCTCAACCGGTCCAGCCAGGAAGCCTAGCCGGCGCGCCTGTTGTTGGATGTGCTTTTGTTCGGGTGTTAGTTCGAAGTCCATCGGTGCTCTTTTCGTGCTTGACAAATATTCCAACCGGGCGACCGCGAGGGTCGCCCCTACATTTCCGTGTCAAGGTGACTCATGCTGGGCGACCGCGAGGGTCGCCCCTACATTTCCGTGTCAATTACGGCTAAGCCTTCTATTTCGACGAGTGTTTCGTCCTGGAAAAAACGTGAAACCTCGAACAGGGCCATAGCCGGGTAGTAGGAGCCAAAGAACGATCGATGCACTATGCCCAGGGGTTTGAGGTGTGCGAGATAGTCATCTCTGTCGCGAATGAAAATACTTAACTTTGTAATATCTTGCATCTTTCCACCTGCGGCTTCGACAACGGTTTGAAGATTGCGAAGCGTCTGTTCGTATTGAGCCACCAGATCACCTGGTGCCATGATCTGCCCCACAGCATTGCTGCCAGTCTGCCCGGCTAAGAAGAGCAGGCGCCCACCTGTTACAAGGATACCATGACTAAACCCAATGGGACGTGCCAGGTTTGGCGGATTGATGATCGTTTTTTCCATGATATTCCCCCTATCTTCCAGTGAACCTTGGTTTATCTTTTGCCTTGAACGCTTCAAAGAAACGGCGGTGATCGTCTCCCATGAGCATCAGAGCCTGAGCCTGCGCCTCGGCTTCGATTGCAGAGACAAGATCCATGCTCAGTTCGTGGTTCAACATCTGTTTGGTCATCGAGATGGCAAAGGTTGGTCCCTGGGCGAGTCGTTTGGCCCACGCGTTTGCTGAGGTCAGTAGTTCATCGTGCGATACCAGGCGATTCACCAGTCCATAACGTTCGGCGGTGGCAGCATCGATGGTGTCGCCGAGCATGAGCAATTCGGATGCACGTCCCAGACCAACGACCCTCGGCAATAAATAACCCGCCCCCATATCGGCGCCGGTCAGGCCCACTTTCGTGAAGAGGAAAGCAAAGCGAGCCTTCTCAGAGGCGATACGCAGATCAGCAGCTAGCGCAATGACAGCTCCGGCCCCGGCGGTCATACCATTGAGGGCAGCAATGATCGGTTTATCCAGCAGTCGCATGTTCTGCACAACTGCCCCGGTCATGCGCGTGAAATCAAGGTGACCTTTCATATCGCGCTTGAGCAATTCGCCAATGATCTCATAAACGTCACCGCCTGAGCAGAAATTATCACCGGATCCGGTAAGCACGATAGCGCGTACTGCATCGTCGTAGCGCAAGGACTCAAACAAGTCGCGAAGCTGGGCATACACTTCAAAGGTAAGTGCGTTCATCACGTCAGGGCGATTGAAGGTCAGCGTTGCAACGCCATCGCTCACTTCATAGAGAAAGTCGTAGCTCAAAACAGAACTCCTTCACTTCATGACATCACGCCTCCGCCATCGATGTTGATGGCCTGGCCTGTGATGCCCCGGTTGATATCCTGTGCCAGGAAGATAACGATTGCAGCCACCTCTTCCGGCTCGATCAGGCGTTTCTGCGGACTCGTATTTTCTAACGCCTCGCGCGCCTTTGACTGGGGCATGCCGGTGCGAGCAGCGATGTTACTGATACTCGCATCGGTCATAGGTGTATTCACGTAGCCAGGACAGATGGCATTGACCGTTATGTTGTATGGCAGCAATTCGACGGCCAGGGCGCGTGTGAGGCCGAGCACACCGTGTTTCGCAGCGGTGTATGCCGCGATATAGCTGCCTCCAACCCGGGAGGCAAGAGAGGCGATGTTGATGATGCGGCCGTAACGCTGGTCTATCAATGCCGGGACGAAGGCTTTGGTGACATAGTAGATGCTGGTCAGGTTGACGGAGAGCATACGATGCCACAGTTCATCAGGGTGGTTTAAAAACTTGTGGCTGCCAGCATTACCGGCGTTATTGACTAAAATATCTACGCCGCCTAGACCATCGATCAGGGTTGTTGCCATGTGTGTGACCTGTTCGGGATCAGTCACATCGCATGAAATTGCCAGGCTCTTACGACCCATCGCTTGAATTTCGACAACGAGCCGTTCGATTTCAGGAGGAGTGCGGGCGGTCACAGCCACATTGGCTCCTGCCTGCGCAAGAGCTAAGGCGATACTACGACCAATACCTCGTCCCGCGCCGGTGACGACCGCGCGCTTTCCAGCAAGCAGGTGGCTGTTCTCACTTGACATATACAATGATCCTCCAATGGCACTCTTAAGAGATCAGGTCTGAGCAACTGCGGTTGTGGGTGTGGCCCAATAGCGAGCATTCAGTTGTGGTGGGTCCATTATGCACAGGTCTGCACGGCCAGCAGCCAGTATAGTGTTGACTTCGTCGCTTGTTGTTAGATATCCGCCAACCATCGTGGTAATGTCTGCCTCGTTGCGTATACGGTCGCTGAATGGTGTCAGGAAACCCCGGCCATAGGCGGGTTCGCTATCTATGGTCGTCTGGCCTGCTGCTACCGCGATTATATCACACCCATACTCTTTGAACATGCTAGCGACTACTACTACATCATCAACTTCAAAACCACCCTTTGCACAGTCGCTGGCAGAGATGACAACTGAGATGGGCTTGTCCTGGGGCCAGGCTGCACGCACGGCATCAAATATTTCCAGGGGAAAACGCATTCGATGCTCCAGATCTCCACCATATTCGTCATTTCGATAGTTGGTGAGTGGTGAAATGAAGCTTGCCAGCAGGTACCCGTGAGCAAAATTGAGTTGCAGTACGTCGAAACCTGCTTCACGCGCTCTCTGGGTAGCGAGCAAGAAATCGTCGCGCACGCGGTCCATATCGGTTCGATCCATCTCCTTGGGCACCTGACTATACGGTGTATAGGGTATGGGCGATGCTGAGAGCAGCGGCCAGTTGCCGTCGCGCAGCGGCCTATCCAATCCCTCTGCTCTTGGGCGGGTCGAGCCTCGACGCCCGGCATGGTTCAACTGGATGGCGACTTTTGCTGGTGTATGGGTGTGTATGAATTCGACGTTTCGTTTCCAGGCTTCGACATGCTTCGGATCATACATCCCTGCATTTCCGGGCGAGATGCGTCCATCGGCAGAAGTGGCGACTGGCTCGGTTACAACTAATCCAGCGCCACCAGACGCTGCGCTTTGCACCTGGTGCATATATGCTTCACCCGGTATGCCATTCTGCGCTGCGCAGGAGGAAAGGGGTGATAAGACCAGGCGATTAGATAGATTGATGGTACGCAATCTCAAGGGTGTGAACAAGGGTGGTGGTGCAACTAGACCCTTCGCTGCGCTCAGGGTGACAACCGGTGTAAATATGGGTAGTGGTGCAACTACAGACCCTTCGCTGCGCTCAGGATGACAATCAGTAAGCATTGAGTTGGCTTTCTGCGCGGCCCAGCGATCAACCATATCCCCGAAGCGTGGATCGCGCAACCGGAGGTCGTCATAGGTGATTCTGCCGCTGCGCGTAAGCAAATTGAAGGTGAACTGCACCGGGTCCAGTGTAAGATAGCGCTTGAGTGTTTCAAAATAAGCCTGGCTTTCCCTGGCGGCCCTTTGAAAGATCTCAACGATAGGTTTTCGCTCCAATTCATATTCGTTCAGAGCGGTTTCAAGGTCGGTGTGCTGTTCTAGCGCACTGGCAAGAGCTATGGCATCCTCCATAGCCAGCTTTGTCCCTGAGCCAATAGAGAAGTGGGCGGTGTGTATGGCGTCACCGAGCAGCACCATGTTCTTGTGGTGCCAGTGCTGTGTTTCCAGCGTGGGGAAGCTGATCCATTTTGAATTGTTTGACAGCAACGTGGCTCCATCCAGATTACCGGCGAGAAGTTGCTGGCAATATGCGAGACTTTGCGCCTCATCTGCCTTATCCAGGTCTGCCTTCAGCCAGGAAGCCTCGTCACATTCGACGATAAAGGTACTTGTTGTGCCGTTGAAGGGATAGGAGTGGACTTGAAATAAACCATGCTCATTTTCGCGGAAAATAAACGTGAAGGCATCAAGCACTTTATTAGCGCCAAGCCAGATGTACCTGGCCTTGCCGTATTCCAGGCTGGGCTGGAAACTCGATTCGTAGGTTTTGCGCACAATGCTATTGAGACCATCAGCGGCAATCAGCAGGTCGTAGTCGCCAAGTTTGGCAAGGTCGTTTATCTCGCAACCGAATTGTATGTTGATACCGAGTTCGTGGCAGCGACGTTGCAGGATATTCAGCAGGCTTTTGCGCGAGATGCTGGAAATTACATGTCCTCCGCAACTTATCTTCTGATCTCGATAATACACATCGATAGCATCCCAGATCACGAAATGCTCAGTGATCTGTTCGTACGTTTTATTGTCTGCTCTCTGGAAGGAGGCCAATGTGCGATCAGAAAAAACGACACCCCAGCCATAGGTGACGTCTGCCGCATTGCGCTCGATGATGGTGATGTTGTGCGCAGGATTGGCCTTTTTAATCAGCAGGCCGCTATAGAGCCCTGCAGGTCCACCACCGAGGATAACTATCTTCATCTTGCTCTCCTGGCTAGTCCATGAAGTATTTCAGCGAGCTGGTCGAGTTGGGCAAGGTCGGGTACGGTCGGGAAGAGCACTAACTCATCACATCCGGCATCTTGATAGCCGCGAATGAACTGAGCCACGGCTTGAGGGCTTGTAAGTAAGCCTGCCGCGATTCTCTCCGCGAAAGGACCGGTGAATGCGTAGTAATCTCTCAGATAGCGATAGCCCGCTTCCTTGACAGCATCATCTCCAAGAGCGAAGTAGCCCTGCGCCCAGAGTTGCGGTTTGCCAGGACGGCCTGCATCGCTCCATGCTGCGTAGGCTTTGTCGGCGGCGCGGGCAAAGGCTCTGGGTGGTCCTCCACCATGCACGTAGCCGTCCGCATAACGCACCATGCGGGCGTATCCCTGGTCGCTCAAACCTCCTACCAGCAGGTGTGGGCCGCTGGTCCGTACTGTTTCAGGACCTATGAGACTCTCTTCCCATAGCGAGCACAGCGAAGAGAGTTGTTCCGAGAGTCGCTTTCCACGACCTCGATAATCAACGCCCGCGAAGTCATAATCTTCTTTGCGAGCGCCAACCGCCAACCCTAGCACGAGCCTGCCGCCAGAGAGGGCATCGAGAGAGGCGGCGGTTTTTGCCAGCAGGGCGTTATTACGCAAGGGGCCAATGATGATGGTGGTGGCCAGTTTGACGCGGCGAGTGACGCCTGCAACGGCGGCCAGGGTAATGAGTGGGTCGTAGCTATCGTAGACCAGCCGATCAAGTACTCCCAGGCTGGAGAAAGGGCCTTCATCCGCCCTGCGAGCCCATTCGAGAATGAGCCGTCCCGGTGCGCCTGGAACAGTACTGGGTAGTCCAACTCCGACTTGCATGCACGCAACCCCTTTGTTGGTTGAAAGAACTATTGTTAGCTTGCGCTAAGTATGCAACAAAGCGGATGGTATTTCAAGGTGAAGGGGTGGATATTTGAATGTGAATGCCTATATCTCGTTTGACAGATAAGTGTCTGAATGTTGATCAGTGCAAGAACAGCAAAAGGATAAGGCATACTCATTCATAAATATTCGTAGCTTTTCCATCTTTTGTGTAAAATACCGCCCAAATACCGCTCATGTTGAGCGATATTTTTAATCCCGGCAATTGATTTGTTCTGTGCAGTCTGCGAGGTCTTACTCTGGAGTGAAGAGAGAATTTCCCATAATCCACATTGACAAATAGAACATAGGTACTATATACTGTACATATGTTAGTGCAATCTATACCCGACACATTAACTAAGCTCGCTCAATTGGGCAACACAACTCTCTACGAGCCGTCTGGAGATCAACCGCATGCGGAGCAAAAGCGTGTGCCGTACCAGTCGCGTAGTCTTGATGAGTGTATTACGAATGTTGTGACTCCCAGAGGCAAGAAGCCCATCTTGAAGACAATGATGACAACTGCTTGCGAGCGCAACTGCTTTTACTGTCCGTTTCGTGCCGGGCGCAGCAAGACGCAGCGCATGACCTTTTCCCCCGATGAGATGGCGGGGGCTTTCGATACGCTGCAGCGTGCAAATCGGGTAGAGGGGATCTTTCTCTCTTCGGGTATCATCAAGGGGAGTGTGACCACGCAGGACAAGATCATCGATACCATTGAACTCATCCGCAATCGATACGAGTACAGAGGCTATGTTCACCTCAAGATTATGCCAGGGGTGGAATATGAGCAGTTGTACCGGGCAATGCAACTGGCGGATCGTGTCTCGGTCAACCTGGAAGGGCCGACGCAGGAACGATTGAGCGCGCTTGCGCCAAAAAAGGATTTCATGGGTGAGTTGCTGAAAATGTTGCAGTGGGCAGAAACAATCAGACAAGAGAATCCGTACCAGCAATTGGCACGAACGGTGACCCAGTTTGTTGTAGGTGCAGTAGGTGATACCGACCATGAATTACTGTCCATCAGCAACCGCCTTTATCGACAGATGGGACTGACCCGCGCTTATTATTCCGGCTTTAGCCCGGTTGAGCAGACGCCTTTTGAAAATCTTTCACCGACGGATCCACTGCGCGAACACCGCTTGTACCAGGCCAGCTTCTTACTGAGGGACTATAGCTGGAGCGTCGAGGATTTGTCGTTCATGGAGGATGGCAACCTGCGAACCGATATTGATCCTAAGCGAGCATGGGCGGAGATGCACCTGCGCTTCGATCCGATAGATGTGATGAAGGCTGATCGCAGACAATTGCTGCGTATACCTGGGATTGGTCCAATAGGGGCAAACGCGATTATTCAGGCGAGACAGCAGGGTCGATTAACAGACCTGACGCATTTACATAAACTGAACATTCGTGCGCCAGAGCAGGCTGCGCCGTATATTTTGCTGGATGGACACAGGCCGATCACCCAGAAGGCCTTGTTTTAGTAGCTTTGAATGAAAAATACTTAGCTGCTTCTTACTAGCAACGAATCCACTTTGGTTGAATGCTTTCAACAGGTTGATCGAACAACCCTGGTTGACTCTCCAGGCGAAAGAGTTGTGCAAAATCATCGGAAGAGAAGGCTTTGCGCAACCGCGCGGCGTAGGAGGTGACCAACACCTGAATGTAATGGTCAACATCGTAGTCTCGGCGGTCCGATATAGCCGCGCGAGGTGATGAGGGGACGTGCATATCAGTCAAAGAGTTGGGTGAATCATCAGCAAGTTCCAGACTTTGTGACTCTGTTTCCCAGCCGCGATCGACCGAAGCTTCTTCGTTCTCGTCAGGTAACCAGGCGTATGTTTTGCCACGAGTGCGGTAGTAGCGCACGCGCTCGCCTGGATACCATCTCGTGCGTCTAGCAGCCAGTAATGCTTCATATTGTGGTTCAGGGTGCGAAGCGCGGGAGGCTAGATAGGCTTCTGGCGTTTTAGACAGACGCACACGCGCTCCCAGGTCTGATGCGGGTAATGCGCGGCTGCGTAAGGCTGCTACTGTCTCAAGAAACGCGTTACGAAGACCCTGGATATCGTTGGTTAGCGTACAAAGGAGCGCCTTGCGCAGGAAGCGCTCGCCGAAAGGCTCAGCCCTGCTGGAACGCAGCGCTACACCACGTACGATAAGTTGGCCGCTGTAGGTGAGCAGGGCATAGTTCTTGACTTCATGGCTGAGCATGGCGCGGTAGCGACCCTCGTATTCCAGCCTTATGCCCTCCGGCAATTCTGCTCCAACCTCGGCTACAAGAGTGCGTTCCTGCTCTTCATCCCAGTTAGAAGGAGCCGCAAAATACACGCCGTCTGTATCGGCCTCGATGAGCGCCATGCCCCTGTCTCGCAATGCATCAAGCACCTGTGCCAGCATCGCGCGCCCGCGCTTCGTGACCTCGTCGGCCGCGCGAATGTCGGCGAAAAGGGCCATCGAACCCGCCCCCATATAACCGTAGGCAGCATTAATGAGAATTTTCATCGCTGCCTGCGTGGCGTCATGGGTGTTGGCCTCTAACGAGCCGGGAGTAGCTTTCCTTGCAGCGGCCTTGTGCGAGAGCCGCAGATCTGTCAACCGGCCCAGGATGCTGAGCAAGACGCCCAGATGATCGCAGGCCGGTCCGATCTGGTAGGTGCGCATCAGCGAGGGATACAGGGAGGCAACATCAGCCTTTACGACGTGCTCCGCTACACCTTCCGCGAGCAGGTGGACAGCGCCGCCCTCGTGCAGTATCTGGCTACTATCCTGGTCTGCTGACTGGCGAGGGAGCGCTGCTCCGTTACGCAGGTAGGCGCGGACGAGTACCGGTTCGAGGATACCCATAGCCGGACCAGCCGAGGCCAGGCGTTCGTAACGCCGGGGCGCTATGCTTGCCAGCGCAAAAGGCGCTCCGAGCAGACGCTGTGAGAGTTCATCCACTTCTGTCACATCATCGAGGGCATAGTGGCGAACACGAGCTGGATCATGGCGGTAGGTCTCGAATATCGTCGCACCATCCAGGTACACGCGGTTGGGAGCAGCGATACCGAAGTACCTGGCGACGTCTTTGAGGCTGTGGCTGGGCATGTCGCGGACGACGAAATCATGCCGGCGCACGGCGTCAAGCGTGTCGATTAACTCGCGCCCGGCTAAGCTGTAGCGCGTGCGGCGACGGGCTTCGGGACCAATAGCGAGCGTTTCCTCGCGCCGCTCCAAATTCGCTGGACCGCCAGCACGCCCAAGGATCAGAGGGATACCCAACACAGAGGCACGTTGTTCTAAAAAAGGCAGGTCAAAGCCAAAGAGGTTGTGGTTCTCAATTACATCTGGGTCGCGTTCGCGGATAAGCGCACACAGGCTGGAGATCAGGCTGGCTTCATCTGCGGGTGTTGGGGCCTCAATCGTGGTGGCAAGGCTGCGACTATCGCGGATGGCTACCATGAAGATGCGTCCGCGACGCGGGTCAAGCGCGGTTGTCTCTAAGTCGAATTGGAGTCTGTGCAGGTCACTATAGGTCAGGCCGCGAAAATAGACCTTCCCGCTCTGCATCAGGTATTGCTCGACGGGGCCGACACGGTAGTACGCGTCTGGCAGCTCGTTGATACTGTTGATCTGCCGTCCAAGACGACGTGAGGCGCCATCTACCAGGGCGCGCTCGAGAGAACGTCCATTATTGGCCGAAAGAAGGTAGCGATAGGATTCTGCCGGGCCATCCAGTTCGCAGTAGGTGATAGGTGCGGTGTCTCCAGTCGGCTCTAAAGCTGGAACCAATGCTGAGCCCAGGTGAGCAAGATCATCCAGTGTGGTGGCAAAAAGCCAGGGGCGAAAACGCTCCCGCGTAGAGGTGATGTGTTCGCCCTCGCGTTGCCAGATGATTGCTCGTCCCTCACGATTGGCCCAGATAGAGACGATGCCGGGAGTTAGATCCCAGCCGAACAGGTATTCGTCTTCAGCGAGAGAACGCGTGCTTTCGGAATGCGCGGGAGTGAATTGGTGCATCGTACTCCTAAAATTACAAAAGATTATCGATTAAATGAAGTATACCACGGGTTTTGCATCGCAAAAGGGCTTGACAGGAGAGCTAGACAGCGGTAGTCTTATGCTTATTCGTCAGTTACCCCATGTCTAAAGACAAGGGGCTTGTGTCTATGCTCCACCGCAATTCTGCATACCTTTGCAGGCGTGCAGCTTTGGCTTCATCGCATGACACATCAGGGCGTACTGACAAGACGCCCGTGCTCATCCAG
>WNGJ01007652.1_pt1 | contig 11498 bp, 6 predicted proteins | sample 5400611 | NCBI WGS metagenome assembly WNGJ01 (sample SAMN13153375, study PRJNA577476) | soil metagenome | isolation source: 40 cm soil or saprolite under Garry oak tree replicate 1 | place: USA:California | collected 2016-06-15 | reverse complement strand
TGCACGACACGGTCGAGGACACCCGCTACACGCTCGAGGACCTCAAGCGCGACTTCGACGCCGAGGTCGCGCACCTGGTCGACGGCGTGACCAAGCTGGACAAGGTCAAGTACGGCGACGCGGCCGAGGCCGAGACCATCCGCAAGATGATCGTGGCGATGGCCAGGGACCCGCGGGTGCTGGTGATCAAGCTCTCCGACCGGCTGCACAACATGCGCACGCTGCGCTTCCTGCCGCCGCACAAGCAGGAGCGGATCGCGCGGCAGACGCTGGAGGTGCTCGCCCCGCTCGCCCACCGTCTCGGCATGAACACGGTGAAGTGGGAGCTGGAGGACCTCGCGTTCGCCACGCTCTACCCGAAGCGGTACGACGAGATCGTCCGGCTGGTCGCCGAGCGTGCCCCGTCCCGGGACACCTACCTGGCCCGGGTGGTCGAGCGCGTCTCCGCGGACCTGCGCGCCGCCCGGGTCAAGGCGACGGTGACCGGCCGGCCGAAGCACTACTACTCGATCTACCAGAAGATGATCGTCCGCGGCCGCGACTTCACCGACATCTACGACCTGGTCGGCATCCGGGTCCTGGTCGACTCCGTCCGCGACTGCTACGCGACCCTCGGCGTGGTGCACGCGACCTGGCAGCCGGTGCCGGGCCGGTTCAAGGACTACATCGCGATGCCCAAGTTCAACATGTACCAGTCGCTGCACACGACGGTGATCGGTCCGGAGGGCAAGCCGGTCGAGCTGCAGATCCGGACACTCGGCATGCACCGGACCGCGGAGTACGGCATTGCCGCGCACTGGAAGTACAAGGAGACCAAGAACGCCGAGCTGTCCCCGTTCGGCAACGACGACCTGCTCTGGCTACGCCAGCTGCTGGACTGGCAGCGCGAGACGCAGGAGCCGGGCGAGTTCCTCGAGTCGCTGCGCTTCGACCTCGGCTCCCGCGAGGTCTTCGTCTTCACCCCCAAGGGCGACGTGATCGCGCTGCCGTCCGGTTCCACCGCGGTGGACTTCGCGTACGCGGTGCACACCGAGGTGGGTCACCGCTGCATCGGCGGCCGGGTGAACGGGCGGCTGGTGGCGCTGGAGAGCCCGCTGGAGAACGGGGACACGGTCGAGATCTTCACCTCCAGGTCCGAGGGCGCCGGCCCGTCCCGGGACTGGCTGTCGTTCGTCGCCTCCCCGCGAGCCAAGACGAAGATCAGGCAGTGGTTCGCCAAGGAGCGGCGCGAGGACGCGATCGACGCCGGCAAGGACGCGATCAGCCGGGCCATGCGCAAGGCCGGGCTGCCGCTGCAGCGGCTGCTCGGCGGCGACGCGCTGGTCACCATCGCCCGTGACCTGCGCTATTCCGACGTCACCGCGCTCTACGCCGCGGTGGGGGAGAGCCACGTCTCCGCGCAGTCCGTCGTGCAGAAGCTTGTCGCCTCGCTCGGCGGCTCCGAGGGCGCGGTCGAGGACATCGCCGAGACCGCCGTCCCCGCCCGGACCACCCGCCGCCGCCCCACCGGCGACCCGGGCGTCGTCGTCAAGGGCGCCTCTGACGTGTGGGTCAAGCTGGCCAAGTGCTGCACGCCCGTCCCCGGTGACGACATCCTGGGCTTCGTCACCCGCGGCGGCGGCGTCTCGGTGCACCGCCGGTCCTGTACGAACGCGGACGCGCTGACCGCCGAGCCCGACCGGCTCGTCGAGGTGGAGTGGGCGCCGTCCACCGACTCCGTCTTTCTGGTCGCCATCCAGGTGGAGGCGCTCGACCGGCACCGGTTGCTCTCGGACGTGACCCGGGTGCTGTCCGACGAGCGCGTCAGCATCCTGTCGGCGTCGGTCACGACCAGCCGGGACCGGGTCGCGGTGAGCCGATTCACCTTCGAGCTCGGCGACCCCAAGCACCTCGGCCACCTGCTCCGCGCGATCCGCGGGGTCGAGGGCGTGTACGACGTGTACCGCATCACGTCGGGCACGTGAGCGTCGCGCATCCGCGACCGTCTATCATCACGCACCGTGTACGGGGAATCGACCGCGGGGACACGACTTTGTCACTGTGAGTACCGCCAGTTGGACGTGGAGTACGTCCGCCAAACCGCTTACTCGCTGCACTTATAACGCAACTCAAAGTCGTTATTGCATTGCTTGGCAATCAATGTCTGAATGAATGTGCTCGAAAGATCACGAGCACGCTTCGTGTTCGCACTGATGCACCGGAGAGGGAGCAGGATGGCCGCGGGCCGACGCATCACCTGGTCGTCGACCGATCGTTACAGTCCGGTGCAGGACCGGGTCGGGGTGGTGGACCCCGGGCCGGACGCGCTGCCGCCCGTCGACGTCCGGGTGCGCCAGCACCCGGACCCCTACCAGCCGGCGTACCTCGACGAGCGGGAGATCCTCCGGGTCACCTACCAGGGCGACGACCGTTGCCAGCTGCGCTGCCCGGGGTGCTACACCGGTGAGCGGCTCGACCGGCCGTCGATGGCGCCGGCGCTGCCCGGTGCCCGACTGCGGGTGCCGTGGGACGACTTCACCGGCCACCTGCGCGGGCTCGGCGGCGGCCTGCAGGACTTCTACCTGCTCGGAGCCGAGCCGACGATGGACCCGGAGGGGTCGGCGGAGAAGCTGGCCTGGGCGGCCGAGTCCGGGCTGAGCGTCATGTCGATCACCAACGGGGCGGTCTCCCCGGCCCGCTTCGAGCGCACCTTCGGGCCGGCGCTGGAGTCCGGCGACCTCTACAAGCTGATCGTCAGCCTCGACTCGGTCGACCCGCAGGTGAACAACGCGCTGCGCGGCAGCCCGGTCGCGTACGACCGCACGATCGCCACCATCCGCCACGCGGTGGAGGACGGGGTGCCGATCAAGGTGCAGATCACGGTGTGGCCGCGCAATTACGGAACGGTCCTGGAAACGACCGAGCGGCTCTGGGAGATGGGGGTGCGCGGATTCGCATTCCACTGCGGTTCCGTCGAGGGCGTGCCCGATTTCCTGGCCCGCGGTCTGGACCACGTGGACCCGCTGGCGTGGCGCACGCTCTGTGAGCGGCTGTACGAGTTCAGGGACACCCACCGTGACGAGCTGAGGCACTTCAACTTTCCGCTGCTCTACTTCACGGAGGCCGAGCTGCGGGGCAGCGTGATCGGCGACGAGGAGCTCGCGGATGCGTACCTGACGCATGTGGCGGCGCTCGAGGAGGGCGTGCCCTCGGCCAAGCCGTTCCAGGCGTGCCCCGCGATGGACGTCCCGCAGGTGTACGTCTACGCGAACGACGGGCCGGGCGGCCGCGGCGTCGTCTCGCTGTGCAACGTGCACAGCCCGGACTCCACGGCCGTCTTCGCCGACTACGACCCGGACACGATGCGATGGGCGATCGTCCAGGACCCGGCGCGCAACCAGATGCAGCGGATGGCCGACTCGCCGCACCTGTGCCCGGCGATGCCGTTCGCGACCGGTGGGCGCGAGTCGGACCGTGTGGTGACCGAGGCCGGCGACCTCTACCACGCCTGCCGCTACCTCGGCTGCAACCAGGTCGCCACGGACCAGCACCAGTTCGGCCGGGAGGCGTACGAGCGGGCCGCCGAGTTCTACCGCGCGGTCGAGGCGCTCCGGGTCGCCGTGGCCTCGGCCCGCGAGCCCGGCGGCGAGCCGCACCTGGCCCGGGTCCGTCGGATCACCACCGGCGTGGTCGCATTTCGGGACCGGACGGTGGCGGTGCTGCGGGAGGCGGCGGCGGTCGGCGGGCTGGCCGCCGGGGATCTGCTGGCCGCCGGTTTCGACGGGGCCGTAGCGGAAGCCGCGACGGCACCGGTGCCCGGTGGCCGCACGGCGACCGTGGCGATCAAGCTGCCGGTGTGGGTGATCGGGGACGCTGGCGGTGCGGCGGGCGGGGTGGCGGCGCCCTGCGGGAGCTGCCGGTGAGCTCGGACCCCACCGCGGGCCCGAGCACCGAGGCGGCCCTGCGGCGACCGCGCGAGCACGCCGGGCCGGCGCCGCCCCGGCCGGCCGAGCCGGTCGAGCCGGCGCGCGGCCAGCCGGGAGAGCCGACCCACACGCCGCTGCACCGCCGGGTGCGCGGACTGGTCGGCAGGTCGGTCGGCGCCGGCCGCGAGTCGCCGGACAGCGGCGCGCTGGGTCCGCTGGTGAGCGTGCACTGCCAGCGGCACCAGCACCCGGACGTGGCCACCCTCGAGCGGGCCTTCCGGGTGGCCGAGGAGCACCACCGGGGCCAGCGCCGGCGCAGCGGGGAGCCGTTCATCACGCACCCGCTGGCGGTGGCCACGATCCTCGCCGAGTTGGGCCTGGACACCACGACCCTGGTCGCCGCGCTGCTGCACGACACCGTCGAGGACACCGGCTACACGATCAGCCAGACCCAGACCGACTTCGGCCTCGAGGTGGCCCACCTGGTCGACGGCGTCACCAAGCTCGACCGGGTCCGGTTCGGCGCGGACGCCGAGGCCGAGACGATCCGCAAGATGATCGTCGCCGGCGGCCGGGACCTGAGGGTGCTCGTGATCAAGCTGGCCGACCGGCTGCACAACATGCGCACGCTGCGCTACCAGCCCCCGCACAAGCAGGAGCGGACCGCCCGAGCCACCCAGGACGTGCTGGTGCCGCTGGCCGACCGGCTCGGCATCCACGTGCTCAAGCGGGAGCTCGAAGGCCTGTGCTTCGCCGTGCTGCAGCCGGAGCAGCAGGCACGGACCGTACGGCTCGCGCGGGACCGGGCCTCGCACCGGGCGGCTCTGGTGGCGGCGGTGGGCCGCGCGCTGGAGCCGGACCTGCGGCTTGCGCGGATCCCGGCCACCGTCTCGCAGAGCCCACGGCACCCCTACTCGGCGTACCGCACCACCCGGGAGCGTGGCAGCGACGGGGACGAACTGCTCGACGCCGCCCGGGTGTTGCTGCTCGTCGGCGGCGACGCGGGCCCGGGGGACTGCTATGCGGCGCTCGGGCTGGTGCACTGCCGCTGGCGGCCGGTCCCGGGCCGGTTCAAGGACCACATCGCGGTTCCGAAGTTCAACATGTACCAGTCGCTGCACACGACGGTGATCGGCCCCGGCGCCGAACCGGTGGACGTGCTGATCCGCACGCAGGCCATGCACCGGGTGGCCGAGCACGGCGTCATCGCGCACCTGAGCGCGAGGACCGCGCACGGGGCCGGGAACCCTCACCTCGGCATCTCCCGCGGCACCCGGGACCTGGAGTGGCTGCGGAGGCTGCTCGCCTGGCAGCGGGAGGTGGCCGACGCCGGCGAGTTCTTCCGGACGCTGCGCGACGAGCTCGGCGGCGGCCGGGAGGTGCTGGTCTTCGCCGCCGACGGGGAGGCGGTCACCCTGCCGGACGGAGCCACGCCCGTCGACCTGGCGTACGCGCTGGGCGGCTCGGTCGGCCACCGCACGATCGGCGCCCGGGTGAACGGCCGGCTGGTGCCGCTGACCATCGCTCTGGGAGACGGCGACGGGGTGGAGATCCTCACCTCCGAGTCGGAGAACCCCGGCCCGTCCCGGGACTGGCTGGGCACGGTCCGCACGCCGAACGCGCACGTCCGCATCCAGCAGTGGTTCGCGGAGCAGAGCCGGGACGTGGTGATCGAGCGCGGGCGGCACGCGTTGGAGGCCGCCTTCGCGGGCAGCCCGCGGTCGCTGGACGGCGCGGTCGAGGACGGCTCCCTGCTGGTGGTGGCGCTGGAACTCGGCCACCGGCAGCTCGACGGGTTGTTCGCCGCCGTCGCGGAGCGGCGGGTCGGCGCGGACGAGGTGGTCGCCCGAAGCGCCGCGCACGCCCCACCCGGCTGAGCGGCGGCCGTCCGCGCTGGACGTTCGGCGTCCGCCGCCTCGCCCGGCCCACTTGGCCGCCACAGCATGCTCTGCGCGAGCAGGGTAAGCACCCCGGCGACAACGAGCGACGCCAGGTTGATGGCGAGCTGCAGCCCGGCACCCGCTGCGCCTCCGGGCTCGCCGAGCGCGAGCGCGACGCCGACGGGCGACGTCGCGGAGCACCACGTCCCCCGCCGGCCGGCGGGCCGCGCCCGGCAGCACCGCGGCCGTCAGGAGGCGGGCTTCGCCGGCTCCAGCGCGGCGAGCACGCCGGCCTCCGCGAGCTGCTGCCGGCTCACCGGTGTCGGCGCCCCGGTCAGCGGGTCGCCGCCGGACGCCGTCTTCGGGAAGGCGATCACCTCGCGGATCGACTCCGAGCCGGCCAGCAGCGCGCACAGCCGATCCCAGCCCAGCGCGATGCCGCCATGCGGCGGCGGCCCGTAGCCGAACGCCTCGAGCAGGAAGCCGAACTTGGCCTCGGCCTCGTCCTTGGTCAACCCGATGAGCTCGAAGACCCGCTGCTGGACGTCGGAACGGTGGATACGGATCGAGCCGCCGCCGAGCTCCACCCCGTTCACCACGATGTCGTACGCCTGGGCCAGCGCACGCTCCGGATCGTCGGCGAACCGGTCCGCCCACTGCGGGGTCGGCGCGGTGAACGGGTGGTGCACCGCGGTCCAGCCCACCTGCCGGCCGTCCTCGTCGTGCGCCGGCTCGAACATCGGCCACTCGACGATCCACACGAACGCCCAGGCCGACTCGTCGATCAGCCCGCAGCGGCGACCGATCTCCAGCCGGGCGGCACCGAGCAGCGACCGCGCCTCGGCCGGCCCGCCGGCGGCGAAGAAGATCGCGTCACCGTTCGCCGCGCCCGTCGCCTCGGCGAGGCCGGCGGCGTGCTCCGGCGAGAGGTTCTTCACCACCGGACCGCGCGGCTGCCCGGTCTGCGGGTCCAGCACCACGTACGCCAGGCCGCGGGCGCCGCGCGAGCGGGCCCACTCCTGCCACGCGTCGAGCTCCCGCCGCGACTGGCCCGCGCCGCCGGGCATGACCACCGCCCCCACGTACGGCGCCTGGAAGACCCGGAAGCCGGTGCCGGCGAAGTAGTCGGTCAGCTCGACCAGCTCGAGCCCGAAGCGCAGGTCCGGCTTGTCCGAGCCGAACCGCGACATCGCCTCCGCCCACGACATCCGCGGCAGCGGCCGAGGCAGGTCGAAACCGGCAAGCTGCGACCAGATCCGCGCCAGCACCTCCTCGCTGACCTCCATGACGTCCTCGGCGTCGACGAAGGACATCTCGAGGTCGAGCTGGGTGAACTCGGGCTGCCGGTCGGCGCGCAGGTCCTCGTCCCGGAAGCAGCGGGCGAGCTGCCAGTAGCGCTCCATCCCCGCGACCATCAGCAACTGCTTGAACAGCTGTGGCGACTGGGGCAGCGCGTACCAGGCGCCCGGCTGCAGCCGGACCGGCACCAGGAAGTCGCGGGCGCCCTCCGGGGTGGACCGGGTCAGGTCCGGGGTCTCCACCTCGACGAACCGGCGCTCGGCCATCACCTCGCGGGCCAGCCGGTTGGCCTCCGAGCGCAGCCGCAGCGCCGCGGCCGGCCCGCTCCGGCGCAGGTCGAGGTAGCGCCACTTCAGCCGCGCCTCCTCGCCCACCGTGGAGGATCCGTCGGCCCGGCCGTCGTCGACCGGGAACGGCAGCGGCGCGGCGTCGCTCAGCACGTCGAGTCCGGTCGCGATCACCTCCACCTCGCCGGTGGGCAGGTCGGGGTTCTCGTTGCCCTCGGGGCGCTGATCGACCGTGCCGGTCACCGCGACGCAGAACTCGGCCCGCAGGTGGTGCGCCGCCTCGGCCATCGCACCCTCGCGGAAGACCACCTGGACCCGGCCGGAGGCGTCGCGCAGGTCCACGAAGATGACCCCGCCGTGGTCGCGGCGGCGGGCCACCCAGCCGGCGAGCACGACGGTCTGCCCGGCGTCGGCCGCGCGCAGCGTCCCCGCCTCGTGGGTACGGATCACGGCAGCGACTCCTTCGAGCTCACCAGCTGCAGGAACGGGTTGGTCCGCCGCTCTCGGCCGACCGTGGTGGACGGGCCGTGTCCGGGGTGGACCACAGTGGTGTCGTCGAGCGGCAGCACCACTCGAGCGAGCGAGTCCAGCATCGCCGCCTGCGAGCCGCCAGGCAGGTCGACCCGCCCGATGGAGCCGGCGAAGAGCAGGTCGCCGGACAGCAGCACCGGCGCGTCCGGCGTGGCCAGCGAGAAGGCCACCGACCCCGGGGTGTGGCCCGGGGCGTGCCGCACCCCGAGCCGCAGCCCGGCCAGGTCGAGGGTGTCCCCGTCGGCCAGCATCCGCAGGTCCGCGGGTTCGGCCACCGGCAGGCTGGGCAGGCCCGCCAGCGGGGTGCCCGGCGGGAGGCCCAGCCCGGACCACGGGTCGGTCAGCTGGGGCCGGTCGGACGGGTGGATGTAGGCGGGCACGTCGCGGGCCTCGCAGACCGGGACCACGCAGAAGGTGTGGTCGAGGTGGCCGTGGGTGAGCAGCACGGCGACCGGGTACAGCCGGTGCTCGCGGAGCACCTCGTCGAGCCGGCCGACCGCGTCGATGCCCGGATCCACCACGACGCACCGCTCGCCGGCGGCGGGCGCGAGCACCCAGCAGTTCGTGCCGGGCGGGCCGGCGGGGAACCCGGTGACGAGCACGCGCAGCCTTCCTGGACGGGGATTCTCCGACCCGTCCAGCGTACGGGGCGTGCCCAACCCGATCCCGCGGCCGCCGGCGACAGCCGCGCCGCCCGACCAGCGGCAGCGCGAGACGCGGTGGCCCCCGACCGCCGGCCGGGAGCCGGACAGGAGAGCGTCCTACACTGCCGGCTCGACGCCCCCGTTCCGCAGGCCGCGGTGAGCGGGGACGGCCCGTTCGCCGAGACCCGTCGCGGAGGAAATCCCGTGCCCACCACGAAGCAGCGCCGGGACACGGCACGCCGGCGCCTCGAGCGCCAGATCCAGCGCCGGCAGGAGGCCGCGCTCAAGCGCCGCCGGCGCAACCTGGTGACGGCGGCGGCTTTCGGCGTGGTGCTGGTGCTCGGCGCGGTCTTCCTGCTGGTGCTGAAGCTCGGCGGCAACGACAAGTCGACCACGGCCGCGGCGCCCACGCCCACGCCGAGCGCCAGCGCGCCGGTGCGGGGCGAGTGCAGCTACCCGAAGGGCCAGCAGAAGGCGGCCAGAGACGTCGGTGCGCCACCGGCCGGCAAGGTCGCGACCACCGGCACGGTCACGGTCAACCTCGCCACCACCCGCGGTCCGATCACGCTGACCCTGGACCGGGCGAAAGCACCCTGCGCGGTCACCAGCTTCGCGTACCTGGCCAGCAAGAGGTACTTCGACGGCACCCCCTGCCACCGGGTGACCACCGGTGCCGCGTTCGGCGTGCTGCAGTGCGGCGACCCGACTGGCTCCGGAGCCGGCGGCCCCGGCTACACCTTCGCGGACGAGGTCACTCCGGACCTGAAGTACACCCGGGGGGTGCTGGCGATGGCGAACAGCGGGGCCAACACCAACGGCAGCCAGTTCTTCATCGTCTACAAGAACACCCAGCTCCAGCCGAACTACACCGTCTTCGGCACGGTCACCAAGGGCCTCGACGTGGTGGACAAGGTGGCGAAGGCCGGCTCGAACAACGCGAACGGCCAGGGCGACGGCAAGCCGAAGGAGTCGATCTCCATCACCAAGGCGACGGTCGCGCCCTGACCGTCGGTGACGCAGAGTAGTAGCCGGGGCCGGGCGCGACGCGTGGCCGCCCTGCTCGCGCTCGCCCTGGCCGCCGGCTGCGACGCCGGCGCGCGTCCGCCCCCGAACCCGCAGGGCCTGACCGCTGTGCCGACCGCGCCGAGCTCGGCCGCCACGCCCCCGGATCGGCTCGACGCCCCGACCGGGGTCGGCAGCCGGCAGCTGGTCCCGGTGAGCGTGCCGGCCGGCTTCCGGCACCCGCCGTTCGACGTGCCGCGGCGGCTGAGCGTCCCCGCCGGCTGGTCCGCCTCGGTCTTCGCCCGGATCCCCGGTGCGCGTTCCTTACCTGGGTCGGCGGCTACGACGACCTGCTGGTCTCGCAGCCGGGCGCCGGCGCCGTCCAGCTGGTCCGCCGGCAGCCGGACGGCACGGGCCGGGTCACCCCGTGGATCACCGGCCTGCGCAAGCCGCACGACCTCGTCGTCGTGCGCTTCCCGGGTCGCACCTGGGTGTACGTCTCCGAGTCGAACCGGGTGGCGCGCTACCCGTGGTCGCCTGGCGACACCCGGGCGCGCCCCGGGCAGGTCGTGGTCGACGGGCTGCCCGACTCGAGCACGCCCGAGCTGCACGGGGCGTACGGCCACGAGCTGAAGAACATCGGCGTCGCCGGCAGCTCGGTCTACGTCTCGATCGCCTCGACCTGCAACGTGTGCACCTCCGACCCGGTCGCGAGGCCGCAACGGGCCGCGATCTACCGCTACCCGCTCGCCGGCGGCGCGGGGACGCTGGTGGCGACCGGGCTGCGCAACGCGGAAGGGCTCGCGGTGGTGCCGGGGACGTCCGCGCTGTGGGCGGTGGTGAACAACCGGGACAACATCGCATACCCGTACCACCGGGACATCACCGGCGACGGCCGCGACGACTACGGCCAGGTGGTGCCGGCCTACGTGGACGACCACCCGGTCGAGCCGTTCGTGCGGGTGGAGCAGGGCAAGTTCTACGGCTGGCCGTTCTGCGACCCGACCCAGGACACGCCCAGCGGCATGCGGGACCTGCCGTACGACCGGGACGTGCAGACGAACCCGGACGGGCGGGTGGACTGCGGCGCGGCGGAGCGGGTCGACGCCGCGATCCCGGCGCACTCGGCGCCGCTGGGCCTGACCTTCCTGCAGCGGACGGCCGTTCCGACCGCGCTGCGCACCGGGGCGGTGGTCGCCCTGCACGGGTCGTGGAACCGGACCCGCCGCACCGGCTACAAGGTGGTCTGGTTCCCGTGGCAGCCGACCGTCACCGGCGGTCGACCCGGTGCCCAGCAGGACCTGGTGACCGGATGGGTCGACGACGCGACCCAGGCCGTGTGGGGGCGGCCGGTGGACGTGGCCGCGGACCGGGACGGCAGCCTGCTGGTCACCGACGACGCGTCCGGCACCGTCTACCGGATCGCCCCGCCCGGCCGCTGAGGTCCACGCCGACACGTCGCGCCGTCCCCCGCCAGGGCACAGGACCAGCGCGTCACCGACCGGTGGCCCAGCCGGGCACCCGATGGCGCCGGGTGGGTCGGGCCGGCCGGCGGCGGCACGTCAGGGGATCATCCAGGACAGCACGGAGGTCGACTGCAGCGCCACGATCAGGACCATGATGGCGAGCAGGAGCAGGCTCCAGCCGAGCACCCGGCGGAAGATGTCGCCCTCCCGGCCGGCGAGGCCGACGGCGGCCGCGGCGATGGCGAGGTTCTGGGGAGAGACCATCTTGCCGAGCACGCCGCCCGAGCTGTTGGACGCCGCCATCAGCAGCGGGTCGAGGCCAGCCTTGCCCGCCGCGGTCACCTGCAGCGCCCCGAACAGGGAGTTCGACGACGTGTCCGAGCCCGTCACCGCGACGCCGAGCCAGCCCAGCACGGGCGAGAGCACGGCGAACAAGCCGCCGGCCGCCGCCATCCAGTTGCCCAGTGTCGTCGTCTGACCCGAC
>WNGJ01007651.1_pt1 | contig 11498 bp, 9 predicted proteins | sample 5400611 | NCBI WGS metagenome assembly WNGJ01 (sample SAMN13153375, study PRJNA577476) | soil metagenome | isolation source: 40 cm soil or saprolite under Garry oak tree replicate 1 | place: USA:California | collected 2016-06-15 | reverse complement strand
GTAGTTGGTCATGGTGGCCATGAGGTCGAGCTCGGCCGGCTCGCCCGCCCGCCACGGTCTGCTCTGCAGCGACCTGCCCTCGGTGCTGGCACCCTCGGAATCCAGTGTCCCGCGTACCCTCAGCACCAGTTCGGCCGCCTTGCGGACGACTTGCCCGAAGTCCGCCAGCGGGTCGTCCGCCACCTGGCTCATCTCCCGCACCGCCGGGCCGGCGGTCACCGGCAGGTCGCGGGACATCATCGGCGCCGAGCGGGACTGCCCTGCCTCCCCGCTGCCGCCAGATCGTTCCAGCCCGGGCACCTCGTCCCGGTCTGGGCGGCCGCGTGAGTCGCGGCCGCCCAGACCGGAGCTGTCCGGCCCGCTGTCGGCCGGTGGGACGCCCGTTTCGTTGGGCGCGGGGACGGGCACCCCCTCACCCGCCTCGGCCAGCAGGACCTCCAGATCACCCGCCGTCTCTGTGACCAGGCCGGAGAACAACTCCATGATCAGATCACAGACGGAACGGGTGACAGCGGGCCGGAGCCTGACCCGCCCTGTGAACGCGGCGCATACCAGGTAGCGCAACAGGCCCGGGTCGCTGCCGCCGCGCAGCAGGCTGGCCTGGCCAGCCAGCAGGCTGGCCAGGTCAATCGCCCCCCGGATCGATGCGCCGTACCGGAAATCCGGGTGATCGCGGGTGCGGCGCACGAGGTCGACGGCGAACGCGGCAAGCCGCTGGCCGGCTTCGGGAGCTTCGCGGAGGACGATCTCGATCTCCTCGTCGCGGGGCTGGTAATCGACCTCCAGGACGAGAAACCGGTCCATCAGGCCACGGGATAGCCGGCCGGTCCCGATGTCGTCGAGGGGGTTGGCCGAGCCCACCACCATGAAGCCCGGGGCTGCGTGAACGCGCCCCAGGTGGGCGACATCGACGTAGTGTTCGGAAAGCGCGGTGATGAGAGCATTGAGGGCGCCGCTGGGCGCCCGGTTGAGTTCCTCGATGTAGAGGATCCCGCCGTCTTGCATCGCCCGCACCAGTGGCCCGGGCCAGAAGTGCTCCGCTCGGTATCCCTCGCGCAGGACCAGCGATGGGTCGAAGGTCCCCACCAGCACATGCGCGCTGAGCTGCTCATCTCCGGTGACCCAGTGGACGGCGTCGCGATCGTCCGCAACGGGCCCGGCCAGCACCCGCAGCATCGTGGTTTTCGACACCCCGGGCGGGCCAAGCAGCAGCACCGGCCGCCGCAGTGTCACTGCCTGACGCAGCAGCCGAAGTTCATGGCGTCGCCCGACGAGACCAGCCGCACCTCCTGGCGGCACGTCTCACCCCTGACGACGCCCCGCAGGGGACATGCACTCGATAGTAAGAGAATCAATAAATGATTTCAAGATATGATAAATAGGCTTCCGCTGTGCAATGCGGCTGAGGAGGGTGACCTTATGGCGCAGCTTCTGGACCGGCCTGGGGCCCGGGGTAGCTTCCGCCCCAGCCCAGTCGTGCCGTTGCCGGAGCAGATCCGGCGGCAGCTTGTCGAGGCGGTGGCAATGGGCGATCTGCGGCCGGGTGACCGGCTGCCCGGGGAGGCGACGCTCGCCTCACAGTTCGGTGCCAGCGCGGCCGAGGTGCGGGCCGGCCTGAATGCACTTATGGCCATGGGTCTGGTCGAGATCGTGCGCGGCCGCAACGGCGGGGTACGCATCGCGCAGCCCAAGCCCGACCTGCTGCAGCAGACGCTGCACGACGGGTTGTCGGTCCTCGCCGACCTTTCCGGGGTCACCATGGAGAACCTCGCCGAGGCACGCCGGGAATCTGAGACCGCATGCGCGCGCGCAGCCTCCCGGCGGCGTACCGAAGACGATCTTCGTGCGATGCGTGATGCCCTCGACCGCTCCGCCAACGAGCAGCTGGAGATCAGCGACTGGCTCGACCTTGACATCGTGTTCCACCGTGGCGTGGCGAACGCCAGCCACAACCCGATCCTCGCCATGCCCCTCACCGCGGTACACGCGGTCTCCCAGCCAAGGCTGAACCGGCTCATCGCCGACCAGCTCGACCGCGCCGAAGTGCACGCCCAGCACACCGCCATCTACCAGGCCATCGCCGACCGCAAGCCCCAGACCGCCGCCCGCGCTGTCCAGCGTCATGTCGCCTATCTGGAGGCCCGGTATGCACGCCTCGGCCTGGTGTCGCGTTCTAGCGGCTGATCAGAGCACTGTCCGCCGGCCGCCGCCTTCGCCGGTCACTAGCGGTACGCCGTGCTCTCGGCCAGCTCGGCGGCCCCGCGCATGAGCTCCAGCACGACCGGGCCGAACGCCTGCAGCTTCTCGTCGTCACCGGCCCGCTGGAAGCCCTGCTCGAGGACCACGGCGAACTTCCACTTGGCCAGGATGAGGTAGTAGTCGATGTCGTCGACTTGTCGGCCGGACACCTCGGTGTAGCGGGCCAGCAGAGCGGACCGCGACGGCATGCCGGACAGGTCGGCGTGCCCGGGGAATGCCGTCGCCGCCGAGGTCGTGTCCTCGGGCCAGCTCTGCACCATCCAGGCCATGTCGAGCTTGGGATCACCGACGGTGCCCATCTCCCAGTCGACGATCGCGGCCAGCCGGGCCGGCCCGCCGTGCCGGAACATCACGTTGGCGATCTGGTAGTCGCCGTGCATGAGGCCCGGGATGTAGTCAAGGGGGCGATGGGCCCGCAGCCAGCCGGCCGCCACGTCGAAGCCGGGCAGTTCCCGGCCCTTGATCCGGTCGAGGAAGGTGGTCCACCGGTCGACCTGGCGTTCGTGGAAGCCATCGGGCCGCCCCAGGTCGTGCAGGCCCCTCGCCCGCCAGTCCACGGTCGACAGCAGCGCGATACCCTCCGCCATCTGGTACGCGAGCCCCTGCCTGGCCGGCAGGTCAGCGTCGAACGGCGCGGGCCAGCCGGGCTGATCCATTGGTGACCAGCCGTCTACGAAGCCCATCAGGTAGAACGCCCGGCCCAGCACAGAGGGATCGGCGCACACGGCCACGGCCTCGGGGTGGGGCACGCCGGTGCCGGTCAGGGCCTCGAGAATGCGCCACTCCCGGCGGATGCCCTCGTCCCGCCCGGCGGGCGCCGACGGCGGCGGGATCCGCATCGCGCAGTGCAGCGCAGCACGGCTGATCTCGTAGATCTCGTTCTGCGTGCCGCCGGACACGATACGGTGCTCGATCGGCTTGCCCCGGCCGGGCAGGCCCTGGTCGTCCATCCACCGGCCGAGGCGGTGGAGATCGATCACTGGTTGCCTATCTCGTGCTCCAGGTATTCGGCGTACTTCTCCCGCGCGGCCGCGAGCCGCCGGGGGATGTGCTGGCTGGGCCACAGGTCGTCGCTGGCTGAGTAGCCGCGCAGCACCTGGCGGGCCACCGTGACCTTGTGCACCTCGGTCGGCCCGTCGGCGATGCCAAGGACGCTGGCCGCCACCAGCATCTGATTAAAGGGCATCTCGTTGCTCGCGCCGAGCGCGCCGTGGACCTGCAGCGCCCGCTGGGCGATGTCGTGCAGCACGCCCGGCATCAGCACCTTGACCGCGGCGATGTCCTTGCGGACCTTGCGGTAGTCGTTGTGCTTGTCGATCGACCACGCCGTGTACAGGACGAACAGCCTGAACTGGGTGAGCTGGGCGTAGGAGTCGGCGATGTAGCCCTGGACGAACTGCTTCTCGGCCAGCAGGCTGCCCTGCGTCGTCCGGCTGAGCGCCCGCTCGCACATCATGTCCAGCGCCTTGCGGGCCAGGCCGATCGTCCGCATGGCGTGGTGGATCCGCCCTCCGCCCAGCCGGGTCTGGGCGATGGCGAACGCCTGCCCCTCGCCGCCGAGCAGGGCATCGGCCGGCACCCGCACGTCCTCGTAGTGGATGAGCGCGTGGTGGCCGCCGCCCAGCGGCTCGCCGCCCACCCCGATGTCGCGCTCGATGTTGACCCCTGGCGTATCGGTCGGCACCAGGAACATCGACATGCCCCGGTAGGGGCTGATCTCGGGGTCGGTGACCGCCATGACTATGAGGAACGACGAGGTGCTCGCGTTGGAGGAGAAGAACTTCCACCCGTTGATGACCCACTCGTCGCCGTCCTTCATGGCGCGGGTGGTGAACATGGTCGGGTCTGACCCGGCGTGCGGCTCGGTCATCGAGTAGGACGAGAAGATCTCGCCGGCCAGCAGCGGGCGCAGGTAGCGCTCCTTCTGCTCCGGCGTGCCGAAGTGCGCGATGATCTCGGCGTTCCCGGTGTCGGGGGCCTGGCAGCCGAAGATGACAGGGGCCCACGAGGAGCGGCCGAGGATCTCGTTCAGCAGCGACAGCTTGAGCTGCCCGTGCCCCTCGCCGCCCAGTTCGGGCTTAAGGTGGGTGGCCCACAGCCGGCGCTTGCGGACCTCGTCCTTGAGCGGGTCGATGACCTGCCGCAGGCGGTCGTCCGGCGGGCTGAACTGTCGTCCGCGCCATACCAGGTCGAGCGGCTCGACCTCCTCCCTGACGAACTCGTCGGCCCAGTCGAGCTGAGCCTGGTACTCAGGGTCGGTCTCGAAGTCCCACGCCATCGTGCCTCCTCGCCGGCCGCAGCCGCTGATCGCTGACTTCAATTCTCCCGGCGGATCACCCGATATGGAAACAAATCAAGAGGATGTTTCAGTCTGGGCCGTGGCACGATCGGCTCGTGACCAAGATTGCCGACCGCAAGTCCTGTCCTTCAGGGCAGGTAAACCCGGAAGTCGCTGTGGCTGGGTGTCTTTGCTGGTCGATGTGGGTGGTGGATGTTGCTCTGCGGTGTGCCACCGCAGGACGTGGCGAAATAGGACGGTGACCGCACGTGGCCGTGCATAATGTGCCGGTTCACGCGGCGGGTGAACTCCGACCGAAGTCGCTGGGCCGGCAGCCCTTTTGAGGGACTTCACCAGCGCGGAGAAGGCCAGCTTCGGCGGGTATCTGGCCAGCAGGTGGCCGTGGTCGTCTTCGCCATTAAATTCGTGCAGTTCGCGCCGGAGTCGCCGCAGATCTTTCGCATGGCGCCCTGGCAGCACGGAGCATGTCCGCCTCGAGCACGCCGCGCCGGTGTTTTGTCACGAAGGCCAGATGGGCGTGGAACGCGGGGACCGTGTGCCTGCCGCGGTGGCACTCTCTGGGAATTGTCGGAGGTCGGCTGTATGGTCTGGTGCCGTGCAGGTCAGGTACCGGTACCGGATTTACCCGTCGGCGGGGCAGCAGCAGGCCCTGGCGCGGGCGTTCGGGTGTGCCCGGGTGGTGTACAACGACTGCCTGCGGGTCCGCGACGAGGCGTACGCGGCCGGGGAGAAGATCAGCGATACCGAGGTGCAGCGGCGGGTGATCACGCTGGCCAAGGCGACCCCGGAGCGGGCCTGGCTGGCCGAGGTTGCGTCGGTGGCTCTGGTCCAGGCGTGCCAGGACGCGCGGCGCGCCTATCGGAACTGGTTCGACTGCCTGTCCGGCAAGCGGAAGGGCCGCAAGGTCGGGCATCCGGTGTTCCGGCGCAAGCACCACCGTCAGTCAATCCGGCTCACCCGGAACGGCTTCACCCTGCACGGGCTCAAGCTGTACGTGGCCAAGGTCGGGGAAATAAAGGTGGAATGGTCGCGGGGCCTGCCGTCCGTCCCGTCGTCGGTCACGGTGATCCGCGAGCCGGATGGCCGGTACTACGCTTCGTTCGTTGCCGAGCGCCGGGCCGCGCCGCTACCGGCCTGCGAGCGCGAGACGGGCATCGATCTCGGCCTCGGCAGGCTAGTTGTCACCTCAGATGGCGAGGTCATCCCGAATCCCCGGTTCCTGCGGAAGAAGGAACGCAAACTTGCCCGTATGCAGCGGGCGCTGTCTCGCACGCGGAAGGGCTCGGCGAACCGGGCCAAGGCCCGGCGCCGGGTGGCGGTCATGCACCGCAAAGTGCGGGAAGCCCGGCTCGACCACGCGCACAAGACAGCCCTGCGGCTGGTCCGCGACAACCAAGCGGTCTACGCCGAAGACCTCGCCGTGTCCGCGCTGATGCGGACACGGCTGGCCAAGTCGGTCGCCGACGCCGGCTGGTCCCTGTTGCTGCGGCTGATCGAGGAGAAGGCAGCCCAGTACTGTCGCACGTTCCGGCGGATCGGCCGGTTCGAGCCCCCGTCGCAGGTGTGCTCGGCCTGCGGGGTGAAGGACGGCCCTAAGCCTCTGTCCGTCCGCACCTGGGCGTGTGCGGCGTGCGGGACAGTCCACGACCGCGACGTCAACGCGGCGCGGAATATCTTGGCCGCCGGGCGGGCGGACAAGTCAAACGCCTGTGGAGGCCAGGTAAGACCAGCGGCTTTGCTGGCACCGGCCGGTGAAGCAGGAACCCTCCGAGGTGCCGCGTGAGCGGCACGGCAGGAATCCCCGCCGGTCACGGCGGGGAGGACGTCAATTCCTTCGCGGCACTGCACGACATGACCGGCAAGGTGGCCGTCGTCACCGGGGGATCGCGCGGCATCGGCCGGGCCATCGTCCAGACCCTGGCCGAGGCGGGCGCCGACGTGGTCATCGCCTCCCGCAAGCTTGACGCGTGCGAGGCCGCGGCCGAGCAGGTCAGGGCCTCGACCGGGCGCCAGGCGGTGGCCATCGCCTGTCACGTGGGCCGGTGGAGCGACTGCGACCGGCTCATCGCCGAGACGCTCGCGCGCGCGGGCAGGCTGGACGTGCTCGTCAACAACGCCGGCATGTCGCCGCTGTACGACAGCCTCGATGCGGTGAGCGAGGAACTGTTCGACAAGACGCTGGCCGTGAACCTGAAGGGCCCGTTCCGGCTGGCGGCGCTGGCCGCCACGCACATGGCCGCCCACGACGGGGGCTCCATCATCAACATCGGCACCACTGCCTCGCTGACGGCCAGCGTGGGTGAACTCCCGTACGCCTGCGCGAAGGCGGGCCTGAACGCGCTCACCGTGGGCCTGGCCGAGGCTTACGCCCCCAGGGTGCGGGTCAACGCCATCCTGCCGGGCCCGTTCCGCACCGATATCAGCAAGGGGTGGGCGCCGCCCGAGGGTGCCGAGGTCCCGTTCGTGCCGCTGGGGCGGATGGGGGATCCGGCGGAGCTGGCGCCGCTGGCGCTGCACCTGGCCAGCGCGGCGTCGAGCTACACGACCGGGGCGATCATCCGCGTGGACGGCGGCGTCACCCGCAAGGTGTGACAGCTCAGGGGGCAATCTCGGCGCTGGCCTTGCGGACGGTGACCGGTTCGGCCAGCCGCTGCTCGTCGCAGGCCCGCTGCATGGCCTCGATGGTCTCGTCCAGCCCGGCGCCCAGCCTGGTTCCGGGGGTGAAGGTGGCCGGGAGGTGCCGCATGCCCTGGATGACGCCGATGGTCTCGTAGTGCACCGCGCCCGCCGGGTCGCACCGGTAGTCCGGCATCCGGTCGAGCACGGCGGTGACCATCTGCTTGAACACCATGCGGGCCACGTTGGAGCCGATGCACCGGTGGATGCCCAGCCCGAAGCTGTGGTGCCGGTTGCCGGTCCGGGCCAGGTCGACCTCGTTGGGGTTGGGGAACACCGACGGGTCGCGGTTGGCCATCGCCCAGGACAGCCAGAGCAGCTCACCCTCCTTGAACCTGGTGCCGGCGATCTCGCAGTCGGCGGAGATCGTCCGCCCGTCCCCGGGCGCCGGCGTATAGAACCGCAGGAACTCCTCGGTGGCCGAGTCGAGCAGCGTGTCCCGTTCCCGGCTGAGCCGCTCCCGCTGGTCCGGGTGCTCGGACAGCCATTCCAGCGCGTGCGCGGTCAGCGCCGTGGTCGTGTCGAAGCCGCCGCCGATGATCAGCGCCATCACCCCGAGCAGTTCCAGGTCGGGCGGGGTCCTGTCGCTGACGACCGCCCGGGCCAGCGCGTCGATCAGGCCCGGCCTCGGGTTTTCCCTGATGGTCGTGAGCTGGGTGAACATGTCCTGGTACATTTCTATCTGGCGGTCCCGCACCCTGGCCATGTCCGGTGAGTCCGGCCGCGTGTACACGGCGGCGTGGGTTGGCTCGCAGTAGATGGTCCAGTGCTTCAGCGGGATGCCCATCAAGGCCAGAGTCAGCACGGCCGGCACCACGTTGGCGAGGTCATCGACGTAGTCGATCTGCCCCGTCTCGACCTTCTCGTCCAGGCAGGCCCGGACCAGTTCCCGCACCACCGGGACCCAGCGGCCGACGGCGGCGGGGGACAGGTACGGGTTGAGCGCCTGGCGGTACTGCCGCTGCTCGGGCGGGTCCATCTCGAGAAACCCGCCCTGGATCATGTGCTCCGGGGTGGGAATGGTGATGCCCTGGTACCCGCGCCGCTCGTTGTTCACGTCGTGGTCGTTGGAGAGGTATTCGGCCGAACGGGCCAGGTCGAAGACCTCGCGGTTGCCGGCCGCGACCCAGTGGCCGCCGTAGGTGTCGCTCCAGGCGATGGGGCACCGGGCCTGCATCTCGGCGGTGATCGCCTCGAACCGGTGCCGGTAGTCCGGGGTGTGCCGGTCGAAGTGGTAGCGGTTCTTCTTGCGGTCGGCGTCGCCGGGGACGTCTGCTGCGTTCACGCCGTGCTCTCCTAGTCGCCGCTCTCCTCGTTGCCTTTCCTGGCGGTCATGAGATGGAGATGGCCTGCTCGGGGCACGAGCGGACCGCCTCTGCCACCTTGGCTTCCTGGTCCGCCGGGACCTGTTCGCTGACCGGCGAGGAGTGGCCGTCCACCTCGTCGAGCTCGAACATGTCCGGCGCGATCATGGCGCAGAGCGTGTGTCCCTGGCAGCGCTCCGGATCGACATGCACCTTCACGGTCTTCTCCTCCCGTGCTACATGGGGACTACGTCCATCATCGCCGCCGTCGAGCCGGCGGCAATGGCCCGGGCGCCCTGGCCGGGCACCGCTGCGGGGTCGCGTATGCTCCTGTCCCATCAGCCGGGCCGAGCTGACGGGCGGTGCCACGATGGCAGACCTGCAGACCGTGATCGGGTTGCTGTACCGGGCCGACTGGACCCGCCTCAGCCTGTCCGCGGGCGTGCGCTCCGAACGGGACGGGGACCTGGCCGTGCGCCGCCTCCGCGCGATGCGGCCACCAGGGTTCCGCCCGGGGCCGGCCATGCGCGTGCGGCCGGACCCCGGCGGCGGCCCGCCGATCATGGAGGACGTGCCCGAAGAGGAACGGGGCGGCTATCACTACGGGCAGGCGGAGCTGCTGATCGCGCCGGGCGGGCGGTACCGCCTGGAACACCGGGATGAGACCGGCCGTATCTACGGGAGCGACGGCGTACGCGGCTGGACGTGGTGGCGGCCGGCCCTGGCTCCTCCTCCGTCGCTCCAGATCGACATTGGCGAGGAGCCCCCGCTCCCCGAGCTCCTGCGTCCCTCCGACCTGCTCAGCGGGTTCACCCTGGACGTGCGAGGGCCGGTGACCGCGGGCGGCCGCCACGCGGTAGCCGTCACGGCCACGCCGCGGTGCGACGACATCGGCTCCCGGCTCAGCCTGCGCGACCACCTCTACGACCGCATCGAGGTGATCGTCGACGCCGAACTGGGCATCCTGCTGCGCCGCGAGGAGACGTTCGAGGGGCAGCGCCTCACTCTCACCGAGCTGGCGGTCGTGATGCCGAGCCCGCCGGAAGCGGCCGATCCCGCCCGGTTCGCGCCGCCCCCGGACAGCCACATCAGCCAGGGACTGGGGGAGAGCCTGCGGCAGACGTTCGGCGGGCCGGGCTGGCAGACGGCGAAAGACGTCGCGGGCCTGGCGGCAGGCGGCCTCGGGGCGCTGATCCGTATCTCGCCGTAACTTCCCGGCCACGACCCGGCCGGCCAGGACGACCTCGAAGCCGCGATGCCGTCACCCGAGCCGGGCCCGCTCGGTCCCGGGGACGGGCCGCCGGCCTCCGACGACCTGCCGTACCTGCTGTACCGCAGCGGCCTGGCCCCGCTCCTGGACGCCACGCTGCACCGGTGGCATGACCTGGCCGCCATCACGGCCCGGGTCCCCGACTCGGCCCGGGCCGCTGGTCGCGGCGGCGTCGGCTACCTTCTCGACGCCGCGACCCGCGGGAAGACCGTGGCCCACGCGGTGGCCAGGCTGCGCGTCGACGGCCCGGATCGGTACCGCGTCGACTACCGGACCCGCCCGGGCCGGAACAACCCGAAGACGATCGCCTGCGACGGAGAGCGCCGCTGGCAGGTGTACCAGGACCAGACCATGATCGGCCCGGCCGCGCCGCTGCCGCCGGATATCGCGAGCCTGATCGACTCGTCCTGGCTGTTCGGATACCGGCTGTCCGGGGGCGCTGAGATGACCTACCGTGGCCGCCGCGCCTGTCAGCTCCATGTGACCCGTCGCCGCGGCTGGCCGGACCCCGGACCGCTGATGTTCCTTCCCGCCGACGCGATCGTGGACGCAGAGACCGGCTGCCTGCTCAGGCTGATCTCGTACGCGGGTGATCAGCCCGCGGCCTGGTGGGAGCTGCGGGACGTCGGCACGGAGCCGGGCGACCCCGGCGAGTTCCGGCTGCATGTCCCGCCCGGCGTCCGGGTCGTGGAAGAGACCGGCAACCCGTTCATCGACGTCACCGCGGTCATGCCCGGCGTGAGCGGAGCCGCGATCCGTACCGCCGCTGACCTCGTGCGGCGGACAGCCGGTGCCGTCACCGCCACCCGGAGTTTCCTGGACGACCTACACGGCCGTCGCCCACCCGACGCCGGTTAACTCCGCCGGGGAAGCTGCCGCCACGTCCTGCCCGTGGCCGTCACGTACCGGTACTCGGCGGCGCCCGCTCGGCGAGCGCCGCGATCAGCTGCGTCCGGGAGTGGACGTCGAGCTTGCGGTAGATCTGGCGCAGGTGGAATTCCACCGTCTTCGGCGACAGGAACAGGTCGGCCGCGATGTCGCGCATGGACCCGCCGCGCTGCACCGCCGCGGCGACGCGGAGTTCCTGGGGTGTCACCGCGCTGTCGTCGGGCTCCCGGCGGCGTGACGCGGCCGCGCGCAGCTCCGCCTCCGCCTGGCCAGTCCAGGCGCCGGCGCCCAGCTGCCTGAAGCCGTGCCGTGCCGCCAGGAGGTGGTGGCGCGCCTCGGCGCGCCGCCGGGCGCGGTGCAGTCGGCGCCCGAAGGCGAGCAGCGTCCGGGCCCGCTCGAACGGCATCGGGCGCTGGTCGTCGAGCGCGAGCGCGGCGGTGAAGGCCGGCTCGAAGTCGTCGTCGACCATGCCGCGGCACCGGGCCGCGGCGGCCTGCGCAACCGGGCTGCCGGTCCGGTCCGCCCGCAGCTCCAGCCGGGCGAGCACGCGCCTGGCGTCATCGGCGCGGCCCTGGCGGGCGTAGGCCTCGACGAGATCCGCCTCCCAAGGGACGATCACCGGCTCCTCCATGCCGGTGCCCTCGACCAGCCGCCCGACCGTCTCGAGCTCGCAGATCGCCGCGCCGGTCCGGTCTAGGCCGAGCTCGAGAAACCCCAGGGCGGCGTGCACGTACCGCAGGCCAGCGCTTATCCGGGCGGTTTCGGCGATCCGAAGCGCCGCCTGCGCCGCCGCGCGGCCGTC
>WNGJ01007648.1_pt1 | contig 11499 bp, 10 predicted proteins | sample 5400611 | NCBI WGS metagenome assembly WNGJ01 (sample SAMN13153375, study PRJNA577476) | soil metagenome | isolation source: 40 cm soil or saprolite under Garry oak tree replicate 1 | place: USA:California | collected 2016-06-15 | reverse complement strand
CCGATCACACCAAAACCCGGCGCCGCTTGAGTGAACTGCAAGGGATTGACCCGATGATTCTCATCCTCTCGCGTGGACACTACTGCCCAAAGGATCACCAGCAGCATCTTGAACTCGCCGCCTTCTATCCCAGGATTGCCGTTGCCTACACCCAGATTGTGACGATCTCAACGGATAATATTCTTGAAGCAAATGAGTTTCGCGCGGCTGTCGGAGCGCAATGGACCTTCCTCTCCGACTCTGGACGTAAGATCCAGCAAGACCTGGACATCCAGGAGTACACTGATCCGTACCACAACCCGATGATTCCCCACACGTTTGTGCTTGAACCGGGCCTCGTCATCTACAAAATCTATAATGGCTACTGGTTCTGGGGCCGGCCCTCACCCGAAGACCGTACACCTGCATCCGTGAAAATTGGCGAATAGGTTATTGACATACGCGGCTGTAAATCTGCCAGTGTTGGTATCTTGCCGCGCCTACGTTTCTCTTCAGGAATAGCCGCTAACCTCACCACTACCCCTAACACATCGAGAGCATTTCGCTTTTCTTGGAAGGTTGCCTTATCATACTTCCCCTTCATCACGTTCAGAAAGTCTAGAAACTCCATCACACGCTCCCGGTAAACCGCAGTCGCAGCGGCAATAGAGCTAGCCGATGAGCATTCTTCTTTAAAGCGTACAAGTTGCTCTTCCTTGTTCTGAATGTCCTGGGTAATAAGGTTATACATATAACTGCCTTGTGGGTGGCGTTGCTGTTCCGTTTTGGCATATTCAATATCTGCCTGAAGCGCCGCCATTTGTTCTTGGCCTGTGGTGTCTTCGAGCAGTTCAGTTACGACACGCTCTATTTCCTTTTCAAGCTTCGACTGCAACGAGTCAATACGTTTAAAGATGAGGCAACACTCCTGCCAGGCTAATTGATCGACTAGATCAGCGCGGACAACGGGAATATCTGGGCACTTATTATACTTATTGCGCCGATTGGTGCAGTAGTAGTAGGGAACATCCTTAAAGACACGGGAGCACATACGCCTTCCGCATGTACCGCAGCGTACATGGCCGCGCAGTAAATGAAGGGTCGGCTCTTTCGGCTCGTGGCTCTTTTCGGTCTGGTTGCAAGCAAGCTTCCGCTGGGCACGTTCAAAGAGGCTTATAGAGACAATCGGCGGCAGGATGTTCGGTATGTTCGTGATAACCTTCATGTCCGGGTTCGGTTCGCGTTTTACCTTACCTCTCTCGTCAAGTACTCTTTTTCGTTTGCAGATCACCAGCGTCCCGATATTTGCAGGGTCTTTCAAGAAGTCATAGATCGTGGTATGCGTCCAGACTTTACCGCGCTCGCTGTCTGGGTCGCGTTTTTGCGTTGGAGGTGATACACCGTCTTCTGTCAGTTTATGTGCGATGGCGCGGATGCTCATGTCCAACTCAACAAACATATGAAAGATCGAGAAGCGCACAGCGGCCTCCTCACGGTTAATAGTGTAGTAGCTCTTTTTCTCGTCTCCCCAGTCCCACCCGTAGCGCCTGTAACCACTTCCGACAGGTAGTCCCATCTCAAGCCGTGACTGCCAGCGGCGGTTAGCATATTCCAGAATCTTCTCACGCTCAGACTCGGCACTCCACGCTATGATGGAGCGTATAAGCTTGCCTGTGAGACTATTATCTATTTTCTCGTAAACACTAACAATTTCCGCTCCGGAGCTTTCAATCTCTTCAAAGATCATCGAGGAATGGACAAAGTTACGCGAGAAGCGCCGCAAATCCCACACAATAACCACATCAGCCAGTCCGTCCCGTACCATCTGGCGTGCCAGCGTTAACTGTTCGCGGAATGAGTAGTGGATATAACCGCTCTTTGTCTCGCGTAGCACCATTAACACATGTAGGTCATGCAACTCGGCAAATTGTCGGCATTTCTCTTCCTGGTATTCCAGGCTCTCCCCGTCCTGCTCTTGCTTATCCGTACTGACACGGCAGTAAATAATTGCGCGTTTGCGTGGCTTCACGTCTTTCTCTAGTAACATAAGTAGCAACCTCCTGTTACTCGGTGGTAGATGTCTACGATTGATCCATTCATGTTAAAGTCCTTTCTGTTTTGCACTCTAATGACAAAGAGGAGTTTATCCACAGTCATTACGGAGACCAGAGTGGCCCTTCTCTTTTTCAAGACAGCAGTGAAATAGTGGTTGTAACGGCTTCAGAAGCCGACTCAAGCAAGACCCCACGCTTTAGGGCATACATAAGATTACCTGTCTGCACCTCCTTATCTCACCCAGATTCGCTTGGGAGACGGTATGAACAAAACATCTACGAGAAAACTTTTGCCTACTAAATGAGCAGCCATGACGCGCATGTAGGCTGGTACTTTATATATGGCAAACTGGCAGCGCCATATAATGGTGATTTTTAGGGTTGTCCCTAAAAATTGATTTTCACTACACGGACTAGCTAACGTAGCTTGAACCTGGGCAATGTTCGAAACTATGAGCGCTCTCACTTTCGAAGTTGCCATATCACGATCATTCGAAGTTATGAACTTTTCAGAGTAAGCGTCATTTCCGCCAGTAAAAGGGCTCATGTTCCTTACATAGAGCGCCGTTCCGTAAACCGCATTGATTTCAAAGGTGGCGATATCGCTACCTTTACCAGCAACAACCGCTCTGGCTGGGACAGTTGCCATACCGTAGCCTGATGCACTTCCAGGTGGGATAAAAACAGACTCGGTTGTTTGTACCTCAACCCCATTTAATCCGTTAAAAATGACACCTTGCGGCAGCGTTTCGGAAACTATCGAACCGTTAGTCAGAGTCAACGTGCCCGTGGCGTAGGTAGCCGGATATGCCTTTACCCCTGTTGGAATAATGGGCGCTTCAGCCTTAAATACCTTAAGCGGCAGGAACTGAGCCGGAACAGTCAGACGTTCATGCTCATAGTAAGGATGGTGGGCTGAGTGCATTGTTACCGCTGCGATGCCAAGTAAACACAGGAAGGCACAAATAAGAGGGAAAACAGTGTATGGCCGCTTTTCTTCCTCTGGAACCATATACACATGGATAGTCTCTATCTCGTCATCGACAATATGCATAGCACCCTCCTATGATGTAGGCTTAAATTGTGTGCCGTCATTCACATAGACAATGATCTGATTCTGAACATGAATCAGCATCTCGATTTTGTATTTTGTCGAATAACCAGGGCTTCGGGCCAGAGCTTTGCCTACACATCTAGACCCGGACGGACGGGTGTGTTACACTTGGGAAAATAGGGAGTTTGCCTTTTGCAGCATTGCACATCTAGAGTGGGACTCAGCCTGTATTGGCCAGCGGGGCCGCGTTGAGACAAGTACGAAGTCGCTCCCCGACGGCCAGCACTAACCGTCTGCCGTTTGGCAAGAGGACTGTGCCATCGTTGACTTTGCGACACACCTCCTCTAAGTCGCGCACCAGCGCCCGGTTGTTAAAGGCACAGAATTCGAGCCGCACCTCACTTGCTGTCGTGGTAAGCCACCCACCTAACTTGAAAAAGGGCAGCAAACGCTGCCAACCACAGTGCTGATAGCTCTCGCCAAAATACTGATCGCGCACCCACATCCCGACGTTGGCTAGTCCCACCTTGAAGAGCGTCATGATCTGGTCCTTTGCCTGATCGAGTTCATACATGTCCCGCGCTTGCGCTTGGAGATCTTCTTGTTGCCTGAGGACCTGCCGCAGTTCGCAGCAATACCCTTCACATTTGTTCAAGAGGCGAAGGCGCCGCGCTGTATTCTTTTCCAGTTTGGCTTTGCGCTGGCGTACTTGCCAGTCTGCCGCCAGTTGCCGCGCTTTTAGGGGAAAGTAGTCCCGCTCCTCTGTTCGACCTGTTGCTTCGAATGCGATGACCTGGATCGAAAGCTCCATCCATTGCTGTTCATAGGTATGAGCTTGCGCTTCGAGTTGGTGATCTTGGTCTCGCAGGTCTGCCAAACGCGTTCGACTGATCTGCGCCAAGTGTTCCAGACGCTGTTCACGCCCTTCCAACGCTCCTTGACGTTTGGCGAGTTCTGAGTTCACGACCTGCTCTTTGGCGTATCCGTGATTGGTGTCGAGACTCTCGCGGGATCAACCAGTCTCGAATGGCATTTTCCTGGCAGTTCCAGCGCCTGAAGTAGGTTTGGGCCAGTTCCACCGCTTCCATGCCGTGGCCCGTCGTAATGACCGCAATCAGTTTTGCTGTGGTTGGAGCGGCCGGAGCAGGCAGGGCCTGCCATCCTTCCTCCCAGAAGTGCCTTTGGTGATCGATCAAGTCAGCCTGCCAATCGCGGGTATCGACGGCTTCATTGGCTTCTTCCACCGGAAGCAACTTGCGCCAATCGCGGATGAGGGCCACCTCGACCTCGACTGCAGGATCAGCAGGGTCCGGCCGTCTCAACGTGAAGCGGGCCGCTGCCACTTCGCAGATCAGTTGACCGCGCCGATTGTAGCGCCAGGGGTGCCATGGTCCCACCTGTGCAAACGACTCTTCCCCTGCATATTGATCGGCTTTCAGTAAGGTGATCACCTGCCGCCCTTCGAGCTTCTGTTGGGCCAGGAATTCGGCCGCCATCCCTTCCCGATCGACGACGACTTGTTGCACATGGGTCTGGCCTGTTGCTTGTTCGTAGCTGTGGAGCATCAGTGGTGCCCCCAGCGTCAGGTGATGATCGCCTCGATGGGTCGTCGAAAGACTCGGATGGGCTTGGGCATCGTGTAAGACCACCAGTTCGCGGCACCCCAGGATCTTCCCGCCGAGCTTGCCCACCGGTCCTCTTGGCAGGAGCACATCACTGTAAACGGCCTTGCGATGGCCGTCCACATAGAACACGGCAGGGGAAGCAGATGGCTCAGAGCACGGTTGCTCCGTCTGCCAGAGCGACCAAGTCCATCTGGCTACCACCTCGGTCAGGCCTTGAGCCGTTCCAGCAGTCGCTAAACGTGCGAGAAACCTTTCCGTGTACCGCTGGCTGTAGGCCCGCTCACGCCCGGAAAGCCTCGCCAGCATCGTTCCCGTATAGCCCCGCAAATCCCAGGTGCGGGCGAGACCGGCTACAGGGAGAAACAGCAACGTGAGGACCAGACGGGCTATGACGGCGGGATTGGGCGGACTCAATCCGGGAATCGTCGGGTCTGCCACTTCCATGATGGCCCTCACCAGTGCCTCAAGCAGTCCCGTTTGCTGGGCTCCTGAAAGCCTCAGCAAGCTCCCCAGCCCCTCTTGCCAGACGGGTTGTTGCGGCTCATTCAGTTTTTTTTAACTGGAGCCTGAGCTTGACCACGCTTTTGCTTGGTCACTCCATGTTTCGTCCGTACATGGTTGATGTGACCGACACTGACTTCGATGCCAAAGCTGGTCTTCAACTCTGCTTGGATGCGGCTGGAAGGGATCTGCGGGTCTGTGGTGCATACATTGACGAGCCACGCTTGCACGGGCGCAGTCAACTTGTACGGATGGCCGTGGCGATCATCGAGGAAGGCCACGGCCGCTTTCTCCTCATCGCGAGCAAGCTGGACAAGGCGGTAGGCTGTTGAACGAGAGATCTTCAACTGGCTCTGGGCTGCTGCGGCCCGCCACGACTGACCTGCAAACATAGACTCGATGAGGTGCAATCGCGCGGTACGATCAGAGCGGTCTTTCATCCCATGTATCCCTCCTTTTCAAGGTACTCCTGTACCCTTCTGGGCCGCATTGTACCATCCTAGCCTGTCCTAGTCTAGATCTGTACTTCTGGAAAAGGCTCACTCCCTGTCTTTCAGGTTCGCGATATGCCTTGTCCGGTTCTAGATATGCAAAAATGTCAAGTGGCCTGACTCCCTGACAAGAAGCTCTTGGACAAGCCCTTCTCACCATCACTGCTCACGATGCCCACGGGTGGTTTACCCATTGTGGCTACCGCTCAGACCCACACGTGTCTTCTCACGTGGGAGGATCTTAGAGCTGAGAAAATGTTACGGTGAGATCCGTAGTAGAACAGGACCAGATGGCGAGCAATCGCGCGCAACACCACTTCTCCACGAGCCTGCTCGGTTGCCATTGACTGAGACATCGCCGTTTTGCTCGCCATCAAAGGAGCAGAAAGGAGGGAGGGGTGCCACTATCCAGGTTTCCGCTAGCATATCACCATCCACGGCAACACCCTATCATCAATCTGCTGTACTCTCCTGGGTGCCTCTTGCGATCTGCGCCTGATGGTACTCGTGTGCGAAAACCAGATTTGGCGCAGATTTCCATCAAAGCACGAGCTGGAGAAGAACCTGCTCCGCATTATTTCCCGAGAGCAGATATTTCCCATTGGGAGACCAGGCAAGTCCGGTAATCGCATTCTCTGTCTCGGTATATTCTTCATTTTTAGAGGGAGGGTGATCAAACCATGGGAGCCGAAAAGGGCCAAGCAGATCTCCGGTGGCGGCACTCCAAATGCGGACCACGTTGGCAGAGTCCGCCGTAGCCAAACGCTTCCTATCCGGTGACCAGGCCAGTGCTAAAATCCCTCTTCCGAAGGTAGCCACAGCAATGGAATGAACGAATGTCCAGCTGTTGCTCTGCTTATTCCACTGCCAGCTCATCACATGGCCTCCAGCGCTCACAGCAAGAGCGTTTCCGTCAGGTGACCATACAACGTGTGTCACCTCATTTGCCTGTATCACGTTCTGAGAGGGCAAAGGGATGACTTTTCCTGTTGTGACATCCCAGATGGCATAGCTAGCATCATTGATGCTTGTCTGCTGACCGGGGACAATGGCCTGGGTCCCATCTGGCGACAAAGCAAGAATGGAACTCATCTGGGTAGCGACACGCGGAGCCTGCACCATCGGGAGCGTATGCCCACCAACGGTATTCCAGACATGAAGCTCCCCATCTGAATAGCTCATGACAAGGTGTTTCCCATCAGCCGACCAGGCGATGCCCGTGAGAGAGAGGTTCGCGGAAGTACGGACATCGATATGGAAAGAGGATTTCTGGGGCCAACGCGCATAGTCATTCGCAACCCCCCAGATGGTGACGTTCCCATCATCCCAGGCAATGGCAAAAGACCTGCCATCAGGTGACCAGGCTAATTGCGAGCCATGTCTTGGCGCCGATGGATAGACATACGTATACAGTTCCCGACCATCCCTGGTGCGCCAGACGCTCACCATAGCGATACTAGTCCCGTTATACTTGCCCCAAGTCACTGCGGCAAAAACACGACTATCTGGCGACCAGGCAACAGAGCTGATGCCATTTCTCATAGGAAACGCATGTATGGTGCGAAAAGGAGTGTAAGAGAGATAAGCGAACACCAAGCCTCCCGCACTCAGGATCAATGCGATACCCACGCTCAGGCATATCAAGAAGAAGCGCCGCGAGAGACTCCCTTTGTCAGGACGATACGCAAGCGCGCGTGGAGGCCCTGGAGGGTCGCCCCTCTTATACAGCCCTCCGCAGAGAGTGCAAGTCAGTTGTCCACCGTCATTGACCCTTCCGCAGTTGTCGCAGTGCCACGGGAACGCACCTGTTGGAGGCATCCTGTCCCTCCCTTCTTGCTCTAAACTCGAAAGAGATCCTCTGTATACTCTTCTCCTTCGCTCTTGTGTTCAAACGAAAGACTCGCTCCTGCGGTTACGAGCGCGAACGCCAGACGCTCGCATCTCTCAATCACAACATGAAACTGGTCGAACGCTGGCTCAATCTTTGTGTACACCGCTGTAGCGGTAGTTTGTTGACAAGGGGAAAGTGTGGTAGTATGAGGACAGAGGAGGCAGAGAAGAAGAGGACAAAACGCATCGAAGTAGCAAGAGCCCCAGCACCATTGGAAGAGTATGTGAGACAGTTTGACCCCTTGTTTGGCAAGAGTAATCAGCGTGAAGGATTTCGACGCTATGTGGAGGGTCTCCTTCTGCCAAGCGAACGACACAAGACGCTCACCGGATTGGTCAACACCGAGCCGGTGGTCGGAGCCCAGTTGCCGCGAGCCCAGACGCTGCAATGGTTTCTCTCGGAGTCGAATTGGGATGAGCGCAAGGTACAAGCGGAGCGGCTCAAACTGCTGCGCGAGGATCCAACGACGGCTCCCACGTCCAAGGGGGTTCTGGTCATTGATGAGACCGGGGATCGCAAAGATGGCCACAAGACGGCTCATGTCGGCAGGCAATATTTGGGAAAGCTGGGCAAGGTCGACAATGGAGTGGTCTCCGGAACCCGCCTGTGGGCGGACGAAGAGGTCTATTACCCCGTCGATTTCGAACCCTATACACCTGCTCACCACTTTGAGAAAGGCGAGGACGATCCCGCCTTTCGGACAAAACTCACGATCGCACTGGAATGGGTCAACCGGGCACACACCGAAGGCATCCCCTTTCGAGCGGTGGTGGCTGATAACTTCTACGGAGAGGACCGCACCTTGAGAACAGGACTCAGGGCACTCAAGCTGGGCTATGTGCTTGCCCTCAAGCCCTCTCATGACTGGTGGCATCGGGTAGGCACCCTCGGGTCACTGCAAGAAGTGGCCCAAGCGGCTGGCTGGAAGAGTGCTGAGCGGCCAGGTCAATGGGTCAAGGTCGAAAGGAGGTTTCGCGATGGCTCCAAGCAAAGCTGGTGGGCGAAGGCGCGTGCAGGCGGGTCCGTTGGGCCAGAGAAGACCGAACGGGCGGTCATCGCCACCACAGACCCGGAGACGCTGCCTGATGCGACGACCTGGTATCTGGTGACCAACATACCAGTTCCAGGTTCTGCTACGGCCGAACGAAGCTCACTGGAGGCTGCGAGCTTGCAAGACGTGGTGAGGCTCTACGGGCTCAGGATGTGGATTGAACAAAGCTATAAACACGTCAAGCATATGCTGGGCTGGTCACAGTATCAGGTGCGAAGCGACCAGGCCATCCGGCGACACTGGCAACTGGTCTGTTGCGCCTTCTCGTTTTGCTGGTATCACGCCTCTCACTCCTGCTCCAGCACGACGGAAGATGCGCGAGAAGCATCTGAGCCGCCAACTTCTCCAGAGCCAGAGGTTGCTGTCGATGGGACAGCACCGGGGAAAAAAAATCAGCAAAGCAACAGCATCTCGTCCACCTCTGTGCTGGCCGGTGGCGCTGCGGGCCGTGCGCGGGTGGTTGGAGCCCTGGATCATGCTGCGGCGCTTCTGGCGAGCGTGGTCAGAGCAGCCCCCACCACCTCTTCTCCAGCGCTTACTTGATCAGCTTGGGCAGGGGCAGGCGCTCTTCCTCTATGGCACGTTCTGATTGGTGCTCCTCCCCTTTTTTCGCATCCAGCCAATCGCATGGATCGCCCGGCTCATCGAAGCTCGGCTCACGTGCATGCCATGCTCAGCTTCCCACCACTGGCAATAGTCGTTCTGGCTTGCATCAGGATGGGCTTCCAGTAGCTCTTGCACTCCCATCTGCAACGCTGTTCCTATCCTTGGAGGGCGCCCTGGAATGGGTCGCTGCAAGACGTTTCCTGTCTCGCGCTGCTGTTTTAGGTAGCGCTTGATGGTCGCCCGCGACACCTGGAAGCGTTCGATGATCTGGGCTTGGGATTTCCCTTCGTCAACGGCGCGAAGTACCTGTTGTCTCAGATTTTGTGAGTAGGCTCTCATACTTGCATTGTGTCACCGAGTTCTCTCTTTCAGCAAATCGTCTGCGTCACCAAACTACCGGTAATGAAACTCATGAATAAGACAAAAGCTCTGGTACTTGGTATCGTATGCGTTGCATTTGGGGTAGCCTTTGTCGTCGCGAAAGACATAACGGGCATCTTAGCGTTCAGCTCCGGAGCAGTTTTGTTCCTTGGTATATGGTTCTACAAGTATCAGCGCGACCACCGCATCATTACCCACGCCCGTCAACTAAAAGCGAAGGCTACTCAAACTTCCTCGCATACCCCCTAACCTCTCAGGGCAGCCATCGTCTATATGTGCCACCATCCATCTATGGACGTTCCTAAAGAAAGGAGTCGATGATATGCCTTTCCTATCCCAAGCTTACATAGCAAGCCTTGATAACGAAGCTTATGGCAAATTACTGGCCACTACGCGCCAAATAGGGTTACACCCCCAGACACACGATCCGTTTCTTGTTTCCCTGCAAGACCTCCGCGCAGGAACGACCATACTCGGTTCGCAGGGAGGCGGCAAAACCCGTCTGATACTAAGTCTTATCATGCAGGAAATCCTGAGTAACCAGCCTGTGATTGTCATTGATCCTCACGGCGATCTGACTCAGGACTGTATTGCAATGCTTCCCGATGAACTGCCGAGGAAGTGGCGAGACAAGATTTACCTGCTGGATATGGAAGATGAGCAGTACCCGTTTGGCGTAAATGTCTTTAGCGGACACAGCTTTACGAGTAGTCTGGCTCTCGGACAGGCTATTAACCAAGTACGGCACATCTTCGAGGTGCAATGGCCGGAGATAACCAGACAACAGCACCTTCCGAAGTACTTGCTGGCATGTACCATCGTTTTGTTTGCTAACCCTGGCTCAACACTAGTAGATATGTACCGGCTGCTGAAAGATGACAGGTATCGCCAGCAGATGCTTAAGAGTGTATCTGACCCGACGGTACTAGAGTTCTGGCGCTCCTATGGTGAAATCTCACCGTCCTTGCAAGCCCAACAGGTCGAGCCGCTGATCAATCGGCTGCTGTCGTTGTTCATGGGCAGGAGTCTAGTACGCAATATTGTGGGGCAACCACACAATACTATCAACTTCCGGCGTGCGATTGAAAACAGCGGCCATCTTCTCGTTCGCGGATACACCTGAACATCAGCGACCTGGGGTTAGCTTGTTTATTGACGAGTTCCAGCATTTTAGCACGCCAGACATTAGCGAGCTGTTCACTGAAGGAAGAAAATTTGGTCTTCGGCTAATGGTAGCTCACCAGTACCGCAGCCAACTCCCTCCATACCTGCAAGCCGCCACCATGACGGCCAGAAACAAAATCTGCTTCCAGACAACGCCTGAAGACAGTAGGGAAGTGTCGCCTCTGTTTATGGGAGGTGAGGCAACGGTGCGACCTGAAGATATTGATCCACGGCCAGTCGAGCACTTACTCCGCTACGGTTCGGATTACCACGATATCCAGACGTTTGTGGGATGGTACTTGCTCAGGTTAGAGCACCAGAAAGAGGGCGGCCACATCGAGATTAAGCGGCGGGGCTTCCCGTGGGGAGATGTTCCGTCCTGGGTATTGAATGTCAAGCCTTCGGAAGAGATGCCGAAAGTCCCAGACCCCACGCCGTTCCTGAACCATTTGCTGTATCAGGTGATGAAAACGGGAAATGCTGACGTGTATATTCCGAGTGAGGTCGTGTGGGGCTTCTCTAACTCTGGACGAGGTTTCTATTCGGTCTTTCGGTGGCCTTTTGTAACCATTCAGTAAGGTCATGCAAAAGCGGGAAGAACGGGATGCCCCGCCAGCGTGTGATCAAGTGCAGAGAACAAGGCGATGCCTTGCTTCCGCAGGGTCGAAAGGTAACTGCGGATGCGGCCAAACATCGCTACCC
>WNGJ01007644.1_pt1 | contig 11500 bp, 11 predicted proteins | sample 5400611 | NCBI WGS metagenome assembly WNGJ01 (sample SAMN13153375, study PRJNA577476) | soil metagenome | isolation source: 40 cm soil or saprolite under Garry oak tree replicate 1 | place: USA:California | collected 2016-06-15 | reverse complement strand
GGGGGACATCGATTATTTTGCGCGACAGCCCACGAACACGTCCGAGGTGGAGTTTCCGCGAGATCGGGGCCAAAGCCAACGGTAATGTCGCTCATCATGGAGGGGGTGGCGCGCCGACGACAATCGTCTGTGGGTCCCTCAGTTTCGATCGCGCCAGCCTGAAGCCGATCACTCAGTTATTGCCGAGCTTCATTCTGATTAAGGCCGAGCAGGCACACACGCTTGCTCTTCACGGCACAATGCAGGCGCTGGCGTCAGAAATGGCAGAACAGGTGCCGGGATCTGAAATAGTCGCGAATCGGCTAGCTGAGGTGCTGTTTATCCAAATACTCCGGGCGCATATCGCGTCGGGACCGGAACGCAACGAAGGATGGCTTCGTGCGATTTTCGATCCTCAAATGGGCACTGCCCTGCGTGCCATTCACGACAGAGTGAATACACCTTGGACGGTCGAATCCCTAGCCGAAGCGGCGGGCATGTCTCGCTCCGCATTCGCAGCGCGTTTTAAAGAACTGCTCGGACAAACGCCACTGCGATATGTAACCGAGTGGCGGATGCAGAAGGCGATGCAGTTACTACAACAGCGTGACAAGAAGCTCATAGACGTCGCTCGGTCGGTCGGGTACGAGTCCGACGCTGCGTTCAGTAAAGCGTTCAAGCGAGTTGTCGGGGCCAGCCCTGGTGGATACCTCAAACGTGGTTTTGAAGGCCACGGATAATGCCGGAATGGCGGAAGATTTTTGAAGCGGAGGATTCTGACTTCGGCGGCGGGTCTGGGCATCATGGAAGTGTGTTCTTCCAATGAGATGGGTGCTCCAAACGCCTCGCATCTGGGAACAGGAGACCACGCAGCCGAACCAACCGAAGCAGACCAAGATCAGTCCCGGTAAACGCGCAGATGGCCAGAAAATAGCGATCCGAAAGATCCTGTTTGGCGCGGCAAAAGGAGGCCGCGCCGATAGCTAAGTCCTCAAATCCCAAAAGGAAGAAGGCTCCGAAAACTGTTCTCATTGACTGTTCGAGATCAGGCACGTCCACCGTTTTCGCAGAACTGTTGAGCGCTTACACTCACAATCAAAGTCAGTGAGCGAAATCGCCTGTGGGTGTTGAAAAACTCCATTTTCTTCAAAATAGCCAAAATTTGGTGGATAGAAAATGTCTAGGAAAACTGAGAAAGTCGTTTGTAGGGCATCCTGACGCGATTTTGTTTTTGCGAATTTCGCGGGAAAGAGTTTTTCAACCCAGGCCTGATTACAACAGCTATCCGGGGCCAGTCGATGAATCGACCTTCGTTTCACCGTCTACCATGCAGAGACGCACACGCGGCAGGCCGGAATGCTGCTCGATACTTTCAGCCAAGCGGCGCGAATGGGTTGTGATCCAGAGCTGAGTATGTTTCGATGCCCGGACCATCAAGCGGGCCAGTGAATTGATGAGATCCGGATGAAGACTAGTTTCCGGCTCATTGAGTGCGAGCCGCGACGGCGGGCGGGGGCTCAGCAATGCTGCGGATAAGCATAAAAACCGCAACTGTCCGTCTGAGAGTTCCCGTGCCTGGAGCGGACGCAGCAGTCCGGGCATTTGCAGCCTGATACTGAATAAAGTGTCAATGGCTTCGATGAGAAGTGCGGCACCCCCGAAGGCTTCGGTGATCGTCTCGCGAAGAACAGTCTCATCTCCAATTTCCAGAATCGTCCGGAGCGCAGCGGCCAGGTCCGAACCATCATGGCTCAGCACTGTTGTTTGTACACCGATTTGTGGCTGTCGAAGCGGAGATTCTAGGTCGGTCCGGAAATGGTGATAGAACCGCCAGCGTAAGATCTCGTTTCGAAGCGCACTAATCTCCGGGTAAAGATGAGGATCAATAATCTGCGAAAGAACTGACTCGTGTTTCGAGATTTTGAAAGGGTAGGTAATCATATTCCCTTCGGAGTTTCGTAACCATGCTGAAGGCTCGTCCCGCTTTAACATCAGGACCCTGCGCTTCGTTTCTGATGGCCAGATGTACTCTTCCTTCACGCGGGGGTCGAGCTTGAACATTGTTCCCAAGGCATGCTCGTTGAAACCCGGTAGTCCTACTTGTAGCTCGTAAGCGAACTCTTCCCCCTCGAACCCAAGCACGACTCTTTTCGGAGGCTTCTTTCGCTGATATCGAACGCGCTCACCTCCAGCCCAGAACACACTGGGAGTCCCACCTTCCTCGGCTATTGCGTGTGCGAGCTGTCCCTGCGCTGCTCGCCCGATTAGCACCAGCGAGTTGTATAAGTTTGATTTCCCGCAGCCGTTCGGACCGGTCAGAACATTGATAGGCTGAAGGTCGAGACAGAGCTCACGAATAGACCGATAGCCACACACACGAATCCGCTTGATCATCGCGTCTTGAAACAATACCAGAACCGAAGATCAAGCAGACGGGCCGAGTCACTGGAGTTTCCGTGGGGAAGCCCAGGGTACTTGCTGCAATATCGCGATAACGCTCATCGACGGGTTGTGAGCGTTATCGCCAGTTACGCCAGTTTGTCCATACAATCATCCCCTGGAGTGCTTTAGTTACCAGAATTTGAATCCCTTGCGGAAGACAATTTCACAGTAGGGCGCGCCATTGTGCATACACTTGGTCTGGGTAACATCGATGGCCTCGTTGAACTGCTTTGCCACACCTCTGGCGATGCCGATTGCAAGCGCGCACAGTTTGCGGGGAGAACCGTAAATCAGCACCACTTCATCTTCGCTCCGCCGAGTGGTGCGAAGCACAGGAGGTTTCGCGCCTGGGGTTTGCACTCGGACTACGTGGTGGATGGTTTCCTCGGTCTTTTCGATCACATCGAGAGTCGTCCAATCCCCTGGAATCAAGTGCCTGTACATGTTCATCAACAGCGGAGCGATGAATAGGCCGAAATCTTCGAGCACAACTGTAGCGGACTGGCCGGACATCTTAGCGGCGGCCGAGACCAAAGCCTCCATTTCGGCATCCGGGTATTCGCTCACGGACAAATAAGACCTATTTTCAAGCTGCGCATGCTTAAGTAAAGTGCTCCACGCGCGGCCACCCTGTTTCGTCTCAACGTATTTCCGCAGTTGAGAAAAGATTATTCCGTGCATTTGTATCCAGAATCGCCTTTTTGATTTCGGAAAATGATACCCCAAACTGTCAATCTTAGTTTCCTATCGACAAGTGCGCCGGCGCCGAGCTTCCGCGCGGACCCGACTCTCGCCCGCCGGGGCACTTGCGATAGGAGGATTTGTACGAAGCCGCTGGCGCGGCGGACGCGGGGGAGCTATGCGTTTTGCATGCGCGATTCGGGATTTGTTCGTCGCAGGGGTTGGTTGGGCGGACTGGTAAAGGATGTTGGCAGGAGTGTTGGTAGGTCCGAGGAGGCGATCCGGTGCGGGTAATTTAGGAAAGTAAGTGGTGGATTGAGGCGGATTTCGGTGAGTAGGGACACTACGGCTGTCGGAGCGGAAGCTCGCGCTAAGGAGTCCAGAATATGTCTATAAGGCCTCAAGTAGAGGCCGGTAAAATCGGGCCCTCGCAGATCTACAAGACATAGTCAGGCGGGGTAGATAGTGGCGCAGACAGTGTGGGGACAAGGGTTTGCGGATGCCGGCTTGCTGGGCTGCCTGGCGACAAGCCAGCCAGACGATGTTGGCGGAGATGGGAACGTCGGCGCGTTTGCCACGGGTGGTGCCGGGAAACAGATAAGTCTTGGGCTTTCTCCAGCGCCAGTAGAGGCGCAGAGTTTCCAGCAGTTTGGGACTCAAGGGCACGTCGCGGTCGCGGCGGCCCTTACCTTGGTGAATGCGGATCATCATGCGCTGACTGTCGATGTCACTGACCTGGAGACGGCAAAGTTCGGACCGTAGCACGGCTGTGGAATACAGAGTCATGAGCAGGGTGCGGTGATAGAGGTTGCGTGCCGCATCGATGAGCCGGGCCACTTCCTCAGGGCTGAGCACGACGGGCAGCCGCCGGGGAGATTTGGGAAAGGGAATGTGCTCGGTCAGAAAATGCCGGCGTAGAGTTTTGACATACAAGAAGCGGAGTGCGGATACATACTGGCTGACGCTAGCCGTCGACAACTTTTTGCTTTGAAACAGATACGCCTGGTATTGGCGGATGTGTTCCGGCCCGAGCTTGTCCGGCGGTCGCTGGAAAAACGCTGCGAAATCGCGGACGATCCGGATGTACGTGTTTGCGGTACGATACGCGTAATGACGTCGCTGGAGTTCTTCCGTAGCTCGATGACCGCAGAAAACAAGTTGTCAGCGCCCAAGCGACGCACCCGGGCCGAAGTTCAGAAGTTAGTGGCGGAATTCATGAGCAGCGGTATGCGGCGGAGCGAGTTTTGCGAGAGTCGAGGTTTGAGCTTCAGCACGCTGGATCGCCATCTAAAGAAGCGGCGTTGGAAGCGAAGGCTCAGACCAGTCTCTTCGGCTGGCGGGTTGGTGCCGGTGGAGTTGGCCACCAAGAAATCGCCGATGCAGCACGAAGCGAGTTGTGGGCTGGCCGTGGTGCTGTCTGGCGGACGCCGGATCGAGGTATGTCCTGATTTTGATACGAATACGTTCGAGCGCCTGGTGAGCACCCTGGAGCGGGTGTAAGCCGTGTTTGGATTGGGCCCAGCCACACGGATCTACCTGGCAGCCGGAGTCACCGACATGCGCAATTATGCGCCGTCCATAGATATGCGGACTCTTATCGACACAGGTACTGTATCTTTAGGCTCTGCCTGTTCCGCGAGGCACGAGCGTTTCGGATTTACTCTGCATAACGTAGCCTTTCTCGGGCCACCAAGCGTGGACCAGAGAGAGGATCTACATGGACATTTCTGAAGTTGTCGTACCGTCGCACCGTATGAAGGCTGGCAACGTGGCTCAGCATCTTAAGGGTTTTGCCACTGAACTTGCTGAACTCGGTTACACATCCTTAACGATCAACGATTTCCTGATCTCGGCCATCCATTTCGGTGTGTGGCTGGAGGTCAGTGGCCAGCCTTTAGACGATGTTGGCGAACTGACCGTCTTTAGATTTGGAGCGCATCGCTGCAAGTGTCCTGGGGGCCGCAGCCTGAAACGTGTTTCGCGACGTTTCACGGCACGTGTTCAGCGCTTCGTTGACTACCTGCAGCAACAAAGAGCTACCAGCCCATTTAGGAATTCAACAACTGAGACTTTTGCCCCACTGAGCACGTTCCGTAACTGGCTTTTGAGTCATCGGGGATTGGCTATCTGTACTGTGAATCGTCACGAACGCCTTATCACGCAAATGCTACCCGCCCTTGGAGCGGACGCGGCCAACTATAACGCAGCTTCTGTAAGGAAGGTCATCCTAGACCGGATACATGGTTGTCGGCCCGCTCACGCAAAAACGATGGTGGTTTCCCTTCGTGTTTATTTGCGGTTTCTGGCGATCAGTGGCGCATGCCAAGCCGGTCTCGACCAAGCACTTCCGTCCGTGGCAGAGTGGAAGCTTTCGTCATTGCCGCGTTACCTCGATGCCGCGCAGGCAACTCGTCTCATTGACTCATGTGGGGAGAACGGACCGCAAAGACTGCGGGACCGAGCGATCGTGCTATTGCTGATTCGGCTTGGACTACGAGCAGGAGACATTGCCGGTATGCGCCCAGGCGATATCAGCTGGCAGGATGCAACTGTGCTGGTACGGGGCAAGGGACGCAGGGATGTCCGTCTGCCTTTGCCACAGGACGCAGGGGACGCCGTTCTGGAATACATGGAACGAGCACGACCTCAGGTTGCTATTGACCGTGTGTTTCTGTGCGTAAACGCTCCATTCCGCCCTCTGGGATTTGGTTCGAACGTCTCGGGCATCGTTCGCGCTGCGCTGCAACGGGCCGGGATCAAAAACCCCCCAACCTTTGGTGCGAACCTCCTTCGCCACACTGCAGCAACAACGATGCTTCGTGCGGGCTCTACTCTGCATGAGATAGGTACTGTCCTCCGGCATAAGTCTCCCAATACGACTGCGCATTACGCCAAGGTGGATGTTGCAACACTTCAGCAAATCGCACAGCCCTGGCCGAATGGGGAGGGAACATGTTGAGCGACGCTGTCACTCGCCACATCGAACTGCATCGCAGCATGGGATTCAAGTTCAGAGACCAGGCGTATATGCTCCGAGGTTTTGCCGCTTTCGCAGAAAGTCGGTCTGAACTTTTCATTCGCACGGAAACGGTTCTGGAGTGGGCGGCGAGTGCGCCTTCGGTCAGTCGGCGCCATGATCGCCTGCGCACCATCCGTCGTTTTGCATGTGCCTTGATGACGGAAGACGACCGTCATCAGGTGCCACCGGACGATGCTTTTGGTCGCGCACAGAAGCGGCATCGAAAATGCCATATTTTTGTTCAGGACGAAATCAACCGCCTTCTGCGAGCCGCCGCACAACTGAAACCGAAGGGATCGATACGGCCAGCTACGTACGTCGCCTTGCTTTCGCTCATCGCGGCCACCGGACTCCGCGTTTCTGAAGCCTTAAAACTACAGGTGTTCGATATCACTGAAGACGGGTTGCTCATCCGTAAAACGAAATTCCAAAAGAGCCGTTTGGTTCCTCTGCATGCGAGTGCGCATCAGGGATTGCGGCAGTATCTCGTCGCGCGCGGGAGAATCAGGATAACCACATCGAATGTCTTCGTTTCCCAGCGCGGCGCTGCACTCCCGTACGATACGGTCAGCAAGACTTTCCTCTACTTGGCGCGATCAGAAGGCCTGCGCGAAGGTCCGGGGCATGGCGGTTGTCGTATTCACGATATTCGTCATACATTCGCCGTCAGGTCGCTCGAACAGTGTTCGAGCGACCGCAGAGCTGTCGCGCAACATATGGCCGCGCTGAGCACCTATCTAGGTCACGCTCATGTCTCCGATACGTATTGGTATCTGCAGGTCACGCCGAAGCTTCTGGGCGACATAGCACTGGCCGCTGAGGTTCTACACAGGGGAGGTGAGCAATGAATCCCCTCGGTCCGCACCTGACAGTATTCCTGCGCGAATACCTTCCAAGACAACGTGAAATGAGCGCACAAACGTCCGACACGTATGCGTATGCCTTCCAACTGCTGGTGTGTTTCGCTGCCAAGCGCCTGAAGACGACTCCTTCTAAGCTCTCCATCGAGCAACTCGATGCGACACTCGTGTTGGCTTTCCTCGAAAGCCTCGAAAAAGAGCGCGGAAACTGCGCCAAGACACGGAACTCACGACTAGCGGCTGTCAAAACGTTCTTCCGTTTCCTGGAATACCGGTTACCGTCCTGCCTTGATCAGGCCCGACGAGTTCGTGCTATCCCGGTGAAGAAAACCGACGAGGTCATCGTCGGTTTTCTCAATCGCGAGGAAATTCGGGCTTTGTTGGATGCTCCTGATCCAGCATCCCGATACGGGTTACGAGACCGCGCGATGCTTTATCTTGCCTATGCTTGCGGACTGCGTGTCTCGGAACTGGTCTGTCTACACATGGATGATTTAGCCTTCCATCCTCAAACGACGATTCATGTGATGGGAAAGGGCCGACGCGAGCGGGTGCTGCCGCTGTGGAAAGAGACAGCCATAGCGCTTCGGGATTGGGTTAAGGTGCGAGGCGAGACAAGAAGTGGAGCTATATTCCTGAACGCTGGTCACGAGGCTATGACCCGGTCGGGATTCGAATACATTCTGGACAAGCACGTTCAGACTGCCAGCGTCAGGCAACCTTCGTTAACCAGAAAGCGAGTATCACCTCACATCATGCGACACTCATGCGCGATGCACATTTTGCAGGCAACTGGAGATATTCGAAAGGTTGCTCTCTGGCTTGGGCATGCCAGTCTGCAAAGCACGGAGGTCTATCTCCGATCCGATCCCGCCGAAAAGCTGGAGACCATGGCGTCATTGGTTCCCCCTGCTTTACGACGCGGTCACTTTCGGCCTCCGGATAAATTACTCGCCATGCTTCGGCCGGAAAAGTGAATATCGTTATGCGCCGTCCAAGGTATAGAGAGCGGCTGATTTTACAGGCTTCCTTCTGAGTCACTCCGCATATCTATGGACGGCGCATAATTGCGCTTTTGCGGTGCAGCGCAAAAGCGCAAGGGGTTCGAAGGGCTGTACGGTCTGGTCCGGGATCGATTGTCGTGTGAGCCTCTGAGCGGGCACCTGTTTCTGTTCTGCAACGCGCAGCGCAATCGATTGAAGGTGCTCGTCTGGGATGGAAGCGGGCTCTGGGTCTGTGCCAAGAGGTTAGAGAAGGGGCGTTTCACCTGGCCGCAATCCGGGGATGCACAGGGCAAGGTCGTCCTGAGTCACGAAGAGCTCTCTCTATTGTTAGGCGGGATCGATTTGGCCAAAACCAAGCACAAGCGGTGGTACCGAAAGGCTTCACCAGAAGGACAAGCCGCCGCATGAGTTGCTTGAACGTTTCGATCGACTCTGGTAAATCAATAACCCATCGTGAATGAAGCTCCCATTCCTTCAGCACCAGCCGATCTGGAACTCATCGCCCAACTGAAAAGCCGACTGCAGTATGCAGAGCTGAGGATTCGTGTTCTGGAAGAGCGTCTGCGGCTGATGCGGATCGAGAAGTATGGAGCGGGCGGCGAAAAGCTCTCCCACGCACAACTGGAATTGTTCGAACTTGCGCCCGTCGTCAGTGAAATGATCGAGCAGTCGGAGAGCGAGCACGCGCCAGCGCATCGCTCGACGAGTAAGTCGGCCAAGCATCCGGGCCGCCAGGAGTTGCCTTCGAATTTTCCGCGCGTAGAGCGGGTTCTGCCTTGCACGCCGGATCAGCGCGTGTGCAAACGCTGCGGCAAAGAAACAGTGGTGATCGGCTACGAGGAGAGTTCCCAGTTGGATGTGGAGCCAGCGAAGTACTTCGTGCTGATCACGAAACGAGAGAAACGGGCTTGCCGGTCGTGTGAGGAACTCGGAGTGGTTTCCGCACCGCTGCCACCACGGATCATCGAGAAGTGCCTGGCGAGTGACCGGATTGTCATCGACACGGTCATCAGCAAGTATTGCAATCACACGCCCTTGCATCGCCAGAGCATGATTCTGGAAAGGGACCTCGGATTGGAAATCAGCCGCGCAACACTGGACGGCTGGGTCCTGAAAGTTGGCGAGTTGCTGATCCCAATGGTCGCCGCCATGCGGCGCGAGCTGATTAGCGGATCTTACATTCAGGCGGACGAAACTCCGGTCGATGTGCAAACACGCGAGGGCCGGGAAAAGAACCATCAAGCGTATCTCTGGCAATACAGTCGCCCGGGAGGAAGCGCGGTGTTCGACTTCCGTTTAGGCCGTGGACGTGATGGACCGAAACGATTTCTGGGACAGTTCGAAGGCATTCTCCAAACCGATGGATACGCGGCTTATGACCAGATTGGCGGGGCAAACATGGTACATGCCGCTTGTTGGGCCCATGCTAGAAGACAGTTTTTCGAGGCGGTGCAGCTAAATCCACGAGACCCGGTTGCAACTTCGATTGTGGCGCGGATGGACGAACTGTTTGCCGTCGATGCGGAAGCTCGGCGCAAAGCGCTGAGTACTGCGGCGCGCCATATCCGGCGTCAGGAAACAGCCAAGCCTCTTCTCGGCGATATTCGCAGCAAGATCGAGGCAGCGCAGTCGGTTGCATTGCCCTCCAGCGCACTCAGCAAGGCTTGCCAATACGCCCTCACACTGTGGAGGAAACTTACGCGATTCCTGGAATATCCGGAACTTGAGCTGAGCAATAATCTGGCAGAGAACTCAATGCGTCCCGTCGCATTGGGCCGTAAGAACTGGATACACATCGGAAGCCCACAGGCCGGACCAAAGGTTGCAGCAATTCTCTCGGTCGTGGAAAGTTGCCGCCGGTTGAAACTCCCAGTGCGCGACTATTTGGCAACGATCCTTCCTGGGCTTGCCGATCTCCCGATCCGGCGCCTTCCGGAACTCACTCCAAAGGCTTGGGTCTCCTCTTCCTGATCCAGACCATTTGTCAGTTTCCCAGTCGGCAGGGGATTGGCGAAACCGTGTTCCTTTACGATAAGGTCGCGCGGTGAATCAAGTCTTGAAAGCGCGGATCGGAGCGGAGGCGATCGTAATCCGGACCCTGGTGTATGGAAAGCATAGCTGGCGACCTGTACCTTCACCAGCACGATCCTGCGCACGGCAAACAACAGTCCTACAATCGTCCACGCACACAGGATCAAAATCCATCTCGCCGTCCCATATCTGGTGTGGCTTGCAGCAATGGGAGTGTCGCCCCCCGGCACGGATTATAGCTGAACCTTCGAAGGAGACATCACTGAAGACAGGGCCGTCGAGAGCACCAAGCTCTCGCGGCAAAGCCATTTCACCGGTCCACCGGTCCAGGTTTGCGAGCCGGCAATCGGGGCAGTTGCTGGCCAACGCGCCAACTCCAAGTCCATCGCAGCTGTCGCGCCTTTGTCTAGGTTGATTAGGGAGAAAGGTAAGGAGATCAAGACTCCACGTGCTGCCATCCCAATGTAACGAAGCGTCTGAAACGGAAAGTACAAGTCTTTAACCGCCAACCGCTCAGACGTTTGTGCTGGATACCGCTGCCACACTTTGAAGTCCGGTTTTGCCCTTTGAACGCATCCGTGACAACAGTATTTGACGGCCAACTCTGACCGCTTGTCTCATTTCGGACACCGCATGTCACTTTTCCTGCAAACACTGGTTCTTCGCGGCATATTGTTCCGCGAGCAGGAGCATCGCCAAGAGCGTATTGGCGTTGCGATGACGCTGTGGCCGACAGGGCGTAATGATGAGAAGAAGCGAATGAAATCGAGATTGGCAACTTCAATACGCTCTGGCTTTCTGCGCATGAATTCGGGGGATCGCATTCTGGTCTCCATGTTAGTGGCAGTAATTGTAACCTCACTTTCGCTTAATGCCCGTGCCCAGGATGAGCGCGTGCACACTGGGGGCCCGGCTTCCCTGATACTGGCTGCGGAATCTGCGAGCAGTGCGCCGCGCGCGCAGTCCGATCTGGTGGAGTTCGAGAAGATGACCTGGGTGGAAGTGAAGTCCGCGCTCGCGGCGGGCAAGACGACGGCGCTCATCTACACCGGCGGTGTCGAGGAACGAGGCCCCCAGAACGCGAACGGCGGCCATAACCTCATAGCGCATGCGACGGTCGAGGCAATCGCGAGAAAACTCGGCAATGCTATCTTCCTGCCCGTGTTGCCCTACACTCCGAACGATGCAGAATCGATTCCCGGTACCATCGGAATCACGAACGAGCTGCTCGCTGCCATGCTCGAGCGCATCGCGGAGCAAGCGGCCCTCAACGGTTTCCGCAACGTGATTCTGATGGGCGATCACGGTGGCGGCCAGCCTCAGGTCTACGAGGAGGTCGCCAAGAAGCTCGACGGCACGCTCAGCGGAGGAGCTCGTGTGTTCTACTGTGACCAGGTCTATAGGCCCGCCAATGATGCGTTCGATCGGTACCTGACGCAGCACGGCTATCCACTCGGCCTCCACGGTTACCTTTTTGACACCTC
>WNGJ01011871.1_pt1 | contig 11502 bp, 10 predicted proteins | sample 5400611 | NCBI WGS metagenome assembly WNGJ01 (sample SAMN13153375, study PRJNA577476) | soil metagenome | isolation source: 40 cm soil or saprolite under Garry oak tree replicate 1 | place: USA:California | collected 2016-06-15 | reverse complement strand
CTGGGCGGGTTCTCGCCGACGAAGGTCGAGTCGCCTTCGGACCACCCTCCGCCCGCGCCCATCCGCTGCTGTGCCGTCCGCCCCGGCACGAACACCACGTCCTTCGCCAGGGTGTCCGCGGAGAGCGCCCGGAGCGGCGACAGGTCGTCGACGATCCAGATCCCGCGGCCGTGCGTCGCCAGCACCAGGTCGCCGTCGCGAGGATGGATCTGCAGGTCGCGCACCGCCACCCGCGGGAAGTCGCCGCCGCGGAACTCCGCCCAGGCCTTGCCGCCGTCGATGGAGATGAACAGTCCCAGCTCGGTGCCGAGGAAGAGCAGGTCCTTCCTGACCGCGTCTTCCTTGATCACGTGCGCATAACCGCGCACGGCGCCACCCGGCCCCGCGACGCGGGTCCAGCTCTTGCCGCCGTCCTGCGTCCGGTAGACCCACGGGGTCATGTCGCCGAACGTGTGCCGGTCGAACGCGGCGTACGCGGTCGCCGGATCGAAACGGCTCGCCTCCACCCAGGAGACCCAGCTCGCTTTCGGCAGCCCGGGCACGTTGCCCACCACGTTGGTCCAATGCCCGCCGCCGTCGCGCGTGAGCTGGAGGTTGCCGTCGTCGGTCCCGACCCAGATCGTGTTCGCGTCGAGCGGCGACTCGCTGATGCCGGTGATGGTGGTGTGGGATTCCGCGGAGGAATTGTCGACGGTGATGCCGCCCGACTCCTCCTGGCGCTGCTTCTCCGGATCGTTCGTAGTCAGGTCGGGCGAGATGCGGTCCCAGGTGTCGCCGCGGTCTTTCGAGCGGAAGAGGAACTGCGCGCCGATGTAGACCACGCCCTTGTTCGTCGGGCTGGCCACGATGGGCGCGTTCCAGTTGAACCGCAGCTTCTCCTTGTAGCCGGCCTTGGGCTGGACGTCGCGCGAGGACATCGTCCGGCGATCGACGCGGCCGATGAACCCTCCCTGCGACTCGACGTAGACGGCCTCAGGGTCCGAAGTGTCCGGCACGGCCCAGAACCCGTCGCCGCCATACAGGTTCTCCCAGCGGCTGTTGGTGACGCCGGAGCCGTACGCCGAATCGCCGATCCAGGTGCTGTTGTCCTGCAGGCCGCCGTACGCGTGGTAGGGGTCCGCCCCGTCGACGGCCACGTGATAGAACTGCGAGATCGGAAGGTTCTGCTGCATCCACCAGCGGTTCCCTCCGTCCACCGACTGCCAGAGCCCGCCGTCGTCGCCGCCGATCACGTGCTTGGGATTCTGTGGATCGATCCAGAGATCGTGCCAGTCGCCGTGCGCGCCGCCGCTCGTATCGGAGAAGCTGCGCCCCCCGTCCTCGCTGACGATCAGGTTCAGGTTGGTCTTGAAGAGCCGGTCGGGATTGGTGGGGTCGACTACCAGCCGCGCGAAGTAGAAGGGCCGCCACACCATCGATTGGCTGCGGTCGAGGGCGGTCCAGGTCTTCCCGGCGTCGTCGGATCGATAGAGCGCCGAGTGCTCCGACTCGATCACCGCGTAGACCCGCTTCGAGGACGACGGAGCGATGACCACCTCGACGCGGCCCCATGGGTACGGCGGCAGGCCGTTGCCCTCGACCGTCTTCCAGGTCTTGCCGCCGTCCGCCGTGCGCAAGAGCGCGCTGCCGCTCGGCGCCTTGGGGCCGTCTCCTCCGGAGCGGAACGTCCAGCCCTTGCGGCGGAAGTCCCAGGTCCCGGCGAAGAGGATGTCGGGATCGCGCGGGTCCATCGTCAGGCTCGAGCAGCCCGTCGAGGCGTTGCCCGCGTAGCTCAGCACCAGCGACCAGGTCTTGCCGCCGTCGTTCGTGCGGTAGACGCCCCGTTCCTTGCTGTCGCTCCAGAGCTTGCCGGTCACGCAGGCGTAGACGACGTTCGAATTCTTCGGGTGGACCAGGATGCGCGCGATGCGCTCCGACTCGGGCAGCCCCATCTGCGCCCACGTCTCGCCGCCGTCGGCGGACTTGTAGATGCCGTCTCTGATGGAGACGGAGTTGCGCGTCCAGGTCTCGCCGGTGCCGACCCAGACCGTGCGCGGGTCGTGCGGGTCGATGGTGATCGCGCCGATCGACTGCACCGGCTGCTTGTCGAACACCGGGCGGAAGCGGGTGCCGCCGTCCTGGCTCTTCCACACTCCGCCGCTCGCGGCTCCGACGTAGATGAGCGTCTTGCCTTCGACGTTCGGGGACGTTGGCCTCGGCCTTCTCGACGATGAAGTGCGCGCTCCGCGGAGCGCCCTTGCGGCCCTGGTTGATGGAGGTCGGGATGAAGACGCCGGCGACCTGGCCGTAGGCGCCGAGGTCCGCCTCGGTGACCTGCTCGCTGCCGCGCACCCGGCGCTCGTTGACGATGCGGATCTCGAGATACGCGTCCGGGTCCAGGAAGACGTATTGCACGTCGCCATCCTTGAGCGCGACGCGGAGCTTGTGGGCGGGAGTGCCGTCGACGTCCTCGACCCCGAGGTACTCCACCTTGCTCCCCTTCTCCCGCCAGGAGATCAGGTGCCCCTCGATGTCGGCATCCTGCGCGAGGGTACGCGCGTCGTCCTGCGAGACGCGCTCCGGCTCGCGGCGGCCGCGGAAGGGGGACAGCTTCCATCCCTCCTTTCCGTTCCAGGCCTGCACCGCGGTGAGCCCCTGCCGCGTGACCTCGGAGCGGAAGCTGCCGGGCCTCTTCTGCACCTGCGCCCAGGCCATCTCGACCGCCGATCCCCTCCGGCCCATGCCGGAGAACACAGCGCGCCCGGTGAGCCGCAGCGTCTGCAGCTTCTGCACGTTGGCGGCGCCGCCGCGGGCCGCCAGGTTCTTTGCCAGGATCTCGTCGAGGGTGATGGCGCGAGCCGCGCCGGAGATGGTGAGCAGCAGCGCGAGCAGCAGGATTCGCATCGGGGCCTCCCGCGGAAGGGGCCGCAAGATGGACCAACCGCGCGATTCCGCCAACTGGCGCGGACCCGGAGCGTTGAGTCAAGCGCCTTCTGGAGAGGCCGCTTCCTCCAGGAGCTCGCGGATGGCCGCCGTGGCCGACCGTAGCGAGCGGTGCTGCATCCACAGCCCGGTCGGGGCGATCACGAAGGCGAGCAGCGCCATCCGCCCCGCGACCAGGAACTGCTGGTCCGGCGTCCGGGTCCGGTCCGGAATGACGGCGGCGAGAAGCGGCAGCAGGATCGAGAGGCCGACCAGGAGGGCGGAGAAAACCCGGCCGAACCAGTGGACTCGTACCTCGCCGGAGAGGATGGATCCGGACTCGCGCGCCTGGACGACGCCGACGAACCGTGGCTCGTACGATCCGGAACCGGGCAACATCGGGCGCAGCGCGATCCCCTCGGGCCCCTCGCGAAGGTCCCAGGCGAGCACGCCGGCGCGCTGGGCAAGCGGGCCACGGACGACGGCGGAGCGTCGGCGCGCCGAGAGGTCGCGCAGGCGCGCGAGCAGGGCGAGCGGCGGCAGCGGAGAGCCCACCGTGAGCGGCACCCTGTGAAGAGGCATCCCGGGCATGATCGGCCAGGCCGCGCCGGGCGACACCTTTTTGTTTTGCTGGCGCCGGCCTTCGCGGTCGGTGTCGCCTCGCTGCCGGCGGGAGCGTCGGTCGAGGTGGCCGCCGTGGTCGGCGTCTAGAAGCGCCACTGGCAGACTTTCGCGGATGGCGCTATGACACCGCGCACAACGGGGGAGCCTCAGGGCTGAGAGGCGGCCATGCCGCGACCCCTTGAACCTGACCCGGGTAATGCCGGCGTAGGGAGGCAGGATGTCCACCAAGAAGACGCTCGCGATCGCGGCGGAGATCGCCAGCCCACGACCGATTCCGCCAATGGCCGAGGACTTCCCCTCGTCGGAGCGCGTCTATCGCACCGACGGAGACCTGCGCATCCCCGAGCGTGAGATCCGGCTGGGCGGGGGCGAGCCGCCCCTGCGCGTCTACGACACTTCCGGTCCCGCCGGGCACGACGTGCGGGAGGGCCTGCCCAAGCTCCGCCAGCCCTGGATCGACAGGCGCATCCAGCGGGGCGACCGCGTCTTCACCCAGATGCACTACGCGCGCCGCGGCGAGATCACAGAGGAGATGCGGTTCGCCGCCCTGCGCGAGAACCTCCCCGTGGAGCTCGTCCGCGACGAGGTCGCCCGCGGGCGCGCCATCATTCCCTCCAACATCCGCCATCCAGAGCTGGAGCCGATGATCATCGGGCGCAACTTCCTGGTGAAGATCAACGCCAACATCGGGAACTCCGCCATCACCTCTTCGATCGAGGAGGAGGTGGAGAAGCTGCAGTGGGCCGTGCGCTGGGGCGCGGACACGGTGATGGATCTCTCGACCGGCAAGGACATCCACCGCACGCGCGAGTGGATCGTCCGGAACTCGCCGGTGCCCATCGGCACGGTGCCCATCTACCAGTGCCTGGAGAAGGTGAAGGGGCGCGCCGAGGACCTGGACATCGACCTCTTCCTCGAGACGCTGATCGAGCAGGCCGAACAGGGCGTGGACTACTTCACCATCCATGCCGGCGTGCTGCTCCGCTACATTCCCCTGACCGCGCGCCGCGTCACCGGCATCGTCTCGCGGGGCGGATCGATCCTGGCCAAGTGGTGCCTCGCACACCACAAGGAGAACTTCCTCTACACCGAGTTCGAGCGCATCTGCGAGGTGATGAAGAAGTACGACATCTCGTTCTCGCTGGGCGACGGGCTGCGCCCCGGCAGCATCGCCGACGCGAACGACGAGGCGCAGTTCGCCGAGCTGAGGACCTTGGGCGAGCTCACCCGCATCGCCTGGAAGCACGACGTGCAGGTGATGATCGAGGGGCCCGGGCACATCCCCATGCACAAGATCAAGGAGAACGTGGATCTGGAGATGGAGATCTGCCAGGAGGCGCCCTTCTACACGCTCGGCCCCTTGGTCACGGACATCGCGCCCGGGTACGACCACATCACCTCCGCCATCGGGGCGGCGATGATCGGCTCCCACGGCACCGCCATGCTCTGCTACGTGACGCCCAAGGAGCACCTGGGCCTGCCCGACCGCGACGACGTGAAGGACGGCGTGATCGCGTACAAGATCGCCGCGCACGCGGCCGACCTCGCCAAGGGGCATCCCGGGGCGCAGGCGCGCGACGACGCGCTCTCCAAGGCGCGCTTCGAGTTCCGCTGGAAGGACCAGTTCAACCTCTCGCTCGATCCCACCACCGCCCGGCAGCTCCATGACGAGACGCTGCCGGCAGAGGGCGCGCAGCAGGCGCACTTCTGCTCCATGTGCGGCCCGCACTTCTGCTCGATGAAGATCACCCAGGACGTCCGCGAGGCGATGGACGAGAAGTCGCGGGAGTTTCGCGAGCGGGGCAGCGAGATCTACCAGCCCGCGTGACGCTTTCGGATCTGATCGATCTCGAAGCCCAGCTTGGCCGCGACTCCGGCGCCGACCCCGCTGCGCTGCAGGCGCGCGACCGCGGGCTGCTTCCGGCCGGCGCTCCCACCGCGGGGCGCAGCGACATCCTCCGGCGCTGGCTCGCCGCCCTCCGTTCCGCCGAGCCGGACCGGCTGCATCCGGGCGCTACCGTCGCGGGCGCGCTGTGCGTCGTCCGCGCCGCCGTCGTCCTCGTCGGCCTGGTCCTCGGCTGGGGCGCCGCGAGCGCCCTGCTGCGCTATACCGGGCAGGAGCCGGTGAACGTCTGGGACTTCCTCCTCCTCTTCGTCGGCCTGCAGATCCTCCTCTTCGTCCTCCTCGTCGGCTCCTTCTTCCTGCCCGTCGCTGCCCTGGGCACTCCGTTGCTCGGCTTCTTCCGCGGCCTGGTCGCAGCCATCTACCCGCGCCTGGCTGCGCGCGGCCTGTTGGGCAAGGATGGCGCCCGCGTCGCGGAGTGGCGCGCGCTCTGGCACCGCCTCCGCAGCCGCCGCTCGCTGTACCACGAGGTCGAGCCCTGGCTGCTGCTCGGGATCACCCAGGCGTTCGGGGTCGCGTTCAACCTCGGCGCGCTGGCCGGGTGTCTGCGGCTGATCGCTTTCTCGGACATCGCCTTCTCCTGGAGCACGACCCTCCTCCAGCTCGACGCGCGCCGCTTCCAAGCGCTGGTGCAGGCCCTTTCCGCGCCCTTCGGCTGGCTGTGGCCCGATGCGGTGCCCTCCGCGGCGCTCGTCGAAGCGACCCGCTACTCGCGCCTGGAGGGTGCGTACATCCTCTCCGGCGGCGGCCGCGCCGCGCACCCGGAGCTCGTCGGCGGCTGGTGGCCGTTCTTGATCGCGGCGCTGATCGCCTATGGCCTGCTGCCACGGCTGGCGACGCTGATCGTCTCGCAAGTCCGCACGGGACGGCTGCTGCGGCGCCTCCCGCTGGACGACGCCGAGGTCTCGCGCGTCCTGCGCCGGCTGGTGGAGCCGCGGGTCGAGACCGGCAGCCTCACCGTCGACCGCGCGGTGCCATCCAGCGCGAAGGCGCTCACCGCGAATCTGCCGGCCGCCGGCGCCCGCTGCGCGCTCGTCCTCTGGCGGGACGTGCCGCGAACGCCCGCGCTCGAAGCGGCGGTCGCGCGGCATACGGACTGGCCCGTCGCCGCCGTGCACACCGCGGGCGGGCGCGACTACGAGGAGGGCAGCGAGGAGTGGACGCGGCGCGTGAACGGCGCCTCGGGGATCGTCGTGCTCGCCGAAGGGTGGGAGGCGCCGGACAAGGCCGCCCTGCGCCTGCTGCGCGACCTGCGGCGGCAGCTCGGTCGCGGCAGCCCCATCCTGGTCCTCCTGGCGCAAGTAGGCCCGGGCAGCATCCGCCCGGCGCTTGCCTCCGACGTCCTCATCTGGGAGCAGACGCTGGCGGCGCTCGAGGATCCGTACCTGGCCGTCGAGGCGCTTCGGGAGTCGCCGTGACCGAGGCGCCGCGCTTCGTCGTCGTCGGGCGCGTGAACAAGGGCAAGTCGAGCATCGTCGCCACCCTCGCGGAGGACGACTCGGTGCGCATCGACCCGCGCCCCGGCACCACCATCGAAGTGCGCGAGTACCCGGTGCGGGTGGACGGTCGCACTCTGTTCACCCTGGTCGACACGCCTGGGTTCGAGGACGCGCCGCGCGCCCTCGCCTGGCTCAGGCAGCGCGAGGTCTCCGCGGCGGACCGGCCGGCGCGGGTCGCCGAGCTGCTGCGCGCCCACCAGCGCACGGACGAATTCGCCGACGAGCGCAAGCTGCTCGCTCCCATCCTCGCCGGCGCGAACATCCTCTACGTGGTCGACGGGACGCGCCCGTTCCGCGGCAACTACGAAGCGGAGATGGAGATCCTCCGCTGGACTGGCCGGCCGGGGATGGCCCTGATCAACCGCATCGGCGAGGAGGATCACGCCGCGGAATGGCGGCGCGCGCTCGACCAGTATTTCCGCATCGTGCGCGATTTCGACGCCTTCTCCGCCACCTTCGAGGAGCGGCTGCGGCTGCTGGAGACCTTCCGCGAGCTGCGCCCCGACTCGCGCGGGGCCATCGACGAAGCCATCGCCGCGCTCGTCGCCCAGCGCCTGCGCCGCCGCGGGGAGGCGGCCGCGGAGATCGCGGAGCTGGTGATCGACGAGCTCACGCACACCGAGGAGATCTCCGTTCCCGACGAGAACGCCCTCGACGCGGAGCGCGATCGCCTGGAGCGATCGTTCCACGACGCCCTCCGCGCGCGGGAGGAGGTGGCCCGCCAGCGCATCGAGCGGCTCTACGCGCACGGCGAGGCCCGCTTCGCGTCCCCCTCGCTGGAGCGCCCCGTCTTCCAGCAGGATCTCTTCGCCGAGGCCACCTGGAAGCTGCTCGGGCTCACGCCCGCGGAGCTGGTCGCTGCCAGCACGCTGGCGGGAGCGGCCGTCGGCGGCGTCGTGGACGCCTTCGTGGGAGGCACGAGCGTGATGGCGGGCACCGCCATCGGCGGAGCCGTCGGCGGCGCGACCGCCCTCTTCGGGCTCGGCCGCCGCTTCGCGCGGGCGCGCACGGTCAGCGCCGGAGGGATCGCGGGCTGGCTCTTGGCTGCGCGCCGGTACTGGGAGGGCGGACGCCGGTTCCGCATCGGCCCGCATGCGCAGCCCAACTTCCCCTGGGTCCTGCTCGACCGCTCCCTGCTCCACTACGACGGCGTCATCCGTCGCACCCATGCGCGCCGCGGCACCATCCCCGTCGCCGAAGGGATGCGCGCCGGCCTGGTCGCGGACTTCGCGCGCGCCGAGCGGCGCGACCTGGAGGAGCTGTTCCGGAAGATCCGCCGCTCGGGCGCGGACCCGCCGCGGGAGCTACGCGACCGCCTCGAGTGGCTGGTCGGCCGGATCCTGCGCCGCATCGACCCGGTGCCGGGCGAGTCGCGCGAGCCGGAGGCCGGATCAACCGCGTAGCGCGAGCAGCTCACGCCACGGCGCGATGAGATGGAAGGTGCTGCTGACCCCGAATCGGACCGAGAGGCCGAGGAGCAGGCAGACGGTGAGGACGAAGAGCTCCATCTCCACCAGCTCGCGCGCGATGGAGATCCCGAGCAGCCCGCGGACGACGTACCCGACGGGCCCGGCGAGAACCCGGCGCGCCTGCGCGATCTCAGGCACCGTCTCCCGCACGAACCGGGCGAGGTTGAACGCGATCAGCGCCCAGACCAGCGCCGACCCGAAGAGGCGCCCGCCCAGCGGATCCCCCAGCCGGCGCACGGCGAGGGCCGTGGCGCCGAGCAGCGAGAGCTGGACGGCCGTGATGAAGAGCGCGGAGCGCAAGCGGTCGCGGACCAGCTTGCGGATGTAGGCGCGCACGAGCTCCCTCACCTGCGCCCGCGCGCTCCAAAGCCCGGCCACGAAGAGCACGAGCCGCGAGAGCCACGCGATCAGAGCTCCTTCCACGACCACGACTGTACTGCGGGGACCGCGAAGCTCTACGTGGTCAGGCATCCGACCTCGTCCCGCGAACAACGGCGGCTTGCCAGGGGGTTCGCGCCCGTCGCATCATCCGCCGCTCGCGGGAGGGACGGGATGCTCAAGAGACTGCTCTGGACCGACAACACCCCCTCCGCACTGATCATGCGGCTCGCCCTCGGCGGGGTGATGTTTCCCCACGGGGCCCAGAAGGTGTTCGGGTGGTTCGGCGGATACGGCGCCAGCGCCACCGTCCAGGGTTTCGCGCGGATGGGGCTTCCGCCCTGGCTCACCATCCTGGTGATGACGTTCGAGCTCGGCGGATCGATCCTGCTGATCTTCGGCTTCCTCACGCGCCTGGCGGCGCTGGGCATCGGCTGCGTGATGGCGGGGGCCTGGATCACCGTCCACGCGAACGTGGGCTTCTTCATGAACTGGGCGGGGAACCAGAAGGGCGAGGGATTCGAGTACCACATCCTGGCGCTCGGCCTCTGCGTGGCGCTGATGATCGAGGGAGGCGGCACGCTGTCCGTCGACCGGCGCTTGTCCGGCGATGGCGGCTCGCCCGCGACCCTCCCCGGAGCCTGAGATGGACTTCTACTTCGGACGCTTCTCCGGCAACTCCGCGCGCGCCGCGTTCGGCCTCGAGGAGGCCGGCGCGCCGTACCAGCCGCGGCTGCTCGACGTGAAGGGCGGCGAGAACCGCGCCCCGGCGTACCTGGCGATCAACCCGATGGGGAAGATCCCCTCGCTGGTCGAGGGCGAGATGCGCCTCTGGGAATCGAACGCGATCAACTGGTACGTGGCGGAGAGGTTTCCGCGCGCGCGGCTCCTGCCCGACACGCCCGAGGGCCGCGCCTCCGTCCACCGCTGGCTCTTCTTCCAGGCGGCGCACCTGACCCCGGCCTGCGTCCCGATCTTCCGCGCCACGAACGAGCGCATGAAAGCCTTCTGGCAGTCGCCGCTCGACCTGCAGGCCGCAGACGCCGGGCGCAAGGAGCTGGCGCGCTTCCTCCCGGTGCTCGAGGAGGCCCTGCGAAGCTGCGACTGGCTCGAGCGCGAGTTCTCCCTCGCCGACATCGCCCATGCGCCGCACCTGATCCTGATCGCCGAGGGCGGCTTCGACTTCACGCCCCATCCACGCGTGCGCCGCTGGCTGGACCGCCTGCGGCAGCGGCCGGCCTGGCAGAAGGTCGAGAACATGATCTTCGCCGCTTTACCTTCGCGCTGAATCCCGATCGTGTTCGAGCTTCTGAAGAAGGTCGCCTACGGCTACGGATCGCTGGGCCTCGTGGTCCAGGCCTCGATCGTGGTCGGTCTGGCGCTGATCACCACCGCGTTCGGCGTGGCGATGGTCGTCTGGATCCCGCCGGACCACTTCAAGGCCGGCCGCCCGGAGCCTTCATCGTGGTGGCGGAGCCGGCCGCTGCTCCGCGGCGGCGGACTGTTCCTGAAGAACGCGGTGGGCGCCGTGTTGGTGATGCTCGGCTTCGTGATGGCCCTTCCGCTCGTGCCGGGGCCGGGCCTGGTGTTCATCCTGCTCGGGCTCAGCCTGCTCGACTTTCCCGGCAAGCGGAACGCGGAGCGCAAGCTGCTGGCGGTGCCCAGCGTGATCCGCTTTCTCAACGAAGTGCGCGCGCGCTTCGGCCGCCCTCCGCTGCTGATCGACGAATCCGACGCGCGTCGGTGACAAAGTCGGTCATCATTGCGACATATTTCGTCTGTTACGCAGCGAGGCGAAGGCGAACCTCAAGGCGATCTTCACGGCGCAGAAGGCCTTCTTCCAGGAGAAGGACCGCTTCTCGTCGCTGACGGGCGAAGTGGGCTTCGAGCCGGAGCGCAACAACCGGTACGCCTACTTCCTCGCCGCCTCGGGTCAGCTCGAGGACCGGACCAACTCGATCATCACCCAGGCGACCACGTACACCGGCATCCAGGTGGACGTGTTCAAGTACGGCAGCACCTTCTCGCAGACCTACGCGGCGACGGCGTGCAGCACCGCGGCGGCCATCGGGGCCCCGCCCACGCCGAGCTTCACGGCCACGGCGCAGGGCAACATCGATGCTGACGCGACCGTCGACCAGTGGTCGATCTCCAGCGAGTCCCGCGTGTTCACGGCCGGCGGTAACTGCACCGCCGACACGAACAACCCGTCGGGCGAGCCGGCGAACGACCTGAACGACGTCAACCTGTAAGACGCACTTGCAATGAAGGGAGCGGGGATGGTCTGGAGGGGCCATCCCCGCTTCTTTTCTGGTCGAAGATCCCCGGCTTGCTATGATCCGCCCGTGACCACCGCGCTCCGCGGCAGCGCCGCCGCCCTCGGATTCGCGCTGGCCATCGCCGCCGCGATCGCGTTGCGCGCCGGGGCCCGGGCGCGGGCTCCCGCCGAGGTCGACAGCGAGGTCGACATCCCGCCCATCCCCGGCGACGTGGCCCGCGCGCTCTCGTTCGGCTTCCGCTCCCTGCTCGCCGACTTCACCTTGCTCCAGGCCATCCAGCTCCTGCCCACCCGCCACGGCGACATGGCTCCGGAGGTCGCCGAGCCGATCGATCGCCGCCTCGCGCGGCTGTTGGAGTACTCGGTGGAGGTCGATCCCAAGTTCGCCGGCGCCTACCGATTCGCGGCCGCCGCGCTCCCGCACGAGACGTCGGACGGCAAGGTCTACGG
>WNGJ01007639.1_pt1 | contig 11504 bp, 6 predicted proteins | sample 5400611 | NCBI WGS metagenome assembly WNGJ01 (sample SAMN13153375, study PRJNA577476) | soil metagenome | isolation source: 40 cm soil or saprolite under Garry oak tree replicate 1 | place: USA:California | collected 2016-06-15 | reverse complement strand
CCACCGCAGCGCTCAGCAGCAACCAGCGCAGTCGTCCGGTCTCAGCAGCTCGCATTACCGCCCATGCTCCCACCAGCAGAACCAGAGCCAGGGTACTATCAATTGTAATGTTACGATTGGTCACCACGCTGATTGGGCACAGAGCCAGGGCCAGGGCGGCCAGCAGTCCGGCGACCACACCAAAGTGGCGTCGTACCAGGTAATAGAGCAGCAGCACCGACAGCACACCTGCTAAAGCTTGAGGCAAAAAAACGCTGAAAGGTGTGAAGCCAAAGAGCTTAGCACTAACCACCTGCAACCAGAAACCCAGAGGTGGTTTGTCGATGGTCACAAAGCCACCTGGATCATAGGAAACAAAAAAGAAAGTATGCCAGTTGTCAAGCATACTTCTGACACCAGCAGCATAGTAGAGATTGCCGAAGCCGTTCTGTCCCAATTGGTAGAAGTTCATGAATATTGAAATAAGCATAACCCCGCCCAGAGCGAGTCGATGCCATAGGGAAGATCGAGCAGGAGCCTTTTGTTCAGACAATGGCCCGTCATGCCGAACCTGGACTATCTCCTCTTGTGTATCTGCCATACAACTGTTCTCCTAATCATGTTCTATTTTAATTTTCCATAGCTATATTCGGGCTTATTTCTCCCATTATACCTGAGCATAAATCATGCACATTAATTTATCATTAGAAAAACATGAGAATTTTCCAATAATTGTGCTTCGACAATCATACTCGACTCCTTGTTGGCAGTTCGCGTTTTGTGTGTGGTATAGCAAATCCCCGCTCCTCGCGGTGCCACTGGCGTGCAGACTCGAAGAGTTCACGAAAAGCGCGCAGAATCACGCTCAGTCTGGCCCCTGTGGCGCTCCCATGAAGGCGAGGCAGATGATTGACGCCAATTTCCTGGTAGCTGCATCCAGCACGTGTCAGCCGGTACAGCAGTTCCGCATTGATCATCGCTCCACGCGTCTGCAATGGATGCTGGCGCAGGAACTCCGTTTTTAACAGTTTGAAAGCGCAGTCTATATCCCGTACATGGATATCTAACACCCAGCCAACCAGGTGTTTCCAGCCCCAGGCATTAAGCTTGCGCATCCAAGAATCTTGTCGATCTATACGATAACCTATGACAGCATCGTATTCGTCAATGAGTGTGAAAAACTTCTCAAGGTCCCGAATATCGAATTGCCCGTCAGAGTCCATGAAAAAAGTAAGTTCCTTCGTCGCCGCTGCAAACCCACTAACGAGGGAAGCGCCATAGCCCTCGTTGGTTGGATGAGTGATGAGACGAACCCCGGGGTGATCGTCAGCAAGTGCTGCAACAATTTCACCTGTTCGATCCGTACTCCCATCGTTGACAACCAGAACCTCAAAATCTATGCGCCACGTCTTCAGCACAAGCAGAACACTTGAGACGGTGCTGGCGATAACCTGCTCTTCGTTGTATGCTGGCAGGACAACAGAGATGCTGTGGCTGCTGATAGGTTCATTTCCATATTCATTCGCACCTGGCTGCTCGTGTCCACTGGAAGCCCTTACTCTTTGCACTTCTACTTCTGGCAACAGTTGATGTTCGTCAGAGATCTCAGTGTATGCTGGTACAGGTGCAGTGAGCAGCGTTTGCTCCTTCCGTGTTTTGTTCACAAAGACCCAAAGACTCATCCCCAGGTAAGAGATGAGTGCCGTACCAGAGATAGCAATCACTTTCGAGGCATTCGCCCAGATCGTCGTATTGATAAAGAAAGGATGAAGGACTCTGCTAGCGAGCCAGAGAATGATGCTGCTCCACCCGATGCCACACAATGTAGTCACGATGAAGCGTATCACTTCTCTCCCGGTCGTCTTCTTCCTGTATCCAAAGGTCCAATATTTATTTAAGAGAAAACTATTGACAGCGCCCAGGCTATAGGCCAGCGCGCTGTAAGCCAGGATTAAAGGAATACTGTTGGTGGGAAACAACAACAGCAGAAAATTCAATATCAGCAAGTCCACTAGCGTATTCAGTCCTCCAACCAGGCCAAAACGTAGCACTTGCCCGAACCAGCGCTTCCGACCAGGATCACGCTGAGAGTTGGCATCTAGTTCGTTGTGGTAAGATTGAACAGAGTTGAGGACTTCCATTGTTTCTCTGTAGTGAAGATCAGTAGTTTCTATCACAAAAACATCCTCTCAAAAAAGGGTGTAGCCCTAATAGGGCTACATAACAGGTTCTATCAAGCGACATGCAGACGGGTAAATGTCTCTTTAGTCCCTCGCTTATTTAGCTTAGCAGGTGATCATGAAAAGGATATTGGAAGAAGATGTGAACATTCTCATAATATCCGCGTGTAACGAAATCACAAACGACAAGACTGGATAATTGAGAGCTCTTCATCCTTCCGGGAGAAATTCCATCCCGTAGGGGCGAGAGTAGTCTTTTCAGCACTGCTGAGTGCGCAGCACTAGACGACTCCTTTCGTCTTGCCTGAGCGTCAGCTAGCTGCGCAGCAGCGTTGGCAAGACGGATAAGAGACCTAAGCCAGCGTCGTTGCAGTGCTGGATAGAGAACAGAGTGTGGAGTGGCCGGGTGGGCCTTTATGGTCGCCCGCCGTCCCCCTAAAAGATGTAGAACCAGGAGGGTATTTAGAAAATGAGTGAAGAAACAAGACAACTGAAGGAAAAAATTGCAGCACTCCTGCATCAAACTGCTGAGGATCACCATGTGGCATACAAAGAAACCGACGGAGTTGATCCGGATTGGTCTATATGGTATGCAGGGCACCTTTTGGAACAAAGGTTTGACAAAATGCTGGATGCAAAAATACTGAAAAGTGATCTGATTTACCTGCTTGTCCTGGTTGATAAGCGGCAAATGAGTGAAGCCCCTGGAGCGCATTGGGAAAATTACTATGCTGACTTTTTTGTAAGTCGCTATGTGAAATGAATCACTCCCTTGGAATCAAGAACGAAGAAGAAATTTAGACGCAGGTTGTTCCACTCGAAGGACACCTCTTGACCTCGTACGTTGGCGTCGAGGAGGTTGAGTGAGAAATAGCAGCATAATAGAGGTGTGTATTAAGGATAGTAGAGGGAATAGTGGGTGTGGTGCTTGAATCTTCTTCTGTGATCAGAAAGAGGGTATTGTTGGAAAGCAGGTCGGTATGCTGCGGATTGCTCTGATAAGTACCTCGTACAGCACCGTTTGTGACCTGTAATGGCCAATGTTGAAGTTGAATTGTATCGCTAACGGAATTCTCTAGCCAGGCATAATAGGTTTTACCAGCAGGTGGGGTAGAGATATTATGAAGTGAAATCTGCAACTGATCGTACGTATTTGGAGCAGCATTCAGGCTTGCGAGAAATGCAATATGTCCAACAACACTGGTGGATGTGTTCTGGGTAGTGTTAGTATTCTGCTGAGAAAGCAGCCGTGGCACAGCAAATGCGCCTGAACCAACCAGTAACAACACAACACAGGCAATCAAGGTAAAATACAAAGCTCTACGAGGTCGTTTGGACTGTGCCTGAGGTAACGCTATTGGAGTGAATGGCGATGAATGTAACGGCTGATTATCCATTGCAGGAGTGAGATGTGCGGGCGAGTTCAATTGAGCCGGTGGATAACCTTTTGAAGACTGTATAAACGCAGCGGCAGGTGACGCTGTCAGGGTCGGTGGATATGGAGTTAACCCCGATATTGGTCTGGATGGCTGAAGAGGATTGTACTCAAGTTGCTTGTTCATGATCTCTGGCTTGCTCAAACTTGAAGGAACCGTTACCTGCAGTGCCTGGGCAAGTGCAATAGTCATTGCAGAGGCTGTGCTAAAGCGCATGTCCGGGTCTTTGGCAATGCTTCGTAATATAACAGCAGAGAGCTCCGGAGAAACTTGCGCGTTAATGAGTGCGGGTGGAGTAGGTTTTTCGTGGAGATGCTGCATCATAATAGCAAGTGGATTTTCACCGCGAAAAGGCGTGACACCTGTCACTATTTCATACAGAATGATGCCAAGTGAATAGAGATCGGAACGTTCATCAGCAACATGACCTTGCGCCTGCTCTGGTGAGATGTAGAGAGGCGTACCTAACCCAGTGTGGGTAACGGTTGAAGCGCCCCCTCCCTGCAGCTTCGCAATACCGAAGTCGGTCAGGATTGGCTCACCAATCGGTCTACTAGTTGAAACGCGTTGGTCAAGCAGGATGTTTGCGGGTTTGATATCGCGGTGTATCATCCCTTTCCGGTGAGCATAGTCCAGGGCAAGACTAACAGAAGTAAAAAGATAGACAATATCCGTCGCCCCTGGGAAGCGGCCTTTGCGAGAGGTTCCGCTAATGTAATTGGACAACGTACCACCCTCGACATAGTCCATTACCATGTATGCTGCGGTACCTGAACCTCTCGCATCAGTGAGTTGAAAATCGTGGATTTGTATGATATTGGGATGATGAAGAGACGCAATGAATTGGGCCTCGCGCATGAAATGAGTGACAAAATCAGGATCACTCTGTAGATTTGCGTGAAGGAACTTTATTGCAACGAAACGTCGCAACTGCGTATCTCGAGCTTTCCATACTTCTCCCATCCCACCTTGTCCCAGCCGCTCTAGCAGTTCGTATTTTCCGAGCCGTTCTAGCTCCTTACTCATTACTTTTCCTCAGATACTCTGGGGTAGATTTGGCGTAATATTTAATGTTGCAAGTTTCTGTATATCATAATGTACCTGCAAAACACCGGGCGCAACCTGGTTGGTACTCGGATTAAGCTGCCCAATATAGGCATAAGTCGTATCCGACAGTAAGTTATCGAGCATCGTCAGTGTTGTTGGCTGCGCCAATTGGTCGGCATTCATATTGACAAGCTGCCGTGCAAGCATCCGTGTCTGTACTAACCACCTTCCAGCGTTATTCAACGACTGGATGATCTCTGTAGCAAGTGCTCGCATCTGCGGTGTAGAATCCGGCGCTCTGATCACAGCATTCAGATGCAGAGGAACGTGATCGAGATAGCCAGGGGGATTATTTGTCACGTCTGACCCTTGTTGTTGTGCCGGAACTACTGAAAGCAATGCTACTCTAGAAGCAACGGGATCAACAGCAAGTGACGTACCTGCTGGCACATCAATATGCACATTTGGTGCCCCATCCAGGTAGTCCAGCATGCTTACAAACAGTTTGTGTATGACAGTCGGATCCGAGACCTGGGCATGATAATCGTCTCGGGCGCTGATGGCCCATTCCATCAGCTTTTCTGTATTCCGGTAGAGCCAGATGTCCAATCCTCCAGGTAATCCCAGGACTCCCACCTTCGTTTCTTTATAGAAAAGATGCCGGATGTGATCGAGCGCGCTTAAATGATTGGGGCCATATGGCGTTTGAGGAATCTCTGCATAATATCGCCAGGTGCTACGATCCGCGGTCGGTCCATGTGGCGTTCCATTGGTATCTTCTTCGGTGATCAGTAGACGGCTGGAGATTGAGAATAAATTGTCATGTTGCGCGTCCCCATTATAAAAGAAACTGACGCTTCCATGGCTGACTGGTAATTTTCCAAGTAGAAGAGGCAGCGTAAACTGTAGAGGGGGTTCCAGCGCAGGCTGTTCTACATGCGGGTGTCTATCGGCCAGTAACCAGGCATAATAACTTTTACCTGCTTGAGGATTGGTGATATTCTGTAATTGGATTTGTAGCTGGTCAGCAATACCCTGAGCACTGCCAGGATCCAACTGTCCGCTACTGAGATAGTATGCTAGCCCTCCAGGAACCACAGCGGGCTGGTTAGTCTTGTTACGTAGAACCAGGAAAGCGCCCAGGCTTGAACCGATCAAGGCAACAATAACCAGCACAATCACAGCGGTATACCAACCTTTCCATTGCCTCCTAATGGGAGCTGAGGGAGATAGAGGCGGGGTTGGAGGCGAAGAGACACCTGGTGTAGTTGGTGGGAACGTTGCAGCCGCCGTTGGGCCACCAGATGACATTGAGGACGATTGCCAGGTGGAGGAAGTTGACGTTGCAAGCTGGGGTGTTGAATGAACTGGAGCCGCAGCGCCAGGACTGCTATTGCTATCCATCGTAGGCGACATACCACCACTAGAAGATTGCAATGCCGTGGGTGAAGAGTACGCCAAAGATGGAGAGGAGGAGGGTGTCATACCTGCTCCTGCTTGAGAAATAGGTGCGCCAATATAGGTTGGCATATTCTGAAAATCTCGTGGGTAAGCTGGCTGGCCTAGAATCTCAGGAACCGGTACTTTAAGCGACTCAGCGATCGCAGCCGTCATGGTAGCTGCGCTGGCGAAACGCGCATTCGGGTCTTTCGCTAGTGCTGTTACGATAACCATCGTCAAGGCTGGCGGAATATTCGGATTGAGCAGCACAGGAGACGTGGGTGTGGCATTAAGATGCTGCGAGAGTACTTCCATCGGAGTAGTGCCGCGGAAAGGTTGCACGCCGGTTACCATCTCATAGAGAATGACGCCTAGCGAATACAAGTCGCTGCGCTCATTACCAGGATAGCCTCGAGCTTGTTCAGGCGAAGTATAGAGAGGTGTGCCAAGCTGGTTTGCAGTGAAAGTACTGGCCGATGCTCCCAGTAATTTGGCAAGGCCAAAATCAGTCAGAATAGGTTCACCCATTGGATTACGCGTTGTATTGTTCTTGTCCAGCAAGATATTCGCCGGTTTGATATCACGGTGAACCATGCCTTTACCATGAGCATAGTCAATAGCAAGACTGATTGACGTAAAGAGATTGACAATCTCGGTTGGGGATGGGATTTTTCCTTGCGCCGACGTATGGCCGATGTAGCTTGCCAAGGTCTCCCCATCAATATAGGCCATTACCATATAGGCCAGGGTTCTATCTGACTCAGGAGGTCGAGACACCTGGAAATCATGAATTTGCACGATGTTAGGATGGTGCAAGGAAGCAATAAGTTGCGCCTCAAGCTCGAAACGAGTAACGAAATTGGGGTCTTCCAACAGTTTCGGATGCAGTACCTTGATAGCCACATAGCGTTGTAATTGAGTATCAAACGCCTTCCAGACCTCAGCCATACCACCCTGACCCAGGCGTTCCCTTAATTCATATTTTCCAAGACGTCTCAGCGGTTCCATGCTCATTGTCGTCTCCAATTCTTCGCATATAGGCGCATATCTCTATCAGTGCTATGCATGCCGTCATGATATAACGCAGGGATTACTCGCCGAACATGCTCTTATGTCAAACGTTGCCAGTCGCTGGATTGCGTAGTGAATCTGTGCAACGCCGTTCGTTACCTGTGCATGCGTATCGACTTTACCGACAAAGGCGTCGTTTGCCAGTGTTGCGACTTCATTCAGCAATGTGCGACCATCGTTTCCGGTCAAGTGTGCATCATCCATAGCGTAGAGTTTCAACACATCGTCACGAATGGTGTGTAACCAGAGATTCACTCCATCTATCCACTGTTTGATCTGGATCGCAAGTTCTTTCTGCGCCGCCGAGGTCTGGGGTAGTGCGGTTAGATCATGCAGGTGTTTGCCAATATGATAGAGGTAGCCAGGCGGGTCTTGAGTCTGAGGATCAAACGTCAGCAAACCAACTTTAGAAATGTTTGGATCAGCGTACAGTCCTTGACCTGGCAAGTCTTTCTGAACATACAATGTTCCGTCAAGATAGTCCATAGTGCGTGTGAGCTGGCGGTGTATGAAATCCACACTCTTGAATTTCCAGGCGTCCCTGGCGCTACCAGACCACTCCAGGATCTTTTGCGTATTTCTATAGAGCCAGATATCTAAGCCCCCTGTGAGTCCCGCCGCTTTGACTTTGGGGTCATCAGAGAGCAGGTGACGGATATGATCATATACACTGTAAGACTTTGGATTGGTTGGGACAGGCTTTATTTGGGAGAATTCAGCATAGTAGATCCACGCGTTGGGATCAAGTGAAGGACTGCTTGGCGCTGCTGATGCACCTTCTTCTGTGATAAGAAAGCGACTATTGGTTGCGAGCAGGTTAGAGTGTACGGCATCGCCTGGGTAAAACAGGCTGAGCGTGCCATTATTGTATGCTAATTGACCAAGGTAGATTGGTTTCCAATCCAGGGTTTTATCGTTCAATATCCATGCGTAATAACTCTTACCTGTCGGGGCAGGAGAAACGTTTTCCAGGTTGACTTGTAACTGATCGGTAATGCCCTGCTTGCTGTCTGGACTCACAAACCCACTACTAGCAAAGTAAGCATGACCTACTATTTGAGGCGTTGTAGCTGTAGATGTAGTGGTGCTTTTCGAGAAAAACGCAAAGTAAGCACCCAGGGCTGAACCAATCAGCGCCAGAATCAAGAGCACGGCCAGGGCAACATAGAGACCTCGTCGTTTCGGTTTCTTGGATGCAGGGGCCGTTGGTGGCGGCATAGAACTCCCCACAGCTTGATTCCCAGTTGGGTACGCGGGTGTATATGCAGGTAACAATGGCGTAATTGGGCCACCAGATTGAACTGTCTGATAGGGCTGCGAAATTCCTCCCATCTGCGCATTTGATGTATACATAGGCCCTGAAGACACTACACCTGCGGGAAGTGGTGACATCCTTGTGCTAATGACTGTAGGCATGTCCATTTCCATAGAATTGAACGGGCCAGAAGATTGCCCCATCCTTTCAGAAGCAGGCATATTGAAAGATCCCTGCCGGGTAACATCTGCCAGGGCTGCAACCATCGCTGAAGCGCTCGGAAAACGCGCATTCGGGTCTTTTGCGATACAGCGCATAATAGCCGCAGATAAAGCAGAAGGTACTTTCGGATTTATCAATGATGGAGAGGCAGGCATCGTATTCACCTGCTGCATCATGATCGCTGCCGCGTTGTTTCCCAGAAAAGGTAGTGTGCCTGTACACATTTCATAGAGCATAATGCCAAGGGAGTATATGTCGCTACGCTCATTGGCCGGAGCGCCCATAACTTGCTCCGGTGAGATGTAGAGCGGTGAACTATTCCACAAGATGCCTGAGTTACCACCCGTAGGCCCCATTAGTTTGGCCATATCGAAATCAGTGACCATAGGCTCACCAATTGGACTATGGGCGATATTCTGATTGTCAAGCAAGATGTTGGTAGGCTTCAGATTGCCATGTATCACGTGTTGTTGATGTGCAGAGTCAACTGCCATCCCGATCGAGCTAAACAGGTGTACGATGGCGGGAATAGAGAGTAACTTCCCTGTCTGAGAAGTATTATGCGTATAGTCGGCCAGGGTGCCACCCTCGATATAATCCATCACTATATAGGCAGTAGCACTTGCAGTCTCAGGAGACTGAGCAATTGAGAAGTCATAACATGGCACAATGTTAGGATGGCGCAAAGATACAATCACTTGCGCTTCCCGCTGGAAACGAGCCATAAAATCAGGGTCAGTCTTCAGTTGAGCATGAAATAACTTAATGGCAACATAGCGGCGTGCCTGAGTATCAAAAGCTTTCCATACCTCAGTTATGCCATTCTGTCCCAAAGATTGTTGTAATTCGTACTTATCAATGCGACCTGGATTCGTACTCATGGTAACCCCCTACCCTTCTGCATGAGCGCAGCGAAGATGATGTGAGGAATTAATTATACTTCATTTCATACATATATATTTCCATTTGCATGAACGTTACTCCTTCCAATTATTAGGGATTGGGTTGTATTTGTCAATGCAAAATATTACCTACACGATGTGACAAGCTTCACACCTGAACACTATCCAAAGCCTGTTCAAGGTCTTCAACGATATCATCCACGTTCTCAACCCCAACAGAGAGACGGATAAGGCCTGGCGAAATTCCGGCTGTCTTGCGTTCTTCATCGGTCTGGCGCGTATGGATCATAGAAGCTGGATGGGTAATCAGTGTTTCAACTCCACCCAGGCTCACTGCCAACAAACATAATGTTGTCTTGCTGACGACCTGGTATGCGGCACCGTAACCGCCTTTCATCTCAAACGAGAGCATACCTCCAAACCCACCTACCATTTGATGGCAGGCCAGTTCATGCTGTGGATGTGACATCAAGCCTGGATAAAACACTCGCTTTACAGCAGGATGCCCCTCAAGAAACTGTGCCACGGCAAGTGCATTGGAATTATGCGCTGCCATACGCAATCCAAAGGTTTGCAAACCACGCCGTAAGAGCCATGCTTCAAATGGGTGGAGCACCGGTCCATGCACACGCGTATACTCCCAGGCGCTCTCGATCAACTCTTTTGAGCCCATGATGGCCCCTGCTGTCACATCGGCATGCCCATTGAGATACTTTGTCGCACTATGCACCACCAGGTCATAACCAAGTTCGAGAGGTCGCTGATTATAGGGTGAAGCAAACGTATTATCGGTAATAGCCAGAGCTCCTGCTGCGTGCGCAATCTCGGCTGTAGCGTGCAGGTCTGTTAGATCCATCGTAGGATTGGTTGGCGATTCTGTGTAAATGATCTTCGTATTGGGACGAACCGCCCGCGCAAAGGCTTCGGGGTTACGCTGATCAACCTGGGTCACCTCAATGCCATATCCTGGTAAGGTGTGAGTAAGCAGAGACATCGTAGCCGTATAATGCGTGTACTGCGCTACGACATGATCACCCATCCGCACATTCGCAAGAATGGCAGTCGCAATAGCCGCCATGCCAGAACCTACCGCCAGGGCAGCCTCGCACCCCTCAAGATCCGCCAGCAGCGCCTCTACCTGCTTTGTATTTGGTGATCCATAGCGTGTGTAAAACATGGCAGGCGCTATCTGCTCGGCCAATTCCGCGCCCTCTTCAGGCGTTCGCGCCATATAGGTGCTGGTTTGAAAGATCGGTGGCGATACAGCAGTCGTATCATTCTCAGCTTGCGGGCTATGTATCAGGCGCGTCTGCATACCCCGAGTCCGTTTGTGCATATTCATGTGATAATCTCCTGTAGACAATGACTCTTTAGTAGTATACATGAGCATGCCAAATGATGCCGATTGACTATAAATCGGGCTATCGGGAATGGCATCCGCTCATTAATGGGAGTGCAGAGGGCACAGGGTCTGGGGGACCCGGCACAAAGCCCTTTGCCAAGAGCGCGAGGGTGTCCCTCGCTTCATTCCCCTTTCCCTCTATTCAGACGTGCACAGAAAAGGTTACAATATTAATAAATCATTGGAAATGTAAAAGCAAACAGGAGGAAAAAGATGACGATTGCAAAGCAGTTATTTGGCCGCAGTGGGCATTCGAGCACGCGTGCAATTTTTGGGGCAGCGTCACTTAGTAATGTTACGCAGGGCGAGGCAGATCACACGCTGGAGATCTTGCTCCAATATGGGGTCAATCATATTGATGTGGCCTCGAGCTACGGCGATGCCGAACTGCGCATAGCTCCCTGGCTGGCTCGCTATCGCTCCCAGTTCTACGTAGCGACTAAAACCGATGCTCGCACAGCGCAAGAAGCGAAAGAAGACTTACGCCGTTCCTTAGAACGAATGCGTATCGATTTTGTAGACCTGTGGCAGTTGCATAACCTCGCTGATCCCATTGAGTGGGACACAGCG
>WNGJ01013940.1_pt1 | contig 11506 bp, 8 predicted proteins | sample 5400611 | NCBI WGS metagenome assembly WNGJ01 (sample SAMN13153375, study PRJNA577476) | soil metagenome | isolation source: 40 cm soil or saprolite under Garry oak tree replicate 1 | place: USA:California | collected 2016-06-15 | reverse complement strand
CGCAGACGTGCATCGTCATATAGTGCCGGTCGCGTCGGATACTGCCCTACCCCCTGCGCACGCTCCAGCATTTGTTCTGGTGCGGTGAGATAGGCGATGAGCTTGTAGGCGGCCTCCGGATGTTCCGTGTAGGCGTTGATCGCGAGCTGGGCGCCGCCGAGTGCGGCTGTAGAGTGTCCGTTGGGAGCGGTGGCCGAAGCCGGCATCGGGGAAACGGCAAATTTGCCGGCCACTTTGGATTGTCCGGTGTCGCTCATCGCCGCGACGGGGTACGGCCAGTTCCGCATGAACGCAGCGTTCCCGTTCTGGAAAGCGAAGCGCGCTTCCTCCTCGTGCCACGTGAGCACGTCGAGTGGAGCGACGTGCGTCCCGTACAGCTCGTCGCGCATGAACTCGAGCGCGCGCACCGCCTCGGGGCGATTCACTACGACCTCGCCCTTGTCGTCGATGATTCGTCCGCCGAACGCTCCCAGATATTCCACAAAGCCCGTGATCAGGCCTTCATAGCGCGCGCCTTGCCAGACGATTCCGTACCGCGGGCCACCACGGCGCGCCATCGCAGTTTGCGCGCTCTTCACCACCTCCTCGAGGGTCTTCGGCTCATTTGGAACGAGATCCGTGCGGCGATAGAGCAGCCCAACGTCCGCGAACCACGGCAGCGCGTAAAGTTTCCCGGCCCAAGTGTTCGCAGTAATCGTCGCGGGAAAAAACTCGGCTCGCGGCGGCCCGTACTTGTCGAGCGGCAGCACCCACCCCGCGGCTGCAAACTCTGGAGTCCAAACGACGTCGAGCTGAAGGATCGAGGGATTTCCGACGCGCGCGTTGAGCCACTGCACATAGAGCTGATGCCGCTGGGACGCGTCATCTGGCGTGCGTTGCAATTCAACGCGTACACCCGGATTCAGCTCCATGAAGCGTTTCAGCTGCTTGGCGACAAGCGTCCCCTCGGCCCCAAGCGCTGAGCCGGAGAAAGTGAGAACCGTCTCGTTTGGGTTGGAAGTCCGCGCGCAAGCCGCAAGCAAGCCCGCGAGTACGAGCGCCGCTGGTTGTCCGACCTTCACGAGATACTAGACAGGGAAGGAGGCCCGGTGTCCTCGGAGGGGCACCCGCAGCAAGAGCCCGCCGTTTGGGCGCGCCAGCGCGCCCCAACGACGGGCGTGCGAGGACACTGCCCCGCAGAGGATACCGGGCCGACTGACCGGCGCATCACTGAATCCGCGAAAGGATAAACTGTACCGCGAGATCCGTGACATTCCATAACTGAACGTCGGTACTGGCTCCATATCGGATCGGCTTGAGCGTCCCGCCGCTGATCTCGTAGCTCCACAATTCATTGTGCTTCAAACCAGACGCCTCCGCCGCGGTGTTGACCCGACGCAATGCGTCGCGCATCTCGGCGACGTAAGCCGTCAACGTCGGATCCCGTGGCTTGCCGCCAGCATCTGTCGCGCCCGAGATCTGATTGGCGAGCCCGAGCAGGACGAGATTCACTTCCCTGCCCCAGACGACTCGCGGCGAGTGGTAGGTATCCCTGCGGAATGCTTCCCACACGCTCGCAGGCGCGTAAGCATCGTTGGCGACGAGCGGACCGAGTCCATCGACGAGCAATCCGACGGGATAGGCACGCGTGATCGCGCGGACGTCTCGCGTCACCGCGCTCAGGGCCGCGCTCGTCGTGTCCCTCCCATCTCGCAGGAAGAGCCAGGTGGCAGGGTCGGTGTTGACGACCGGGATCGGGTGACCTGCCGAATCCAGCGAGATCGCAAGGAACTCGAGCGGCGATTTGTCAGCGCCCGTCGCGGCCAGTACGCCCTGCCAGTAAGTGCGTTCCGTTGCGGGAAGCCATTGAAGCTTTGCCGCGACCCTCGTTTGGATCTCCTCCGGCGTCAGGGAAACGACGAAATGCCGCACCGCGCCTCTCCAGCTCTGGAGAGCGCGCTGGAAGAGCATCTGGTCGTTCGCGAAATGGCCGAGCGGCGTATCAGCAACGCCGGGTCCGAGCACGGCGAGCTGCTCGTTGGAAAAGCCAATCGCTTGCAGGGCGCTGAGAATCTCGCCGATGGACTGGAGCGCGCGCGGTACCCAGATGGCGTTGATGTCCATCTCGAAGCGGCCATTCGCATAGCCGGCGACTGGATCGCGCGCATACGGAGCGGCGAGTGTGGCCACGAGTCCGAGCTCTCTCAGGAGGAGCCCAACGCGCGGGCCCCTCCCATCCGACGAATCCATCAGGAACGCTTTCTTTCGCGTCGCCGGCACCGCGGGGTTCCCGAGGTAGCGCGCCACGACAACCGGCAGCTGGAATTCGTCGTCGCGCATGTGGTAGTTCTCGCGCACCTTTTGCAAATCGGCCAGCAGCTCCCGCGCGTGTGCGAGGGCGGTGTCGGCCGCTGCCCGACTTCCGCGCCGGACCAGGCGGAAATACTCCGCCATGTGCGCGTTGTACTCGGCGGAATTCTCACGAATCGCCTGGCCGCCCAGCGCCTCCTCGTGACTGACATCTCCTTCCGGCCCGAGTTTTCTCAGCGCGCTCGCGATCACGAACTCCGGCATCGCATCGGTCCAGACAGGCTGCATCATGAGCGAGGTCATCATCATGTCGCGGCCGAAGTACGTCGCGTAGTTGGGGAGCCCGGCCATCAGCTTCTCTTTGGAGCTGAGAAGCTCCGTGCCGCGCGCGTCGCGCTCGAGCTGTCGATAGCGGGATACCGTCGCGGCAGCGTCCGCATTTTTTCCGGCGTTGCCGCGTGCGCGATCGGCGGCGACGCGCGCGTCATTCAGAAAACGAAGAAACGCTGCATTGAATATCTGATCCCGCGCGAGCGGAGTAAGCGGCGGCGCGTCGGTCGTTACGCTACGCGAACTGTAAATCGGATTGGACGAGCAGAATTGCCGCGCATCGAGACTATGGGCAGCGTCACCAGAATCGATGCGTCGCGCGGATCGGGGCTCAGGTCGAGCTGAAGGTTGGTTTTTCCGTCGAGCGTTGTCTGGAATGCGGTCACACCGCGCCGGTCGCGCACGCCCGTTGTAATGAGATCGGGCTCGAGCCTTGCCCTCAGATCCGACGTCAGCCCCGCATTGAAGAACCCCAACTGTCGCTGCCGCTCGGCCGGATCGAGACGATCCAGATTTGCGATCAGCTCCTCTTGCTCACGCAACCTGAACGTGGGCCAATCGAAGAGCTCGAGCTCGCGCCCCGAATATCCCAGATCGCGCTCGACCCGCATCGAGCCGAGGAGGATCCACCCGATCAGGATCTGTGGCACATTCGCGACCAACTGGTACTCGATCGTGCGGCGATTACCAGCCTGGGAAATGATGGCGTCAGGCGATCCCCACTCGAGACGAATCGGCTTTCCGGACCCGTCACGGACGGTGAACCCGACGCTCTCGTTCACGGCATCCGGCAGGAGATTCACGACCCGGCCGCTTCGGGCGTCGAGGTAGATCTGTACGACGTTTCCCTTGGTGTCGCGAAAGAAACGTGTCTGGTAGCCCTGGTACGCTGCGGGATCGTCGAGGCCGGCCTCGGGGAATGCAAGGACCGGCTGCACGGTACGGGTCTGCGCCGCTATCGAGCTCGCATTGACCGCCAACAGCGTAAGCAACGCGCTGGTGAGGCCGCGCACCGTGTCGAACGTGCTCATTATTGGAATCCCCGCCGATTCACACGAGAGGAGTGCTGGCAGAGGATGGCCCGACACGGGGCTTCGGGTCAAGAGTGTGGCGAGGTCCTCGACTCTACTTGAACACGCTTGCTCTCGTCCAGACAACGATGGACGCGCAATTGTGGCCGCCCTGATTGAAGTAGGTTGGAGCTCCCCCTCCTTGATAAACTTCGATGCCCAGTATCTCGCTCTTCTGAAGTACGGCGTTAAGCTGTCGGGCCGTTTCGATCGCAATTCGCGCAACGGTCTTGTTGGCGGGAGAATCCTCATCTCCGGGGAAGCGCATCGCCTCGAGGGCGCCATTTCCCCACGGCTGTCCGTCGACAAAATACTGAACGCATCCGGATGTCGGATTAAGGGGGCTTCCTCCGGCCCGAGGGCTCGACACGACATCTTCGCCATACTTGTCGACGCCGACACGAAGGCCGGGAATGCCGCGCAGTAGATCTGTGAACTTGAAGTCGCTCATCCGGTTTATCTGCTCGGCCGTCAGATAATGTCCGACGCTGTGCTGGGACCGCTGGTAGAAACCCACGTGATCCAGCGCGTGATCTCGCTGCTCGGCAGTCACGACCACGGGGGCTAGTGCTGCGCCCACGGGGTTGCGATCGGGCGCGGAAGCCGGCTGTTGACTTGCAACGAGCGCAGAATCGACGACTAGACTCAGCACGGCAAGGCAGGTGGTCCAGCAAGCAGATTTCCTCAATTTGCCTCCTGACAGAGCGTGCCACCTGGCGCTCATTCCCGCAAGTCTGGGTTGCGCACGCACGCTTGCCGGTTAATCGTACCCGCGATGCTTTCGACTAACGTCGCTTCGAAAAGCCATTGACCTCCCTCGACCTCGCGCTCATCGGCAACGGGAGTCTAGGCGCACTGATCGATGGCCGTGGCGGCGCCGTATGGTGTTGCTTTCCGCGTTTCGATGCGGACCCCGTTTTCTGCTCGCTCCTCGCCGGCGACTCACCGCACGGCCGGCTCGGCGCGTTCACTATCGAGCTGGAAGGGGCAGTAAACACGGAGCAACAATATCTACCCGATACTCCGATACTCGTCACTCGCCACTACGACGCGAAGGGTGGCGGCGTCGAGATCACCGATTTCTGCCCACGCTACCAGAAGGACGGGGAACTATTCTGTCCCACGCTGCTGATACGTCAGGTGAGGCCGATCGGCGGCCAGCCGAACATCCACGTTCACGTCGATCCGGCCGCCGACTATGGCTGCGAGACACGCCAGCACGCCTTCGGCGCAAATCACATCAGCTACGCCGGCGAGCAGGCACTGCGGCTCACGACCAACGCTCCGACTGAGGCGATCGTCGGCATGACGCTGTTTCGTGTCCACGAAACCATCACCTTCATGTTTGGACTCGACGACGCCGTCGCGGGGGACGTGACGACTACGGGCACCACGATGCTCGAGCGTACCACGGCGTATTGGCGCAATTGGGTGCGCTCGCTCCACGCCCCCACCGAATGGCGTGACGCCGTAATCCGCGCTGCGATTACGCTGGAGCTAAATGTCTACGAGCCTACGGGGGCCATCATCCCCGCGATTACGACCTCGATCCCCGAAGCTCCCAACACCGGCCGCACCTGGGATTACCGCTACTGCTGGCCGCGCGATGCGTATTTTACCGCCGACGCGCTCTGCCGACTGGGCGAGATGCGCACGATCGAGCGCTACCTCACTTTCCTCCTCGACGTGGCCGCGAGGACCGACGACGCGCATCTCGTTCCGATTTACACGATCGACGGCCGACCAATCCCCGAGGAGTGCGTCGCCGAATGTCTGCCCGGCTATCGAGGCATGGGACCGGTCCGGGTAGGCAACAAGGCGAGCGAGCAGGCCCAGCACGATCTTTACGGAGAGGCTGTGCTCACCGCCGAATCACTCTTTCTCAATTCGCGTGCGATCCAGGCGGGTGATGAGGGGCTGCTGGAGAGACTCGAACTATTCGGCGAACACGCCGCGCGGCTGTACGAAGTGCCCGATGCCGGTCTGTGGGAGCTGCGCGGCACCGAGCGAGTGCACACCTTCTCGAGCATCATGTGCTGGGCAGCGTGCGACAGGCTCGCGAAGTATGCCGATCGCCTGGCTCTCGCCGACCGCGCCGGCTACTGGCGGTCGCGCGCGACGAAGATCCACGAGGTAATCTCGCGACGCTCATGGAACGCGAAGCTCAACGCATTTACCGCGACGATGGATGGGGATTCCCTCGACGCGAGCCTGCTACTGATGCCGCGGCTGGGATTTCTCCAGGCCGGCGATCCGCGCTTCGCTGGAACTGTCGCCGCGATCGAGAAAGGGCTCAAGCACGGGGACTTCGTCTATCGTTACGTCGAGCGTGACGACTTCGGTTATCCGGAGAACGCCTTTCTCGTTTGCACGTTCTGGTACATCGAAGCGCTGGCGGCAATGGGGGGCACGCGGCGCGTAGAAGCGCGCGCCCTGTTCGAAAAAGTTCTCGCAGCCCGCAACCGTCACGGATTGCTGGCCGAGGATCTCGATCCGCGGACGTTAGAGCAATGGGGGAATTTTCCGCAGACGTACTGTATGGCGGGGATCATCGATTGCGCCATCGCACTGGCTAAGTGAGTTGGGAAAGGAAACCAAACTGCGAGAAGAGCCAGGTGGGGGAAGACATAACTGCGAGAAGAGCTAGGTAGTGAGTGCGAGGTGCTAGAAATGAGGTAGGAGGTAGAAGCGCAATGTGTAGCGCATCTACCTCCTACCTCGCACCCAGTACCTCCAACCTTCTACCTAGCTCTTCTCGCAGTTGGAGTTTCCGTCCTTGCACCAATAGCAGTTACCAGCCCCTATCTAAACACGATCCACAGCGCCCCAATAATCGCTGCAAGCAGCACCGACAGCACGATTTCCCGGTTCCGCTCTTTGGGACTTGTCTTTACTGCATCCGACGGCGCTACCGTTTGCAGCGTGAGATCCGCGATGCGCTCGGGAGCCGGAGGTGGAGTCATGATACTCACGACAATAAGTATTGCGCTGCACAGCAGGAAGAGGAGAGCAGCGAAGTGCAGAAAGTTGATACTGGCGAGCCAGTACCAGAACGATCCGGGCGTCAGCTTCGACTTCCCAAGCTCGAGCAGGAGACGCGAGAAGCCGAACACGAATCCCGACCATAGCGCGGCGAGAGCGCCCTTCCCATTCAGGCGTGGGCTCAGGACCCCGAGGAGGAACACCGCTGCGATCGGCGGCGCGATATACGCCTGAATGCTCTGTAAATAGATATAGAGCTGCGGCGAGACGTACTTCATCATTGGAATCCAGGCGAGCCCCACGAATACCAGTATTACCGTGGTCACCCGCCCTACGAATACCAAACGCGCCTCGCTGGCGCCGGGCCTCCACTTGCGGTAGACATCCCATGTCAGCAAAGTCGAGACAGAGTTGAACGCAGATGCGAGCGAGCTCATTAGTGCCGCGAGCATCCCGGCCAGGACGAGTCCCTTAAATCCGATCGGGAGAAGGCGCGTAACCAGTATCGGATAGGCAGAATCGGTCATGCCACCTCTAACGTCCGCGTACAACGCATAGGCGATGATACCGGGGAGCACGAAGATGAAGACCGGAAGAATCTTCAGGTAGCCGGCGAAGATCGTTCCGCGGCGAGCCTCCTCGATGTTGCGTGCTGCGAGCACGCGCTGGACGATGTGCTGATCCGTACACCAATACCAGATGCCGAGGATAGGTGCTCCGAAGACAACTCCCGTCCAGGGGAAATCCTTGTGGTTGGACGGTTTCCACATCGAGAAAAAGTCGGGCGGCACCTTGTCGTGGAGCCCGGACCACCCGCCCACAGCATGGAGACCGATGAACATCAGGGTGACTGATCCCACGATCAGCACCACGGCCTGCATCACCTCGGTATAAATCACGGCGCGCAGTCCACCGAAAATCGTGTACAAGCCGGTGATGACGATGAGGATGGCCGCGCTGGTCCAGAAGTCGTATCCTGTCACCGCCCTCATCACAACACCACCGGCGAACAGGGTGACGCTGATCTTCGTGAGCACGTAGCCGACTATCGATACCCAGGTGAAGTACGATCGCGCGGCGGGGTTGTAGCGGCGCTCGAGGAACTCCGGCATGGTATACACGCCGCTTCGCAGATAAAAGGGCACGAACAGCCAGCCCAGAAGCAACAGGATGAAGCTCGCCAGCCACTCGAAATGGCCGACCGCCAACCCGCTCGCCGCCCCAGTTCCGGCGAGCCCCACGAGGTGCTCGCTCCCGATGTTGGAAGCGAAGAGGCTTGCTCCGACCGCAAGCCAACCCACATCCCGGCTCGCAAGAAAGAAGTCCGAGCTCACGTTTTTCTCTTTGCGCGCGGCCCAGTAGGCGATCCCCGATAGAATGAGGAAATACCCGACGATCACGAGGATGTCGACGATGTTGAGGTTGCTCATGGCGTTTCTTCGGTGAGAGAGAAGTGGACGGCCGAGCTCTTTTGGCGCTGCGCTCCGCGACCTCTTAAGCGGAGACCGCGAAGAATCTGGAGCATTTCGGCCTTCCGCGCTACTTGTGCAGGCTTCGGCGGTTCGCTTGACACCGCGCAGAGCGACTCCCACATTGGCCCACCCACGGGCAGCGGAGGGATGAACAATGAAGCGACGAACATTTCTTGCGGGCGCCGGTGCTGGAGCCGCGGGACTCTTTGGTGTCAGACCGGCGCGCCTTGCGACAAAGTTGGCCGATGCCGATGCGCTTCACGCTATTGAGCGCGACACACTTCGTCCGGCTGCGGCGTTCAAACTCTCGGTCACGCGCTGGCCATTCAACCAATTCACGATCGACCAGCTTTCACAGATGGCCCGAGAGCTGGGGATAGACTCAGTGGAGCTTCTCGAGCCTAACGAGTGGGCGATCCCCAGGCACTACGGACTCACGTGCGCGATGGGGTACGCGACCGTTCCAAACCCCGAGACGCGTCTGACGCAGGGGTTCAACCGCGTCGACAATCACTCCTGGCTCATCCCAGCCTATCAACGGGCGATCCCGCTTGCAGCCGCGGCGGGAGTGCCGAACGTGATCTGTTTTTCCGGAAGCCGGAACGGCCAGAGCGACGACGAGGGTCACGCAGTGTGCGCGCGCGGACTCGCACCGCTTCTCCCGATTGCCGAGCGGCACGGCGTGACGCTGTGCATGGAGCTGCTCAACTCGAAGGTGGATCACCCGGATTATCAGTGCGATCACACCGCGTGGGGCGTGGCGCTGGCGAAGCAGCTCAACTCGGAGCGCTTCAAGCTGCTCTACGACATCTACCACATGCAGATCATGGAAGGCGACGTAATCCGCACGATTCGCGACAATCACCAGTACATCGGTCACTTCCACACCGGAGGGGTCCCGGGTCGTCACGAGATCGATGATTCGCAGGAGCTGAACTACCGGGCGGTGATGCGGGCGATCGGGGATACCGGCTTTAAGGGCTACGTCGCTCAGGAGTTTGTTCCGACGAAGGATCCCCGCACGTCGCTTGCGGAGGCGGTGAGGATCTGCCGGGTGTGAATAACTGCAACTGCAACTGCAACTTATGACTACCGGCCGGGGGCTTTCGGCGGGTCGGCTCTCGGCTACGTGCGGGCTGTTCGTGCCCGCTGATCTGGACAGTGGGCGGAAGAAAGTGACGGCGAGCGCACTCTCCCTGCGCTAGTTCGCGCGCAACCCGCAGCCAGCGCGCAGCCCACGGCCGACCCGCCGATGGCCCTCGGCCGGTAGTCGTAAGTTGCAGTTCCTTAATCGCCGCCTGCGACAAGTTCCCCGTTGCGAATCTCCGTTACACAGCCGAGACAAGCAGTAAGTCACCATTTCGCCACAGAAATCGTCAATTGGTTGACACGTTTCACGTGCGCCAATTAGGTTGCGAGTAAGAGCGTGATCAAGCTCAACCAAATCAACGAACGCAAATGATCCTCATCGCCCACCGCTGCACGAACGACATGCTCGACTCCGCAAACAATCGCGGGGACGGGATGCGTGGCGCGCGAAGGCGACGGGGTTAACAAATCCTGATATTGCCAGAAATCGCCCCCGCGTTCCGACTGGATGCGGGGGCGTTTCGTTTTTGGTCACCGGGAACGGCGCGTCCATGACCAAACAAATTCGAGCGCCAATGGAGGACCGATGAGGAAGTATTACCTGTTGGTAAGCGACTTTGATCAGACCCTGAGCTTCAATGATTCAGGGCTCGTTCTGGCCGAGATGCTCGGCATTCCCGATTTTCAGGAAAAGGTCGCCAACCTTTCGCGCCTGAATCTGGTGCAGTCTGGCGCGGAGCTCACCTATCTGCTGCGGCACGATGCAGATTTTCGTCGCGTGCGCCAGGACGACCTCATCGAGGTTGGTCGTCAGATCCGCCTGAAGAGGAACATCGCGCTGCTCGCCGAGTTCCTGAAGGATGGGATCGATGGCTTCAGGTTTGATTTCTACGTCGTGTCGGCCGCTCCATGGTTGGTCGTCCACTCGGCGCTACAGGGACTCGTGCCCCCCGATCACATCATCGGCGCCCACTTCGGCTTCAGCGATGAAACCGGCGAGGTGGAATCGATCATCCAGGTTCCCGCCGGTTACGGCAAGGTAGCCGCGGTTGATGCGCTGCGAGTTCGCCTCGGCGTTCCGAGCGATCGCGTCGTGTACGTCGGTGATGGAAGCTCCGACATTCACGTAATGCTGCACGTCAATCGCGGCGATGGCCTCACGATCGCGGCATCGGAAGCGAGACATATCGCGCAGATCGCGCGGCGCACGGTGATCAGTGACGATGCGCTCAGCGTGCTGATTCCGATCCTGGAAGAGATCGCCGGCTACGATCCGAGCCAGATTCGTCTGGTGTTCGAGGAGCAGGGGCTGCTTATTCAGGAATGGGATCGCGTGCGGACCGACTGGCTCACCATTCGGGACGGGTCGGGGCTGGCGGTCGAACCTGCCGCCTAAGGAAAAACCAACTGCGAGAAGGCTAGGTGAGGCAAACCCACTGCGAGAAGAGCTAGGTTGGGGGTGCGAGGTACTAGGTACGAGGTTGGAGGTAGAAGCGCGACCTCCGCAGAAATACGGGTCTACCTCGTGCCTCGCACCCAGTACCTCGCCCCTCCTACCTAGCTCTTCTCGCCGTTTGCAGTTTGTTTTCGCAATAGTCCCTCAACAACATCCAATGATTCATTACTTAGGCTACTTCGCCGGCGTTCTGACCGTCGCCTCGTTTCTCCCCCAGGTCATCAGAACGTGGAGGACTCACCACACACGCGATCTCTCGTTCGCGATGTTCGCCCTGCTCGTGACCGCAAGCACTCTGTGGGTCATTTACGGCATCGTCATCGGAAACTGGCCAGTGATCCTCACCAACCTCGGCATGGTGGCGTTGAACGGCGCGATCGGAGTTGCCAAGCTTCGATTTGGGTGATGCGAAAGCAGGTTCTTCTCAGCTGGAGTGGCGGCAAGGACAGCGCGCTCGCGCTCCAGGCGCTCCGCGCTGATCCGAAGATTGAAGTTGCGGGGCTTCTGACCAGCGTCACCCGCGACTACGAGCGCATAAGTGTGCACGGAGTACGTCGATCGCTGCTTGAGCGCCAGGCGGAGCGGCTGCGCCTCCCTCTCTTCACGATCGAGCTCGACCCGACCACCACTAATGACGCATACGAGAAAGCATTCCTCTCCGCACTCGAACGAGTGCGACGCGAGTTGCCGGACGCCACCGCGATAGCATTCGGTGATCTCTTTCTGGCCGACGTTCGCGAATATCGTGAGAGGTTGCTGGGTTCAACGGGCTTTGAGCCAATCTTTCCGATCTGGGGGCTCGACACCGCCGAGCTTGC
>WNGJ01007635.1_pt1 | contig 11506 bp, 7 predicted proteins | sample 5400611 | NCBI WGS metagenome assembly WNGJ01 (sample SAMN13153375, study PRJNA577476) | soil metagenome | isolation source: 40 cm soil or saprolite under Garry oak tree replicate 1 | place: USA:California | collected 2016-06-15 | reverse complement strand
CCTTGGCGTCGTTATTATCGTCACGGCCGCGACTCAAAATTCTCTCAAGCGGCATATCTAACCACGTAGTAAGTCGCGCGATATTATCGGCGTCGGGTTTCCCGGTTCCATTTTCAATTCGAGACAAGGTTGAAGCTGAAACGTTTGTCTGATCGGCCACGTCGCGGAGACTTAGACTCAATTCCTCACGACGGCGGCGGATTGCCCGCCCCAGCTCCTCAGTATTAATCAGCGATTTCGTAGTTCGCGCCATAAGCTTTCAACCTTCAGCTTGCAGTTGGGACAGTATCATACTGCGGTTTTAGACGCAAGACTCTGTTTTACAGTTGAAACAGATATACGAGGCATTCCTGCCTGTTCCCTTAAAAAGCGAAAAGTCTCGATTGTCAGCTCCTGGGGTTAAAGAGAGGGACAGAGAAGAATGTCTATCCTACACAGCATCAAGGTTGTATCTGGTGTTTCGAAGCCGACATTGCGAGATCGCGGGCGCGCGGTAAAACGTCCACCGCCCTGGCCACCTGTTGGTCGTCAGTTGAGATAAATACTCTATCAGCCATAACGCGGCCATAGGCAGCGGTGACAACGTTAAAACGCAATTGAAGCTCGATGAATGATCGATTGTGATCGACGAGAGGCGCCAGGCTCTTAAAGTTGGGATCGCCGGCAACGAACTCTTTGAAGGCGTTGAAGACAGAATCGGAAACTACGAAGTCGCTTGCTTGCAATTCATGACTAAAATTAATACCTCCCGGCACTCCAAACGCCGACACGCGTGCAACGCGTTCGTTTACCAACTCGCGAGTGAACGAGAAGATAGGACTTAGCAGGCGTCGCTGGGAGGCTGTTATTGTCCGCACCTGCACGTTTTCATCGGGAGCGATACCGCCGCCGCCATAGACTGGCCTGCCAGTATCCGTTTTCCTTTCCGGCCCGGCAGGTTTTGTCTCGTCCTGCTTTTGATCCAGGCGCCTGGAGCCGCCGTGGGTGTAATAATCATAAAAGCTGCTATCGGTATAGTCGCGTTGAATCAGGCGTCCTGAAGGCGTGTAATATTTCGCCGACGTCAACGTCAGGCCGGCGCCGTAATCAAGTGGAATGATGCTTTGCACCAGACCCTTACCAAAACTAGTCTGTCCCACAATCAGGGCGCGGTCGTGATCCTGCATTGCGCCGGCCACAATCTCGGAGGCGGACGCCGTATTCTCGTTTATCAGAATAACGAGCGGGATCGGATCTGCGGCTCTGTTTCTCGACTCGTAAGTATTATCCCGCAGTCCGTTTCTACCCTTCTGCGTAAGAATCAATTGGCCGTAGGGAAGAAAGACTTCAGCCACATGAATCGCCTGGTCCAGGAAGCCGCCGGGATTATTGCGCAGATCCAAAACCAGGGAACTCGCCCCTCTGGCGTGCAAAGTCTCAAGCGCATTTAGAAGCTCGTCAGTTGTCGTATAGTTAAACCCGCGCGTCATGTCGACATACCCAACTCCCGGTTTGATCACATAGGCATCCGGAATTGAAGGCTGCGGCACCACGTCGCGCGTTATATCTAAAGTCTGAACGTGTTTATCCGCAGCGCGCTCGACCGTAAGCTTGACCGTCGAACCGCGCGGACCACGAATCTTATCGCGCACCTCCAGCGACGACTTTCCGGTGGTCTTCATCCCGTCGACCGCAAGGATCCGATCACCAAAGCGCAAACCTGCTCGCGAGGCCGGAGAATTTTGAAAAGTTGCCGTAATGAAGGTATCGGGCTGCTCGCCGATTATATAGTTTTGAATCGATGCGCCAATTCCAAAGTATTCGGAGCGCTGGTCAGTCTTGAGTTCTTCATACTCTTCGCGATCGTAATAGTTTGAGTGTGGATCGAGCGAGCGCAGCATTCCAATGATCGAAGACTTAAAGACTGCGTTGTAATCCAGCTTTTTGCCTTCGACATAATTTTCCTGAATCACTCTGACCGCCTCATCGAAATCTTTCTCGATGAGGGGAATCGCCGCTGCGCCGCCGCGCCCGTTCCGGCGACCCGAGTTGGTCGGAACGTTGGCTGGCCTACCAGTGGACGTGCTGCCAACCGGAGACACCTGATGGGTCTTTTGTTGGGCGAAAACGAGAGTTTGTAAGTTCAGGGAAAGCGAGAAGAGCGCAATTAGCGCCAGCGAGCATAACTTTTTCACTGCTAAAGCCTCAGGATTGCAAAATTAGTACGTTCGTCTTTTCGGTCGCCACGCAAATGCGCGCACTGAACGCCATGCGTTTTGACCACGCCAAATACTAGCGAATGGTGAACATCTGGGCAAGGCATGGACAAAGGTGCGTCGTGCCGCAGACGGTTCCGGATTGAACCCTACGATGATCGCAAGTTCCTGAACGATGCCTTCATTAACACGATCATCAGTCCGCCTGCCAGTTAAGCTGGCTTGACGGCCTCTCAAGGGCATCCGTAGAATGAACTTAATAAAGATCAAAAACGTATCAGCTCTGACTGACGGATTAGATTTTTGGTCTAAGGAGTTTTCAGAATATGAGCAATCCATATCCGAGTGGCTCTTATCAAAAGGAAGAGCAGCGCAGCGGCGAAACCGTCGACGACTTAATGCTTAGAGACGATGAAGCGGGAAATGATTCCGACGAGAAGACGCGCACGGCGTCGTCTGTGAGAGACATAGCGTCGCGGATTCCTGAATCGCTAAGCGCCATCGGACGCGATATTAGTCGCACGATCGAGCGCGCAATTTCAGCCAAGGACGAATATGTAGTGGCTGTGAAGGTTTCCCCGGCGGCCCAGGAGAAAGTTGATCAGCTGGTCTCGGCGGGTATCTTTCGCAACCGTGCTGAGGCTGCAGGTTTTTTAGTAGAAGAAGGCATCAAAACGCAGTCGGCACTCTTCGAGCGAGTGCAGCAGAAGCTCGCCGAAATTGAACGCCTGCGCGCCGAGTTGCGAGGGATGGTCAACGAACGGTCATCCTGAGTTATCAGTTTCTATTGTCACCCCCAAAGTTAACGTGCCTCCTCCCACCGAGGGAGAGGCATGCTCTGGAAGCTCTCACGAATCGAGATAAACGTGGCCGAAAGACTCAAGCTTTCACCGACGCCCATCCAACAATTTAATCTTGCCAACGGTCTTCGCATAATTCTGTGCGAGGACCATGCGGTGCCGGTAGTATCGATAGCTCTTTATTACGACGTCGGTTCTCGTAATGAGAAGATTGGACGAACCGGTTTTGCGCACCTTTTTGAACACATGATGTTTCAGGGTTCGGAGAATGTTCCCAAGGCTGCGCATTTCCAATATATCTTCAACGCCGGCGGCACCATGAACGGCACGACCTCCACCGAGCGCACCAATTACTATGAGACCCTCCCGGCAAGTCATCTCCCGCTAGCCCTCTGGCTTGAGAGCGACCGGATGCGCTCGCTGAAGGTTACCCAGGAGAATCTCGACAACCAGCGCAATGCAGTGCAGGAAGAGAAGCGCCTGCGTTACGACAATCAGCCTTATGTCAACGCCTTTCTGCGAATCAATGAACTAATTTTCAAGAATCCCGCAAATGCCCATTCGACCATCGGCTCGATGGAGGATCTCGACGCCGCCACAATCGAAGACGTCCAGGAGTTTTTTCGCATTTACTATGCACCCAATAACGCGGTGCTAACGATTGTTGGCGATTTTGAGAGCGAGGAAGCAGCCGCGCAGGTGCGGAAGTATTTTGAAGAAATCCCCAGTCAGTCGTCACCGCCGCCAGTTGATGTAAGTGAACCTCAAGACGTGGCGCAAACGCACGAGGTTTACGACGACAAGCTGGCGCCCGCGCCCGCGTTTGTGCTTGGTTGGAAGATTCCCCCGCGCCGGACACCTGATTTCTACGCGCTTTCGCTCGCCGGCGATCTCATTTTCGAAGGTGACAGTTCTCGTCTCTATCAAAAGCTCGTGAAGGGTGATGAATCAGTCGTTTCCATCCAGGGTGGGATCGACGAGCGCCGTGGTCCATCCGCCTTATACATTTTTGCTTTGCCGAAACCGGGCGAGGAAGTTGCTGCAATTCGCAATCAAATCTTCGACGAGATTCGCGCCCTAAGAACTTCCGGACCGTCTCCGGCCGAGATGGAAAAACTGCGAAATTCACTATGCAACGATGTAGTCCGTGGTCGTCAGTCCACAATGTATCGCGCGCAGCGGCTGGCAGAGTATGCTCTTTACGATGCCGACCCAACGCTTTTCGATGCTGAACTCGACCATTACCTCGCGATCACTCCTGAGCAAATCAGAAGCGCCGTCGAACGTTTTCTTGACATAGATAACCGAGTGGTCCTCGACATTGTGCCTGCCGCTGTTGCCGCAGACGCCTCCGCCGAAGAGATCAGCGAAACGACAAGACCTGCGTCCCCCCAGGCGCCAGGAGAACCCAAACAACCAGCAGCGCCGGCGCCACAAGTTCCCCCCGTGCCCCCGGCTCAACCAACGACCGATTCTGGCCCATTAGCCGGAACTTCCGTTGGGAGCCAGTTGGAACCGCAGCAGCCAACGGATCCACCCAAGCAATCTGAATCAGGCTCAGGGCCCCTCCACACGTAAATAATGAGCACACAAGAAGACTTCCTAAAGCAGCCACCGCCGCCCTTGCCGGCTCGTCCGATAAAGTTGCCCGCTGCATACCGGACCACTTTGTCGAATGGGCTGATTGTAGTGGTAGTGGAAGATTCCCGGTTGCCACTCGTAAGTTATCGTTTAGCGTTGCGAACCGGCGATGCTCATGATCCTTCTGAGTTGCCCGGTCTGATGGATATGTTGACTGGTCTGCTTACCGAAGGCACAGAGTCGCGTACCAGTCGTGAGATTGCCGACGAGGTTGCGCGTCTTGGCGCCACTCTTCACGCCGGCGCAAATTCCGACTACACCACAGTCGCGGCCTCGTCACTTTCGACGTTTAGCGACGAAATTCTGGAGTTGATGGCCGACGTCGCGCTGCGGCCCGTGTTCCCCGCAAATGAGGTAGAACTCGCGAAACAAAACACCAAGGAGAGTCTTAAACAACAACGCGCACAACCCTCCTTCCTGGCGAGTGAAATGGTGGCGCGCGTGATGTTTGGTGCGCATCCTTATCACGTTACAGCCCCCACTCCTGAGTCAATCGATGCCACGACACGCGAGCGCATTGTGGCTTTCCACCGAGCAGCGTTTGTGGCCAACAATGCAGTGCTCCTTGTTGCCGGTGATGTGCAGCAGGACCCAATCCTGAAGCAGGTAGAACGTCTGTTCGGTGCCTGGACGCCCGGGCCCTTACCAGGCGACGACTTCCCTGCCCCACCGCAACGGGCGTCTCGTTCTGCCTACATCATCGACAGGCCAGGCTCCGCCCAGGCAAACATTGTGATCGCCAATGAGGGCATCACGCGCACCAGCCCGGATTATTTTCCCATGCTGGTAATGCATACAGTGCTGGGGGCGAATGCTTCGTCGCGGCTCTTCATGAACCTCCGCGAGGAAAAAGGCTATACCTACGGCGCTTACTCGAGCCTGGACGCGCGCCGAACAGCGGGCACATTTCGTGCGACTGCCGAAGTGCGAACGCCCGTCGTTGGTGACTCTCTCAAAGAATTCTTTTACGAACTGAATCGGATATGCAACGAGCCGGTCTCCGAAAAGGAGATCGCAGATGCAAAGTCTTATCTCACTGGTGTGTTTCCCATCCGGCTGGAAACGCAGGAGGGTCTGGTTGACCAGCTGGTCCAAATCAAGATGTTTGACCTACCGGAAGACTATCTCGAAATTTATCGTAACCGGATCCAGGGAATTACTATTTCGCAGGTACAGGAAGTCGCAAGAAAATATGTGAGGCCTGCCGAGGCGGCAATAGTCATCGTTGGCGACGGCGCACAGCTCGCCGACCAAGTGAAACCCTATGCCGGTGAGATCGAGTTTTACAATACCGCGGGAAAGAAAAAGAATAAGCCTGCGGTGGCGCCGACATCGCCGGAAGCGGCCGCGGCATTGACGGGAAACTGGTCATTACTAATTGAAACACCGCTGGGTCAGAGCATTCCTGCCACTTTCATATTGCGCAATATCGAAAAGGGCTTTTCCGGAAAAGTGACCTCGGAAATGGGAAATGGCGAACTGCTTTCGGCGACGTTTGACGGCGAGTCGTTCGCTGGGACTATTTCATTCGACATTGCCGGCCACACGATGGAAGCACAAATCGAAGGTGAAGTTGCAAACGAGCAAATGGAAGGCAGTATCAGTTTGCAAAACGCGCCTGCCTTACCCTTCACCGGAAACAAAACTGAAAGCTAATGGGCCTAACTCGGGGCGAGCCACGATCGTGCTGCAGCTTGCGCATATTGATAACGTGCGGTCCCCTGAGGCCGACATCAACCACACGGTAGTAGCTGGAATCTGCTCTAAACCCTTATCAAAAAAATGCCCGGCATTATTGCGATGCCGGGCGTAAATCACAGGAGGAACTGACAGTTATCGGTGGCCGTTATAACCTACGACCATCCCAATAACCTCGCTAATAAGATGTCAGTTTCTTACCCGTAAGTTGCTTGTAACGCAGCTTGCATACATCTTATTGCTCGTAGCGCAGCAGCATTCCATCACCGCCAACAGCCCAACCGATCTTCTTAACAAAATACAAGCCGTAAAGATTCTGCTTGGTCCCCGACTCCTGTTCGATCCAATTCAACCCGGCATCGTCGGTGCGCAGGATCGTGCCGCCGCGGCCCACCGCCCAACCGTTATCATCGGTAATGAATTGAACATTCAAGATCGTCGACCGCGTCTTCAGTATAACCGGTGTCCAGGTAACCCCTCCGTCAGAAGTTCGCAGGATCGTTCCGTGTTCGCCAACGGCCAGGCCTCTTTTGTCGCTGCGAAAGTCCACGTGGAAAATCGTCGCGGTCGTTCCCGATACTTGTTTGACCCACGTTTGACCGCCGTCTACCGTCGCCAGAATCGTCCCTTCCGCGCCGGAGATCCAGCCGCGTTTGTCGCTGGCAAATTCAATATGAATTAGTTCCAGGCGGCTCGGCGTGCGCTGTCGCTTCCAGGTTTCCCCAGCGTCGTCTGTGTAAAGCAGTATGCTGTCGATAACGCGCTCACGCTTGCTGACAGAGCCCACCACCCAGCCTTTCTTCTTGCTTGAGAAACGAACGCTGTAAAGCTCTACTTCGGCGCCGTCAAACTCGCGCGGCGGAAACCGGCGCACTTCGCTCCAGCGCACTCCATTGTCATGGGTTGCAAAGATGGCGTTGCCGGCAATTAGGAAACCAGCATCCTTGTCGCGAAAGTAGATGTCATTAATCCCGGCTGTCGTCTGCACAAGCTGCTTGACCCAGGTGTGTCCGGCGTCCTCAGTGCGACTCAGAAATCCATTGTCGCCGCCGATCCAGCCACGCTTGTTGTCCAGAAAGTAAACGGTATTCAGATCCTGGCCAGGTGGCGCAACCCGGGTTGCAATCCATCCCTGCTGGCTCCTGATCGGCATCGCGATAAAAAACAGCAGAATAGCGACCAGGAGTGGGGTGCTTTTTCTCCAGCTGTCTCTGTATCTCATTTCAAAAAATTGCATTTCGAATGATTCCTGGCTTAAAGCGGTAAAACCCGAGCACGCACCTGCGCTTTTCCAGACCACAATATGAAATTGAATCTGTTTAGACTTTGTACCTTAAGTATATAGCCCAAGACAAGACTGGGCATGACTAACGAATCTGTCAGCGTGTTCATTTGTATCAGAATCAATTGGACCAGCAGGGGCCACGTGCTTCGCCTTGCACACGTGGCCCCTGCGGTTTTGTCAGCACTTCCCTTTGTCGTTTTAATTCGCTTCGTTAACCCGGTAGATTCTTCCCTCGAAGACCACCACCACTCGCTCGCCTAACGAGAAGAATTCCGCGAGCCGAGGCTTTTGTTTTAGTAGCGCGAAGTAATCGTCGCTGCCGAATTTGACTGCCGTTTCGGGCAGTTTTGTGTCCGGCTTGAATTCCGAGTCAATCCAGACACCTTCGCGCAGGTAGAAGGTTTTGCCGCCGGCGATTCTGATTGCATAGGATGGAGTATCCTTTTCAACCCGCATGACCTCCTGCTGTTCGCGCGCGCGTTTGCTTTGTTGCACAGCCACCGCGCCGGTGGTCGCCCTCGCATCCGCTGCTTTCGGCGCCGCAGCAGGAGCGTTTTGGAAAACCTGTCCATTACCAAACCCTCTATTGTTCATCGGCAGACCGGTAACGTTTTGCGGTCGTACGCCGGCTCCCGGCTCGAGCGCCAGATAAGAGGTATAAGGGGTCACTATGCCGTACCGAGTTCCCAGATCGACGACCTCATCGCGCAGCTCCTGCTGCTCACCGTTAGTACGAACCTGTTCCATGAGCCAGCCGACACGGCGTGTGGCCCACAAACGCGGCAGAAAATCGTTTGCGTCTTCACGCACGGGAAAATGAAGATTATTGTAAAAGAATCTCTTGTTCGCACTGTTTGCGTTGCCGCTCAACTGCAACCGCACGAAATCCATGTCGATAGGGTTCCGATAGCGACCGATGAGCGTAATTTGCGATCCTCGGAACAAATCAGGAAGTGCGCGCGGATAAACCAAATCGGTTTCGACGCCGGCCATGTCGAGTTTGAGATCGCTAAGCACTGGATAGTTAACTTTCGCAAAGAAGTTTGAGACCTTAACCTCCAGGTTCTCTTTGGGTTCTATGTAATCCGCCACGCCGCCATTCTCCGCCGCGAGTTTGTCTAGCAAGGCAGTATTCACGTCGTAACCCACACCAATTGTAAAAACGCGCAGGCCGAGCGTTCGGGCTGTGCCCGCGTTTCCTACAATTTGCTCTGGGTTTGTTACGCCAACGGTAGGTAGCCCGTCAGTCATGAAAACAAGAATCTTGGGGCGGCTATTGGATTCAAACTGTTGCATCGCGCTCAGCAGCGCCTGGTTAATGTTTGTTCCACCTACCGGCCGCAGCGACTGTGCAAACTCTTCGCCGCGCTTCCGGCCCTGATCGTCAGCGGTGATCATCCGAGTCTCCATCAACCGCTCTTCACCGGCAAACGAAATCACATTGAAGCGATCCTGCGGCCTCAGAATTCTGATGCCGTAGAGTAAAGCTGCGCGAGCTTTCTCCATTTTCCCCGCCTCAGCCATCGATCCGGAGGTGTCCAACACGAAGACAATATCTTTGGCCGTGTATTCCTGCTCGGACCAGTCGTCTTTGGGGGAAATCATCAACAGGTAATAGCCATCCTTTCCGGGTTCACGATGCGTCAGGAGAGTGACGCCGAAGTCCTCGCGGGACAAACCATAAAACAACTGGAAGTCCTGTTGCTCTTGTCCACTCTCGAAAGTGACGACTGAGCGACGATCGCCATTTCGTTTTACTTCAATCGCATGAGTCGGAGAATAGATATTTCGCAACGGCTCCTTACTTTCAAGTTCGATGCGGCCAGCCACGGTTCCAATCTGCGTTATCTGTCTGCCGGTTCCCAATGGATAACGATAAGCGACAGTGCCTGATTCGGCTCGTAGGATCTGAGAATAAGTAAGTTCGAGTTTCTTATCAGAATGCGGCGGGATTGGAAAAATGCTTGCCTGGAAAAGATCCTTGCCGGCGTATTCCAATAAACCAGGATCGCGCTGGCGCCTGACTATCTCATCGTAAATGCGCCTGGCTTCTTCGCGGGAGCGCACCTCGCCAACCAGCCGGCGGTCGCCATCCCAGATCGCAAACTCCGCAATCGACGCCTGCTCGGGAATGGGAAAGAAATAGGTCCCTTCCAGAGTGGCGTCGGTATCGTTTCTAAAGATCTGTTCTACGTGCGTAGTCGCCACTTGCGACGAGATTTTTGCGTCTATCTTGATGGATTTGATTGGCAGACTGCGGGGTAGCGTTATGGGATGTGGCGGTCGTGGACATCGTTCGCAAGGCCCCGGCACAATCACACCTTGCGCAGCCGCATTTCCAGCAATTACGAATAACAGGGATACCGCCAGCAGCAAAAATCGAAGTTTCAGGATTCTCATGGTCTCCTCGCTAATCACCAAACAAAAGTTTACCGCCTTGCTCGGGATATAGAACGTGCAAAGGTTGAGGCTCTTGCAAAGTTATTGATCAGAAATACGCCGTCTGACAATCCTGATGAGTCTGTGGCCTGCTTTCTACGATTTGCGGTTCTGACCGGCGTGAGTTGTCATGACGTCACCGCAGCGCCCGCAAGCGCCGGTTCGTAATGGCGACGACTGTCGTGTAAATAATTATACAAACACCGCCAGCGGCCAAGGCGAAGGGCGCGCCGTACCGATGGGACACTGTGCCTGCAAGCAGGTTGCCGATCGGCATGGCGCCAATGAAAGAAAGAATGAACATGCTCATAACTCGCCCCCGCATTTCATCCGTAACGAGTTGCTGTAGCAAGGTATTGATGACCGCCACTGACGTGACAATCGTAAATCCGACGCCGAAAAGAAAAGTTAACGACCAGACGAGGCGAGTCGATTGGGCAAAGGCAATGAGGAAAACTCCGAAACCAAAGGCGCCGCCGAGCACAGACCAGCCCTTTCGCTTAAAGTCGCCAAGATAAGCAAGAAAGAGCGCCCCACAAAAAGCGCCGGACCCAGCGACGCCCATCATCCAGGCAAGTCCGCTGGCGCCGAGGTGAAAAATATCCCGGGCAAAGATTGGGATCATTGTTATGTAAGGAGCACCGAACAAACTATTAACGGCGGAAATCGATAATAGAGAAAAAACGCGCGGCCGGTTTCTCACGTAACGAAACCCGGCAATTAAATCCTGCCATAGCGCGCGACGATCCTTTACCGAGTGTGAATACTTAGTTGTCTCCGCGAAATGCACCATGCGAAGAGCGACGACTACGGCAACGAAGGAGAGGCCATTCAAATAGAAGCATCCGGCCAGGCCGAAAATCTTGAAACCGAAACCGGCGAACACCGGACCGATAACACGCGAGAGTTGAAACTGCGAAGAATTCAGCGCCACTGCATTGGCCAGGTCCTCCCGGCCCACCAGATCAAAAGTCATCGCCTGATACGAGGGCCCGGCGAGCGCCATGCAGCATCCGGTAACGAACGAAAACCCGAGCACCATCCATTTGTTTACTTCATTGGTCCAAACCAGCGTAGCTAAGCCTACGGCTGCCAACCCCGCGACGACCTGTGTGTAAAGCAGCAAACGGCGGCGATCCACAAGATCGGCAAAGACGCCGCCCGCGAGCGTTAAGAAAAAACCGGGCGCCGTGGCCATGAAACCGTCAATACCCAACCATAGCGCCGAGTTAGTTAGCTGCAGCATTAGCCAGCCCTGCGCCACGGCCTGCATCCAGGTGCCCACATTCGACAGGAACGCGCCAATCCAAAAGACACGATAATTGCGATGCGACAGCGCGCGAAACATCGCTGTCCTCCGCCGCGTCGCCCCTGCCGCGGATCCCAATTCTTCAACTTCGATTGCCATAACTAAACTTTCTTAACATTCAAACATCAAAAGCTCCAAG
>WNGJ01024927.1_pt1 | contig 11508 bp, 9 predicted proteins | sample 5400611 | NCBI WGS metagenome assembly WNGJ01 (sample SAMN13153375, study PRJNA577476) | soil metagenome | isolation source: 40 cm soil or saprolite under Garry oak tree replicate 1 | place: USA:California | collected 2016-06-15 | reverse complement strand
GCAGAGAAAGCGGGCGTCCCGATGCCATCGGTGGGCGTGGTCCGGGATCGGTTGATCACGGGAATCGCGCGTGGGTACGGCGAGCTCGACTGGACTGCCCTCGGTCTTATCGCCGCGGAGGAGGCGGGACTCTACGCCGTGCCCTCAGTCACTGCCGATTGAGGTTGGACTTATCCGCCACCACTCCCAAGGCGTACGCACTCAAGGAAAGAACAGGATCATGGCTCGTCAACTAGAAGCTCTCAAAATGAACATGGAACGTACCGACATCCCCGGCACGTCGCTCAGGGTGTCGCCCGTCGCTATCGGCACTTGGGCCATCGGCGGGTGGATGTGGGGCGGAACCGACGAAGCTGAATCTATCGCTACCATCCAGGCCGCTTTCGAGCGTGGCATCAACCTTGTCGACACGGCCCCGGTCTATGGATTCGGGCGCTCCGAAGAGATCGTTGGCAGGGCGATCGCCGAAAGCCGGCTACGTTCGGACGTGCTTATTGCCACCAAGGCCGGACTTGAATGGGAGCGTGGAAGAGTATCTCGTAATGCCAGTCGCGCTCGCATCATGCGGGAGGTCGAAGATTCCTTGCGCAGGCTTCGAACCGATTACATTGATATCTATCAGGTTCATTGGCCCGACCCGCTGATTACGATCGAAGAAACCGCGGACGCAATGCACACACTGTTCGCGCAGGGGAAAATCCGCGCCATCGGAGTGAGCAACTTTTCGGTCGTCCAGATGGAACGGTTTCGCCGCGTCGCGCCGCTGCATGTGCTGCAGCCGCCGTACAACCTGTTCGAACGCGGCATCGAGGCCGACCTTCTGCCCTATTGCCAGAAAAATAAGATCGCGATGCTGGGATATGGCGCGCTGTGCCGCGGCCTTCTATCCGGACGAATGCGGGCGGACACGGTTTTCGATGGCGACGATCTGAGGCGCACCGACCCAAAGTTCATCAAACCTCGGTTCACACAATATCTGGCCGCCGTGGCCCAGCTCGATCGCCTCGCGCAACGCTTCGGCAAGCGCGTTATTCACCTGGCGGTCCGTTGGATGCTCGACCAGGGCATCACCACAGCGTTGTGGGGGGCGCGTCACCCCGTTCAGTTGCAGCCAGTCGATGAGGTGGTTGGCTGGTCGCTCGATGCTTCCGCCAAGGCCGAGATCGATCGGATCCTGCGCGAAACCGTCACCGATCCGGTCGGCCCGGAATTCATGGCCCCGCCGTCACGCAGCGTCGCTGCGTGATGCAATACAGGTTGCCGGATCCAGCAGGGAGGGGTTGCTGTGGCTGCAACTCAGTTAAGCATGAAGGGCTTAGGGCCAACCTCCATTTACGCCGCCGCGGATCGTACGAAACGAGCTGGTCGACCAGCCCATAGAACTCGTGACACCGGCTCTTAGGAAGTTTCCGATGGAATCCATGGCTCTCTTCTTGTCGCGAATTCAATTCGCATTTACCATCTCATTTCACATCATATTTCCGACCTTCACCATCGGACTGGCAGCTTGGCTCACCGTCCTTGAAGCGCTGCATTTGCGCACCGGCCGCTCGGCTTACCGCGTGCTATTCGACTTCTGGCTCAAGATATTCGGTGTAGCGTTCGGGATGGGCGTCGTGTCCGGTATCGTCGTGGCATTTCAGTTAGGCATGAACTGGAGCGTGCTGTCCAAGCTGTCAGGACCAATTCAAGGGCCGCTGCTTTCTTATGAGACATTTACGGCGTTCATGCTGGAGGCAACGTTTTTCGGAGTTCTCATTTTTGGCCGAACTCGCGTCGCGCCGTGGTTCTATCTCTTTTCCACCGGAATGGTCGCTCTGGGGACGACGTTCTCCGCCTTCTGGATCATGGTCAACAACAGCTGGATGCAGGCACCCGTCGGCTACGCCGTGGAAAAGGGGATATTCGCTCCGAATGACTGGACAGAGATCAACCTCAGCCCGGTGGTGTGGGTGCGGTTCCCGCACATGTTGCTTGCGGCATACCTGACCGGAGCGTTCTGCGTCGCCGCGACTGGCGCATGGTATCTGCTGCGCGGGAGATTCAGTGCCGAAGCCAAGATCATGCTCCGTATGGGGCTTTGCCTGGCGGCTGTGCTGGTGCCGATCCAGCTCTTTATCGGACACTTGGCCGGCGACTATGTTCATGATTACCAGCCCCCAAAATTTGCGGCCATCGAGGGTCGCTGGCATGACGAGCAGCCCGCAAGCGAAGTCTTGATTGCCATTCCCGATGAAGCGTCGGAGAGTAACAAATACGCAATTTCAATACCCGTTCTTGGAAGCCTGATCGGGAGCATGAGTCTTGATTCCAAGGAGGTCGGGTTGACCAGCTTCCCACGACAAGACCGGCCCCCGGTGCTCATCCCATTTTTCACCTTCCGCATCATGGTCGGGTGCGGGTTGATCATGCTGGCGGTCGCCTTCATCGGCTCGTACCTGAGTCTTGCGGGAATGATTGATCGATATCGCCTGTTCTTGTGGGCGACATTTCTGAGCTTCCCGTTGCCCTTTATCGCGACGTGGACCGGCTGGTTCACGGCTGAGGTTGGTCGGCAACCTTGGGCCGTCTATGGATTGCTCCGAACTGCGGACGCGATGACACCTTTCCTGACCGCGCAAGCTGCGGCGATCTCGCTCGTGATCTTTGGAATCATCTACACATTCATTTTTGCATTCGGCATCTTCTACATCTATCGGCTGCTGCGGACTGGCCTTGTGCGGCCAATGTTGAAGCCGGCATCCGCGGCGGTGCCCAACCGGCCGCTCTCGCTTGCGGGTGAGGATGCAAGCGTGCTTGCGGAAGCTGGAGAATAGCCATGATCATGTATTGGGTATCGCTGCTCGCCATCAGCATCTTGCTTTATGTGTTGCTTGACGGCTTCGATCTCGGCATCGGGATTCTCTTCGGGTTGACACGGGATGAAGCGAGGCGACACGCCATGTGGGGTGCTGTCGCGCCCATCTGGGACGGTAACGAGACATGGCTGGTCGTAACCGCGGTTATCCTGTGGGGGGCATTTCCGGCTGTATATGCAATGCTGCTGCCCGCGTTCTACCTTCCGCTCGTGGTTATGCTGTCAGCTCTGATCCTTCGCGGTGTGGCATTCGAGTTTCGCTACAAGGCGGAGCGGATGCGCTGGATCTGGGACTTCAGCTTTTTCGGCGGCTCGCTGGTCGCGACATTTGTCCAGGGCATGACCGTTGGCGCATTGGTTGAGGGTTTGCCGTTCACAAACGGCCAATACACCGGCGGCGATTTTGGCTGGTTCAGTCCGTTCGCCGCACTTTGCGGCATCGGGCTGTGTTTCGGCTACGCGCTTCTTGGCGCCTGTTGGCTGGTCAGAAAATGCGATGGGGACGTCAAGGCCGCCGCCTATCGCCAGGTCCCCTATCTGTCGATCGGGCTGCTCATCTTTCTGGTTATCGTCTTTTCTTTTGCTTTGGCTGAAAATCTCCAGATCATGCATCGATGGATCGAACGTCCCTATCTCTTCATCTTTCCTGCTATTGCCGCCTTGGCGGCCATCGTGCTGGCGGTCAGCGTTGAACGCCATCGGGACGGATTGCCCTTTTACATGGTCGCGCTGATCTTTCTGTCGGCCTTCGGGACATTGGCCATCTCGTTCTGGCCATACATGATCCCCTACGTCATCACCGTCGAGGAGGCTGCGGCCCCTCATTCCAGTCTGGCATTCATGTTCTGGGGAGAGGGGATCTTCGTTTACCCGCTGATGCTGATCTACACGGTTATCAGCTATCGGGTATTCAGGGGCAAAGTCCGCGCGACACCGGTGCACTGAGGCGCCTGCCGGTGGTTCGGATAAAATCGAATTTAGGTTTCTAAATCCCAATTTAGTGGGCGAACCCGCCTTTCGCGATCACAGTACTACAGCGATCGTCCTATCGCCGGCCGCAACGATTCGCCTTAGTCGACCTTTTCCTGCTTCCGAAAGCGGAGTCCTCATGACCGATCGCTTCGGGATACTTTCCTGCCGCATCCCGCCCATCGCGGTAGCGCTCTTGCTGGCTGCAAACCTGATCTGGATTCCCCAAGCCTTGATACTCGCCGATATCGTCGCGGCTGTTTCAATCGGCACCGATGCCGAGCTGACCGGACTATCGCCGATTAAGCTCGCATCGATATTCGCGCTGCTGCTGGTGGCGCGATCGGTCGCGGAGGCTGGAGCGTTTGCGCTCAGCGCTCGCGCTTCGGTGGTGACAAAACTGGATCTGCGACGCACGCTCATTCAAGCCGTTCTGCTGTGGTCGCCTTTCGATGCCACCCGGCCGCCGGCCGGCGAAATCGCGGCGCTTGTTGTTGATCAGGTAGAAACAATCGACCCTTTTCTCGTCAGGTATCAGATCGCCCGCTTCAGGATGGCGGTGGTCCCGGTCGCAATTTTGGTCGCGATTCTGCCGGTTAGCTGGGCGGTCGCGTTGATGCTGGCGATCACTGGACCCGTGATCCCGGTTTTCATGGCGTTGATCGGGGCAACGGCGCGGGAGCGCAGCCGCCGGCAACTCGACGAGGCCGGCAACTTGACCGGGCTACTGCTCGATCGCCTTCGCGGTCTAACGACGATCCGTCTATTGGGCGCGGAAGAGCGTATAGCCGCAGCAATCGAGGCTTCCGGTGAGCGCGTGAGACACTCGGCCATGGATGTGCTCTCCATCGCATTTCTATCATCTGCTGCGCTCGAATTCTTCGCGACCGTCGGCGTCGCGATGGTCGCGCTCTATATCGGCTTCTATCTGTTGGGATGGATTAGCTTTGGCGCGACACTGACCACTTTCGGACTATCCGGAGGGTTGTTCATGCTGTTGCTGGCACCAGATTTCTTTCAGCCGTTACGGGATTTCGCGGCCGGCTATCATGATCGCGCGGCCGTGGCAGGCCTTGCAGAACGCACCGATGACATATTCAGCGTTCGGCGGCCGAGCATTGTTGGTCGCCTTGATGCCACCGCATGTCGCCATCTCGATCGCCCGTTTGCGCCGTCCGTGGAAGTCAGACGGCTGACTGTACGGCTCGCAGGGTGCGAGCGTCCGATACTGAAGCGTGCGAACCTTGCGGTCGCCGCCGGCGAGCACGTTGCGATCATGGGAGCGAGCGGCGCCGGGAAGAGCGCCTTGCTTCACGCTATCGCAGGTCTCATCAGGGGAGTTGAGGGCCGAGTTGCGATCGACGGCACGTTCCTTACAAGCGACACGGCGGAGACTTTACGTCGTCGAATGGCCTGGATCGGACAAGAGCCGTATGTGCGGCAGGCATCGCTCGGCCGAAATCTTCAACTGGGGGACCAGCCGATCGACCGCGAGCGCGCGCCAGCTGCGCTCAAGAAGGCTCGCCTGGCGCAACGGGTCGGGCGGATGCGACGTCAAATGCTGACGCCGATCGGCGAGAATGGTGCCGGTCTCTCGGGCGGGGAGCTTCGCCGTCTCGCGATCGCGCGCGCCGTGCTGGCCGATGCACCGTTGATTCTCGCGGACGAGCCGACGGCGGATCTCGACGGCGCGACGGCGGAAGAAGTTCGTTCAGCACTTGTGGATGCGGCACGGGGCAAGACACTGATTGTTGGGACACACGACGGGGATCTCGCTCGCCGGATGGATCGCATCGTCACGCTGTGCTGCGGCAGCGTCGTGGAAATCGAATCGTGACCGGAATGGCTGCATTTCTGGAGGTGCTTGTTTCCTCTATCCGATCCGCGCCATGGCGCTTCGTGGGTGGCATAGCACTGGCCGCACTGACACTTGCGGCTGGGGCAGGGTTGCTCGCGCTTTCCGGCTATCTGATCGCAGGCTCGGCGATCGCTGGAATGGGTTTAATGGCGTTTGACACGGTCATCCCCAGCGCCGCCATACGCTTGTTTGCCATCGTGCGTACTGTTGCCCGTTACGCCGAACGGCTTGCAACTCACGAGGCTACCTTTCGCTTCATTGCGAGACTGCGCGTGAACGTTTTCCGGTCTGTTGCAGATCGGGGTGGCGAGTTGGTCAGGCCGCGCGCTGGCGTGCTTCTTGCGAGACTTTCGAGCGACCTCGACGCTCTGGATGGCGTCAACATCCGCTTCGCAACTCCATTCGTCGCCGCGGCGGTCATCCTCGCGGGCTTTGCGATTATCCTGTGGGGCATCAGTCCGCTCTTGGCTGTCGCGACGATCACGCCTGTTTTGCTCGGCGGCGTCCTGGCGCCCTGTTTGATCGGAGTTTTCGCGACCCGCGACGCGCGACGACGAATGCTGGCACTTGACGCTGCGCGGACACGCCTCGCCGATCTAGACCGCGGACGCACCGAGCTCTGCATTGCGGGGGCGCTCGCTGTTCAGGCAGAAAGCGTTACTGTAGCGTGCAAACACGCGGCCGAGACCGGCGCGCTGCTCAGTGGGGTAGCTCTAGTCGGCTCGCACAACGTAACCCCGCTGATCTTTGCGGCCATTGTCGTGTTCTGCTTCTCACTCGGCGAAGTGGTGGCTCCGCTCCGTTTGGCGGCGTTGGACATCGGGCGTTGGACGCTCGCCGCGCGCCGGATACAGCCATTATTAGGGCATTACAATGCGACGATGGACAAGCCGGCCAAATATAAGCTTTCGAATCCTTTCGGCGGCCTCGAACTCGACGATGTCACCTTCACTTTCCAAGGAGAAAATGAGCCCGTCGTGAACGGCATTTCGCTGCGCGTAGCAGCGGGCGAGACGGTCGCGCTTGTTGGGCCGAGTGGCGGCGGCAAGTCGACGATTCTGGCCCTCGCGGCCGGCCTGCTCACGCCGGATTGTGGGGCTGTCGCGCTCGGTGGCAAGCGTCTCACCCGGCCGGGACTGGCGGCGCGTGGAGGGTGTATCGGCTATCTTCTGCAGCGAACCGAATTGTTCCGTGGTTCGATCGCCGAAAATCTGCTGATGGGCCGGCCCGACGCAAGCGATGATGAGCTGCAGATCGCTGTGGCGGCGGTCGGTCTTGATTTGGCGATCGCAAATCTGCCGAAGGGATTACATCATCGGCTTGGAGATGGTGGAACAGGTCTTTCGGGTGGAGAGCGCCGGCGATTGGGGATTGCTCGTCTGCTTGTCGCATCGCCAGATGCCTATCTATTCGATGAGGCGACGGAAGGGCTTGATGCCGCAACGGCCACTTTCGTGATCGACAATATTCGATCCGAAACGCGCGGGCGAGCCGTCCTGCTAGCCACCCATCATCGGGATGAAGCAGAAACTGCCGACAAATTGTTATGGATAGAGAGGGGAAAGTTGATGCAAATCGCTCACAAGGGCGAAGCCGCTTTCGATGCAATCCTTAATCAGCTTAATCCGCGCAGTTGTCGACGTCCGGATCCTGGTCGAGGAGGGAGGCTTGCTGAGCACGGCGGGAGAATTCCTGCGGCCGTGCTCGTGGCTGCAAGCTGATGCTGTTCAATTCAGCCATCTGGGTTATTGCGGCTGTTGCAACGCTGGGCGTGATCGCCCGGCTATGGAATTGGCCGGAGTTTGTCTGGGCGGTGGCGGGTGCGGCGATGCTGGTGCTGTTCAATCTGCTGTCTTGGCAGGTGGCAGTCGAGGCTGTCGGCAGGGGTACTGACGTCTATCTCTTTCTGATCGGCATGATGCTGCTGTCTGAGGTCGCCAGGAAGGAGGGCCTGTTCGACTGGCTCGCGACCCAGGCGGTCACGCATGCGCGCGGCTCGGCCAAACGACTATTCCTGATCATTTACGTCGTCGGCACCCTGGTGACAGTGTTCCTGTCGAACGACGCCACCGCTGTCGTGATGACGCCGGCGGTCTATGCGGCGACCCGGGCCGCCCAGGTTGAGCCACTGCCTTATCTCCTCATCTGCGCTTTCATCGCCAACGCCGCAAGCTTTGTCCTTCCGATCGCCAATCCTGCCAACCTCGTCGTGTTCGGCGGGCAGATGCCGGTTCTTTCGGAATGGTTGCGCTACTTTACTGGCCCGTCACTTGTTGCGATCCTCGCGACATACGTCGCATTACGGCTGACGCAACGGCCGGCGCTCGATGCAAAGGTCGCCGCTATCAAGGACGCGCCACCACTGACGTTAGGTGGCAAGCTTGCAACGATCGGAATTGCGCTGACAGTCGTCGTGCTGCTGTCGGCATCTGCGTTCGACCGGCCACTGGGGTTACCGACCTTTTGTGCCGGCGCATCCTTGACCGCCATCGTGCTGGTCATCGCGCGGCAATCGCCGCTGCCGATTCTCAAAGACATTTCGTGGAGCGTGCTGCCGCTCGTTGCGGGTCTGTTCGTTGTTGTCGCGGCGTTGAACCGAACCGGTGTGTTGTCAGCGCTGGCGGGCAACCTGCACGACGCTGCGGCGACGTCGCCGCAAGCGACGTCGTGGGTCGCAGGCATTGTGGTCGCTGTCGCCTCCAACCTCGTCAACAATCTGCCGATGGGCCTGATCGCGACGGCCGCAAGCCATGCTGCGCAGGTGCCCCCACAGGTGGCCGGCGCGATACTGATCGGCGTCGATCTCGGGCCCAATCTTTCCGTGACAGGCTCGCTCGCCACCATCCTGTGGCTGATCGCATTGCGCCGAGAGGGCGTGAAGATTGCGCCTCTTCGGTTTCTCAGATACGGCCTCCTCGTCATGCCGCCCGCGCTAATGCTGTCGCTGCTTGCCTTGTCGGGGATGTCCCCATGAAGCAGACAATGTTCCCTGGGCCGAGCAAAATTGCGTTTTAAGGACAATGGTAGGCGAGGGCTGGGACAGCCCAAGGGGGAAAGGGGTGCAACATGTCGAGAGCATGAAACGCGAGCGCAACATCATGCGCTATTTATCTGAAACCGGACCCGTCACGAGTTCGGATTGATTCAATCCAAACTCATTGTGAGCTGCTTGCTGCGAGGTGACGGATTTTTACGTCCATGCCGACTACGATCTGGGCATTACGCCCGGGCCGTTGTCCGGCCATTTCGCGATTGTCGCTTCGTCTATATTCAGCTGCTGGGCAACCAATGCCGGTGGCGTATGCGTCAGCCAGTTGGACAGAGAAATCTCTTCATACTGGGAAGCCCTGAAGACCCCGATGAATTGCATGTCCGTGTCGCCGACATTCTCGACGTAATGCCCCAGATTGCGCTTGACGTAACCGATGTCTCCAGGATTGAAGTCCATGGTCATCGCATTCGGGCCGGTATTGAAAACCGTCATGCGTGCCTTGCCCTTAAGGTAACACTGCCATTAGTCCGCGTTCGGATGCCAGTGCATCTCGCGTACCCCGCCGGGACGAACCGTTACCAGCGCGGCCGCAATCCGCGTCGAGACCATGAAGTTGCTGCTGTCGGCGGTCCGCACGTCGCCGCCCTTAGACTCCCTTGTCGGAGCTGACGATCCAAGCCGGAAGATAAATGGATGCGGTGGAACATTTTCGCCCTTGTTGACTGCGGCGCGGCCCGACGCCAAATCGCCGGGCAAGGTGTCCTGGAAGATCCAGAGATTTTGCAGCGGATTCTTAGCGAACGTCTGGGCCGGAACGCCAAAATTCTTGGCAAGCACCTAGGGAAGGGTGTGGGCGAACCTGTCCGTCACCAGCAGCGTATTGAATTCGTTGGTGTGGCCGTCGTCGAAGCAGATCACGAACTCACAACCGTCCGGGCCGAGGCCCTGCAGCGAATGCGGCTGGCCTGCCGGGAAATACCACAGGTCGCCCTCATTAACGTCCGCGACGTAGGGCCGGCCCACTGCGTCGAGAACCGTCACGCGGCAACTGCCGTAGGTCATGATCGCCCACTCGGCGGCCTGATGCCAGTGCAGTTCCCGGATGCCGCCGGCGGTCAGCGGCATGTTGACGCCTGATATCTCCTTCGAAATCGCAAAGTCTTCCACCGTCACCTGGCGCGCCCAGCCACCATTCTGGACGCGCTTCGGTGCATTATTGAAAGAGGCCCAGTCCATCGGCATGCCGCCGACATCGGTTGCCGGCGGAAATTGTGCCGACGGAAACTGGCTGCCGATGGCCGGGCTTTGCGGGCCGGGATCGGCGAGATTACGGCGGAAGGTCCGGATTAACGAAGGAGGCAGCTCGCGCTGCAGTTGCAGTCATGACAGCGCCTGCGGCGGACACTGCCAGCACATCCCGTCTCGAAAACATCTGTTGTCGCTCCCTCTACAAAATCCACTGCGGTACATGAAAGATAGTCCGCGATTGTCGTGAGCCACTAAATTAACATTCAGAATGCCTCACGGATCGAGCGGGTATGAATCTCCGTAATTGCAGACAGCTCGGCTTCGAGATCGCCTAGTGGTTTCTATTTGGCGGGCTAGTGTTTCGTGAGCCGCATGTTTTTCACGCACGCTACGCATCCTGCATCCTCGGTCATTCGGCGGGCGCCGGGTTGGCGTGGCCGGCGACCGCTTGCTTCTTCTTTTCCCCGAAAATCCAGGTCTGCAGCCGGTCAAGATAGATATAGACAACCGGCGTTGTATAGAGAGTGAGAACCTGCGACAGAGCGAGTCCGCCGACGATGGCGTAGCCGAGCGGCTGGCGAAGCTCCGATCCGACGCCGCTACCCAGCATCATCGGAACGCCACCAAGCAGTGCCGCCATCGTCGTCATCAGGATCGGCCGAAACCGCATGATGCAGGCGCGATAGATGGATTCCTCGGCCGTCAGACCCTGCTCATGCTCGACGTGCTGGGCGAAATCGACCAGCATGATGCCGTTCTTCTTAACGATGCCGATCAGCAGGATGATGCCGACGATCGCGATCACGCTGAGATCGTAGTGAACCGCCATCAGCAGCAGCAGCGCACCGAGGCCGGCCGACGGCAGGGTCGAGATGATAGTGATTGGGTGAATCAGGCTCTCATATAGCACGCCGAGAATGATGTAGATGACGAAGAGCGCGGCGACGATGAGGATCGGCGTGCTCGACAGCGAGTCCCCGAATGCCTGGGCGTTGCCCTGAAAGCCGGTCTGAAGCGAGAGCGGCTTGCCGAGGTCTTTCTCAATCTGCTGGATGGAGCTTACCGCCTGGCCGATCGCGGTGCCCGGCAGGAGGTTGAATGAGATCGTCACCGAGGGAAACTGGCCCTGATGGTTGACCACGAGCGGCGCGACTTTCACCACCGTATCGACCAGCGTCGATAACGGCACCTGCTGCCCACTCGACGATTTGACATAGATGTTGTTGAGCGCTTCGGGCGAGTATTGGAACTTGGGGTCGACCTCCAGGACGACATGGTACTGGTTCAGAGTCGTGTACATGGTCGAGACGATACGCTGGCCGAACGCGTCATCGAGCGTGTTGTCGATCGTGTAGGGCAGGATACCGTAGCTCGATGCGACTTCACGCTTGATGGTGATGTCGAGGAGCGGCCCCGCATTGAGCTGATCGGTGGCGACGTCGGTGATGCCCGGGACGGCCTTGATCCTATCGAGGAACAGCCCCGCCCAATGATTGAGCTCTCCAGGATCGGCGTCGTTCAGTGTGTACTGATACAGCGTCTTGGACACTCGCCCGCCGATGGTGATGTCCTGCGCGGCTTGCA
>WNGJ01029049.1_pt1 | contig 11510 bp, 8 predicted proteins | sample 5400611 | NCBI WGS metagenome assembly WNGJ01 (sample SAMN13153375, study PRJNA577476) | soil metagenome | isolation source: 40 cm soil or saprolite under Garry oak tree replicate 1 | place: USA:California | collected 2016-06-15 | reverse complement strand
CGGACAAAGGCTTCCGGATACGCTCGTTGCTGGTCGAGTTCTCTCCAGTAGCTGTCAGGGAACTGCTGGCACAGCGCACGTACAGCTAACCGCAGTTCTGCATGCGCTTCGACTTGAACCATACCTTGCTCCATCTCGTCTATAGTCAGGGTAAGAAGGAAAACGTACTATTATCGCCAGGCTCGAAGAAGTAGGCAAATGCTAAAGCGAAGAGTACTAGACCATGAACGGAACTAATGAGAAGCCGGTCGAGACGATTTGCCATATTTGCCTCATGATTTTAGACAGTTCAGCCATACATTATATCTCCATTGAATGGAGACGAAGCCACTACTATTACTACTCCTACTACTCTTCATACTATATAGTTCCGCGCTCAAGCAGCCGAGCGGGAACTGCCGCCGCACCATATGGCAATGGCTTCCTCTTATTCACGATTCAGTCATCCCTCAGGATGATCTCATATGCGTCCCCTAGAATATGCAATAGGCAAGTATATGTAAGCGAAAAGTAGCCATGCCTGCCCAGCATTGGGGATTGGCATGGCAAGAGCAAGGGAGGAAACAATACCCATGAGCGCTATGCTCCCACCACGACCTCACACCCTAGAGGCACACCACCTGGCCACGACTGTACAGAGGCTTGAGCAACCAAAGGTGCTCATCGCAGGAGATACTATTTTGTGCGTAACTGAGCCGGAAGCCGCTCTTCATCCCATCACAGGTCGCTACAGCATCGAGACGGCAGGGATGCAGGAACCCCTGTATACGCTCTGGCATGCAGAAGGACAGGTGCTGTGTCGCCAGGCACGGTCGACAGACATTACCTTTGATGTGCGTGGAGCGCGAGCGGGAGAAACACGGACCTATCTGGTAGCCGTTCAGGTGACTGAAAGCGGTGTGCAGGGTCAGGTGGTACTAAGTGGTATGTTTGTCCAGGTTGTCGTGACAAGCGATGATCTTCCCACCACGACCTATACTGCTTCGCGCTCCTACGTCTAGAGCTTCTGGTTCCTCGCCGCAAGACGTCGAGCGCGCACGACCGAAGCTACAATGGAAATATGGGAGGATCAGGGGAAGATGTCAACAGGTGGATGAATCCCGCTCTCAGGTTCATCTCATGTTTGGCTCAGCATCGCTTCACACAGCTATGCTATACTCAAAATAGACATGGAGAAAAACAACGCGTCAAAAGCTGGATGGTTCTCCTGCCTTTTTAGAAGATAATGCCGCCGCTATAGAATGGAGGAGGAAGATCGATGAAGGCGCACATTCTGGTCGTAGACGATGATCCGCGGATCACGGACCTGTTGCGGCGCATCCTATCCTACGAAGGATATAGCGTCGCCATCGCGGCCAGCGGTAGTGAAGCTCTGACCCGCACGCTGGAACGCCCCCCCGATTTAATCGTGCTCGATATCATGCTGCCAGGGTTGGATGGGCTGGAGGTAGCGCAGCGGCTGCGTGCAGCAGGCGACAATGTGCCCATTCTGATACTTACTGCGCGCGATGCCGTGTCTGACCGGGTGAAGGGACTGGAGACGGGAGCTGATGATTACCTGGTGAAACCGTTTGCTCCAGAAGAGTTAGTGGCGCGTGTCAAGGCGCTGCTACGCCGGAACCAGGAAGAGCGCCACGATGTGTTGCACTTTGCCGACGTCGAGTTGGATACGGGCACCCGCGTGGCGCATCGCGGCGCACGTGAAATCGAACTATCGCCCACCGAATATGAGTTGCTCGCACTCTTCATGAAACGTCCACGACAGGTACTCACCCGTGAAATCATTCTGGATCGTGTCTGGGGATTGGATTTTGAAGGCTCCTCCAATGTCCTGGAAGTCTACGTTGGATACCTGCGTGCCAAGCTCGAAGCTGAAGGCGAACCACGACTGATCTACACTGTTCGCGGCGTGGGCTACGTCTTTAAAGAGTGAGCATGGAAAAGCGCACAACGAAAGCACCAGAACTCGACCAAAGCAGGCCACTTTCACTGCGCCTGCGTTTGATGTTGTGGTATGGCACACTTTTGGTCGTGGCGCTGGGTTTCTTCGGAACGCTTTTCCTGGTATTGACGATCGAAGCGATTAACCAGAGCGTGGACAGTGCGGTACGCGCAGAAACCCGCGTGGCTTCCCTGGATGTAGCCCGCGAACTGTCCCTTGCCCCTCCGTACTGGCCCGCGCACCTCTCCCTGCCTACCATTGATACGTACCGTGAGCCGGGTGTGGTGGTCGAGATCGTGGACACACGAGGGAAGATACGCTATCCCACTACAACTGGCGCTGGCAGGAGTATTCCGATCAACAGTGATGCTACTCGGGCAGTTTTGGCAGGTCAGACCTTCTGGTACACAACCAAGATTAGCGGTGAGCACGTGCGCGTGGAAGCGTCGCCCATTTTTGCGTCGACTGTGAAAGCCAATAGGACATCTCCGGGTTCTCGTCCGGTCATTGGTATGTTGCTGGTCGCGAAGTCACTCAGCGATGTCGATGCCACGCTGTTCTTATTACAGACATTACTCCTGCTGACCGGGTTGGCAACGCTTGTAGGGACGTTGATAGGTAGTTGGATCATCGCTACTCGCGTGCTGCGGCCGCTGGCAGGAATCGTAGCGACCGCGCGAGCCATTGCCGCCTCCACGGCACGCGGCACACGCCTTGGCAACCTGCGCCCACGAGTATCCCGGCCTCGTGGACACGACGAGATGGCACAGGTGGTGGATACGTTCAACGAGATGCTTGCCTTCCTGGAGAGCGCAACACAGACCCAGCGCCGCTTCGTCGACGACGCTTCGCACGAACTGCGTGCTCCACTCACCACGATCCGGGGCAACCTGGCCTTCTTGCAGCGTCATTTGAATGAACTGCCACCCGAGGAGCGGAGCGCGATGCTCGCTGACGTACACGAAGAGACGCTTCGACTGGCGAAACTGGTGGAAGAGTTGCTGCTCCTGGCTCGAGCCGATGCCAACCAGGATACCTCGCTCGAAACACATGAAACGGGAATTACGGCAGAGGGGAGCATACAACATGAACCGACTGTCGAGTTGGATCACGAGGTGCTCCAACTGGTGCGTCAACTACGCAGGCGGCTGAGCACGGAGGGATCGCAGTTGAAGTTGGAGATCGGCCATATTGAGCCAGCGCGCGTGCGCGGTGACGAGGAAAGCCTGCGTCGTGTGGCGCTCATCCTCCTCGATAATGCACTCAAGTACACGCCGGTAGGCAGTGAAGAAGAAGCCGGGCGCGTGATAGTCTCGCTCGAGCGGGTAAATGGGCAAGCAGCGCTGCGTGTGCGTGACACCGGCATCGGCATGGAGCCTGCTGACCTGGAGCATATCTTCGATCGCTTCTATCGTGCTGATCGCGCACGCTCACGCCAGGGGACAGGGCTGGGCCTACCCATCGCGCAGATGCTGGTAGAACAGCTCGGCGGCCACATTACTGCTGAAAGCACACCAGGCAAAGGTAGTACTTTCAGTGTCTGGCTGACTCTTGCATGAAAGCGTCCTGGAAAAATGTTGATACAACCCCTTGACCTGGAGTGGACTCCAGGGCATATACTTGCAGTATGGAAACAGAACTGACTATCAAACAGGCTGCTCAACAGACGGGGCTGAGCATCGATACCTTGCGCTACTATGAACGCATCGGGCTGCTTGAACCAGTAGAGAGGATGCAAAACGGCCATCGTCGTTATACACAGCACGATATCAGCTGGATCGACTTGCTCATCCGATTACGGGATACAGGCATGCCTCGTGCACAGATGGTGCGCTTTGCCCAACTGCGCCGCCAGGGTCCCGCTACGCTTACCGAACGCCGTCTCATGCTTGAACAACACCAGCACTCCCTGGAACTGCATATGCAGGAACTGGAGCGGCACATGGCTACGTTGCAACAAAAGATTGCACGTCTTAAAGAGCGCGAAGCGCAGCGAGACGCTGCATCTCATCCCGCTCATGCCTTTGGAGAAAGCGAAACATAGGAACTATGGACAGTCATGAACCCCCGCATGAATGCGGGAGCTTGTGTCTAGTCTCTACCTCAACTCGGAAAGGAGACCCTTCCGCTTTGGCTTCATCAACCGACACATCAGGGCAGCATGACAAGCTACCCGTGCTCACTCAGCATGCCGAATGAGCAGCGTTATTCGACCACGAACGTTTTACCTGAGCCTGGATTCTGGCTCAGAACGCCCTACGTTCAGTTGGAAAGGAACCGTGTAGGCGAACCGTCTCTCTCTGCCGAAGCAGAGTGCCTAAGCCTACATGCACAGGATAGCACACGTATATGAAAAGGGCAAGAGAGGAGAAAAGAATGCAAAATAAGGAACAAGGCGTGTTTTGGGGCAATTCCTCCTCCGTTTCAAAGACGGGGGACTCCTTGCCCAGCCGAGTTGAGATCACCCTCTGGGTGAACGGGACAGCGCACCGGCTTTTCATCGATACCCGTACGACGCTCCTGGACGCGCTGCGCGAGCATCTCGGATTCACTGGCCCCAAGAAGGGCTGCGACCACGGGCAGTGTGGTGCCTGTACCATCCTGCTCGATGGCCGGCGCGTGAACAGCTGTCTCGCGCTCGCCGTCGCGCACCAGGACGCCCAGATTATCACTATCGAAGGGCTCGCCAATGGCGAGAACCTACACCCACTACAGCGGTCGTTCATCGCACACGACGCGTTCCAGTGCGGCTACTGTACTCCGGGACAGATCTGCTCAGCGGTCGGGATGCTGCGCGAGGCCGGGGACGGCTGGCCTAGTGCGGTGAGCGCCAATCTGAATGCCGACCATGTAACGCTCGACGACGATGAGATCCGGGAGCGCATGAGTGGCAATCTCTGCCGGTGTGCCGCCTATGCGAACATCATCCCAGCAATCAAGGAGGTGGCGCCATGAATCCTTTCCGTTACGAACGTGCGAGTGACGCATCCAGTGCTGTCGCGACGCTCAGCCAGGCACCAACGGGAGCTTTCCTGGGCGGCGGGACGAACCTTGTTGACCTCATGAAGCTAGGAGTCGCGAAGCCGGATCTGCTTGTCGACGTTGCACGTCTTCCCTTGCTCGCGCAGGCGCTGCTCTCAGGTGCCTCAGGCCAACTGCGCAACCTGGCGACAACCGGCGGAAACCTGTTGCAGCGTACACGCTGCGTCTACTTCCAGGATGTCTCCAAGCCGTGCAACAAACGTGAACCTGGCAGCGGCTGTTCCGCACGCGAGGGCTATCACCGCAACCTGGCTATCCTGGGGACATCAGAGGCGTGCATTGCAACGCATCCATCAGACATGGCCGTCGCGATGGTCGCCCTTGATGCCGTCGTGCGCGTGCTCGGGCCGAACGGAGAGCGGACGATTCCGCTCGTCCGCTGCCACCGCCTACCTGGCGACGAACCGCAACGCGACACAGTGCTCGAGCACGGTGAGTTAATCACGGCTGTCGACCTGCCCCCACTGGCATTCGCAGCACGCTCGTACTATCGCAAGGTCCGCGATCGTGCGTCGTACGCATTCGCGCTCGTCTCGGTGGCCGCAGCAGTCGATGTTGCCGGCGGCATCGTGCGCGACGCGCGCATTGCCTTAACCGAGGAGACGTTCCGCCGAGCAGCCGATGCCGAGCTTGCCGACGTACAGCCACTACGTGACAACGCCTTCAAAGTCCCGCTCGCCCGCAACATCCTCGTTCGCACGCTGCTCGACCTCACAAAGGAGGAGAATCGATGATGAACCGAGCAATACGGGCCATTGGCGCACCTCTGGACCGCATTGATGGTCCAAAGAAAGTCACCGGCACAGCGACCTACTCATTCGAGTATCCAGTCGAAGGGGTGACCTATGCGTTCCCGGTACAGAGTACAATCGCGAAGGGACGGATCGTGTCGATCGATACCAGTGCCGCACGTGCGCTTCCTGGCATCGTCACTGTACTCTCACACGAGAATGCGCCGCGTCTTGCAGCGCTAAATAATGCTGAACTTGCAGTGTTCCAATCTGATGCCATCGCATACCATGGCCAGTTCGTTGCCGTCGTCGTCGCCGAGACACTGGAGATTGCGCGCCATGCTGCGGGCCTCGTTATTGTCCGCTATGAGGAGCAGCCGCATGACGTCGAGCTACGTACAGATCGCGGAGATCTGTACAAGCCTGAGAAGGTCAATCCCAGCTACGAGACCGACACGGAGAGCGGCGACATCAAGGCAGCACTCGCACACGCTTCCATCTCGCTCGACCACACCTATACCACGCCGGCCTACCACAACAATCCGCTTGAACCGCATGCAACGGTCGCGACATGGAGCGATGACGGCGTCACCCTTTACGACACGAACCAGGGTGCACACAGGATCCTGGACGATGTCGCCCAGGCGTTCAGACTCCAACCCGAGCGCGTGCGCATTATTTCGCCCTATGTCGGTGGTGCATTCGGTTCCAAGGCCTTCACCCACCCACACGTGATTCTCACGGTGATGGCGGCACAGGTAGCGGGGCGACCTGTGAAGTTTACACTCACACGACAGCAGATGTTTGCGGTGGTCGGCTATCGCACACCGACGATCCAACGCATCCGTCTAGGTGCCGGCAACACCGGCCAGCTCACGGCGATTGCACACGATGTCGTCGAGCAGACCTCGACCATTCACGAGTTTGCAGAGCAGACTGCTGTTGCGACGCGCATGATGTATGCTGCACCAAACCGTCGTACCACGCATCGACTCGCGCGGCTCGATATACCACCGCCGACGATCATGCGCGCACCTGGCGAGTGTCCGGGGATGTTCGCGCTTGAGTCAGCAATGGACGAGATGGCGATGGCATGTGGGCTCGATCCGATCGAGTTCCGTATGCGGAACGAACCCGAGATCGACCCCGAAACCGGCCATCCCTTCAGCAGCCGCGGCCTCGTTGCGTGCCTGCGGGAAGGTGCGCAGCGCTTCGGCTGGCAGCAGCGCGACCCAAGACCTGGGATGCGTGCCGAGGGCCGGTGGCTCATCGGAACTGGCGTCGCTGCCTCGACGTATCCGGCGCGTCGAAGACCATCAACGGCCCTTGTGCGCGTCAATAACCAGGGGCACTACAGCGTGCTCATCGATGCCTCGGATATTGGGACCGGAGCCTGGACAGTACTCACCCAGATTGCAGCGGATGCGCTTGAGGTTCCGCTGGAGCGCGTGCATCTTGAGATTGGCGACAGCAGACTGCCGCGTGCACAGATCGCCGGAGGCTCGATGGGAACCACGTCATGGGGATCTGCCATTATCGAGGCAGTTCGCAGGCTCCTCTCGCGCCTGCGCGACGAATATGACGGAGTCATTCCCGCCGAGGGGCTCGAAGCGGCCGGGGAGGTCGGAGAGAATCCTGAGGCTCAGCGGTTCGCGATGCATGCCTACGGTGCGCAGTTCGCGGAGGTTCGCGCGAACATCGACACCGGTGAGGTCCGCATTCCGCGGCTGCTCGGCGTTTTCGCCGTTGGTCGCATCATCAACGCGAAAACGGCCCGCTCACAGCTTCTGGGTGGGATGACAATGGGGCTGTCGATGGCGTTACATGAGGAGAGCGTTCTGGATCCTCGCTTCGGCGACTACGTAAACCACGACTTCGCAGAGTACCACATCGCGACGAACGCCGATGTTGGCACAGTCGATGTGACGTGGATCGATGAAGACGACCCGCACGTCAGCCTGATGGGCGCCAAGGGGATTGGCGAGATCGGGATCGTAGGTACCGCCGCTGCAATCGCTAATGCTGTTTATCACGCGACGAGCATCCGTATCCGCGATCTGCCGATCACGCTCGATAAGCTCCTGTCGTGAAACACAGTTCTTCGTCGCCGTTCTGTGATGCCGAGCTCAATGTATGCACCAGCATCACAGAACGAAGTCTTCCCCTCGTGAAAGAGTTGACTTCACGTTCAGGGTGCTTCTATCACTGAGGACAGTGAAATTTGCACGTGCCATCAGGAAATCACAACCCGTTCTTAACCTGATCTTAACCTCCTGCTCTTGCTCCAGTCGATACATCCCGCTTATAATGCTCTTGGTTCTTTGAACCGCTATTCCACCAGTGGTTTCGACCATCGTGTAAAATTCTTTCGAAGACTCGCGTAAATTCCCGCTGCGCGAGATATTCTCAGCCTTTTCACAGATTCAACTCAGAGAGTCAAGATACACTTGTGTGCAATGAGTCAAAACAGAGGCTATGGCAATCGTTTCGAACATATTTGGAAGGCATATGTATCGGCATCGAATAGGGCTAAAAAACGTAAATGCTAAAAACTACTACTTCTGGCGTCTTATTTATTGGAGCGCAAGTTCTCAGGGGTAAAACCAGTATGACCATCCATGTGTAGATATGTACAAAAACACTTTAGGCTGAAACGCTTGAAGGGTCGAGGGTAAGCATTGACCGCTCCTTATCTCGACAGTGACAAGGCTAAACTCACATAAAGGTTAATGATGAGCGACTGTGAACTGTGTTTCCCCTACGAGAGATGCGAGATGTGTGTTTCTCAGCCTCTTTTAGTGTACTTCGATAGATCAACCTGTGAAGGCATTCTACGACAGAGTGTTTGTTTCACCTGAGTAGCTATTCAGATATTTTAGAATCCGCCACGTTGCTTTTGGAGTTGGCTATTCAAAATAGTCGTAGTATAAATCGATATAATCCAACTTTGAACTCTTTGTATATTGCTTTAAGGGATGACCTGAATAGTTACTTACGCAAAAAATTATTGTGACCTCTAGTTGGCTGAATTGTACTTGGCAGCTTGAATAGTCCCAATCAAATTCTGAAAGGATGTGGACATTGACTACACCGGGAGGTTTTTTGCCATGATGCGTTGGATCGTTGAGTGGAGCCTGAAGTTCCGGCTCTTCGTGGTTGCTCTCGCCGTGGCGATGATGTTCGTTGGTATCAGCCAACTGCGCACTATGCCGGTGGATGCCCTACCCGAGTTCGCACCACCGTATGTGGAGGTGCAGACCGAAGCCCCCGGACTTTCGGCCTCCGAAGTGGAAGAGTTGGTCACTCTCAACCTGGAGGAGTTGCTTAATGGCACACCATGGCTGCAAACCATGCGCTCCACGTCGGTCCCTGGGCTATCGTCGATCACCCTCATCTTCCAGCCCGGTACTGACATCATCCGTGCCCGCCAGTTGGTGAGCGAGCGTCTGAGCCTGGCATATGCGCTGCCGAACGTGGCACAAGCGCCTGTCATCCTGCCACCGCTGTCAGCGACGAGCAGGGTCATGATGATCGGGCTTTCCTCCAAGCAGGTGTCCGCGATCGAGATGTCGGTGCTCGCCCGTTGGACCATTCGGCCCGCCCTGTTGTCCGTGCCCGGCGTGGCGAATGTAGCCATCTGGGGCATGCGGGACCACCAGCTGCAGGTGCTCGTCGATCCGAAAAAGTTGCAAGCCCACCATGTCACGCTCGATCAAATCGTCTCAACCACCGGCAATGCCTTGTGGGTGTCGCCACTCAGCTTCTTAAACGCATCGACGCCCGGCAGCGGAGGGTGGATCGATACTCCCCAACAGCGGCTCGAGGTGCGGCATGTCTTGCCTATCTCATCGCCGGACGACCTCGCCCAGGTGAACGTCGAGGGCACGAAGCTGCGCCTGGGTGACGTGGCCGCGGTGGTGGAAGATCACCAGCCGCTCATTGGGGACGACATCCTCGACAATGGCCCTGGCCTCCTGCTCGTCATCGAGAAGTTCCCAGGGGCCAACACGCTGGAGGTGACGCGTGGCGTCGAAGCAAAGCTCGATGAGTTGCGGCCAGGTCTTTCCGGTATCCAGATCGACAGCACCATTTTCCGTCCGGCGAGCTTCATTGAACTGGCGATGGGTAACCTCACCTGGTCGCTGCTCATCGGCTTGCTTCTCCTGGCGCTGGTCCTCCTTGTCTTCCATTACCACTGGCGTGCTGCACTGATCAGCCTGGTGACTATCCCGATAGCGCTGGTGACGGCCGGGCTCGTGCTGTACTTACGCGGGGCCACAATCAACACGATGGTCCTGGCGGGGCTCTTAATAGCCGTCGGCATCGTTGTCGACGACGCGATCAGCGACGTGGAGAACATCGTGCGGCGGCTGCGCCAGCAGCGCCAGGCGGGCAGCGATCGCTCGACAGCCAGCATCATCCTGGAGGCCTCGCTCGAAGTGCGCGGCGCCACGATCTACGCGACGCTGATCATCCTGCTGGCTTTGTTGCCGGTCCTGCTCCTGAATGGCGTGTCGGGCGCCTTCTTCCAGCCGCTGGCCGTCTCCTATGCGCTGGCCCTGCTGGCCTCGATGGCGGTGGCGCTAACCGTCACCCCGGCGCTGTGTCTGCTTCTTTTACGGAATGTAGCGCTTGAGCGGCGCGAGCCGCCCCTGCTGCGCTGGCTGCAGCGCGGCTACAACGCTGTTCTGAGGTGGAGCATCCGCACCCCGTACCCGGCATTCGCCACTATCTGTGGCATCATGCTGCTGGGTCTGGCGGCGCTGCCATTCCTTGGGGTGCCGCTGCTCCCTGCATTCAAGGAATCGGACGTCATCATTCAATGGCAGGGCCCGGCTGGCACGTCCTATCCGGAAATGGCCCGGATCACGACTCTGGCCAGTCGCGAGCTGCGGTCCATCCCAGGGGTCCGCAATGTCGCGGTCAATATCGGACGTGCTGTGCTGGGGGATCAGGTGGTCGACGTCAATTCTGCCCAGTTTGCAGTCAACATCGATCCGAACGCCGACTATGACACGACAGTGGCTGCCATCCAGAAGGTGGCCGGCGGCTATCCTGGCATCAGGAGCGACGTACAGACCTACCTGAAGGCAACGACCAGACAGGTGCTGACCGGATCAAGCGACGATATCGTCGTACGCATCTACGGTCCGGATTTGAACATCCTGCGCAGCAAGGCCGAGGAGGTGAAACAGGCTCTCGCGGAGATCGAGGGTGCCGCCAATGTACATACGGAACTCCAAGTCGAGCAGCCACAGGTGGACATCCAGGTGAACCTGGCGAAGGCTCAGCGCTATGGACTCAAACCGGGTGATGTGCGACGGGCGGTGTCGACCCTGGTAGCGGGCATTGAAGCCGGCAGCCTTTTCGAGGAACAGAAGGTGTTCCAGGTGGTGGTGGTGGGTACGCCCAACACGCGCCACAGCCTGAGCAGTATCCGTGAACTGCTCATCGACACACCCAGCGGCAAGCAAGTGCGCCTGGGGGATGTGGCCGATGTGCGAATCCTGCCCACTCCGAACATGATACAACATGAAACCGTCTCGCGGCGCATCGACGTTGGCCTCAGCGTGCGCGGGCGCGACCCTGACGCAGTGGTGAGTGACGTCAAAGCGCGTCTCGCGGCGATCAATTTCCCGCTGGAGTACCATGCGAAGGTGCTCGGGGAGTACGAAGAGCGACAGGCCGACCAGAAGAGCCTGCTCCTCTTCGGCAGCGCCGCTGCACTCGGGGTCCTCCTCCTCCTGCAGGCGGCCTTCGGCAGTTGGCGCCTGGGGTTGCTGGCCTTCTTCACA
>WNGJ01007631.1_pt1 | contig 11510 bp, 11 predicted proteins | sample 5400611 | NCBI WGS metagenome assembly WNGJ01 (sample SAMN13153375, study PRJNA577476) | soil metagenome | isolation source: 40 cm soil or saprolite under Garry oak tree replicate 1 | place: USA:California | collected 2016-06-15 | reverse complement strand
TGGATGCAGGCGCTTCACCCAACGCGGCCAGAGGGGCAAGCAGTGCGTTCTGATCTGGAAGCATGCCTGGATCGATGATGACTTTGAGAGCCCCATCGCGGACAAAGCCGATCGTAGAGGCTACCCGGCTTACCGCCGGTGTCTCACTGTCTTGGGCATAGCCCGTAAAGAGGATATGAACCTCTGCTGCAGAGGCGCGAGGCGTGTCACTTTCGTTTACCATCATTTTATTCTCCTGCTGGTGAAGTCCCTTCTTCGCGATAGCACGACAGAGCGTACGAGCCGAGAAAAGGTGGAAGAGAGCTATTCCAGCGCGCTCAGCAAATTTTTGGGTTCCGGTTCGAGATCCTCGAGGAATACATCTTTACCTCGCTCCAGGCCTTTGGGGTTGGTACGATTGAGATAGAGCAGGTAGAGGATGCCCAACACAATCCAGACGGCCAGAACAGGCAGCGACAGGTTCAGCGGGTAGGGCGGCAGCGGATAGACCTGCGAGGCGAACACAAAGAGCAGGATGATCGCCGGGATGACCGGCACGATCACGTGTTGAAACACCCTGAAGTCCTGTGGCCGCTCACGCCGGTAGAACACGAACGCGCTCACGCAGGAGGCAAAGTAGAGAATCAGTAACCCCAGCGTGAGGATGGTTCCAATCAGCCCGAAGGCAGTGGTGACGCCGAAGAGCAAGCCCAGGCCAATTGCGATGACGAGCGCTGCCACGTTATGGACGATAATTGCTACGCTGGGCGTCCGATAAGGGGAGAGCCGGGCAAAGGCTCGCGGCAGCGTCCCGATGCGACCCATAGCGTAGGCGACGCGCGAGGTCGCATTGATGCCGGCGTTCCCATTGCCGAGGGCGCTGTTGAGAATGGCAAACGAGATAATGACCGGGCCTACCGTTCCCCAGTATTTCTTGGCGAGGTCCGCCCAGGGAGCAGCAGAGGCGGGGTACCCCTGGATATTGGGGATGCCCCAGCCGTTCACACCGGCAAAGGAGGCCAGCGTGTAGAGCAGGCCGATGACGATGGCGCTAAAGACGACGGCGCGCGGAATGTTGCGCTTTGGATTATGCGTTTCTTCGCCCAGGGGGGCCGCGGTTTCAAAGCCGACAAAGGCCAGGAAGGCAAAGACCAGGCCCTGGAAGATGCCGGTCAGGCCACCAAGCCCGCTCTCTGCGCTATAAGCGAGGGTGAAGGTCTTCAGGTCGTTATGCGGTCCGACGGCCACGATCATGGTGATGGAGAGAGCAAGGATGATGGTGATTTCAATCGCTCCCAGGAGCATGCTCGCTTTTGCCGAGATCCTGATCCCGAAGTAGGTCAGGGAGAAGACGAGCATAATTCCCAGGATGGAATAGACGTACCAGGGGATATCGACACCCGTCAGGGTTTGAACAAGGCTTTCGGCATAGGGCCCCCAGATGATTGCCACCAGGGGGAGCAAGAGCGGCTGGGCGAGTAAGAAGACCCAGGCGGACATAAAGCCCCACCTGACCCCCAGGCTGCGGCTGATGTAGGTATACATGCCCCCTGCCGAGGGGATATGGATGGCAAGCTGACCGATGCTGGAGGCGATAAAGGCGCAGGCGATCGTTGCCAGCAGGACGGCCAACGGGAGCGATGCTCCGGCAAAAAGGATGGCGGGCGATAGAGCGGTCGCGACCGCCGCGGCCGGTGCCATGGCCGTGATGGATTGAAATAATACACCGGGCAAGCCAATTGCGTCATTTCTGAGGGTGATCCCTCCACCCTCAACGGAGGTGGTCTTTGGCGTAGACAATTGCGTATCTCCTTGGCTATTCGTCCACAGGGTCGGTGGTCCGGTCCAGGCGCACAAAGGATAACAGGCAGATACCGCTGTGTGGACGCGCACAGCGGCATCACGGGTGTCAGTGCTCGTGGACGCAGTGATCTCCATGTGCGGGTGGAGGCGGTACGTCGAGAGCAGGGCTGCGGTCGAAAAAGTCGGTTGGTTTGAGGGTGAAGCCGATCGTAGACACGGGCATCACGGGCCAGTCTTCCGTGCGCGAGACATGATGAGCGTTCATAGTATACCAGACCACCACGTCGGTATTCTCGATATCCCTGTTGTTCTTTGTCCAGGCAGGTAATCCGTCCCCACCACGGTGCTGATTTGGATAGTCTCCTGCCGGGAAGTTCTCTGCGGGCGCATACGGAGTGACCCAGAGGTGTTTGCGGGCAAAGCCGGCACGTTGCATGACACTTGATTCGGGGTGCGCGAAAGGGAGCGTGTTCTCGCCAGGAATGAGCTTGTACCCCACCGGCTCGTCCAGCCAGTTCTTGACGGCAGGATTGACGATCTTCCAGTAGCGAGCCGAGAGGGGGTCGATCACCTGCTGCGCCTCCGACTCATGGGAAAGCAGCGTTGCTTTTGCGAAAAAGGCGTTGCCGTGCGGGTTCTCGGGACCAAGTGGCTCGGACTCTGAATGCACTTCGTACACCGAGTTGTTGAGACCGTCCACCATCATATCGAGTCGCACATTGAAGATATGCTGGTGGTTCGGCGCATTGAGCCCTGGTGCGACAAGTTTGCCGTACCTGGGAATCACGCCGGGCGGAACCGCCCCGGTGCTCATAATACCGGTGAGTTTTACCTCGTACTGGATGGTCCCATCCTGGTAAAGATACCAGTAAAACCCGTACTCGTAATTGCCAACTGTAGCGATGAATGAGATGACCAGGCGGCGCGAGCGGCGTACCTCCGTCTTATTTGTGCGCCAGTCGATATGCTTCCAGAGAAGGCCGAAGTCCTCTTCGTGCATGCAAATTGTGTTTGGCATAGGCACAACATTGCCGCGGCTGTCGACCATATGGGCATCGAAATAGTGGATCTCACCCAGGCAGTCACAGCCAAGCTCCAGCGCATTCGCGAGCATACCCACACCGTATTCCCCCACATCGAAGGCGTTCTTGCGCCACTGGTTTGGACTGGGATCGGCGTAGGGCACCACCATCTCTGCCAGTGCTGCCCGGTACAGGATGGGACGGATGTGCCCCTGGTCCTCGTAGGAGATCATGTAGAGCACGAGCCCTTCACGTGGCGTAAACCCGATGCGGAAGCGCCACTTCTGCCAGGTGACTTCGTGCCCCCGCACCGTAAAGCTGGGTCCCTCGGGCTGAGTAATCTCTACTGGTTTGAGGTCGGTGCGCATCTTATCAACCGCCTCCACCGAATAGTTTCCTGGTTCCGGTGGCAAGGGAATGACCCCGTCGTCCTCGATCCGCACAACCTCCATCCGGTTGAGATCGACGATGGCGCGTACTCCTTCGATGGGATGCGCGTAGCCGTTATCATCGGGAGATCCGACTCGCACCCAGCTGAGCGCTCGCACAAGTCGTCGCGTCGGCTCCTCTTCGGGGCCATAATACCCGGCACTCCAGGGATCGACCATCACCATATCGATGTCCGTGATGCCGCGTTTGGCGAGTGCAGCCTGGAATGCCTCGTCGCGCTTGAGCAGTTGCTCGCACTCGAAAAACTCATCTAACATAACAGAGGGTTGCACACCTGGAAGATGCTTCCAGGTGGTGATGTCGTTCGCTGTGAGGTCTACGATGGCCTCGTATGCCGCGCCGTCGGTATTGTCGAGCAGCTTGAGAAATGCCTCGCGATGGACCTTTTCGCCCTCTTTGAAGCTGAGCACAACGTCCTTGGGTGGCTCATGCAGAGCTACCGAGACAAAGCGGAAGTGTTTGCTCAGCTGGCGCTTTTCGCGAACGATGGCGACCGCGGCACCAAGCTCTTCGGCCGTCAGCGGCTCTAACGGGTGCTGAATAGCGGGCGAACTCGAAAGGCCTAATCCTCCGGATCCAAGTTGGGTATCAACCATTGGTTTTTCCCTGCCCTTTCGCAGTTCCTGGCCATTGCCAGGCGTTCTTAACTCTAGCACGCACTCTATGCTTCCCCACGCTTGACCCGCAGGAAAGTAGAGGTTCACTCTACTGCTCTCACCGTCGAAAACCGATGTTTTGCGTTACCCCGGGTTGCTTCTACTGCTCGAGGCTCTCCGTGGCAACCTCGCTATTCATTTGGTTGCACGGTTAAAGGCATAGATCGTCGTCAGCAATGACTTCTCTTGAGTGAGCGGGGGATGGAACTGAACTAAGCGTATTACGACATACATGACCTGTCTTCTTAAAGAATACGGTTTGTTAGTTGCTATGTCAATGGCTGTACTGGCTACGTGGTATGTCCGTTCTCAAAAACAAGGTTTTCACCGCGTTTTTAGATTGTACTCGTCTACAACTTACTGCAAGCTTATGCGTCCATTTTCAACTTACTGCAACTTTATAAGTCCAAATGGTCAAAAAACCCACGGGTTGCGCACCTCGTGGGTGGTTGACATCGCTGCAAACCTGCATGAGTTAATGTCATCCAATATACTCTTGGAATTCTTTCGGCAATGGTTTGTTCATCCCCTTGAGGTAGATCGTCGCCTTTCCCAAGAAGATCAGCACTGCCTGCAAATAGACATCCAGTTGGAATTCCACAGTCACAGCATTGCCGCCACGATCAACCGTCTTGTTCACATCCTCGTCCAATAATTCTGCAATTGCTACTTTCATCCCCTCGTCCAGTGTGTGAAACCACGTCCCCAGCTGAGCTACACTGCCCACCAGATCCGCATCGCTCGTGCGATAGGACCACTCTTGCTTCAAGGTTTTCAACGACTGAATGTACGCATACTCGACTTCACCCATCTCCCGATATAAAGCTCCTAATGTCATATTCTGCCCGCCGGGAGTAAAACCCAGGTCAGCGTCGCTCAGGATGTCTAATATCTGCGAGCGCATCCCATGTGCTGCTTCAATCCACGGCCACTTCTCGTCCATCATGCGATTCATATTCATAATGCGTCACCTTTGGTTCCAATTCCAGCAAGTACTCTTGATCCTTGGCATAATAGATAGCTCGTTCCAGGTCATCGCCTGCGAATGCGCGAATAGCCTCATAGGACTCCCAGAGTGAGAGAAGCAGAAACTCTGTTTTGCCCTCATAGGTGCGGCGCAAGACCTGCACGCCCCGATTCCCGGGGACCGTACGGTAGTCTTTGAGGCCTGTCTCCATCAAGTACGCAAAATACTGTTCAGCCTTCTCTGCGGAGGTCACTCCACGCCAGATCCTGGCAATCATCGTTGTTCCTTCCTCCTTCTCTGTTCCTCTTTTTTCAAGCCCTCTTTCTCGCTGTTTTGCACCGAGTAAGGTTGATTCATTCTGGAACCTTTACGCGGGCCCGGGCGCGTCGAGGAATCCCGTTATCATCGAAAGCAGCCACTCAGCGCGATCCACGAGCGTGATGTGCATGGTGCCCGGGAGCATGGCAAGCTGTGAATGCGGGAGGCCGACGTTATCGCCGGGGACGCCGCCGCCGAGCAGTCGAAACAGCTCGACCACGTGCTCGGGGCGGACGATATCGGCATCCCCAGCGATGAGCAGGGTGGGTGCCTTGATCGAAGCAATGGCCTCGGGCGACCAGTCCACAAACTCCCGATTCAGCTGCTTCACTTTGGCGATGAGCTGGGGCCAATCTTGCGGATGTGGCGCGGACCTTTCGTATTCCTCCTGGAACGGGGACCCGGCAAGGTGTTCGGGTTGGAGGGCCTCCATCCCCGCCAGAACCCCGGGATGGAATCCATCCCGGGTGGAGATGGGCGTGGCGAGCACAAGTTTGCGCACCAGCGACGGATGCTCTATGGCGATCTGCATGGCGATGCCGGCTCCAATGCTATAGCCGAAGAAGTCGGCCTGCTCGATCCCGAGGTACGAGAGCAGCGCGATGGTATCATTGGCCATCTGCTGGTAGGTGAGCGACCGATCAATGTCGGCGGTGTGCCCATGGGCCTGCTGCTCGATGGCGATGACCTGCCGTTCCCTGGCAAGACCCGGCAGCACCTTTCCAAAAGAGGTGCCGATGGCTGACAAACCGCCGTGAAGCAGGACCAGCGGGAAGCCCTCACCATGGATCTCGTAATACATCTTGAGACCGTGAACCTCCGCGTAGCTGCCCTTGCTTTCCTTGTTCATTCTCGTTCTCCTTGTTACTATTTTGTTGTTCATCAGACAGAGGTAGTATGGCTCAACAAAAGGGCGTTGTCTTGTATAAAAACGGCAGCTGCTCCGGTCGGGTTTTCTCTCAGATTTGCGCAGGCGTTTGTCCGATGAAATGCTTCAGCGATCGGGTCAGTTGCGGCTGATCAAAATAGCCGACCTCGAAATCTGCAGAAACGCCGTCGGCGTCCTGATCCTTGATCCGCTCCGCGGGATCCCAGCCACCAGAGCGGGCCGCTTCATATGCGCGGCTCAGATGATACTCGATCTCCTTCCCGGCCTTGCCGGCCCCGAATCCAGCCGCAACTGGAAAAGGAAGAATACCGGGCGCAACGAAAAGGAGGATATCGCGCTTGTGGTCACGAACGACCCGGGGGGCGAGGTGGCGATACTTGCGGTCCAGACGTTCGAGCCACAGATCGGCCGGTTCCGTCATGTGGGAGTCGGCCGAAATGATGTGGAGGATTCCATGATGTAGACTTTTCCTGGTCATGACGTCACCATCCAGAGGTCGGGTGCCTCGGATCCCAGATGGCCCGCCATTGCGTCGGATCCGGAGTCTTGGACGGATCGTGGCTGTCGGCCAGATGCTCAGAATACGAGTCTGGACCGCTTCCGAACACGTTCTGATCGATTGCTCCGACGAAATGGAAAATCGAGCCAAAGGCTGCGACATTGAGCGCGTGACCCGTTTCGTGCAGCTCGGCGCTGCTGCCCGGGGTCAGGAATGCGAAATTGCCAAGATTAAAGCCGGAGGAACCGCCGATCGGCCGAATCAATCCATCGCCCATAATAATGGTGCCAGTCTCCCAGTGAATGCTGATCTTGTCGATTTTCGCAGCATCCCACTGCTGGAAGGTGACACCCGCGACGATGATGTTGAACACGAAGAAGATCAGGCCGAAGCCCGTCGCCAGCCAGGACATCGGCATGATCCAGCTCGACCAGCCCAGGATGCCCTGGTAAAGGGGCTCCTCGCCTCCAAATCAATTGCCGCGAAGAAGCAGGCTAGAGTACACTCTTTAACCACTTATCGAGAGCAGCTTCGAGTCGCTTATTTCTCCACTGATACCATGCTTGCAGCCATTGCTCATCGACACGATGTAACGTATCTTTAAAGCGGTGAAACGCCCCTTTGCCGTTTAATGCCAAGGATAATTTTTCGGCGGCATGTTCGTCGGTTGGAGCGACCATTTCGTCCACGAAATCGACCATCCACTGGTAGGCTACATAGGAGGGGATACGCTCAATGGCAACGTAGTCGTTGCTCCCATCGATTTCTTCCGACAAGCGTTCTTCCTCGTCGGACAGGCCGAGATAGTCTGAAAAGAAGACCACTTCGCCTGAGACCAGATTCAAGAAATACCTATTTGCCAGGTCTGAGTCCTCCATCGCGGTTTCAAGCATATCCAGGTCGATGGGTTTCCCGTTGGGCAGTGTGATCATATGATACTTCTCCTGATGAGCGAGGTTTCATCCCGCAGTAGTGTCTTGTATGGTCAGGCTCTGTACAAGCTGATTTCTTTCTGCCGAGCATAGCGCTGGATTTCATGTACGTCCGTCATGCCTTTGGCGATGGCTTCCTGAATCCATTCGTACACCACCTGGTAAGATGTACCGATCCAATACCTGTTGAGCTTGTTTACGTGTCCGGATCTTTGTTTTCGGAAATAGTATAGCACAATCATCAAGGTCTTTTTGGCGTCCAGCAGTGATTTTGAGCGCAAGGATATACTCGCTAGCCGGGGCATAAACATGGAGCGGCACGAACCGTTTTCCACAGCTTGGCATTTCTTACCCTCCATTTAGCTTCGCGAAGGTTGATTCATCATTTTTAATTCAGGATGCTGTAGCTTCTCCATCACAGTTCTGGTAAGAGTGACTAGGGCGGTCTCGGGAGGGACACCAACTTCTATTCCTTCTACCCGAAGCTCTGGAGTAATCTTCTTTAAACTCGTCTCTCAAAGACATAGAAGGCAAAAGCAGCCGGCCATGGACAGCGCCCCGATGGACGTGATTCCGGTAAGTTGGAAACGTCATGTTGCTCCCCAGAGCGCGCCTGTTGATCGTCGCTACTATACGTTATGTGTATTGGAACGCCTCCATGAAGCGCTCCGTCGTCACGATGTATTTGTGGATGAGAGTACTCGTTGGGGTGATCCGCGAGCGACGTTACTCACCGGGGAACACTGGGAGCGAGTCCGGCCAACTATCTGTCAATCATTAGGAAGAAAGGCTGAACCAAAATTGGAACTCGATGAACTTGCACGCCGACTGGATGCGGCCTATCGCGCCACTGCCGCCAGATTTCCTCAACCAGGCGTACGCATCGAGAAGATCAAAAATAAAGCGGGCAAGAAGTGGATACCCTCATCCTCACTGGTTTGGACAAGGTGGAGGGGCCAGAACTCTTCTTAGAAATCCAAGCACGCACTGGCTTTGCCTCTGAGTTCTCGCATGTCAGTGAAGGGCGTTCTCGTCTCGATCTGCCAGCCATTTTTGTTATATCCTCTGTACCACATCATAAGGGCAAATTCCTTAGCGTGGTTTTTCGTTCCATTAATGCTCAAGGGCCTAGTGTTGCTGTAGCCATGCTTCCCAGCTTACTGTGCCCGTAGCCTGTTGTGGGCAGGTATTGCCTCCCTGGCGCACGCCGTTGGCTGTTTTGCCAGGCAGCCAGAGGGGGATGATGGCACGGTGCATCCCACGCTGCTTGAACCAGATCCGCGCCAGCTCTCCAGAGGTGTAGACCTGCGGGCCGCCCATATCCGGCAGGCGACCGGATGGGCCAGCCTGGACGATCTCACCCAGACGTCGGGCCACTTCCTCCTCTGCAACGGGTTGGAGCAGCAGGTCAGTCGGCAGAAGCGCAATCAGAGGGAGCCTGGTCAGCATGTGCAGCAAGACATCGATGCCGTAATGAAACTGTGTCGCCCTGAGGATTGACCAGGGGAGACCGCTGTGCTCAATGAGGTCTTCGCAGGCGAGCTTGGCTTTGCCATAGGCATACGGGACCTTATCAATTCCCACAATCGAAATGTAGACCACATGCGAGACACGCGCCTCGCGGGCAGCGTCCAGCAGGCGGCGCGTGCCTTCGACATCGATCTGCCAGGTATGGTGGTTTCCGTTGCTGGCGACATGGACCACAACATCAATGCCCTGGACTGCCTCAGTCAGGCCCGCGCCGGTCTCCAGATCAGCCTGTTTCCACTCCGCGCCCGGCCAATCATCTCCAGGTCTGGCCCGTCGACTCATCCCACGCACGGGATACCCTGCCGCGCTCAATTGCGTCACAACCAGGCGGCCCAGTCTTCCCGCGCCGCCTGTCACCAGAATATGTTGCATGTTATTTCCTCTCGTGTTTCTCTGTGCTTTGCATGCCTCTCTCTCAGAGGCTTGTACAGGAGACGAGAGAGCACGGGCAGATGTGACACTCCTCTGTTTGTTCTCTGTCCTGGCATGGGCTTATAATACGGAGGAAGGAGAAATATGAGCGATGGACGAATCCATGCGAAAGGGAGACCAGGGAGAAGAGTTCGAGCACTATCGCGTGCTGCTCTTTTCCATTGCCTATCGGATGACTGGCAGCGCGAGTGACGCGGAGGATCTTGTGCAGGAGACCTATCTGCGCTATCAGGCAAACGCCAGCCAGGAGATCGTTTCTCTGAAGGCGTATCTCAGCACAATTATTACCCGTCTGGCACTGGATTATCTGAAATCGGCTCGTGTCGCCCGCGAACAGTATATGGGAGCCTGGTTGCCCGAACCTATCCTCACATCGGAGGACGGCGGGTTTCCTCTGGCAGACCTTGAGCAACAAGAAGCGCTTTCACTGGCCTTTTTACGCCTGCTAGAGGCTCTCAGCCCGCCTGAGCGCGCAGTTTTTCTTCTACACGAGGTCTTTGATTACCCTTTTAGCGAAATCGGCAGCATGCTGGAGAAAAGCCCTGCCAATTGCCGCCAGATCTTTCATCGGGCCAAGCAAACTTTGCAGGACCAGCGCGCACGTTTCGAGCCGGAGCCGCAGCACCAGCGCCAGCTTCTGCTCAGTTTTCTTTCCGCCAGTCAGGCCGGGGACATGGCGGCTCTGACCAGCCTTCTGGCTCAGGATGCTGTCTCCTGGTCGGATGGTGGCGGCAAAGTGCAGACGAACCTCAAGCCTCTCCACGGCCAGCAAGCCGTGGCGCGTTTCTGGCTGAGCGTGACGCGCAAAAATCAGCGGCCTCTCACCTTTACGCTGGCCGAGATCAATGGCAGCCCGGCCATCTTGTTCTGGGACGAGGGCAGCCTGGCCGGAGTCATCAGCCTGACTCTGAGCGCCGTGGGCATTCAGGAGATCTATGCTCTGCTGAACCCTGAGAAACTGGCCTATCTGCAAAAACAGCTCTCCAGCTCCAGAAGACTAAGCAGCTTTGAGTCCTGAACCAGTAAGGGCCACGACAGCGATGTGAGTCGAGTGCCAACCTACTACAGGTTGCGCAAGGATTGGTGGAGCACCAGCGACAATGAGCATATCTTCCACAGGGTACCAGCGTCCCCACCCAAAGATCATTGCCTGGAGCTGCCCTTTTCTTCGGCGGATTCCGACGACACGCCCTATTGGGCAACTCACACTCGTTCTTCCGACAAAGGCTTGATTCCAAAAGGCTTTCTTGCACTATTTGCACTGGTTCGCCAAACTCGACACTCCCGCCAGTTGGCGATGCTCATCGCTCACGATGAGCATGGTCTTCCTCCTACCTGAGAAACATCGCCGGAGCTAAAGCGCTCCACTGTCTCAGTGTAGGTGGCGGCTGCGGGGTTGACAAGATGAGAGCGGCGACCTTGCGCTTACATCAGGAGTTCGCGCACGCGGGGGACCACTTGTGTGCCATACAGCTCGATATTGGTCATGAGGGCTTGATGCGAGAGACCTCCCATACCGTATTTCAGGTCGAAGCGGGTCGCGCCGAGAGCGGTGAGATTTGCAGCGATTTTCTGGGCGACGGTCTCTGGCGACCCCACGTAGAGCGCTCCCGCCGGCCCAACCTCACGAAGAAAGGATTCCCTGGTCGGGATGGCGAATCCGCGGGTCTTGCTGACGCTGCGGATGACCTCCCGGTAGCGCGGCCAGAACTCTTCGCGGGCCTTCTCATCGGTCACGTCGACATGACCCGGCGCGTGCACGCCCACCGGCAACGGAGGGCGCCCGAAACGCTCCAGGGCCCGCAGGAACAGTTGTGAGAAAGGCGCGAAGCGCAACGGGGATCCGCCGATGATAGCGAGCATCAGCGAGAAGCCAAGGCGTGCGGCGCGGATGACCGACTGAGGGCTTCCACCGACACCGATCCACACCGGAAACGGTCCGAATTCAGTGTGCGGCACAACATCCTGGTTGTGGAGCGACGCGCGGGTCTTGCCCTGCCAGGTGACGGGCCCGCCCTTGACGAGCTCAGCGA
>WNGJ01017254.1_pt1 | contig 11511 bp, 11 predicted proteins | sample 5400611 | NCBI WGS metagenome assembly WNGJ01 (sample SAMN13153375, study PRJNA577476) | soil metagenome | isolation source: 40 cm soil or saprolite under Garry oak tree replicate 1 | place: USA:California | collected 2016-06-15 | reverse complement strand
CCACTGGGCCGCTCATACAGGAGTGCCGGGATATGCTGACACGGCATCATAGCTATGTACGAAGCAACTTTGACGATATACCAGAGATACGTGACTGGGTATGGACTGACTAGCTCATCACGGACCAAGTAGTGCCATCGAAGTTTCAATAGTGTGTGCTAATTTGGAAGCAGTGAACGATCCAAATCCGAGGAGTGGGAGGTATGGCTTCTGCCCTTCTCTACTGTGATACCTGTGGTGCAGCAAATCCATCACAAGCTGCCTCTTGCTTCTTTTGTGGAACAGCGATGAGTACTCCTGTGCCGTTCGTTATGCCTCCTGCTGTCCAGATGGTTTATGGCTACCTGCTCAAGCAACGCTACCGTATTCTTGATCTTATCGGCAAAGGGGGCTTTGGGGTTGTCTACCAAGCAGCTGACATACTCTTTGGCAATCGGTTGGTGGCTATAAAGGAAATGAGCCAAAGTGGACTCAATCCGCAAGAGCTTCTTGCTGCAACGGTGTCGTTCCAGCGTGAAGCACATATGCTTGTTGATCTCTCGCACCCCAATCTTCCACGCATCTACGATCAATTCGCCGAAGGAAGACGCTGGTATCTGGTAATGGAATTCATTGAAGGCCAAACGCTTGAGGAACGGCTTACCATGACGAGCCAGCGTCTTCCACTCGAACAAGTTCTCCATATCGGCATAGAACTCTGCACAGTACTTAGTTATCTGCATACTCGCCAGCCGCCCATTATCTTCCGTGACCTCAAACCTTCCAATATCATGCTGACTTCAGATGAGCATCTCTACCTGATTGACTTCGGTATTGCTCGGCATTTCAAGCCGGGGCAGAGCAAAGATACGGTTGCATTCGGAACCCTTGGCTATGCGGCACCCGAACAATTTGGCAAAGCGCAAACAACGCCGCGTACCGATATCTACAGCTTGGGAGCCATACTCCATCAATTGATAACGGGCAATGATCCCTCAGTGACTCCTTTCCGTTTTGCCCCTTTCTACACAAGCGGTCCATCTATGCTTGCTGGACTTGAGTCTCTGATTATGAAGATGGTCGAGATAGACGAGAGCAAGAGACCAGACAGCAGTACAATTGTCAAGCAAGAATTGCAGCGCATTGTTGCCTTGCATGCCGCGAAAAAAACGCAATCCTCCCAACCTCTCGTTGGTAGTAGGCAGTTGGGCCTTACCCTTTACACCTATAGAGGTCACACTGACCGGGTGAATGCCATAGTGTGGTCACCTGATGGGACATGCATCGCTTCAGGGAGCGGAGATAAAACAGTTCAGGTCTGGAATACGCTCACTGGCGATCAAATTTTCACATATTGTGGTCATTCAGATGTTGTGAATAGTGTCGCATGGTCACCGGATGGAACTCGCATCGCTTCCGCAAGTAGTGACTCGACAGTACAAGTATGGGATGCTACTACGGGACAGAATGTGTTGACGTACAATCGTCATGCCAAGGGGGTATATGCTGTGGCCTGGTCGCCTGATGGCAAACGTATCGCCTCTGGTGGTGATGATAATAAAGTACGGATATGGGAAGCTATCACTGGCGAACCGGTCTATACATACCGCAATCATTCTGGTTGGGTACATACTGTGGCCTGGTCGCCTGATGGAGCCCACATTGCCTCTGGAAGTGATGATAATAAGGTACAGGTGAAAGATGCTACGACGAAATTTAGCCTTTCTATCAAGGGTGCTTATCGAGGACATTCTCATTGGGTGCGTGCGTTAGCCTGGTCGCCTGATGGCCTGCATATTGCTTCTGGAAGCGAGGATAATACCGTGCAGATCTGGAATGTCAACACGAAAAGTGCCATATTCACCTACAGTGAACATGTCAATGGAGTGCATGCCATAGCATGGTCGCCGAGTGGAAAGTATATCGCTTCCGGGTCGGGAAGCAGCGTTAACTATGGGGCTGATAATAGCGTGCGGATGTGGGATAGCGCTACCGGACGGACTCTCTATGTCTATCGAGGTCATCAAGGTCCTGTGCTTGCTCTAGCATGGGCAGCCAAAAGCCCTTCGTCGTTTGCTGGACAGGGCTCGCGTATCGCCTCTGGAAGTAAGGATGGAACGGTGCAGATATGGCAGGCAATATGACTGACTCTAAGGGGTAGTCGCTACACATTAGACGTTGTATCCAACTCCATTAGGTCTTCCTGGACGTAACCGGCGTCGAGTTGAAATTCTTCGAGGGCGTCGAGGGCGGCTTTGTACTCGTTCCAGGTGAGGCGACGATTGAGAATAGGGTCGTTGACGGCTTTCCAGGCGGGGAAGTATTGATCCATGAGGCTGACAGGGGTATCAGGGCCAAGTTCGGTGGCGATCCAGCGCAGGACTTCGCGGGTGCCGGAGATATCTTCGGGCATGACGAGGTGACGAATGAGCAGGCCGCGCCGAGCGATGCCTTCTTCGTCGAGTTGTAAAGGGCCAACTTGGCGATGCATTTCGCGGAGGGCAGCTTGATTGTGATCGACGTAGCGGGGCATCTTGGAGGTACGCAGGGCGTTTTTGTTATCGGAATATTTGGCGTCGGGCAAGTAGATATCTACTACCCCATCCAGAAGTTTGAGAGTTTCCAGATTCTCATAGCCAGCACAGTTGTAGACGAGAGGCAGGCGCAGCCCTTTGCCACAGGCGATGACAAGGGCAGCCAGGATTTGGGGTACGAAGTGGGTAGGTGTGACGAAGTCGAGGTTGTGGCAGCGTTTCTTTTGCAGATAGAGCATCATGTCGGCGAGGCGTTGCGGGCCGACACGATGACCGAGACCCCCCTGGCTCAGGGGGAAATTCTGACAATAGGTGCAACGTGCTTGACAATATCCAAAGAAGATGGTGCCTGCTCCGCGTGTGCCACTGATGGGTGGCTCCTCGCGACGATGGACGTTCCAGGAGGCAACGATAGCTTCGGTGCTGGAGTGGCAGACGCCAGTTTTGCCTGCGATGCGATTGCAGCGGCAATTTTGAGGGCAGATGGTGCAACTGCGCAGAATTTCCCAGGCCGCAGCAGCACGCAAGATTTGGGTGTATCTGTTTTTGCTGAAGTCCCGTTCTGTGCTTGTTTATGCGTGTTCACCCGCTTGGTTTCACTTGGCTGAAGCAAGGTTTGAGTTTCGTCAGCAACATCTGTCCAAAAGTGTGCTTGGCGACGCTGAGCGGGGCGCGAGCCTTTGAGGACACGTCCATCGGGCAGGCGCGTCACGTGACGCTCTTCAGGCTGATGGTCGGCATCGTTAAAACGCTCGTAGTCTCCTTCAAATTGAGCTTCTTTATGAGGAGTGTGCTCATCACTGTTCGGTGATCTGTGGCGGAACGAGTTGTTACGATGCGCTGCTTGTTGGCTTTGCCAGCGTGGGTTGCGAGTATCAGGTTGTGAGGAACGACGCTTCTGTTTATCGTTGCGTGAAAAGCGTTCACCTCGTTGAAACTCGTGAGACTGGCTGTCAGAACGCTCCGAGCCGCGTTGGAAGGAGCCTTGCTTGGGAGAGCGGTCGCGGTATTCAGAACGCTGCTCGTTGTCCCTGTTATCACGGAAACTGGAATGGGGACCTTTTTTATGAGGGCTACCGGCATAGCCTCGTTGTCCACCGTTGGGCTGGTCATCGTGGGTGCGTCTCTCTGGGTCAGAGGAGCGCGAGCCATAATTAGCAGTGTTGCTTCTAGAAGAGCGGTTGAAGCCTTGCGCATTGCCCTGGCGGTTGCCAAAGGGTCGAGAACTGCTATGACTGGAGGAGCGATTGGAGCCTTGCGCATGGTCCTGGCGGTTGCCAAAGGGTCGAGAACTGCTATGACTGGAGGAGCGATTGGAGCCTTGCGCATGGTCCTGGCGGTTGTCAAAGGGTCGAGAACTGTTATGATTGGGGGAATGCTCCGATGACTGGGAATTGTGCCGGTTCTGTTGGGATGACTGCCTTTGAGGAGTGCGTGAGCGGTAGTCAGCGTGTTTGGGAGCAGCCCCAGATTCCCAGGCCTGATCGAGGCTCTCACGATTAGGACGAGGGCGAGCTGCGCGAGGAGTATATTGAGAGCGTCCCTCTCCTGGTCTGTTGGTGGAGGAACTACGAGAAGATGGGCGCGAGCCATCTCGTCGCTGATTGTTGTAATTTCTGGTCATGATACCTTTCTTGGATTGTCCCATGTGGGGGTGTATTTGAGTTCGAGTCTAAGTAGTGGACAGATTGGCGATATGCCGATGCCTCTTCCCCCTAGGTCATTCCGCCTCTATAGTGACCGTAAGAGACGCCCCTGCTATATACGGTTGCGCTTTTCCCAAGACTCTGTGAGTTATACTGGTTACTATCTCCAGTTTTGAATAAATTTGACGCACTATGTTGTTCGCAGGCATATTTCGTGCGGACGCGTCTTACATAGTATATCACAGCCCTGAAAGGAGAGGGAGATCAGGGGGACTGTTGGGTGAGGTTCATTGTTTTGCAAAGAGTGCGTGGCGTGCTGAGCAGGAAGACCGTCCTCATCCCATGATGACCGCAAGGGTCATCACTACTATACAACGTCTCCGCAGGCCGATTCATCCGTCTATAGTAGTGACGACCCTTGCGGTCGTCATGAGGTGGGTGAGGTTCACGGTCTGGCTACTGGTGTTGGTACGGAGCCGCGATGAAGGGGTACACCCACGTAGGTGAGTTCTTGACTACCGAACATAGCGACAGTACTTTGGAGTAGCTCGTCAGGAAGAAGTGGACGCACGATGACGCGATAGTAGAAACCTTGCTCAATAAATTCACCCTGTGGTTGTCCATTCAACTGGGTCTTAATAGCCGTAAGCTGTTGTGCCGTGGGCAAGAAGGCATAATGGGGGATAGTGAAGGTCAGACAACCTGTGTCGGCATTGGGACCTGTTTCATCGGGGGGAATAATACCGCATTCAAAGGTAGCTAACTGACCAAGCGAAAGATCTTTCAGTGACCAGATAGGGATAGTCTGAGTGAGGTCTGGACTAAAGTCTTGGTGGACGAGAATAGTCATGGAACGATTGCTATAGAGAGAGGTTTGGCCTTTGAGTCCTTGCGTGATGGTGCTAAGGGCCTGATCGAGGCGATGGTATTCATCCATATCATGGCTACTCTCCTGGAGGGTGCCGAACTTGCCATAGACAAATTCCAGGTGTTTGTTATTGAGGGTTAATTCGAGCAAGGTGGCGTTCTGATCTGGTACGTCATAGAACTGTTGACGACTGAAATTGAGCAATCCATCGGTATCGACTAACGTATGCAGCAATTGTTGCAGGATGTCAGTACTGAGCCTACCCTGATGCATTTGTAGCCCAGGTCCGAGAATGTAGACACCGTTGCCATAGATGCTGATTTCAGGGCTGAAGGCGAGGTTAGCGGTGTTGCCGCCACCGTAGAAGGTGCGTATAAGAACATCGGCTGGGCCGGTTTTGTAGGTGATAGTGCCGTTATTTGTTGCTACAGTGCTATTGCTACTGACGGTCGGTGTTGGTGCGGCAGGTGCTGAACTACTACAGGCTGCGAAGATGAGTGAAAGCAGACAAAGCATGGCAAGCAATGGGAGGGTATAGTTTCTTGAAAGAAGAGATTGTGTATGCATAGTATCCTCGCAATCGTCTTGTGTTTTTCTATTATGTATGTGTACGGTAGCTATTATACCCCCTTTGGGGTAGGCACTCAATCACAAATTCCTGTTTGTCAGCTGGTGAGTGCTGTATACTGCACAGAGCCATCAGGCGCGATATCGAGACGGAAGATGAGTCTGCCAGGAAATGCCGCTCGCAGTTCTGCATAGTCTGATGCGCTGTTCGCCCAGGCATAAATGACATCTCCATGGAAGAGCGGATCATTTAGCGGGAAGAGGACCAACTGATACACAGTGTAATCCCCCGTTACGACAAGGGCGTTATGCAAGGGTGGATTATATACCTTTGTTAGATCAATGTGATACCAGCTTGGCAAACCAGAATAATTCTGGTGCAGCTCAACCTGGCGCGGAAGAAAGTACAAGAGATTGCAGAGGACGAGCAGCGTCACCAGGATGAGAGTTGGTATACTTACCGCAGTTCTGGTTCTAACCACAGCACTGCTCCTGTACCAGTGCTTACGCAACGCACACCCGACTTGTGTTCCAGTAGCTGCCAAGGTTAGAATACCACGCACCGTAAGTATGAGCAGAAAAGGAAGGGTCTCGAAGAAGTAGCGTGGACCAAGATAGATGCCGTGATAGAAATATCCTACATAGGCACTCATGAGGATGATCGTGCTGATTAGGCAGAACCAATCAACCCTGGTGGCCTGTCGTGTGAGAAATGGCAGCGGAATAAAGGCGAGAGTGAGATAGAAGGGCCAGCCATAGAGATCAATCGCCAGAATTGTCAACAACTCGTCAAGGTTGACCAGCCCTGCTGCTACTGTATGCTGTCCGTAGAAGCCGATATCTGGGCCAAAGCCCCAGTGATCACCGGCTAAGAAGAGTGAACGTGGTGTCACCCATGGATTATGTGTCAGGAGGGCGTTGAAGCCTATGTCAATGCCAACGAATGCCAAAATGATAGCAAGGAAAAGGATACCTGGGATGATCCAACGATGGTGGTCGGTGCGTAGCCGCCGCCATGAAAGCAACAGTGCGCCTAGCAGAACCATTACTACAAAAAGAATTACAACTTGATCACGCGTCAGACCCGCCATGCCGAAGAACAGTGCCGCCAATGGCAGATTCCACCTGGCCTCGCCTTGAGTGAAGCGTACGAGTGCCCACATCCCCCACACTAGATAAAAGAGAGCTACTGCATGGCTGAGATAGCTCGCGGTGAGATAACTGTAAAATGGTGAGAGGGCTCCCAGAATGACCGCAAGTGTTGCTACGTGTCGGTCATACAGTCGCGCCGCTACTAAGCCAATTCCCAGCAGGGCAAGTGTCCCCAGAACTGGCTCCACAAGCCAGGGTATACCTAACCAGATGCCAGGAACCAATGTCAGGGCTGTACCGGGAGCGTATTGCCCGAACCATTGACCTGCCAACTGGACCATGAAGGGACCAGGAAAGCGATCAATGGCTGGGGGTATCGGCACCGAGAGGCGACCGATGGCATACATTTTGGCTGCGAAGAAATAGGCACTTGCATCGTAGATATGTGGTTCAGCATGATATTGCACATAAGCGATCCATGCGGTAAAGCACAGCGACCCTACGAGTGTTACCAGAGCGATTGGGTGGAGAGCCTGTGTCAGACTATGCCGCATTTTGGAGGGAGATGTGATTGCTACTCTGCTTACAGAGCCTGTAAGCTGTGCAACTGCTACAATGTCCCCGCCAGGTTGTCTCTCCACTAGACTTGTGGCAGTCTGCACTGTTTCTCTCTGATCCTTTTCTAGTTCTTGAAATCGTGCTCTCCAGAGTTCTTGCATAAAAACAATGCCAACCTCACATCCAAGTATCGTCAAGAGTACCAGGATCGCCCATAGCATTGTACGAATAAGCGTGTCCATAACCATTGCAGCAAAGGGCAGCACGTCGACGGGAAAAAAGGTGTTGGCAATAACGTCACTTTCTCCCTGGACCTGACGGGTGACTTCGATCTTGCGATTGTTGCGATCTAGAGTGATTTGGATAGTGGTGTTCTTCTCTGTAATGAGATTGAGCGTCATCGGCGTCTCAGGACGCCGCAGCTGCACTTGTAGGCGCAATGTGGAAGCAAGAGCCTGGAGAGATGACGAAGATGGAGAGGACTGAGGGGATGTAGATCGCAGCGAGACAAAGGTACCGTTCTCTGGCCAGTCCTCGCTTATCAGCAAATGATCATTTCTGTACACACGTAGATCGGACCAGCGACTCGTCCCATCAAGATTGCGCATCCAAGATTGGAAGCGGTAGTATGGGGAAGAGGCAATGCTGTCGAGATAAGCTGGATCGAGTGTGAGGTTATTTGTGCTGTCAGTGCCGTCAAGTTGATACTCATGCACAACAGGATCATGCGGCGCAAACTGAAGTGAGATAAGAGTACCGATACCCCCTAATGGGAGGACTTGACTGCCCACATGCAGCGTGGCCCTGCTTCCCTGTTCATCCAGCTCGATCGGCAACCCCTGCTGATAGCACAGCATATCAGCTAGCAGCAGCAGGAGAAACAGTGCAAGAAATAACAGCAGTGATCTTAAATATACTGGGTGTCGCAACTAGTTCTCCTTGCAGAAACTCTCTGAGCTAGCCATTTTTACTTATCGCAGAAGCGATAGCCGATCATCTTATAGACTAGTTTGGCGGCCAGGAAGTCGGCACGAGTTTGGCCGGGCATGGGACACAGTTCGACGACGTCCATACCGACGATGGTGGTGCGGTGACAGATTGCGCGGAAGAGATCGAGTAGTTGATACCAATGCAGGCCACCGGGTTCGGGAGTGCCAACGGCAGGCATTTCGCTGGGGTCGATGGCATCGAGGTCAATGGTGACGTAGGTGTGGGCAGTGAGACGTTCCCAGGGAATGGTAGCGGTGCCTTTGGCGAGTTGATAGCCCCAGACGATAGCAACATTGGGCTGTGTTTGCATAAATGCGGCCTCTTCAGGACTAAAACTGCGAATGCCGATCTCGGTGAGGGGAATACCCATATCCACGACGCGCCGTTCAATAGAGGCATGTGAAAGGGGTGTATCTTCATATTCGTCGCGTAGATCGCCGTGTGCGTCGATGTGGACGACAGTCAGGTCGGGGAAATGCTCACGTACGGCTGCGATAGGTGCTGCCGAGAGGGAGTGTTCACCACCAATAGTGAAAGGGAGTTGTCCGTGCTCCAACACTTCACGCACAGCGTCGCCTGTAACTTGAAGAGCGGTGGCATGATCCATACCCGTATAGTCGAGAGCGGGACGAGTATAGACGCCTATCTCAATGGGGCAACAGTTCAGTTCTTCATCGTAGAGTTCCATCTGACTAGAGGCATCAAGAATAGCCTGTGGCCCGTGTGCGGTGCCTTTCATATAGCACACGCTATACTCAAGCGGAGCAGGAATAATAGTAACGCGAGCAGTGTTGGGGTCGCAATAGGGTGCATCAGGCGCACCAAACTGAGTGATCATGGATATTACTCTCCTAGTGCAAAAGCACTTGACCTGTTCGGATTGGTTCTGCTAGAATGAGACGCATCGGAGAGCATGACAAGCGGTGGCAAGCTCCCTGGCTTTTTCCCATTCCCTTGGTCCGTCTGAGGATACTGCAACTAGTAATGCTTTTGCTTGTCTGTTGCCTGCATTATAGGCTGTTCTCTCTTGTAGGTCAATCCAAAAGACAACGAAGTGATCTTGACATGAAAGTGAGCGCAACAAAATAGAGGGTGGGGATACTTCCAGCAACTGAAAGCTCTCCTCACCCTCCATTGAAGATGGGCTGAAGCAGGAGCGAAAACTTCGCTCGTCGTTTCTTGCCCTTAACGCACCCCCGCTTTGACGCGACGTGTAGCTAAGGCTTCCTCCAGGCGCACAGGATCGGGCGTCTCAGGGCGCAAGGAGCGATTGCCACGTACGACGAAATGGGCCTCAACATCGTCGGTCTGGAATATTTCCTTGGCAAAAGCGACGGCATCTTCCTGGCTGAACTCTTTGCAGGAACAGATGTCGATATCGACTTCACCATATTCAGGCCACGCATGCATGCTGATGTGACTCTGAGCGATGACCACGAAACCGGAGAGACCAGCATCTAAGGGATTAGACGTCTCAATGTCGTACAGATGTACCTTGCTGACTTTTTCCATGTCAACATGGCCAGGGTACTCATCGAGCGCACGATAGATCAACTTCTCGTCGGTCAAGAGTTCACGACGACAGCCATACAATTCTAACATCAAGTGAACAAGCATCGAAAGAACCTCCTCAAGTTAGGAGGGCGACCGCAAGGGTCGCCCCTACTATACTCCGAATGCGTTACAGTAACGCATTTACGGAGCTGCGCAAATTACAACTCCCATTGGTATTAGGAGGGCGACCGCAAGGGTCGCCCCTACTATACTCCGAATGCGTTACAGTAACGCATTTACGGAGCTGCGCAAATTACAACTCCAAAGAATCTCTGTGCTATCTGCTCCTCTGCTAGGGGCATTGCTAGCAAGGCTTGGTGTGTCTTGCACACGATGTATATTATACATTAGGTTGTCAAGCTAATGCAAATAAACAGAGACATGGCTTGTATCTAATGGGAAGGTACTTTCTACCTAAAGCCAAGTGACTGTTCTATCTAATAGCCATCATCCTGCCTATTAGATAGAAAAAGGCCTATGGTCTGGTGGCCTTGCTTGTGTTATAAGCCTCCTTTAACTCTTTTAGTAGTTGTTCCCGTTTAGAGAAGAGTTCTTTGCGTGGACGTGGTTGTGCTTTGCTAACTACATATGCAGTGAGTAGTGGTAGAGCAATAGTTGAATCTCCATAGATCACTACGGTGCTATTGAGTTGATCTGGTTTGATTTTGCCCCATGAAACAGCTTCCGATGGCGTTGCGCCTGAGAGACCACCCCAGTGAGGAGCATCGGCGTGCAGCCTGGGCTAGCACTGAGTACTCCGGGTTGACACCGACTTTGAGCAATTGGGTGCCGAGATGGTAGTGTAGTTCAGAGGTTGAGATGGGGCGGTTGGGTAGGCTTTTCAGGCATTCGCGCACAAAGGCGTCAGTGTCCAGCAGCACGTTATCGGCGAAGAGGATATCGTAAATACGGATAACACCTTCTTCTTGCAGTTTGGTGTCGTCCAAGCGAAAATCTCCGCGATGGAGAGACATGGCAAGAGCATGGTGCATGTCGTGGTAGAGGTTGGCACCAGTGCTGATGATGAAATCGACGAAGCCGTTCTCCATCAGAGTGATCAGGCAACCACCGAGACCGGCAGGGGTGAGCGCACCGGCCATCGTCAGACCAACGGTGACGTCATTAGCAGGGTTGAGCATTTCTTCGGCATAGAGGCGTGCGGCTTCGTTCAGACGAGCCGCGTTATATGCCTGGAATTGCTGGTCAATGAGTTCGGCAACGGTCATATTGGGAGAAATGCGATGTGGTAAAATTTGTGCCCCACTGAGATATTCGCTTTGCGTGGGTTGGGAGTTCTCCGTATGAGAAGTATCTTGAGGATGGTGAGAGTCGTGGTGCATGAAACAGCTATCCTTTCTAAGTCAGTTCTGTTGGCTGCATGCCAACAGATAGTATTGTATCATCAGACCGCCACACCACATGATGACCACTCCGCCACATGATGACCACCACACCACATGATGACCACCACACCACATGATGACCACCACACCACATGATGACCACCACACCACATGATGACCGCAAGGGTCATCACTACTATATACGAAAGACGAACAGAAGGTGTAGTATAGTAGTGATGACTGTATGAGTTAGGTCCATCGTGACCGAAGCAGAGTCCCCACATCGTGGCCCTACAAGCAGGCGGTGTTTAGGGAGAGAGAGAAGCGGCCGTGCGCTGTCGCCGCTCTTGCCAGGTGCGTAAGCGTTGCTCGGCCCGGGC
>WNGJ01026391.1_pt1 | contig 11513 bp, 8 predicted proteins | sample 5400611 | NCBI WGS metagenome assembly WNGJ01 (sample SAMN13153375, study PRJNA577476) | soil metagenome | isolation source: 40 cm soil or saprolite under Garry oak tree replicate 1 | place: USA:California | collected 2016-06-15 | reverse complement strand
CCGCCGGCATCCTGCCAGGTGTTCTCCAGCAGAAACGTGCCCGAGTTCGGATCGCGCGAGATGGTCGTTCCGCCTGCCGAGACAACGTTAGGCGAAGCGCTGGGCCACACAGCGCCCGGGCTGTCTCCGGAAGACGCAACGTAGACAACGCCGGGAGTGGTGAAGGAAGCATCGAAGAGCGTTTCCTGGGTGAATTCCCCGCCACCCCAACTCATGGAGACTTCGCCGCCACCGTTTGTGGCGACAAGATTCGACGCTACGGCCACCGCTTGGAACAGATCGCTGAAACTATTGGTGTTCGCTTCAACGAGAAAAATTCTGGCATTCGGGGCCAGGGCATGAGACCACTCGATGTCCAGCGACGATTCGAGTTCCCATCCGCCACTGGGATCCAAACCGGGCTGTGTGCCGGAGGCGTACACAACTTGGAAAACCGCACGTGGTAGCCCGAATTGAGCGGAAAACGCCGCTAGGTCGGGGGCCGCATTTGGTGTGTCAAATGCATCGACCACCGCGATCGCGCCTGAACCACCGGTCGGGTTGGCTGTTGTTTCGTTCGGATGGCAGCCTGCCTTCGGATGAGGAGCCAGGTGATAGATGCAGGCGATGGACGCCGGGGTCTCAAAGAAGAGCCCGGCGAACGGCGGAAGTTCGTTGGGTTGTGGCGCACCTGTGAAAACACCGCCTGCCGGCATCATGATGCGAAGGTGCGTATGGGCCATGACACCGCTGTCTCCGACGCGCTCCACGCTGGATTCCGGGATCACCACGCGCCCTTTCCTGGATTGATTCTGCGCCGCGCTGATCTGCGCGGAGCCGAGCATTGAAATGGTGGCAACAAGGGAGATTGACCACGCCGCACGTCTCATCCGACCTCCTATTTGGCTTGTTCGTTTTAGGATAGGAATCGGTCGCACTACACCTCTCCTCAGAAACTTGTTGATAAGTTCTTTCGAATCAACAAGCTGGTCCAAGCAAGTTTCTGACACCAGTGACCTGCGTCGCAGGCGTGGCTCAGCCGCTCTTGACGTTCCTGCGGAGACAACCGCGGTGATGCAAGCGCTGGGTCGGACTGGATCGCGCCCGGAAGTCTAAACCCAGGGTCGTCACGGAGGCAACATCTTTTGGTTAATTTCGTTTAACAGGTAAGCCCGGATTCTTGGCCGGTTCAGATTGTGGACATTGCTTGGACACTCATATCACGGGTGAAAGATGCCGCCGGCACATCCACCGAGCCTCTAAGGCCTAGGAACGAAAGTGGAACGAAAGGTGGTGCGTTCACGGGTCCCGGAAAAATCGAGTATGATTTTGGGTTGTAGCGATCGTGCTGATTGTGAAGGAGCGGCGAAGGTGAAAGCAATAATTGCTTTGGGATTGGCAACCTGATTTCAGGCGTTAGAGATCGCGGAAGTCAGAAAAAAGGCAAACAGCCGCCCGAACGGGCGCATGAAACGCCAGAAGAAGCAGCGAAGCGAAAGTGTAAACGACGAGCCGCAATCTCATACTGGTAGAAACACGGCTGAGCGAGGAATGTTGCGCCATTCTTCTTACGATTTAGAAGCCGGCCCGGCTTACCGAAGGGTAAGGTCGCCAGCGCCTACATGGGCGTGGAGTTTGTATTTGCCGCTGCCATCCTTGTGGAAGGAGCGGAACAGACCGCCATGGGATTCCCTAAACGGCGCGGCCTCGAGTCCCCCGGTGCTGACCGAAGCCTCCACATGGGAATAATCGGCGGGATCGCCGACACTTACGATCAACTCGCCAGCGTGAAGTTGAATGTCTTTATCTCCCTGGATGTCGCTGACTTCGAGCTGTCCCGCAGGCATCCGAACAAAAAGGCCGGTAGCCCGCGGGACTTCAATGGTGATTTGAATGTCGTTCTTGGGGCCGCCTGAAACGTTCAGCTCGGCAGAGTTGTCGATGCGCTCAAAGCGAACTTTGACTTCCCTGGCCTTTTCGGGGTCCTTGGCGCCCACTCTGACGGAGACCTTGTTGTCATCGCGGCCGACGATGCGGAAGTCCCCGGAGCGCAAATGGAGGCTGAGCTGGCTGCCGGAAGAGAAGTCGACCAAGAAAGGGTGATCAAGAAGGTTGGTGACTTCGATCCTTTTAGATTGACCCAGGGCTAGAGGGGCGCACAAAACGGCGAGGCCGAGTAGATGGATGGCTTTATGCATGGGCGCACTCCTGGTGGTGCTTATTATTAGTATAGGAACGAAGACCAGGTGCGAAATGTTTCCTGAATTCTCGGAAATGATCTGGATTCAGCCGAAAAAGAGGCCGTCTGCTTCGGCACCCTACATACGGCAGGCGCGACTCCGCCGCTAGAGTTCCGATCCCCCGGCGATGGACGGGACGAGGAGGAGGCGGTCGCCTTCTTTGAGCGAGCAGGATTCGCCGCCGAGGAAGCGGATGTCTTCTTCATTGAGGTAGACATTGAGGAATTGGCGGATCTGCCCCTGATCGTCGCGGACGTGGCGCCCGAGGTCGGGGAAGCGGGATGTCAGCTCGTCGAGGGCTTCGGCGATCGTGGCCGCGCTACAGTCTAGTTGCGGTGCGCCGTCGGTGAAGCGACGGAAGGCGGTGGGGATTTCTATGGTCACGGGCATCCTGGAATCTCCTTGGCATAGAATCTGGTCTCAGTTTTCAGTAAACGAAAAAACTGAAGAACAAAACTGCGTGATGTTCTTTCGCCACTTACGCTTTGGCACTGGCCGCGGCTGTGCCTAGCCGCGCATCGAGGTAAGCCTCGAAAGCCTCAAGGCGCGGGGCGATCGCTTCCGTGGCCGGGAATTCGGCGACGATGGCGTCGGTAGTCTTCAAGCCGTTGCCAGTGATCGAGACCACGGTGGTTTCCTGCGGCTGGATGCGCCCCTGGGCGATCAGTTTTTGCGTGACGCCGGTGGTCACGCCGCCCGCGGTTTCGGTGAAGATGCCTTCGGTTTCGGCGAGGAGCTTGATGGCGGCTACGATCTCGGGATCGGAAACGTCTTCGGCCCAGCCGCCGGAGTCACGGATCTGGTTCACCGCAAAAGGGCCGTCGGCAGGATTACCGATGGCCAGCGAGCGCGCGATGGTATTGGGTTTCTGCGGCTCGAAGCGAGCCAGGTTGCGCTTCACCGCATCGGAGATGGGCGAGCAGCCGGTTGCTTGCGCGCCGAAGAATTTCACAGGCTTCGGCTCGACCCAGCCTAGGGTGACCAGTTCGCGGAATGCCTTGGCAATCTTGGTGATGAGCGAGCCGCCCGCCATGGGAACGATGATATTGTCGGGGAGCGTCCAGCCGAGCTGCTCGGCGATTTCGTAGCCGTGCGTTTTCGAGCCTTCGGAATAATACGGGCGCAGGTTGACGTTGACGAGGCCCCACTGGAAGCGGTCCGCGACTTGCGCGCAGAGGCGGTTCACCCGATCGTAGTTGCCGTTGATGCGCACGATGCGCGCACCGTAGACCGCGGTATTGAGCACTTTTGCGGGCTCAAGATCGGCGGGAATAAACACGCAGGCGTCCAAGCCTTGTTGCGCGGCTTGCGCGGCGACGGCGTTGGCAAGATTACCGGTGGAGGAGCAACCCACGGTGGTGAAATTAAAGCGGCGCGCGGCAGCGAGCGCCGTGGCGACGACGCGGTCCTTGAAGGAGAGCGAAGGGAAGCACACGGCGTCGTTCTTGAAATAGAGATTTTTCAAGCCCCACTGGCAGGCCAGCTTATGTGAGGCGACCAGCGGCGTGCCGCCAACGGCGTTTGGTACAGCGAAATCTTCCGGGAGAGGAAGCAACTCCGAATAGCGCCACATGTTGAAGGCGCGGCCGACGAGTTTCTCGCGGTTGACAATTTTCTTGAGGGAAGCGTAATCGTAGGCGACTTCGAGCGGTGAGAAGCAGTCTTCACAGAACGAGCGGGGGACGTTACCCCAGGTCTTGCCGCATTCGCGACAGCGGAGTTCGTAAGACGCATTAGAGCACATACAGTGAATTCCTCGGTGTTTTCGGTTTTCAGTGTTCCGCGAAAGTCGCCAGCGGCGGCCAGCACGGAACAGCCAAATCACCAGCTCACGGCGATTGATCAGTTGAGATTTAGGGCAGCAGGGAGGCGAGAAACGAAAAACCCTCCGTGCCAAAGTGCTCGGAGGGTCTCAGAAAATCTTCTGGGAATCTCGAAAAGCTCTTTAGCAGTTTTTTACGTGGAGCAAGTTGCCCTAAATCGCCACGTGTCGCCGCAACCGCAGCTGTCTTATTTATGCCTGAGTCGGTAGCAGATGTCAAGGGCGGCACTTGCGACGGGTGTGCGACCTGGAAGGGGAAGATTGCATGAGGGCGTGGTTTTTGGCACAATACTGAGTATATGTAGTAGCTCAGTATTGGAGGCACCTCATGTCAGATCCCTTGAATTCTCTGGAAGCCCAACGAATCAAGATCCTGCAGCAATTCCTGAGTTTGGGTGATTTGCGCCCCGGTTCCATTTCTGCCGTCGTGCATCGCTGTGGTAAGTCCTACTGTCATTGTGCCAAGCCCCACGATCCCGGGCACGCACCGCAGATTCGTGTCCTGCGCAAGGTGCATGGCAAGTCTGTTGCAGAGACCCTTTCGAGCCCGGCGGCCTTCCGCAAAGCGCAGGGGGAGGTCTCCGAATTCCACCGCTTTCAGGAGCTCAGTGCCGAGCTCGTGACCATCAACGAAAAGATCTGCCGCCTCCGACCGCTGGAGCAGGAGCCCGAGGGCTGGACGGCGCAGGAAAAAAAACGGCTGCTGCGATCCATCAGGAAGTCACGCGGGAAATAGATGCGCTGCTGCGCGTGATATTCACGGCACGTCACAAGACGGGCGCACTGGACCTGGAAGCCGTGGAGATGGCCTTGCGCGCCGCCCTGCAGCAGGCCGGTGCGGCTGGTTTGAGCCAACTTCTCCGACAGGAGTCCCCGGCGGAACCTTATCTACCTTGCTCCTGCGGAGGCCAGGCCCGCTACAAGGGCATGCGCACCAAGCCGCTGCTTACCGTGCTGGGCCGCGCGGAAATGCAGCGCGCTTATTACTGGTGCTCCCGCTGTCAGCAAGGGCAATTCTCCGCCGACACGGCGCTGGATGTGGAGAACACCGAGCTCTCGCCGGGGGTACGCCGCATGCTGACTCTGGTGGGCAGCGAGTGCTCCTCTTTCGAGCGCGGCCGTGAGCAGATGAAGCTGTTGGCCGGACTGGAAGTCACCACCAAAGCGGTCGAACGGACCACGGAAAGCATCGGCGCGGATATCGCCCAGCGCGAGCAGGACACCATCCAACAAGCCCTGCAACGGGAGTTGCCCATCGCGGTGGGCCAGGCGATCCCAGTGATGTATGTGCAGATGGATGGCACCGGCGTGCCCATGGTGAGCAAAGAACTGGAGGGGCGGAAGGGCAAAGGAAGCAACGGACGGGCGCACACCCGGGAGGTCAAGCTCGGCTGTGTCTTCACGCAAACCACGGTGGATGCCGAAGGCTGGCCAGTGCGAGACGAAGACAGCACCACCTATACGGGAGCGATCGAAACGGCCGAAGAGTTTTCCCGCCGCCTGTACACCGAGGCCCAGCAGCGAGGCTGGGACCGGGCACAGAAGAAAGTGGTCATGGGAGACGGTGCGGAATGGATCTGGAACCGGACGCAGGAAATATTCCCGGGAGCCACCGAAATCGTGGATCTCTATCACGCTCGACAACACCTGTGGGATCTTAGCAGCAAGCTCCATCCAAGCGATGTGGCGGCCAAACGACGCTGGGTGATGAGTCATCAGCATTTCTTGGATGACGGCAAGATCGAACTACTGGTGAATCGCCTGCGCGCCCTGGGCACACAAAGGCAGGAATTGGCGGAGGAAATCGAGATCGAGGCCAGCTATTTCGAGCGCAACGCGGCGCGCATGCGTTACCCGAACTTCCGCAAGCAGGGGCTGTTCGATGAAGCCTGCTGGACTACTCACGCATGGCGGCTTCTACCGACGTTTTGCCTCGAAGGACGAACTTGTCGCCGAGGCGTGCAGGGAGGCGGTCTCGTCCCGCACCTGCTTGATTCGGTTACGGCGGGGTGCGATCGAACTTGATTGCAGTGCTATCGTAGTCGCCTTCTAGGAGTAGCGGAAGACCATGCTCCATCAGGTACGCGCCGCTGAGCTTCAAGGGTAGTATGGAATTCTTCTCGTTGGGCTTCGCATCCAAACGCGAGAGCGCGTAAGTGGCGTTACCATCCAGCCCCTGCAGGACGACTGCTGGAAGGGTGCGACCGAACTGTTGCGAATGCAAAAAAGCAAAGAGTACCGCTTGCGACTTGTTCTCGGAAACATATTCGCTGGCGCTAAAGTTTCCGGTACCCGGCGACGCCAGGCGGTAGAGCAAGCCATTCTGCACCGTGTCGCGAATCGATTTGTAGTGGCCGATCATGCGTTTCGCCTCCGCCAGGTCTTCCGGTTGCCAGCGGTTCAAGTCTGCGCCGATACCCAAAGACCCTTGCATCGCCATCAGGAAACGGAATTGCAGCGGCGCGCTGCGACGGTTGAAATCGGGCACGTCGTTTACCCACGACATCATGATGTGCGGTGTGTACGCATACGTGAAACCCCGCTGAATGGTCAGCCGGTCCAAAGCCTCGGTGTTATCCGATGGCCAAACCTGCTCCGCACGCCGCAGAATTCCCAGGTCGACGCGCCCGCCACCACCCGCACAAGATTCAATCTCGAGCCTCGGATGCTTCTGCCGTAGCTCGTCGAGAATGTCGTAAAGATTTTGCGTGTAGCGCACCCACAGATTCTTTTGCTGTTCGGGGGGAACTTCCGGCCAGCCAGGTTCGCTGAAATTGCGGTTGTAATCCCACTTCAAAAAGGAGATGTCGTTCACCGTAACCAGATGGTCCAGCGAGTCGAAGATGTAGTCTCGAACATCGTCCCTAGCGAGGTTGAGAACCAGTTGGTTTCGCGCCTCGGTGCGTGGGCGACCCTCGAAGTGCATGACCCAGTCTGGATGCTGGCGGTAAAGGTTGCTGTCCGGATTTACCATCTCGGGCTCAACCCACAACCCAAAGTCCATCCCCAAGTCCTTCACATGACGAATAAGTGGGGCTAGACCGTTGGGAAACTTTTGCAGATTCACATTCCAGTCACCGAGACCTGCATGGTCGTCGTTTCGTTGTCCGAACCAGCCATCGTCCACGACGAAGCGCTCGACTCCCATCCTTGCTGCTTTTTCGGCCAGTGCTTTCTGCCCAGCTTCATCGACTTTGAATCCTGTTGCATACCAGGAGTTGTAAAGCACCGGGCGGGTTCCCGACCCAGAACCGCGGGGAAGAATCTCCGTGCGCTCGAAGGCGTGCAAAATTCGCGATGCTTCGCCAATCCCACCATCGGTGTAGCCAGCGTAGAACGGCGGTGTCGTTAGGGATTCCCCGGCTCCCAGACGATACCCAAAGTCGAAGGGATTAAACCCCCCGGTAACACGCACTTGCTGTTGTGTAGTTTGCTCCACGCTGATCCGCCAGCTCCCGCTCCACCCGAGTGCCCCAAACCAAACCGAACCATCCTCGCTGTCGCGGTTGCCATCCCTGTCCAGCGCAAACCAAGGATTGGCTTGTACACTGGTGCTGCCGCGCCGGCTTTCCAGTACCTTCATGCCCGTGTGCAGCGGCTCCTCGGTGAGTTGCCACTCACCCGCCCAGCGCCCCGTCAGATAGCGCAGCCGATAGCCATCCCCCTGCGGAAGATACCACGCCGCCGACTGCGCGCTCTCGAGCACCACCGCTTTGTCCGTCCGATTCTCAATCGTGACTTCCCGACGCAGTATGCCGGTCTGTGGGTACACGGTGTAATGCAGATGCGCCAACAAGGCACGCTGGACATCTTTGAGGGTCACCGTCAGGGTGTTTCCTGCTATCTGGTGCGAAACGTAGTGCAGTACCAGATCCCGATTGCCATCAGGAAACGTGACTTTCACGCCGGGCTCGACATACAGCCCGGCGCCCCATCCTGGATACTCCTGGGGCGTCGTGGTGCTGCTCAGGTCAAATGAGGACCATTCCTCGGTACTGGGGGTTCGGAAATCTTCCTCACGCCCCACATGCCCGCCCCAATAAATGTGCTGCAAAATATTCTGCTCATTAATGCCGAAGACATAGGTGACCTTGCCGGCATCCAGAATAAATATCTTGCTGGTCTTTACAAAGCGGATCGGTGCTTGCCCCATCGCCGCAGTCAAGGAAGACAGCACAACCAAGATCAAACCCCAGCTCAACCTTGCCGCCGAACTAAACGCAGATTTCATGACACTATCTCCGTATCTAACTCTGAATTCATCGGAACGCCTTGGCGCAGTTTCGCGCGAAGGGTCCATCGTTTCCGTTCCTGGAGCGGCAATAAATCACTTTCTTTGCGCGCCATGGCTTCCGCCAGGTCATCAGGTCTGCCCATGCACGGTTCGAGGGCAACGGTGTAAGGCTGCTTCGGATCATCTGCCGCACCAGCACCGTGACAAATCCACATCCCCACGTACGGTACGAGCCCGGGATCGAAATGAAATAGGATGGATTCCTTTGAGCTCGGATAGTAAAGACCGCAGTACCCTTGCTCGAGGCGTGCGGTATAAAGCTTATCGCTCTGACGGCCTCGAGGCTTCATCACTCTTAAGTCGTCGGGCTTTCCGTTCCGCGGGGTGGCTATGGGCCACCCGCAACTGTCGCCCTTCTGTCCTAGTCGATTCCCATTGGAGGAGTCGATCAGCAACTCTCGCACTTCCGGCGGCAGCAGGATGCGAGCGCCGGGCTCAGTATTTAAGAGCGGATGTGCAGACCAGAGGTAGTCGAAAGCAGCATGGCCTTTGTTTTGGAGCTCATAGTCAATCACCAGCTGACAGCCTTCTAGGCGTAGCCGCTTCCGTAGCGCGAACGGAAGGCTGCGCCCTTCGACCGATAGCCACAACTCTTCGCCACTCACATCGTATTGCCACGGCAAGGACCAAACATCTCCGTGGTCGGGCAATTCCCTACCTCGGTAGCCATCTGCTGGATACTGGCATGCTGCAATGGTGGGAATGCAGTCGTCAAATCCTACGTTGTTGTAGTCCACGAATATTCCGCTGTGGGCAGGCGCTAGAAAACTCCTCTGGGTGCCTTCAAGTGAAATCAGGTATTCGCGGCCGCTATCCAGACGGACCAATGAAATTATTTTCCCGCCTATTTCGGGGAGCAGGGCGAGGCGAATCACACCATTATCCAGCGTGATACGGACAAAACCTTCCAGGGAATCCAGCCTGATGTTGGTCATCTATTCCGCATCCACAATATCTGCAGATGATTCAGGAATGCGCTCCATCGATACAGGGATGGCTGGTCAGTAGGAGTTTTCAAGTCACAGCACATTCCAATAGAGACACTTCTCTTGCCCCGTCCTGCGCCCGGCAGACGTATACCTTCGGCGTCAAGCCTGTCTCAATTGCATATCCCGAGGCTACTTGGTTTACGAAGTCCTCCACGTGGCCGGATTCGACCAGGCTGATCGTGCATCCGCCAAACCCGCCTCCGGTCATACGCGATCCATAGACTCCCGGTAACCTGCCGGCCAGTTCGGTCATGATATCGAGCTCGCGACAACTCACTTCGTAGTCATCGCGCAAGCTCCGATGGGATTCATCCATATATCGGCCAAACGCCTTGATGTCGCTCTCTTCCAGGCTGGCCGCTGCTTGAAGCACCCGGACATTCTCCGTGACTACATGCCGACAGCGTTTTCGTACCGGCTCCGGCAGGTCCGCGCCTCGTCGTTCGAGAGTCTCGAGAGTGAGATCGCGAAGCGGACCGATGATGCGCGCGGCCGCCTCGCAATCTTCGCGGCGGCGATTGTATTCGGTACTGGCGAGTTCGTGTCTCACCATGGTGTTACAAATAACCAGGCTGGCCTCCGCTGGCAACCGCACGGCGCGATGCGTGAGCGAGCGGCAATCGAGCATCAGGGCATGATCTTGGCGACCAAAACAGGAAATAAATTGGTCCATGATGCCGCAACGCATGCCTACAAAGTCATTTTCGGCACGCTGGCAAAGAAGCGCAAACTGTAGGGGTTCCAGGAAAAGGTCTGAATTTTTGAGGAGCGCCAGAGCGGTGGCCACTTCAATGGCCGCCGAGGAACTAAGGCCCGAACCCACCGGAACTTCACCGTGAATCAACAAATTGGCTCCCCGCAACCGGTGTCCCGCCGCTTCGAGCGTTGCGGCCACACCGGCAACATAGTCGGTCCAGTTGCCCTGGCACTTTGGTGTTCGATCCAGCGAGAATTCGAGTGTCCCGGGAAAACCCTCAGAAATCGCCCGTATCGTGCGATCCTCGCGGCGACCTGCTGCCACCCAAGTCGAAAAATCGATCGCGGCAGGCATGACTAGGCCGCCAGTGTAGTCGGTGTGCTCTCCGATGAGATTCACTCGACCGGGCGCACGAAAAAGGCGGGGGCGCCCGCCGAAAGACTCGGCAAAAGCTGGCAGCAGGGTAGCGGGTATTTGCATATCGTTTCGCGGGAATCCGGACTCAGCTCGCCAAAGCCTGCTCGATCTCCTCGAGCGTCTGGCCCTTTGTTTCCGGAAGGCGCCAGCGAATGAACAGAGAGCCAGCCAGGCAAATGCCGGCATAGATCCAGAAAGTTCCCGCAGGGCCAACGTCCCGGTTCAGTATGGGAAACGTGTAGGTAAGAATGAAGCTGGCAATCCATAGCGAGGTGACCGCCACGGACATCGCCGCGCCACGGATGTGATTGGGGAAGATTTCCGAAATAACTACCCAGGTAACCGGGGCGAGCGACATGGCATAACAGGCGATGGCTACAACAACGAGCAGCAGCATGTGCACTCCGCGGCTGTGTCTATAAAAACCAAATCCGAGCAAACCGTAGATCAGCGCCAAAGCCGCCGAGCCGAAAAGCATTAATTTGCGGCGTCCCACTTTGTCCACCAAGGCGATGGCCACGAGGGTAAACGCCAGATTGACAGCACCGGTGATTACGATATTGAGCAGGATGTCAGAGACATGATAGCCCGCTGCGGAAAACACCTCCTCGGCATAGCTGAAGATGACGTTTATGCCGCACCATTGCTGAAACACTGCGAGCGAAACGCCGAGAGAGAGAACACCGACGAGTCTCGAATCAAGCAGTGCGAACAAGTTGACCTTTTTGCTGGTCGCTAGACTCGATCGAATCTCCCCCAAGGCTTGCTTCGAATGGGCCTCGCCGCCCAGCCGTCGCAAGATGCGTTCGGCCTCGTCGTGGCGGCCATTTCGGGCAAGCCAGCGCGGGCTTTCCGGCACCGCCAGCATTCCGAGAAAAAATAACAGAGAGGGTATCGCGGTAACGCCAAACATCCAACGCCACCCCATCTGGCCATTCCACGAGTTCAGGATCTCCATGGCCGAAGCGTCCCTCGGCACAGGCTGGGCGATCAGCCAATTCACGAACTGGGCCAGCAGAATTCCCATAACGATAGTGAGTTGGTTCAGCGAAACGAGCTTCCCTCGCACTGCGGC
>WNGJ01012320.1_pt1 | contig 11513 bp, 12 predicted proteins | sample 5400611 | NCBI WGS metagenome assembly WNGJ01 (sample SAMN13153375, study PRJNA577476) | soil metagenome | isolation source: 40 cm soil or saprolite under Garry oak tree replicate 1 | place: USA:California | collected 2016-06-15 | reverse complement strand
GTGCTTGGCCTCTCAGAACACGTCTTTCAGATGTCCGAGGCGCGCCAAACACTGGAGCACCTGGCGCTCGAGGGGCCCCTACTCACTCTTCCTACTTATGTCGAGGCGGTTCAGACGACTGCCCGGCACTCAGGCATTGATGTGCGACTGGGGTTAGAAGTAGATTTTATCCCTGGCAAAAACGAGGTCATTCAAGCGCTCTTGCGGGGCTATCCGTGGGATTACCTGATCGGTTCGGTGCACGAGATCGATGGAGTGCAATTCGAGAACGACGAGAGAGACAGCCGTGAAGAGGGCGAGAGGCGCTGGCTACGCTACTTCGAACTACTGCGGCAGGTTGTGAGTAGCGGCTATTTTAGCCTGGTGAGCCATCCAGTACGGCTGCGTGTGAAAAACCAGCATTTCCCAGCGCAAATGGACGAAGAACTTGAACAATTGGCGGCTGAAGCAACCCGCTATGACGTGGCTTTAGAGATAAACGGCTATGATGTCCTGGGCTATCCCAGCCTTGTGCGCCGCCTCGCACGTGCTTGCGCATTGCACAATACGCCGGTAAGCGTGGGTTCAGATGCACATAATCCCTTGCAGGTTGCCCAAGCCCATGCTCCAAGTGAAGCTATTCTGCGTGAAGCTGGTATGAAAAAGGTAAGGATCTGGAAGCAACGGGTTGCAGAGGAGTATGGGCTGTAGAAAGATATTCCCGAATCTGCCATTCTAGGGTTCTCCCGCTGGTTCGCTGATGCGGGAGAACCAGGATAGGCTAGAAGTCACAGGAATATTGGCCAGTGGTGTGAATGTTGTCATTCATGTGTAGACGCCTTCAAGTACACAATCTAGAGAGGAAGAAAACGTTTTGAGCCTTGACAAAGATCGCAGAGAGAACCAGCCTGTTAAAGATGAGCCATCCTCAGCGCTCAAACCTGGTACTCCAGCGCCCGACTTTACCTTACAGAGTACGCCTGATCAATCGCTTTCTTTGAGCGACTTTCGCGGTCAACCCGTTATTCTCGCCTTCTATCCCGCCGATTGGAGTCCCGTATGCGGTGACCAAATGGCCCTCTATAACGAGATCCTGCCGGAGTTTCGCCGTTTCCATGCCGAGTTGATCGGTATCTCAGTTGATGGTGTCTGGTCTCACGCCGCTTTTGCCCAGGACAGGCAGTTGCATTTTCCCTTGCTTGCAGACTTCGAACCCAAGGGGGCAGTCGCCAAAATGTACGGTGTGTATCGTCGACACGATGGGACGAGTGAACGCGCCTTATTTGTGCTTGATGCCCAGGGGATGATTCGCTGGAGCTTTGTCTCTCCTGTCGGGATCAACCCTGGTGCGGATGGGATCCTGACGGCCCTTGAAGGGTTGCAGACGAAGGAGACCTCTCAATGACGCAAGAATCAGGAACGGCCTCGCTCACGCTGCCAGTCGGTCAGCTCGATCATCGGCGGGGACCAGAAAACGCCCCGGTGACCTTGGTGGAATACGGTGATTATGAGTGTCCCTATTGTGGGCAGGCCTATCCCATCGTCAAGGAGATCCAGCGACGGTTGGGGGATCGGCTGCGCTTTGTCTTTCGGAACTTTCCCCTGACCCAGAGCCACCCGCATGCTCAGCATGCCGCGGAGGCTGCGGAAGCTGCCTCCATCCAAGGGAAGTTCTGGGAGATGCATGACTACCTCTTTGAGCATCAACGAGTGCTCGATGATGCGCATTTAGTCCAATACGCTGTCGCACTCAATCTTGATGAGGAGACGTTCAAGCGCGAGATGACTGAGCACGTGCATGCCAATCGCGTGCACGAGGATTTCCTGAGCGGTGTACGAAGTGGAGTGAACGGCACCCCGACCTTCTTCATCAATGGGCTACGCCACGATGATTCGTATGCACTGGAGACGCTCCTCGCTGCCATCGAGGCCGCAATGCCTTCCTAAAAGGAAAGACGTGCCGGTTCAGTCCGTCATCTGAACTGTGTAAAAAGGGGTGACAGCTGAAGAGAAGAGGGAAGAGCTGGGCCTGAGCCCAGCCCAGCTCGTGCTACAGAAGGAGCCAAGCAGCCAAACGTTTTGCATCGATTGGTCTGCACCTGGTCATTCCTGGTTCTCCACCGCAGCAGCTTGTTGCTGCTCTCACGGTTGGAATGCGAGAGGCGCATCTGGTTCGTCCAAAATGCTTGCTTGACCGTCTTTCACCACCACAATGCATCGTTGTGGGGTAGGGATTTCTCTTCCTTGTATTCTGACATCAAAGCCCTGCGTCGTGTCGTCACGAAACAGTTCAGAAACAGAGACAATATCATCCATCCTCACGCCAAGATAGTCGACGGCACATTCCTTTACCTTCTGTACAACTTGATCGTCCATCGCACTATATTGTATGTGATGCATCCGGGATAAGCAATAAATGTGCTAGGTAGAAGGCATCTTCTTTAGCTATGGCTCACCGAGCAGATGAACAACTTCTTCGTCAGAGCGCTGGTAACCAAAATCAGCGAGGCTGCGGGAGAACCATAAACTCGCCTGAAAACATTTGGGCACTAAATTTGACTGAATGCTTTTAGCAAGTCCCTCTCAAAGTCCAATTCGAGGCGAGTATATGGTTCAGTGAGGCGAAAGAGGTCGGCAAATTACAGAGGCTCTCATTCTTTCAGCTTGTTGCGCCCTGTCAATTGTGACAAGAGCGCGCGTGCGGTGTCTAGGTTCCATTCCTCTCCGTAGAACGCTCTGGGGCGACGCGGCGGCTCGATAAAGTGGGCCTGGGTCCAACCACCGACATCAAACGGTTCAAAGCCGCTGTCAGTGATCAGTCCTGCGACGATACGTTTGGCGTCGGCATCCTCCCCTGCGTAGGGCATCACCACGCGCTCTGGCCCGCTGCACCCAGCGGACTCGGCCTGGAATCCAGCGGTGAGCGTATTATACGCTTTGACCAGGCGAGCACCTCTGGCGCGCCTGGCATTGCATTCGGAGGCACTCATGCCATCGGGCAGTTGCTCCAAGCCGTTAGACGTAAACTGATTGGTAGTGTCGATGAGAATCTTCCCGTCGAGGAGAACTGCCGCAGCCAGGGCCTCCTCCACGCCAGTCCATGGCACGGAGAGCAGAATAACATCGCCGAACTGGGCAGCTTCAGGGATCGTGCCCACGCGTGCATTGTTTCCTATGGCCACGACAAGCCCCGCCAGTTGCTCGGGATGACGCGAACTGAACAGAATGGAATGACCTGCCCTGACCCAAAGCTTACCGACTGTTCCACCAATACGGCCTGACCCAACAATCCCTACCTGCATCAGGATTTCCTTTCATGAGACTTTCCTCTCAACAAAGATCAAACGCCGAGCGCCTCAACAACCAGCTTTGCGGCTTCCAGCCCCGAGTACTGCTGCTGGCCCGTGATCAGATTGCCATCACGTACAGCGAACGGTTTGAAGCGGCTCTGTACGATAAAGTTGGTATGGGGAATCTTGCGTGCCTCGTCTTCGATACGGAATGGCTGAATCTTCTTCCCAACAAAAGAGTCAGCGTAATCTTCCTCGGAGTTCGCAAACCCGGTCCAGGTCTTCCCCTCAACAAGTAGTTTGCCATTCGAGAGTTTGACCTTGAGCAGAACACAGACGCCATGACAAATGACAGAGGTGACCTTGCCTTTCTCGTAGAAATTGGCGATGAAGCGGTGGAGATCCTCGTCGTCGATGAAGGTATACATGGGCCCCTGGCCGCCAATAGCCATGGCCGCATCGTATTCATCAGAATTGACCTCCTTGAGTGCCGGGGTGTTCTCGAGCAGCGCCGCATGCTTGGGGGACTTCAAGAAACCAAGGCTGAGGATATCGTCCTCTGAATACTTGCTTCGATCTTCAGGATCACTGAATCCATCAACTTCAAGTTTCCCTCCCCTGGGGCTGACAATAGCCACCTGGTAGCCGTGCTCGGTGAACTCGTAGTAGGGATGAATCAATTCCGAAGCCCAGAAGCCGATAGGCCAGCCTGTCTGCTTCGAGACGGTGGGGTTAGATGCGATCATCAGAATCCTCTTGGGTTTCTGAGGGTGCAAAACATCAATGGTAGCGCTCATTATGTCTCCTTTTCTCAGATGTGTTGATCAAACGAACCGGTGAAAAAGCTTGCACTTTTCGCCGACTTTGGGTATTATATGTCTTGATCAGGAGAGTGTCTATGCTCATTTCTCCAGAATATGTATTCGTTTCTCTATGATGAAAGAAATCGATGGATATACTCACCAGTGTCTTACAAACGCTTCACCTGGAAAGCTGCCTGTACCTGCGCTCGGAGTTAGGCGCTCCCTGGGGATTGCATATCCCGGCAGCCCCGACAATGCTCTTTCACGCGATCAATGCGGGTAGTTGCTGGATGTATTTCCTGGATAAGAGCGAACCTGTGTTCCTGGCGAGCAGCGATATCATTGTGCTCCCTCACGGCAATGAACACGCCTTAGTCGACGAATGCGCCACACCTATTCCTCCACCGAACGTGCCAGAAGCGACAAACAATCACTGTGCACGGCTCTATCTGGGCGGCGCTGGAGCGCGCTCGTCCATTGTCTGTGGCTCGTTCAGCTTTCATCCTAGCAAGAGCACCTTTTTGCTTGCGCCGCTCCCGCGTCTGATTCACCTCCACAGCGAAGACTGGCGCACCAATAGTTGGCTGGTTACCACCATGCAGTTTCTCTTCGATGAGACGGGGTCAGACCAGCTTGGCACGAATCTCATACGCCAGCATCTCACAGATATCCTTTTTGTCCAGGTATTGCGCACGTGGATCTCGAGGCAGCAAGGGCAACTTCCGGGATGGCTGCAGGCACTGCATGATCAGCATATTCGCAAAGCGATTGAAGCCATCCATGAAGAACCGGGTACCGAATGGACCGTCGAACGCCTGGCACTTAAGGCTGGCCTGGGACGAGCAGCCTTTGCCGCACGCTTCACCAAATTGGTCGGCGAGTCGCCGATGCACTACCTCACCCGCTGGCGCATGCAGGTTGCCGGAGAAATGTTGCGTTCCGGCACGATGACAATCGACACGATTGCCCAGGAACTCGGATATTTTTCACGTGCGTCCTTCACCAAAGCCTTTAAGCGACATATGGGACTTGGAACGGGAGCATATCGCCGCGCCGCGCGCGACAGGTGAGGCGGCGCACAGAGGCAAGGTACAGAGGAGTGTGCCTGAATGGCACGACGGCGAGGTCATCTATGTGCAGAAGTAGGCTCAGTGGAGGCCACTGGTACGCATACCCCCTATCTCGGATTGAGATGTACAGCCTGCATTATGCGCGTATTCGTTGAGGGAACCATATGCTCGTTCTCTGCTAACATCTTCCGCAGCAGCGAGCGTTGCCGCACACTGACGCGGCGCGCGTGAGTCACTGTCGCGGTACAAATAGAACAGGTGGGGATGTGTGTGCGCAACTGCTCCAGCAGTTGAGGATCATCGAGATGCAGGGCTTGCTCAGAAGAGATGAATAGACCATTTTGCGGTAAAAAATAGAGCGTATCCAGTTCATCGAGAAAATGCATACAATACCTGCTGAAGGAACAATACGACAAATGTTGAGAACTGTCATGCTTCATGATCATCTCTCCTGATCGAGCCTGATGTAGAGGCGTTGAAAAGATTGGCGAGCACGCGCCAGGCGGCTACGTACAGCGGACAGCGAGTCGTGCATGATTTCGGCTATCTCTTTGTACGTGAACCCTTCCGCGTCTAGCAGTAGACACATTACCGAAGTAGCTGGAAGATGGGACAAAACCCGCCTGACCAGGTCACACTCCGACACCACTTCTTCAAAATTGCTATCGCACATAAAATACTCTTCGCTTGACGCATCATCGTCGCTGCCATATGGCGCTGGAAAGGGAACAAGCGTCACATGCTTGCGCCTGCGCCATTCACTGCGTAACTGATTCAGCGCAATGCGATAGAGCCAGGGCGCAAAATGCAGTTCCTCCCCATCCATTCGGTGCAGCGCCCGATACGCGGCCAGAAAAGACTCCTGACAGAGGTCTTGCGTCAATTGCACATCTCGCGTCATGCTATAGAGCATTCGCCGGATCCGTGGTTCGTAAAGAACAACCAGCGCCTCAAAGGCCGACACCGATCCCTGACAGGCGTCGATAATGAGCTGGGACTCGTCTTCCACTACTCTCATAGAACACCATTAAACATTCGGGGAATTGCTCGACCCCTTGCTAGATATAATGCACAAAAAGGACGGTTTGTAGCGATCCTGCTACACCTTGGAAAAACTGAACATGGGTGGGCAACTGAACAGTCTCTCTTTTAGTGTAATATGCTGAACAGCAGAAAAATATGAAGTAGCTCACATTTTGTGTAGCACGGTACTTGCTATACCCTCACGCAGGAATCTATAATGGTGCAATGCGAACTATGGAAAGCGGGACAATCAGATGACGATGCATAGCTCCGAATATCCTATCGCACATTTTAGTATCCGCGCCGCAGGTGAACAGGCGAAATTCGTCGAGTATTCCCCGCCTTTTGGGCCGTACCAGGGAACGTATAAAGCTCCTGAAGGCAATTATTACGAACCTGATATCTACATCGAAGTATGCAATACTCTTGAAGAGTATGAACGCTCGAGAGCATATAGTACCGTGCTCTACATGCTTCATGAACGTTTCTGGTCAAAAGACGCGCGGATCGCGGATCGCACCAAAGCCCTGTTATTTGAACTGGCCCAGGCGGCAAAGGCGGGCCACCAGGGATTGACCGTCACTCACTACGACATGCGAGGATTAAAAAGATATACTTTTGGCCTGATCTACATTTCCCCACGCAGCCAGAACTGGCGGACATTTATCGGCTACACTCGCTTATATAAACCCCAGGCCGCTTTACCCATCGGCCGACCCCGTCCGCTCGCCTTCTACGAGAGCATTCCAAGAATTCCAGACGCGCTTTTAGGTTGTGAAATGTCCAGTCTCTCACTACACGGGAGTCCGTATTCAGAGTCAGCTTTTATCCCGGATATCGACATCAACAGGCTGAATGTGTGGAGCATCAACGACCTCAGAATAGATCTCACTACCCTCCGTGGCGGAGATCAACTCGTTGAGTATGTGAGCGGAATCATTCTTCTGAAAAGAAGACCTAACGCCGACGCGCTCAATTGGTAACACTACATTCGTAGGGACCCGATCAGGCCACTACCATCCTGCGAAATAAATGACCGGCGCAAGCGCAACATCATTCTGGCAACTGAGCCAGCGATGATTTCACTTCGATGTAGCGCGCGAGGATGAAGACAAGGTCGGAGAGACGGTTCAAGTAGCGCACAACTTCACCATTCTCGATGACGCCAGCATGCAGCAATTTTACCGCCATACGCTCCGCGCGGCGAATAATGGTGCGCGCCAGGTCGAGCGTAGCCCCATCGGGCGTATCGCCAGGAATAATAAACTTATTTGGTATTTCCACTTCTTGCTTGAGGGCCTCTTCAACCTGCTCCAGCCTTTGCACATGTTCAGCCGTCATGCGGAAACCCATTTTTTCATAGTTCTCCGGCGTTGTGGCCAGTTCCGCCATTAAGTAATACAATTCGTTCTGAATGTCGAAAATAATTTTTTTCACCTGTGGATCCTGTGTCATCGCACGTGCCAGACCCAGGGCAGAGGTTGCTTCATCAACTGTGCCGAACGTGTCCGGGCGCGGGTCATATTTCGCTACCCGCTCCTCCCCAAGCAAACCTGTATATCCAGTGTCACCGGTGCCTGTCGTTACTTTTGCCATAGATGTATCCTCTATTTTCAGGAAGCAATATTTTGAATCTCGCTTACTCGTTTGAAGCGTGGTAGCGATAGGCTCGACTGACACGCCGCCAATCTAGTTCTCGCCCACGTACCGGACGCTCCTCACTCAATGGTTCAAGCCGGTTGGTCGCCAGGAAACGCCGTCTTAAATTAGATAGGTCTATCTGCTCATCTGGCGGGAAAAACGCTTTATAGAGTAAGGCAGCTTCAGCAAGTGTGACGGTACCATCGCCTGGTGCTGGTTCCTTCAATACGCCCATGGGACGTGTCTCTTTACTGCTGACGGCTTTCACTTCCTGCCTCCACCATTCTAATTCTACAGCTTGATTTTCACCCATGTCCGCCAGGTAGCGCAGCACAATCTCAGGATCGCGCTGTACTTGTGAACGAAGGGTATGCAGCGCTGAGCGCAAAACAGGACGTACTTCCGCGTCCAGCACCCGTTGATTTGACTCGATCTCGCTGACAGGCGTCCATCCCACGCGCAGACTAGGTACAGCGTGCGCATGAAGATTGGGACGAAGCTCATCACGATTTGCCCGCAGGAGAACACTATGAATAAGTGAAACAGCCGATCCCTGCTCCGTGCTACCCCAGACGTAGACCTGTTGTTCCTGCCAGCCCGCTTTCATTTGTATCAATGGGGCATTCACAGGCCACATCAGAAGAGCTTCGATAGTACGATCAACCGCCTCGGTGACGGACTCTGTACCGAGGACCAGTCGCATTGGTGGTCCCCAGGGACCTTCGCGTAATAATATCCATAACGACCAATCACGCACCGCAAAAATAGCAACGCTTGCCGTGACGATCAAGCGCCGCGGCGCGTCATCACGAGCAGGTTGGGAGGCAACCGCAGTATCTGGTCTATCCGTCGATGGTGTATTCATTTTCTCTACTCCAAATATCGATGGTTTTATTACTATCGATAAATATAACACGTTTGCTCAGTTATTGCTATATCCATCCTGCATCATGATACAGACGGCAACCGTTTCAAGATGAACCGTAAACTCAATCCTTGTACCAGGAGCGTAAACAATACAACCATATAGGTTGAGAAAAGCAGTATGTCTCTCACCGGAATCTCAATCGGCAGAGCCAGTACCAAAGCGAGCGAGAGCGCGCCGCGTAATCCACTCCAATAAATCACAAACCACCAGGAGAAAAGGATTGATCCTCCTAATAAGTGGGTAAAGAAACGTAGCATGAGCACCATGGCTAGCCGTGCCAATAAAACCGCAACGACCGCCACCGCTGCAGGGAAGAGTAAAGAGTATGCTGCAACACTTGAGAAATATCTCAATGGATTGAGTTCTGCACCAACAAGGAGAAAGAGAAGAGCATTCGCTATAAAAGCCGCGATACCCCAAAAATTATCGACTGCTTCCCTCGTATGCTCAGACATACCAATCCGCCGCCCATAGCTTCCAAAGATGAGGGTTGCAACGATCAGGGTGAGAATACCTGACACATGGAGGAAATCAGCCAGGAGATACACCCCATACGCTGAAATAATGGTAATCGTTGTTTCGATCAGTGGGTCATCAATAAATGTGACGAAACGACTTAACAGAAAACCGCAGACCAGGCCAAGTAAAGCGCCACCACCAGCTTCTACCACAAAAGTCGATAAACCGCTGGCCCATGCAGCTGCTCCCGAAATCGCATGACCTGAGAGAGAGAGCAGAACAATGGTGAGAAATGTTTGATATAAAGCCCCTGCAATGCCATCATTGAAGAGACTTTCCCCCTCAATAATGGCCGAAAGACGACTATCGACCTTTAACTGACGGAACAGCCCGAGCACTGCGACAGGGTCGGTAGGTGAAAGAATTGCACCGAGTAAAAATGCATAGCTCCATTGCAGACCGGCGAAAAAATGCACCAGCACAGCAATCAGGATCAGCGACAAGAGTAACCCCGGCACTGCCAATAAGAAAATTGGAACCCAATTTGCCCGTAATTGTTGAACATGTATTGTCCAGGATCCTTCAAAGAGTAAGGCAGGTAGAAACACAAACAGCACTAATTCTGGTGTCAGGTGAATATCTGGAAGAAACCCAAAAAGACTGATGAGCAAGCCGACAACCACCAACCCAAGCGTGTAAGGAATAGCAAATCTTCTCGTCACCAGGATAACTGCGAGCGCAATGAGTAAGAGAAGCACAAGTATGCGATCAATGGCGATAATGTTTATCATGTGTGGCGACCCCTTTTGTCGTAGGATACCCCTCTATTATGGATTCACAACCTGTACAGTGCAAGCGACTATCACATCACAGAAGGAATTTGCCAATCAACATAGGTGTGGGTTAGTCTCATTTTTCCTTGAAGCATCATCACAGATGTTTATCTTTTGCGGACATACTTGATCATGACTCCGGGACACTATAGTGCATTGAATAGTTGACTCAAAGTGTGTACAATTACAATAACCTCCACATATGTTTACTTGTATTCAGCAGACAGGAGAGCAGCGCCATCAAGAGTTGAACACTGAGGAGAGGTATAAGTATGCCTGCATTTCTCACACACTGGCGTGTCCTGATCGAAACTGCCCAACGCAGTCAGGATGCCGGCAATGATCTTGGCTCATTGATTATTGATAACTCTGCTTTGCACCGTCGCTCCGCCGGAGGGCTTACTCCATCGCAAAACAACCCGGCGGGAGCTGTATGGATTACCGGTCCTCTCCCCAACATTGATATCCGCTTTCCGGGCAGTGATATATCAGCGATGGCCTTCCTTGGAGCGCTCGCTCCTGACATGACGTACTTCCAGAAGGGTTCTTTTCGAGAGAAAATTTCGGACTTCAGAGAGCAAAACTGGCACAAACTTCAATCAACCACAGCAAGCGAGAGGCGCTGGGCCGACCTGCTGCACTACAACCGCTCAGGTGATGTCCTGCTTGCCTTCCTCGAACTGACCGCGAATATACCCTCGCCCGCGCTACGCAGCCAGGCCCTGGCTTTTGCCATGGGCTACCTTTCGCATATAGCCGCGGATATTGCGCTCAATCCCTACATCAACACCCTGGTAGGCATCTATTCCACCAGTGAGGTACCAGGAAAATTCGCCCCTCTGGGGACGCACTTCTACATTGAATTCTGCCTGGATGAGTACATCGCCAACACCTTTTTTAACCAGCCTCTTTATCGATGGATACGTCAACCGTGGGGACAATATATAGAACCGGCAGCAGCGAATTGTATCACACCTGCTACGTTATCAGCGCAAGTGCTGCATTTACTGAACGATTCCATAGGAGTCACCTACGAATTGACTGAAGAACAGAGTCAAGTTTTTGAGCAGGATTACCGGGCCGGGCTACGACGACTACGTATGTACCTGGCTGGACGTGGCACATTTCGCTTTTTCACCTTCAAGGCGCTGACCAGGAATCGAGCAAATAACCCAATTATTGCGAGACTCGCAGAAAATTCTCGCGAGCCAGGTACGTTGAACTATGAACAGGTTATGGCTTACGCGGTGCGTTTAAGTGAGCACCTCTGCAGGCGTGCCATCGGATACTACGCAGCATTACGCAATACCTCCGCTTCAGCAAGCGAAAGAAATCAGAAGCTCAGCGCGCTTTGCGAGGACCTGCGCAATTGGAACCTGGATAGTGGATACACGAAGGTGACAACTCGTGATGAGGAACCGCGCATGGTGCATAACTGGGATCATTTCGCCAGCCTTTGGGAGAATGAGGACAGACCAATGACCCCT
>WNGJ01010833.1_pt1 | contig 11513 bp, 10 predicted proteins | sample 5400611 | NCBI WGS metagenome assembly WNGJ01 (sample SAMN13153375, study PRJNA577476) | soil metagenome | isolation source: 40 cm soil or saprolite under Garry oak tree replicate 1 | place: USA:California | collected 2016-06-15 | reverse complement strand
CCGAGCAGGTGCGGACGAAGTGGCAGACGTCGTACAGCGGCACCTGCACCTCCCCGAACACCTCGAAGTCGAGCAGCCACCACGATCCGCCCGAATGCACGACGTTGCTGGGCCAGAGGTCGCCATGTTGCGGCGATCCATGGAGCGTCCCACCGGCACCGAGCGCCGTTTCCAGCGCCCGAAGGGACCCGCGCGCCAGGCCGACCGACTCGAGGTAGGCGAGGGACCCCCGAGCCGCCTCCCGCAGGCCAATTGGTTCGCCGCGCCCCAGCAGATTGGGCAGCGTCTGCGACGCCCGCTGCGCCACGCGCCGCGTCACTGCCAGGATCTGGTTCATGGTGCCGGCCCACTGGCCCGCGGACAGGTGGGCGACGGTGTGATCGAAGGGTGTCCCCGGGACGTACGCGCTGATGAGCAGTTGCAGCCCGCCGGACCGCACGCCCCATGTCTTCGGGACCGCTCTGCTCAACTCCGCATCGTGGCTCAGCGCCGCGAGCACGGCGATTTCGTGTTGCAGCGCCATGCTGGTGGCGGGACGGCACTTGCAGAAGTGGGTGGGCGCCCCCTCCGGGCCGAGCAACAAGAAGTTGAATCCGCAGCTCTCCAGGTACGTGTTCGCCAGTCGTCGCAACGGCGGGATGCCGCCCCAGTTCTTCAGCAGCACAATGCGGGACCAGTCCGACCCGGTTACGGCGGCGCCGTTCCCCCCGTCGATCCGGGCGATCGCCAGCAACTCGCGCAGCTCTTGGTTCACCGGTAGGCCAAGTAAATCAGGGAGCGATAGAGCACCGCGCCCAACCCGAGCCACGCGAGCGCGCGCCGCAGGCGGCCGTGGAGCGAGGGCCCCCGGGCGAGGCGCTCATAGGCGAGCACCGCGCGACGGTCGAGCGGGATGACGCAGCGCGGCTGCTCGTACGACGGCTCAGCGCAGTACACGCGCACCAGCGAAAACCCCGCGCGTGCGAGCCGACGCTTCAACCCGAGAACGCGTTGGGCGCCGCCGTCCCCGTTGGCGGCGCGGCCCCACCAGCGGGGATTGGCGAGGCCGACGTACAGACAGCCGCCCGGCCGAAGAATCCTGCGACACTCCTCCAGGAGGGTCGCCCCGGCGTACCCCTCATCGAGGGTGACGCAGTCGAACGTGCCGTCCCGATACGGCAGCGTGAGGGGAGTCGCGCAGGCGGGCGCCACGTTGGCGTATCCCTGTGCCGTGAGCCTGGTCCACGCCCGCCCGAGCGTGCTCCGGTCGAAGCCCAGGTAATGGACGCTCCTGAAATGCTCCGCGAGACCCGCCATCTGCGGCGCGCCGTCGCGGCCCAGGTCGAGTGCCCGCTCCCAGCGGGAGATTTCGGCGAGCCAGAGCCAGTTGGTTCGCGCACCGTCGTTCCACGGTGGCAGCCCGCTTGTCGCCGCCTCCAGCTGCGCCAGGCCCCCCGCCTCCCCCTCAAAGCCGACCATCCCGGAGACGCTCTCACTCATGACGGCAGTGGGATGCAAGAGGTACGCTGTGCCGGGCAACTTGTGGAACGGGTGGTTCAATTCCCGCTGCTACAAGGACTTCAGGGGGTGATGCTGAGTCCGGGCAGCGCCGTGCCTAGTCGATTCGTTGCGGCGCAGCAACACCAAGTGGCGCCGGGCCATTTACGCCACCCCCGCCGGCTGCGCGGCCTCCCGGCGGGTGGGCTCCCACGTGGGCGCGCCCTTGCCCCGCGCGACCCGGAGGGACGCGTGGAGGGGGGCCAGGTTGCCCATCACGAGGTACGCGGGCACGGCGACCACCTTCGGCAGCCGCCGGCCCTCGGGCCAAAACCACGCCACCGGGGCGCACAGCGCCGCGAAACCGGCGAACCCCAAGGCCCAGCGGGCCCAAGGAGCGATCCACACGAGGCACGCCAGCGCGCCCAGCGCCACAATCCCCAAGTGGGGAATGACCCAGCGGCAGACCTTGTGGCTCGCGAGGGTCCACGAGAACAGCCCGTAGCGGACGGGATTGAGCAGCTGGCGCTCCCGGTAGAGCGTTTCCATGCCGCGAGTCATGGTTCGGACCTTGCGCCGATATTCCCGCTGCAACGACGAAATCCGCGGCACGTAACAGACCGCCTCTCGAACCGAGACGGCGCGCCATCCGAGCTCCCGCGCCACGAGGCCGGCGGCGAAGTCGCGGCTCAACGACTCGGGCAGGAGGCGCATGTGGATCGGCGCCCGTACCGCGTATAAGCAGCCCGCCGCTCCGACGATCCCCGCGACCCGCGATTCCAGGTCGCGTACCCACATCTCGTAGCCCACGTACCAGGACTCGGCGTAGTTGGGGTGCTGCCGCGCCCGCGCCACACTGACATTGCGGTTCGACGCGACGCCGACGGTCGGATCAGCGAAGTGCGCGATCAACGCCTTGAGCGCTCCTCGCTCCACGTGCACGGAGGCGTCGGTATTCACGATGATCTCACCCCGTAACACCGGGAGCGCCGCGTTTTCGGCGCCCGTCTTCCCGCGACGGTGCGGCAGCCGCAGCAGCTCGACGCCGCGGCTCGCGTACTCACCCACGATCGCGTCGGTGCGGTCCGTCGAAGCGTCCGACACCACGAGGATCTGGCGCCGCTCGGCCGGATAGTCGAGCCGGAGCAGGTTCTCCAGCGTGTCGCGGATCAGCGCTTCCTCGTTGTAAGCCGGGAGGACGATGCTGATCCTCGGCCACTCGGCCAGCGGAGCGACCGGAGGGTGCCGGCGCCGCACGGCGGCCAGGATCATCAGCAGGAGGGGATAGCCGAGATAGGTATAGAACACAAACCCGCCAACCCCACACAGCGCCCACAGGCAGACAGCCGTCATCCCACGCTCCGCATCGAGGCACTCCGACGGCTCAACAAGCTTTGTGCCAGGAGGCAAAGCGGGTCGTCACGATGGCGAGCCCGGACATGTGGCGGGCGCGCAACGCGGCGGCTCGACCGGCCGCGTCAGGAGGCGGCCCCGCTCTTGCTGCACCGCATCCACGTATGTGCGGCATCGTCGGCATCGCGCACTCTGACCCGGGGCGTCCCGTTTCTGTGGCCGTGATTCGGCAGATGTGCGGGACGATCCGCCATCGCGGGCCCGACGACGAGGGGGTGTACGTGCACGGCCCGGTCGGCCTGGGCATGCGGCGCCTCAGCATCATCGATTTGGCGGGCGGGCGGCAGCCGATCTTCAACGAGGACCGTTCCAAGGTCATCGTCTTCAACGGCGAGATCTACAACTACCGCGAGCTGCGCCGTGACCTCGTCGCGCGGGGGCACGGCCTCACGACCCACGGCGACACCGAGACCATCCTCCACCTGTACGAGGACGAGGGCGCGGACTGTGTCCGGCGGCTGCGCGGCATGTTCGCGTTCGCGATTTGGGACGCGGCGGCGGAGACGCTGTTCCTCGCGCGCGATCGGTTCGGTATCAAGCCGCTGTATTTCACCGCCGCGCCGTGGGGTGTCGCGTTCGCGTCGGAATTGAAAGCCCTGCATGCCGCCGGGTTGACCGACCGGGCGCTCGACTGGGACGCGCTCGACATGTATTTCCAGCTCGGCTACATCCCGGCGCCGGCGACGCCGTTCGGCGATGTCCAGAAGCTGGAGCCCGGCCACACGGCCATGTGGCGCCGCCCCACCGGGCTCTCGATTCGGCGGTACTGGGATCTCCCGCGGCAGCGCGACCCCGCGCCGCGCGACGTGGAAGCGCAGCTGGTGACCTGGCTCGACGAGTCGGTGCGGGCCCACCTCGTGAGCGACGTGCCGGTCGCGGCGTTCCTGAGCGGCGGCCTCGATTCGTCGGCGGTGGTCGCGAGCTGGGCGCTGGCCAGCGATGCGCCGCACGCCTTCACGGCGCGTTACTTCGGCTCGAGCGCCGCGAGCGCGGATGAAACGGCCCTCGCCCGGCGCCTCGCCTCCCGCTACGGGGTGCAGCTGACTGAAGTGGACATTCACCCCGACGTGCGCGATCTGCTCGAGCCGATCACCTACGCCCTCGACGAGCCCCACGCCGACGAGTCGGCGGTGCCCACCTGGCTGCTGTCGCGGGCCGTGGGCGCAGCTTACAAGGTGGCGCTGACGGGCATCGGGGGTGACGAGCTGTTCGCGGGCTACCGCCGCCACATCGGCCTGCTGGTGGGCGAGCACTACGCCCGCCTGCCGCGCGGCGTGCAGTGGGGCGTCAGCGCGCTCGCGAATCTGCTGTGGGAGCCGCACGGCGCTTCGCTCACCGTCGACCGCCTCAAGCGGTTCCTCCGCCCCAGCAATGGATCCGCCCCGGACCGGTTCCTCGGCTATCTCACCCGCTGCCCCGATCCGGACCGGCACAGGCTGTACACCGCGGCAGTGCGCGATCAGCTGCGCGGCGCGCAGGCGAAGGCCCGGTTCCGCGAGCTCTACGGGCGCCATGGCGCACCGGGCGGCCTCGCGGCCGCGCTGTACCTGGACTACAAGACCTTCCTCGCGGACGACGTCCTCGCGCTGAGCGACCGCATGGCGATGGCGCACTCGCTGGAGATCCGGGTCCCACTGGTCGATCACGAGCTCGTGGAGCGCGTGTTCCCGCTCCCTGACCGCGTCAAGATCGGCCTGTGGCAGAACAAGCGGCTGTTGAAACGCGCGCTGCGGCAGCGCCTGCCCGAGCATCACCTGCGGGCGCCGAAGCGCGGGTTCGTGGGCCCCACCGCCGAGTGGCTCCGCCACGAGCTGCGTGGCGTGATCGAAGACGAGCTCGCCCCCGACCGGCTCGGCCGACTCGGCTACTTCGATCCCACCGCGGTGCGCGGGCTGCTCGATGACCACTTCGCCCGGCGCCACAACCGCGCGGGCATTCTGTGGGCGCTGTTGTGCTTCTCCGTGTGGCACCGCGCCTACGTCGAGGCCCCCCCCTCCGCCGTTGAGGCTCCGTCCTCGCCGGCATAGATCCGCTCGTATCGCCGGACCATGGCGTCGAGACTGAAGGCCTGCTGCACCCGTTCCCTCGCGGCCGCCCCGTCGGCCTCGCGCCGCTCGCGCTGCGTCAGCGCGCCGCGCCAGGCCTCGGCCAGCGCGGCGGGGTCTCCCGGCTGCACCAGTCGCTCGCGCAGGCGCCCGCCCAGGACCGCAGGAGACCCCCCGACCGCGGTGACGACCGGACACACCCCGGCGCTCATGGCTTCGAGCAGTCCGAGCGAGGTGCCCTCGCTCCACGATGAGAGCGTGAACACGTCGAGCAAGGGGTAGACGCGCTCGACGTCCTTGCGCCAGCCCGCCAGGCGGGCGACATCCCGCAAACCGGACTGCTCGATGAGAGCCGCCAGCCGCGCGCGTTCCGGTCCGTCTCCCACCAGCAGCAGTACGGGCGCCGGTCCGTCGCCCCCCATCCAGCTCGCCCGCAGCGCGGCGAAGGCGTGGATCATCACGTCGTACCCCTTGATGGGATCGAGCCGGCCCACGCTGCCGATGATCGGCGCGCCGGCCGGGATCCCGAGCTCACGACGCACCGTACCATTCACCGCCCGGGGACCGAACCGGCGGGTATCCACGCCGTTCACGATGACGCGAATGCGCGCAGGGTCGGGAACGACTGTGTCCGCCAGCTGGCGCCGCAGCGCCTCCGACACCGCCACCACGACGTCGGTACGGCGGGCGGCGAGCCCGTCCAGAAACCGCGCCATCCAGGGATCCGGGTGTGGACGGCCGTGATCGGTGTGGATGATCCGGGGCACGCCCGCGCGGCGAGCGGCGAGGGATGCCTTGTACCATACGCCGCTGTGCGTGTGCACGACGTCGGGGGCGATCGAGCGGATCTTGCCGCTCGTGCGTCGCGGCCACACCATCGAGAAGCGCGGGATCGAGTCGTCCTGATGCAGCTCGGCGAAGGCCGCGAGCCCCTCAGCGAGCGGACCGAAGTGGGTCATCGTCATCACGTGACTGTCGAACCGATCGTGGTCGATGAGACTGACGATGGCTCCGACCAGGCGCTGGAGGCCGCCATAGTCCAGCCGATGGACCACGTGGAGCACCCGCACGCGTCGCCGCTTCACGGGAGAGCGCGCAACAGGCCCGACATTCTCAAGACGAACCCGTGTCGGGACAAACCGGATGGGACATTGAGGCGCGGCACTGCATACCGGTTCACGCGGTCGGGCGAAAACCACCCGTTTCCCAGGCACAGCGCGCCGCGGTACCCGGCGGCGGCGGCCGCGGCTGCGACCGCCGGCGTGGCGAAGCCGTACGGGTAGGTCAGCCACGGAATGACCGACGAGAACCGTTGGCGCAGCCAGTCGAGCGGTCGCGTCAGCTCCGAACCGAGGTGCGCCACCGGGAGGCGCGCGAGATTGGGATGACTCCACGTATGCGAGGCGAGCGTGATGCCCGGGTGTCGCAGGGCGGCCTGCAGTTCTTCCTCCGACGCGACCGTCGCGTACTCCGGCACGGGATGACTCCCGAGGCCGCGCTCCGCGGCCCAGCGGCGCACCGCGTGATCCTCCCCCCCCAGATCCCAGATCGCGTGCTCGCGGAGGTCGCCATCCAGTCCCGGCGCCACGACGTCCCACCAAAACGTGCCGCGTCCAACGAACGCCGGTGCGACGAAGAGCGTCGCCGGGACACCCCGCTGTGCCAGCTCCTCTACCGCCAGCGTGACCGCGCCACGATACCCGTCGTCGAACGTGATGGCGACGCGGGGACGCCGCTCCCTCGAGGGGGCAGGTGCGAGGATCTCAGCGAGGGGCACGACTGAGCAGGTTCGCAGCAGATGGTCCAGCTGGTGCACGAACGACCGGTGCGGGAGATGCAGCGACCGATCACCGCAGGGCCAGCAGTCGTCAGGGACGACGTTGTGGTAGGCCAGCACGAGCGCTTGTCGGGACAGCCGCGCTCGCTGTAGCCCGGCGATGCCACTGTGCGCGAGCCCGGTTTCGAGCGCCGTCTTGAGTGCGGACCGTACGCTCATCGATCGTCTGGGGGAACGCCGCGTCGCAGCGGGTAGGCGACCGCCGCGAAGTGCGTCGGCGCGACCACCGGCACCACCGCCACCCGTCGGGGGGAGGCGATTCTGGCGAGGGCGAGGGTCATCCCCAACAACGCGTAGAAGTTCGCGGAATACGCCTGTGACAGGAACATGCCCGTCACGACGAACCCGACGAGCGACGCAGTGAGGGCCTGCGCTACGAGCGTCGCCTCGTTGGACGGCTCCCGACGCACGGCCGATAAGGTGCGGAACGCCGCCACGAGCAGCGCGACGAAGAGGATCAAACCCAAGACGCCGATCTCGGCCCCGATCTCGATGAACGCGTTGTGCGCGGCGGACCACTTGAAGCCCTTGCCGTACTGTTGCATGCGGGCGCCGCCCAAGGTGCCCTCCGCCACGTTGAAGGCTTGCGCCCCCACGCCCAGCACGGGATGGCTCGCCATGTAGCCGATGCCGCGCTTCCACACCTCGATGCGGCCTGTCTCCGATTGGCCGCTCCAGTTGTAGTCGGTTGAGGGATGGAGCAGCGTCTGCATGCGCTCGAAATAGGCATCGTCGGCCACGGCCACGAGCAGCACGCCGAGTAGGGCCACGGTCCCCACCCGCTTGGCCCCGGAGACGGCCCGCCACCGCAGCAGCAGGTAGGCCGCCACCGCCAGGAACCCGAGGAACCCGCCGCGCGAACCGGTCTTCCCCAGCGTCATCATGAGGAACACGATAGCCGCTGCCAGCGGCAGGCGCGCCGCGGGCCGGGCCGGCCGCCAGAGGTAGACGGCGAGCGGCAGCGAGCACACAATGAGCGTCGCCAGATCGTTGACGTCATAGTAATCCATGTTGTGCAGCCGTCCGTCGCTCGTCATTTGAGCCCGGGCAAGAATCACGGCCGAGAGGAGCGTCACGCCGGCGAGCTGGATCCCCGCGAGCCGTCGCAGGTCGACCAGCCCGCGCACGCTCCCGGCGACGAGGAGCATCAGGATGACGCTGCGCAGATAGTCTTTGAGCAGGAATCCCAGGCTCAGGCCGGGGTAGAGGCTTCCCGGAACCGAGAGGGCCACGAGCGCCAGAATGCCGACGGCGGCCCGGACCACGGGCTGATGCAGACCGCCGATGCGGCGCCGCCGATCGCGGTCGAGCCAGTACACGAGCAGCGCCACGACCGTGGCCGCGAACGGCAGACCGTAGATGGCGAGGATCGGGAACAGCTCGTGAACGCGCCACACCTGCACGCCGAGCAGGACCGCCAGGGTCACCTGCACCGCGTCCCACCGCAGCCGCTCCGCAGGCACGAGTGCAGGGGCGGGGGGGGGGGCGTCGAACGCGCGGGCGTGCGAGATGGTCGTCATCGCCGGTCGCTGAACATCCACGTCGCTGACGGCAAGACTCGCGCTCGCGGACCGCGCTGCAGACACCGTGGCTCGTGCCGCGACGCGCGTTGCGCCACCGCAACAGCTGCGGCCTGGCAATGCGAAGCCCCCCGCCCACACTGGGCGGGGGGCCCGCGCTGCCATTGCCGCTACTTCGGGATGCCGGAGAGGTAGAGGTGGTCGACCTGGATGTAGTCGTCCCGCGTCCGGGTGCCGCCGCCGCCGCCCCAATAGGGCCAGAACTTGAACGTGTAGAACCCCAGCGGATTGGCCGCGTCCACATACACCATGTCGCGGTAGTCCATGACCAGCGTCCCGTCCAACCACCACTGGAACACCCCGTCCGTCTGGCCGATCGTGTTGAGCTTCAGCACGAACTCCATACGGTGCCACGCGCCAATGCTGAAGACCGGGGACGCCGTGACCTCGGTACGGTTGTTGGCGCCCGCGACGGCACTCTGCTGCTCCATGTCGACCGGGAAATTGCTGGCGATCGTCTGCCCCGCTCCCGACGGGTGGTACAGCATCGTGTAGAGCTGATTGCCGGCGCTCGCCTTCGACTCCCCCACGCCGATGTAGAAAAACTTCGTCCCCACACTCTGGTTCTCGTAGTCGGCGCCCGGGAACCGGATCCAGAGGGAGAGGTACAGTTGGGCCATCTCGGTGCCGTAGCCGAGGCTGTTGGCCGCCCCATCCCACCCTTCCCACTTGATCGGCGTGTAGCCGGCCGTCCAGCCGGCCGGGTACTTGCCCTGGAACACCGGCAGCGGGCTCTTCGGCGCCGCCGCGTCGGCCACGTAGGCGTTGTTGCCGTCGAGGATCTCGGCCCGCCACAGTCCCAACAAGCCGGTGGCGGCCGTGTAGTCCAGCAGCGGCACCGTGAAGTCGTTCTCCCCGAACCGCTGGAACCCCGCCGGCTCGTTCGGATTCGTCCCCGGCTGCGACGGCGGGGGCGGGGGATCTCCCGCCGCTTGGGTCGTACCCGTCGCCACGTTGGACAGGTCGCCGAACACGGCGTTCACGTTCAGCGTGCCCCGGAACGCCACCAGCTCGAAGCTGTAGGTCGTCCCCGCCGCCAACCCCAGCACCGTGCAGGTCCGCTTCGACCCGATGGCGCTCCCCGCCACCGGCGTGGCGCAGCTGCCCTGCGTCACGGATTTCGCCAGCCACCAGGTGAGCGATGAGCCCGCCATGGAGCGCAAGCGCCAGATCGGTCACCGTCCCCGGCACCGTTGGGGCTGGAGATTGCGTCGCGCCGGTGGCGACGTTGGAGAGGTCGCCGAACACGGCGTTCACGTTCAGCGTGCCCCGGAACGCGACTAGCTCGACGCTGTAGGTCGTACTCGCCACCAAGCCCAGCACGGTGCAGGTCCGCTTCGACCCGATCGCCGTCCCCGTCACGGGCGTCGCGCAGCTGCCCTGCGTCACCGACTTCGCGAGCGACCAGGTGAGCGACGCGCCGGCGGTGGAGCGCACGTCGTAGCTCGCCGGCTTGCCCGTGCCGTCATTCACTTCCGTGAACGACAGGGTGACCGAAGAATCCGTCGACCCAACGATGGTCAGGTCGCTCACCGTCCCCGGCACCGTGGGGGTGGGCGTGGTCACGGTGACCGTGGCGCTGCCATTCACACCTTCGCTCGTCGCCGTAATGGTAGCCGTCCCGGCGGCGACGCCGCTGCCCAATCCGTTGGCGTCGACGGTTGCGACGCCGTGATTGTTGCTGGCCCACGTGACGGTGCGTCCCGACAGGACGTTGCCGCTCGAGTCCTTCATGGTCGTCGTGAACTGTTGCTTCAGCCCAACCGTGTCGCTGGCGCTGGCCGGGGATACCACCACCTGCGCCACCGGCGCCGGAGGCGGCGGGGGCGGTGGGGACCCGGAGCCCACGCAGCCGATCGGCTGCGTGCTGATCACGATGTTGTCGAAGTAACGCTCCTGGGCCACGGGCGAGCCCGTATTCCAGTAGTTCTCGAAGAACAGCGCGTTGATGCCATACGCGCTGAACGACCCCAACCAGTTCAACCCCGTCTCCCGCGCCTCGAGGTTGCCGTTGATCCAGAATTCGAACACCCCGTTGGAGAGCGCGGCGTCGTTGAGCTGCGCGTGCGCCTCGACGCAGTACCACTGACCGACGTGGCTGGCGTCGAACAGGGGGGTCACCCCGGCCTGGGCGCCGAGCCAGCGCATGTTCGCGAAGTCGTTGTATTTCGTCGTGAGCAGGTTGCCGGCCGCATCCGTGCCCGACGCCGGATCCAGAGAGAGTTCCCCGCTCCCGGGCGGATCGCCCCACACATGTGCCATCATCGCCTCGGCCCAGTTGGACGTCGCGAAACTGATGGCCCGGCTCAGCTTGTAGCCGCCGCCGCCGCTCCAGCCGGTCTGATTGCGCACGTACATGCGCCAGTACACGTTCCGGTAGATCGCCGTCCCGGCGTCCACCGTCCGGAAGTAGCTGTCGGGCACCTTCCCCATCGCCAGGTGCAGCGAGCCCGCCGAGACCTGGCCCGCGGCAAAGTGCACCCGCATCCCGTAGGACCCATCCATCCCGACGCCCGCGGCGCGGACGAAGTCGCTGCTCGAGCTGTCGTACTCGAAGTACTGTCCCAGGCGGTTCTGCTCGAAGTCGTCGCACCAGATCCAGCCCGCCTGCGGCGTCGCGCACTCTCCCGCCGCCGGGGAGCTTCCCGTTGCCGCCGTCTGTCCGGTCGTGACGTTCGACAGCGGCCCGAACACGGCGTTCACGTTTAGCGTGCCCCGGAAGGCCACAAGCTGGAAGCTGTAGGTCGTGCCGGCCGTCAGGCCGAGCACCGTGCAGGTCCGCGTCGACCCGATCGCCGTCCCTGCCACCGGGGCCGCGCAGGTGCCACGCGCCACGCTGGGGACGCCCGATCCCCATGACAGCGACGGGCCGACGACGTAACGCACGTCGTAGCTCGCCGGTGCGCCGATGCCGTCGTCAACTTCGGTGAACGAGAGTGCGATCGACGTATCGGAAGCCGCCGCGACCGCGAGGTCGGCGACCCCGTCGGGGTTGCCGCTATTGGTGTCGAAACTCGGATGGGAGGGACTGGTGAGCGAACGGTCTGCTTGGTCGCAGGCGACGAGGGCCGCGAGCGCGAGAATCACAGCGCGCGGCTTCAGCCGCGCGAGACGCTTCGACAGTTTGAACGTGAACGGCATGGTGTGGCGTTCCTTCCACAG
>WNGJ01016268.1_pt1 | contig 11515 bp, 13 predicted proteins | sample 5400611 | NCBI WGS metagenome assembly WNGJ01 (sample SAMN13153375, study PRJNA577476) | soil metagenome | isolation source: 40 cm soil or saprolite under Garry oak tree replicate 1 | place: USA:California | collected 2016-06-15 | reverse complement strand
TGGTAGAAGTCCTCGCGGTCGAAGACCGGCTTCTCCTCCATGATCGGGGTGCCGTCCTTGTCGGTGACCCAGCCCGGCAGGAGCGGCGAGCCGATCCGCATCGCGAGCCGGATCTTGTTGCCCGCGATGGCCGAGGTGGCCGCGTCGAAGAGCAGCGGCGCCTCCCGCCGCGCGGGGGCGGCCAGCGCGATCGGATTGGTGCCGAGCAGGGGCTTCGCGCCGAAGGTGGGGACGACGTGCAGGCCGGCGGCGGTGAAGCAGACCCCGACCATGTCCTCCTGCGCCGCCTGCATCGCGAAGTGGCCGATCGCGCCGAAGTGCCCGCTGTTGTAAACCGTCACCACCCCGACGCCGACCCGCCGCGCCTTCTCGATGGCCAGGCGCATCGCCTTCGGCCCCACGATGATGCCGAGCCGCTTGCCCGCGTCGATCACCGCGGTGGCGGGCGCCTCGCGCTCGATCCGCCAGCCCGGGCGTGGGTCGAGCTTGCCGGCCCGGTAGTCGCGGACGTAGGCGCGCAGCATGTTGGACACGCCGTGGGTCTCGACCCCGCGCAGGTCGGTCATGGTGAGCACGTCGGCGGCGTCCGCCGCGTCTTCCGGGCTCACGCCGAGCTTCTCGAAGATCCGGGTGACGGCCTCGCGGAGGGCCGCCTCCGACACCCGGACCTGGTCCTTCTCCGGCACCTTGAAGCGCTCGAGGATCATGGGGTCGCTCCTCCCGCCCGGAATCCTAGCCGATTGCATAGGCCCGCGGGCGTGCTAGATTTCCAGGCGGGAGGACACCACCATGCTCGGACTGGGATTGGCCTCGTCGCACGCCCCCATGATGTTCCAGAAGGCGCAGTACTGGCCCAAGGTCGTGGACCGGATCCCCAAGGTGGCCCGGGAGCACCTCCCGCAGAGCGCCCGGCTGGAGATCGCGACGCCCAGCATCATCGAGGGCCACATCCAGAAGATCGAGGCCGCCTTCGCGGTCCTGCGCGACCAGGTGAAGGCCTACCGGCCGGACGTGCTGGTCATGATCGGCGACGATCAGGGCGACATGTTCGACGACGCCAACAACCCGACCTTCTCGATCTACACCGGGGAGGAGCCGATCTGGGGCCGCAGCGCGCGCGATCCCATGACGACGCCGCCGCAGGAGCGGACCAAGCTGGTCTTCCCCCAGCACGCGGAGATGGCACGCTACCTCCTGAAGGGCCTGATCAAGCGCGGCTTCGACGTCTCCAACGTGGGAAAGTTCGACCCGCGCGGCAACCCGGCCCGCGGCGTCTCGCACATGGTGTCGAACCTGGTGCCCGAGGTGGATCCGGAGCTGCGCATCCCGCTGGTCTGCGTCTTCCTCAACGAGTACTTCCCGCCGCTGCCGAGCGCCGAGCGCTGCGCGCGCCTGGGCGAGGCGATCGGCCAGATCCTGAACGAGCGGTCGGAGCGCATCGCCATCTACGCCTCGGGGGGCCTCTCCCACTTCCCGGGCATGTTCAACGCGGGCTGGATCGACCAGCCGCTCGACCGCTGGATCCTCGAGCGCCTGGAGCGCAACGATCTGGCCGCCCTCGAGCACCTCTTCACCTTCGACTCGGACACGATGCGCTCCGGCACCGGCGAGGTGCGCGCGTGGATCAGCGCGGCCGCCGCGATGAACCGCCCGGCCAAGTTCGTGGAGTACACCGCGGCCCACTGCACGCAGACCGGCTGCGGGTTCGTCTACTGGCCGGCATGAACGGCAACGGCGCGCTGCCCCTGGCGCGCTTCACCGTGCTGGACCTGACGCGGGCGCGGGCCGGCCCGACCTGCGTCCGGCAGCTGGTGGACTGGGGCGCCCGCGCGATCAAGATCGAGATGCCCGGCGGCCGCTCGGGCGACGGGATGGGCGGTAATCGCCACGGGTTCGACTTCCAGAACCTCCACCGCGGCAAGGAAGCCCTCACCCTTAACCTGCGCGAGCCGGACGGGGTGGCGGTCTTCAAGCGGCTCGCGAAGGACGCCGACATCGTGGTCGAGAACTACCGGCCGGACGTGAAGCGCCGGCTCGGGATCGACTACGAGAGCCTGCGCCCGCTCAACCCGCGGCTGATCTACGGCAGCATCTCGGGCTTCGGCCAGAGCGGGCCCTATCGCGACCGGCCCGGGGTGGACCAGATCGCCCAGGGCATGGGCGGGCTCATGTCGATCACCGGCATCCCGGGGCAGGGCCCGGTGCGGGTCGGCATCCCGATCGCGGACCTCTGCTCGGGCATCCTGCTGGCCCAGGGGATCCTGGTGGCCCTGATCGAGCGCGAGAGCACCGGGCAGGGGAAGTGGGTGCACACCTCGCTGCTCGAGGCGATGCTCTCCATGCTCGACTTCCAGGCCTCGCGGTGGCTCATGAGCGGAGAGATCCCGCCCCAGGCCGGCAACAACCATCCCACCGGCATCCCCACCGGCGTCTTCGAGACGAAGGACGGCCACATCAACATCGCGGCGGCGGGCGACGAGCTGTACGAGCGGTTCTGCCGCGCGATCGAGCGCCCGGACTTGCGTTCCGATCCGCGCTTCGCGACCGCGAAGGCGCGCTCGACGCACCGCGACCTCCTGATGGAGGTCCTGATGCCGGTCACCCGGCAGAAGGACAGCGCGACCTGGATCCAGATCCTGAACGACGCGGGCGTGCCGTGCGGGCCCATCTACCGGGTCGACGAGGCCTTCGCCGATCCGCAGGTGCGCCACCTCGAGATGGCGCAGCCGGTCCACTCGCCCGCGCTCGGCGACCTCACGATCCTGGGCCACCCGGTCTCGCACGGAGAGCGGCGCAACCCCATCCGCGCCGCCGCCCCCGAGCTCGGGCAGGACAACGAGGCCATCCTGGGATCGCTCGGCTACCGCGCGGCCGACATCGCGGATCTCGCCAAGCGCGGCATCATCTGACCCGGAGTCTCCCCATGCTGATCGTCGACGCGCAGGTCCACATCTGGGCCAACCACAAGCCGACGAACGCGAACCACCGCCAGGTCGAGACCTACTCCGCGGATGATCTCCTGGCCGAGATGGACGAGGGGGGTGTCCACGCCGCGGTCGTCCACCCGCCGGCCTCGTGGGACCCGGACTCCAACGAGCTGGCGGTGGAGGCGGCCCGCCGCCATCCGGATCGCCTGGCGATCCTCGGCAATTTCCCGCTCGACGCTCCCGCGAGCCGGGGTCTCGTCGACGGCTGGAAGCGGCGGCCGGGGATGCTCGGCCTGCGCTTCGCCTTGCTACAGCCGCGCCAGCGCACGTGGCCGACCGACGGGACGATGGACTGGCTCTGGCCCGCGGCGGAGCGCGCGGGCCTGCCGATCGCGCTCCTCGCCGCGACCTACCTGCCGACGGTGGGCGAGATCGCCGAGCAGTATCCACGGCTCAAGCTGATCATCGACCACTTGGGCCGGCCCTCCAGCACCAAGGACGAGGCGGCCTGGGCCAACCTGCCGGAGATGCTGGCGCTGGCCAAGCACCCGAACGTCGCGATCAAGGCCACCGGTGCCCCCAGGAGCTACCCTGGCTCAAGGGACGGGACCTCGAGCTGGTCATGGGCCGCGCGGTCTGCGACTGGCTCGACTGGCCGCTTCCGCCGCGCTGAGCGCCGCCGTGCCCCAGCCCGCGTCGCCCGATGCCCCCGATTGGGCGATGGGCCGCGCCGAGGCCCTTGGCCCGGGGCCGGGTCAGGTGGCGCGGGTGGTGGTCCGGGACGGGCTGGTCGGCGCCGGCCGGGTGGGGGCGCTGAAGCTGGGGCGGGGTGAGATCCGCTCGCTGAAGATCGCCGACCTCGAGGTCGGGACCCTCCGCGTGGGTCAGATCACGAGGCCGAACGCGCCCGAGAAGTGAACCCCTCACCCTGCCCTCTCCCCTCAGGGGAGAGGGTGGGGCGAGGGGGTTCGCGCCGGCCCAGCTCGTAGATATTGATGTCCTTGATGCGCAGGTGGGTGGTCCGCCACGGCGGCCAACTGACCCGGCGCCGATTCCGGGTCACCGTGAAGCCACTGCGGCGGAACGCGCCGCGCAGCTTGCGCTGGACCACCCAGCCCGGATCGGCCAGCAGCGCGATGCCGCCCGCCCGGAGCGTGCGCATCAGCGCCGTTCCGATGGCCGGCCACTCCAGGTCGTCGTAGACCACGTCGCCGCCCACGACCAGGTCGTAGGCGTCCGGCTCGACCCGATGACCGCCGTGGTTCCAGTCACCGCCGATGGTGCGGGCCGGGGCCAGGCCGTTGCGGCGGCAGTTGCGACGGACCGCGGCGAGGGCGCCCGCCTCGCGGTCGAGGAAGGTCACGCGCGCGCCCAGCCGGCCGCACACGATGCCGACCAGGCCGACCCCGCAGCCGAGGTCCAGGACGTCGCGGTCGCGCAGGCCCTCGGTGCCGAAGCGCTCGACGATGTAGGAGGCCAGGCCGACCCCGGCGGGCCAGACGCGGCGCCAGTACGTCCGCGTCGAGAGCTTCAGAAGACCCACCGACGACATCTCCTCGATGGAGACCGTCCCGATCGGGTCGAGCGCGAAGGCGCGTAACACTAGAGCGGAGTCTACCGCACGTTGCTCCGCTCGTCGCGGAGGTTTATGCTCGGCGCGTTCGAATCGACCCCCGTCATCCCGCAGGTCGCCCAAGGAGGCGCGCATGGCTCTCTCGGTCGGGTTCATCGGTGTCGGCAACATGGGCAATCCAATGGCGGCCAACGTGCTGAAGGCCGGGTTCCCGATGACGGTCTTCGACATGAACCCCAAGGCGATGGCGAATCTGGTGGAAGGCGGCGCCCGGCGCGCCGACTCCGCGCAGGCGGTGGTGGACGCCTCCGAGGTGCTCCTGACCTCGCTGCCCGCCTCCCCCGACGTGGAGGCCATCTACCTCGACGCGGGCGGGCTGGTCGACCGGGCCAAGCCGGGCACCATCCTGATCGACCTGTCGAGCGTGCTGCCCTCGACGCCCCGGAAGATCGAGCCCCGGGCGCGGGCGCGGGGCGTGCACTTCCTGGAGGCGCCGGTGAGCGGCGGCGTGACCGGCGCGCGCGCGGGTACCCTGGCCATCATGGTCGGCGGCGACAAGGCGGCGCTCTCCCGCGCCGAGCCGGTCCTGCGCGCGATGGGCCCCAACATCTTCCACGTGGGGCCGGCGGGGGCCGGCAACACCGTGAAGGCCATCAACAACATGATGGCCTGCGTGAACAGCGCCGCGATGATGGAGGGCTTCATCCTGGGCGTGAAGGCGGGTCTCGACCCCATGACGATCTACGAGGTGGTCAAGGCCAGCAGCGGCGGCAGCAAGGCGATCGAGCGCATCCCGCGGGCGCTGATCCCGCGCGACTTCGAGCCGGGCTTCAAGGTGGCGCTCATGAACAAGGACCTCGAGACCTTCCACACCATCGCCAAGGAGCTGCACGTGCCGGTGACCTTCTCGAGCCTGGCCCAGCACTACCAGCAGGCCGCGCTGGCCGCCGGGCTCGGGGAGCAGGACACGAGCGTGGTGTTCACGATCATCGAGCGCCTGGCCGGCATGAAGGCGCCGGCTCCGCGAGAGCCGCGATGAAGTACGGACTGCACGGCGTGAACCTCAACACCTGCGCGTATCCGGACGCGGCGGCGCGCCTCGGCCGCGCCGCCGAGGCCGCGGGCTTCGAGTCGCTCTGGGTGGCCGATCACGTGGTGCTGCCCGACCCGCCCGTGCCGGGGCGGCCCATGGCGCCGGACATGCGGCTGCTCGACCCGGTCGTGGCGCTGACCTACCTGGCGGCCCACACCTCCCGCATCCGGCTCGGCACCGGGGTCATCATCCTGCCCCAGCGCCAGGCCCTGGTCCTGGCCAAGCAGCTCGCATCGCTCGACGTGCTCTCGAACGGGCGGCTCATCTTCGGGCTGGGAGTCGGCTGGTGCGAGCCGGAGATGCGCTCGGTGGGCGCCCCGTTCAAGGAGCGCGGGCGCGTCTCGGACGACTACCTGGCCTCGATGCGCGCGGTCTGGACGCAGCCGAAGCCGGCGCACCACGGGCCCTACGTGTCGTTCGAGGGCGTGCAGGCCATGCCCCGGCCGGTGCAGGCGCCGATCCCGATCGTGGTGGGAGGGGGCACCCCGCCGGCCTATCGCCGCGCGGTCGGCCAGGGCCACGGCTGGTATGGCTTCGGCCTCGACGTGGCGGAGACCCGCAAGCGGGTGGGCGCGCTCCAGGAGGCGGCCTCGCGGGTGAAGCGGCCGGCGGAGCTGGGCCCGCTCGAGATCAGCGTCACCTCGCCCGGCTACGACGTGCCCGACCGGGCCACGATCGAGGCCTACACGGCGGCCGGCGTCCACCGGCTGATCCTGCGACCGCAGCCCACGCTGGACGCGTCGGGGCTCGAGCGCTTCGCGGCCGAGACCGGACGCACACTCGGCCTCGCGGCCTGATCCCCTACCAGGAGACCACGATGAGCGCACGGAAGGCGGCGAAGGCGAGCGGCAAGACGGCGGGTGGCACGAAGAACCCTTACGGCTACCCGTTCTGGGAGTGGGTGGCGCGGGAGGATCCCGAGTACGTGCGGGCGCGGCAGCCGCTCAGCGAGCTGTCGATCGGGGAAGGCAAGGAGCTGTCGGTCAAGTATCGGGAGATGGTGATCATCGGCATCCTCGCGTTCCGCGGCCGCAAGGAGGGCGTGCTCGCGCACATGCGCCGCGCCATCGACCACGGGGCGACCAAGCGCGAGCTGCTGGAGGCGATCCAGTCCGCGGGGGTGCCGGGCGGCGGGCCCACCTTCAGCACCGGCGCCCAGGCCCTGATGCAGCTCGACCAGGAGGGCGCGTTCAAGGCCGCGCGCTAGGACGGCAGCCGCGGCTAGAGACGGAGCAGGGCCTCGAGGTTGCGCCAGAGGATCCGCTCTTTCTCCTGCGCGGTCACGCTCGCGAGTCCCTGGAGCCAGGTGACCGGCGAGGGGTGCCACGGCACGAACGGCCAGTCGCTGCCGAGCACCACGCGATCGGCGCCCACCTGGTCGAGCAGGAAGCGGAGCGCGGCCTCGCTGCCCACCACCGTGTCGTAGTAGAGGCGGCGCTGGTAGTGGCTGGGCGGCTCGGGGATGTGCGCCCGCGCCGCCGGCGCGCCCCGCCAGCCGCGGTCGAGCCGCCCCATCGCGTAGCACGCCGGACCGCCGCCGTGCGCGATGCAGGCCTTGAGGTCGGGGCAGGCCTCGAGGATGCCGCCCAGGATCAGGATGGCGACGACGATCGCGTCCTCGACGATGACGCCGAGGCTGTTCCCGAGCCCGTAGCGTCCGGCCCGCTCGGTCATGAAGTTGTGCTGGGGCTGCGGGTGGAAGAAGAGCACCGCGCCCATGGCCTCCGCCGCCTTGAACAGCGCCAGGAAGCGCGGCTCGTCCCAGTTCTCCCCGTTCACGATCGTGTCGAGCTCGGCGCCCTTGAGGCCGAGGACCGTGACCGCGCGCTCCAGCTCGTCGATGGCCGCCTTCACGTCCTGGACCGGCAAGGTGGCGAGGCCCGCGAAGCGGGTGGGCCACTGCCGGGTCATCGCGGCGATCTCGTCGTTGACCTCGCGGGCCAGCGCCCGGCCCTGCGCCGGGTCCAGGTGATAGCCGAAGAGCGGGGTGTGGATGGAGATCACCTGCATGTCCACCCCCTGCGCGTCCATGTCCTGGAGCCGCTCCTCCGGCGTGAAGCGCACCTTGGGCGAGGTGAAGCCGGTGCGCTTGCCGTTGGTGCCGAGGAACGTACCGAGCCCCTCGCCGGGCTCGTGCCGGAAGCCGTACCACTCGTTGCCAGCCTCTGCGGCCCGCCAGAGCGAGCGCGGCACCAGGTGCGCGTGGATGTCGATCGTCTTCATGGAGGGTCTCCCGTCGAAGAAAAAGACTTGACTAATTTACATCGTAAATATACAGTGTCAATTCATCGAGAGGCCGATCCCAAGGGCCATCTCAGGGAGGCAAGCCATGGGCGTGACGACCGAGGCGTTGCAGGACGAGACGGTCAAGGGATATCACCAATCCTGGTTCCCGGTGGCCCTCGCGAGTGACGTGCCCGCCGGCCGCCCGCTGGGCCGGGACTTCCTCGGCACGCGCGTCGTGATCTACCGGGACTTGACCGGCCGGGCGGTGGTGCAGGGGGCGTACTGCCCGCACCTGGGCGCCGACCTCTCGGTGGGCGAGGTGGTCGAGGGCCAGGTCCGCTGCGCCTACCACCACTGGCGGTTCGACTGCGCGGGGACGTGCGTCGACATTCCCGCCGGGGACCGCATCCCGCCCGGGGCCCGGATCCCGACCTATCCGAGCGCCGAGGCGTGGGGCCTGATCTGGGCATTCAACGGGACGGCGCCGACCTTCCCGGTGCCGGGCATTCCCGGCGTCGAGGAGCGGGAGCTGATCTGCGAGACTCGCTTCCGCGGCACGCGCGCGGTGGACCCGTGGGTGTCGGTCTCGAACGGCGTCGACTTCCAGCACCTCCGCACGCTGCACGGGCTGGCCGCGGTCGAGCCGGACGCGGTGCGCGTGGGCCCGCACAGCCTCGAGTACCGTATCGAGTCGCCTCACTTCGTCCAGCATGGTCGCATCACCGGGGTGAACACGTTCGCTCAGTACCTGTCCATGGCCGGTGAGGAGGCGTTCATGCTCTTCTGCGGCGCGCCCATCGTCCACGGCCGGTCCATGGGATTCTACGCCTACGGGGTGCGCGACGATGGCACCGGCCGGGCCGGGGTGGCGGGCCGCCTCGAGACCCTGGGCGGCTTCGTGCAGCGCCTGCTCGCGGAGGACGCCCCGGTGCTGGACACGATCCGGTTCCGGCCGCGCCTGCTGGTGGCCTCCGACCGCCACCTCGCGCGCTTCTTCAAGTACGTGCGCGAGTTCCCGCGGGCGCTCCCGCCGGAGGCGTGACCCATGCCGAGGAGCCTGTCGGCCGAGCAGGTGGAGGATTTCCGCGCGCGGCTCTGCGAGGTGGCGCAGCACCGGTTCGCCACCCAGGGGCGCGACGCGGTCACCATGCGCCAGCTCGCCGACGCGCTCGGCTGCAGCCCGATGACGCCCTATCGCTACTTCCGCAACAAGGACGAGATCCTGGCCGCGGTGCGCACCGCCGCCTTCGATCGCTTCGCCGAGGCGCTCGAGGAGGCGGCCGCGCAGGCGGGCGGCGATCTTCGTGCCGCGGGCCAGGCGGTCGGCCAGGCCTACGTCCGCTTCGCGCTCGGCGACCCCGACGCCTACCGTCTCATGTTCGACGTGGCCCAGCCCGACCCGGAGCGCTATCCCGAGCTGGGGCGTGCCAGCACGCGGGCGCGGCGCACCATGAGCACTTCGCTCGAAGCGCTCGTTAAGGCGGGCGTCTTCCACGGCGACCCGGAGCTGCTCGGGCTGGCCTTCTGGTCCGCGATGCACGGGCTGGTCATGTTGCACCTGGCCGGCAAGCTGCCTGCCGATCGCGCCTTCGAGACCGTCCGGAGCGAGGTGATGCGACTCCTGGTCACCGGGGCGAGGAGCGCGGCATGAGCATCCTCCTCTCGCTCTCGCCGTTCCTGGTCTTCTTCGTGCTCATGCGGTGGGGCGCGCCGATGGCCGGCCTTTCCGGCGCGCTCGCGACCTCGGCGCTGCTCTGCCTGGTGATGCGCCTGCGCGGCCGCTCGGTCAAGATCCTCGAGGTCGGGAGCCTCGTGGTGTTCGGCCTGCTCACCGCCTACACGGTGGCCGCCGCGCCCCGCTGGACGGTGGCGACCGTGCGGCTCGCGGTGGACACCGGGCTCCTCGGCATCGTGCTGGTCTCGCTCGCCATCGGTCGGCCCTTCACGATCCAGTACGCGCGCGAGCAGGTGTCGGAGGTGTTCTGGGCCTCGCCGATCTTCACCTCGGTCAATCGCGCGATCACCTGGGCGTGGGCGGGGGCCTTCGCGGTGATGGTGGCCGCCGACGTGGCCGCCGAGTGGGTGCCCGCGATCCCGATCTGGGTGGACGTAGTCGCCTCGATCGTCGCGTTCGCGGCCGCGGTCGGCTGGAGCCGATGGTACCCCGCGAAGGTGCGGCGCGCGGTGGCGGCCGCGTTCGGCCCGGAGTCGACCCCGGCCTGACCCGTATACTGGTCGCCGCGATGGCGGACGACTTCGAGCGCTGGTTCGAGCGGGGGGTGACCGACGGGCTGCCGGTGCTGCCGCCCACCCGCGAGCGCGTCGAGCGCATGCTGGCCGCGACGCGCCGCTCGCGGGACGACCTGGTCGCCCGGATCCCGCCGAACTACGGGCGCGGCACGGTGGAGAAGCTGGCGGTCAACGCGGTGATGGCGGGCTGCCGCCCCGAGTACTTCCCGGTGGTGCTGGCGACGGTGGAGGCGGCCTGCGATCCCGGCTTCAACCTGCACGGCCAGTCCGGCACCACCAACGCGACCTCCCCGCTGGTCATCCTCAACGGTCCGGTCCGCGCCCGTCTCGAGGTCAACTGCGGCGCCGGCGTCTTCGGGCCGGGCCATCGCGCGAACCCGACGATCGGCCGGGCCCTGCGGCTCGTCATGATCAACCTGGGCGGCACGAAGGCGGGGGAGATCTCGATGTCCACGCTCGGCCACCCGGGCCGGTACACCTACTGCATCGGCGAGCACGAGGAGGCCTCGCCCTGGGAGCCGCTCCACGTCGAGCGCGGCTTCGCGCCCGAGGAGAGCACGGTCACTGTCTTCTCGGGGGAGGGGCCGTTCATCGTCAACGACCACCTGAGCCGCTCGGCGCCGCAGCTGCTCGCCTCGCTCGGCTGGTCCGCGGCCGGGCTGTGGAACCACAAGAGCTTTCCCCTCTACGGCCACACCCTCTGGGTGATCGGGCCCGAGCACGCCAAGACCATCGGGGACGAGGGCTGGTCGAAGGCGCGGGTGAAGCAGTACCTCTACGAAACGATCCGTCGGCCCGCGCGCGAGCTCCAGCCCGGCCCCGACGGCGCCGAGAGCGGGCGACTCAAGGATCTCCTGGCGAGCGCGCGGCCGGAGGACCTGATCCCGAAGTTTCCCTCGGCCGGGGAGATCATGGTGGTGGTGGCGGGCGGGACCGCGGGGCGCTTCTCGGCGGTGATCCCCGGCTGGATGGGCGGCGAGATCGGCTCGAGCCCGGTCACGCGCCCGATCGAGCCGCCGTCCCCTTCTTGTTGATCGCGGCCCACAGGCGCTCGGCGCCGAGCGGCATGTCGACGTGGGTGATCCCGAACGGGGCGAGCGCGTCGACCGCCGCATTGACCAGCGCGGGCGGGATCGCGATGCAGCCGGCCTCGCCCAGGCCCTTGGCCCCGAGCGGGTTGCGCGGCGACGGGGTGTGCATCTTCTCGATGGTGAGCGCGGGGATGTCCTCCGCCCGCGGGATCGCGTAGTCCATGAGCGTGCTGGTCAGGAGCTGCCCGTCGCCGTCGTAGACGATGGCCTCGAGCAGCGCCTGGCCGAGCCCCTGGGCCAGGCTGCCGAGGAGCTGGCCCTCGGCCAGGAGCGGGTTGATGATGGTCCCCGCGTCGTCGACCCACACGAGCTTCTCGATGGAGAGCCCGCCGGTGTCCCGCGCGATCGAGATCGC
>WNGJ01011316.1_pt2 | contig 11516 bp, 9 predicted proteins | sample 5400611 | NCBI WGS metagenome assembly WNGJ01 (sample SAMN13153375, study PRJNA577476) | soil metagenome | isolation source: 40 cm soil or saprolite under Garry oak tree replicate 1 | place: USA:California | collected 2016-06-15 | reverse complement strand
GCGATGTTGTCGATCCGGGGATCGAGCGTCGGCGCGTGATGCACGAAATCGATCCCCACTTGGTGCGCCACCTCGCGGAACGCAAAGCCGGGCGGGGCGGCTCCGGCGCCGCCCCGCTCTTCCGGTCGCCCGCGATTCAGCGCGATCACCAGGAAGACGGCTCCGAGAAACACCGTGGTGAGGGCGAGCTTCCGCACGCGTAGGGACGTCACGCCGTGAACCATATCGCGTGGCCTTGTCCCCCGGCAAGGATCGAACGATGTTGCCAGCCTCGATGATCCCCAATGCCCTGAAGTGCCTTGGCGTGGCCACGACGCTGCTCCTCGTCGACTGTCGCGGCCGGGAGCCCGCGTCAAGCCTCGAGCGCGATGCCGCCATCCTCACCGCACGGACGCTCGGTCTCGCGTACCTGCGGAGCCAGCAGTTCGCCCCGGCGGAAACCGCGTTCGCCAAGATCGTCGCCCTGGCCCCCGATCAGGCGCTGGGCTACGCCAATCTCGGCCTGGTGCACCTGCGGTTGGGGCGCTATGACGCGGCCGAGCGGGAGATCCGCCGGGCGGCGGCCCTGGACACGGCGAGCGACGACATCGCCCTGACGCTCGCCAAGGTCTACGAGCTCACCGGCCGCGCGGCCGAGGCGCGCCGCGAGGTGGACCGCGTGCTGCGACGCAGCCCGGAGGACCTGCGCGCCCTGTACGAGTTGGCCGCGCTCGAGCCGGCCTCCAAGGAGACGTACCTCCGGCGGATCGTGGCGCGCGCGCCCAGCAACGTGGCGGCCCGGCTCGAGCTGGTGGACGTGCTGCTCGCCCGCGGCGGGGGCGGGGGCGGGGGCGGGGGCGGGGCGGACTCGGCGGCCGCGCATCTGGAGGCGCTCGAGCGGCAGCTACCCGAGCTGCCGCGTGAAGCCACGCGCTTCTTCCAGCAGGCCCTCGCCCTGGCGCGCACCGGTCGCGCCGCCGCCGCGGCCGCGCCCGCGACGACGTTCCATCACTTCATGGAAACCACCGCGCCCTACCAGGCGAGCCTCGAGAAGCTGCGGGGCGCTAGCGGCGCGCCCCCGGGGTACCCGATCCTCACGTTCAATCCCGTCATCACGCCGCCGGCGCAGGACGCGCGCACCATCGCCGCAGCGATCCGCTTCAGTGACGTGACGGGCGCCGTGGGGCTGGGCGGCGTGCCGCCGCTCCCCGACACCGCCCGCGACGTCGCGCTCGCGACCGGGGACTACGACGGCGACGGCGGGGAGGATGTGTTCGTCGCCGGGCACCTGTTCCGCAACGAGCTGGCACACGCGACCGAGACGACCGACCGCGCCGGCATCCGGCTGCGCGATCGGGCGGTCGGCGCGGCGTTCGGCGACTACGACAACGATGGGCGGCTCGACCTGTACGTGGCGACCGCGAGCGGTGGGAGACTGTTCCGCAACACCGGCGACTCGACGTTCACCGACGTCACCGTCGCCGCCGGCCTCGGCGGAGCACCCCCGGCCACCACCGCGCTGTTCGTGGATCTCGATCACGACGGCGACTTGGACCTGTTCCTCGCCACGCCCGCCGGGAACCGGGTGTACCGTAACACCCTCGACGGGCGGTTCCAGGACATGACCGGCCCGATGGGCCTAGGAGGCGGTGGTGGCACCCGCGACGCCGCGTTCGGCGACTTGGACGGCGATGGGCGCGTGGATCTGGTCGTCGTGGGAAACGACGGGCGTCTCACGTTGTTCCGGAACGCGGGTCACGGCCGCTTCGAGGATGCCACCGCGGCCAGCGGCCTGGCGCAAGCCGCCCTGCCGGGCCACGCCGCGGCGGTCGCGGTCGGCGACTACGACAACGACGGGTTCCTCGACTTGTTCGTCGCGGCACCGGGTGGAACCGCGCCTGTCCTGTACCACAACCGCGGGGACGGGACCTTTGAACCCGATCGCCGCAGTGCGGCGCTCGCAGCGCTGCGCACCCTGGCGGCCCGCGCCGCCATCTTCTGCGATTTCGATAACGACGGCTTCCTCGACCTCGTGGTGGTCGGCGTCCCCTCGAAGGCCGGGGCACGTGGTGTCTACCTGCTGCGCAACGACCAGACCGGTCGGTTCGTGGATCACTCGTCGATTCTGCCAAGCGACCTGCACGCCGCCAGCCGCGTCGTGGCGGTGGACTACGATCGCGACGGCGACCTGGACTTGCTCGTCGTGGCAGCGGACGGGCGGCCGCGGCTGCTGCTGAACGATGGAGGCAACGCGAACCAGTATGTGAAGGTCGAGCTCGCCGCCCTGCGGACGGGAAGCGGCAAGAACAACCGGTTCGGCATCGGCTCGACGCTCGAGCTGCGGGCGGGCAAGCTGTACGAGGCGCGCGTCGTGACGGGTCCCGTGACGCATTTCGGGCTGGGGCAACGCCTCAAGGCCGACGTACTGCGCGTGCGGTGGCCCAATGGCGTCGCGCAGACCGTCTACTATCCGGGGAGCGACGCGGACATCCTCGAGCAGCAGATCCTCAAGGGATCATGCCCCTTTCTGTACGCTTGGGACGGAACGCGCTTCCGGTTCGTGACGGACGTGATGTGGCGCAGCGCGCTCGGTATGCCGCTCGGCATCATGGCCGGGGGAAGGGACATCGCGTCGGCGCCGCCGCACGCCTCGCGAGAGTACATGCGGATACCGGGCCGCGCCCTCGCGCCCCAAGGCGGCCGCTACGTCTTACAGCTCACTGAGGAGCTGTGGGAGACCGCCTATCTCGACCAGGCGAAGCTACTCGCCGTGGACCACCCGGACTCGGTGGACGTGTACGTCGATGAGGGGTTCGTGCCGCCCGCCCCGGGGCCCGCGGCGCTGCGCCTGTACGCCGTGGCGCATCCCCGGCCCCCGGTCGCCGCCACCGACGAGCACGGCACCGACTGGCTCCCCGCCCTGCGCGCGCGCGACGATCGCTACGTGGCCCCGCTCACCCTCACGCGCTACCAAGGCCTGGCCACGCTGCACGACTTGATCCTCGACTTCGGCGACCTGAAGGGCCTGGAGAGCGACAGCGTCTATCTGTTCCTCGCGGGGTGGATCTACCCGACCGACGCCAGCATCAACATCGCCTTGGCCCAGACGGGGAAGCCCGGCGTCATCTTCCCCTACCTCGAGGTGAAAGACGCCGAGGGGCGGTGGCGCCGCGCGGCCGATGTGCCCTTCCCGTCGGGCAAGGACAAGACGGTGATCGTGGATCTCACGGGGAAGTTCCTGAGCGCCGACCACCGCGTGCGCATCCGCACCAACATGGAGATCTACTGGGACCAGGCGTTCGTCGCCGCGGCGGGCTCCCCCAGCGCCGCGTCGATCACGACGCTCGATCCCACGTCGGCCAACGTCCATTCCCGGGGCTTCTCACGCCTGTACCGCAAGGGCGGGCGCTACGGACCCGACTGGGCCGCGTACGAGGAGCTGTCTCGCGAATCGCCGTGGGAGCCGATCGCGGGCCGGTTCACCCGTTACGGCGATGTGCTGCCGCTGGTGCGCGCCCCCGACGACATGTACGTGATCATGGCGCCCGGAGACGAGACCACACTGACGTTCGACGCGAGCGCCACACCGCCACTCTCCCCCGGCTGGACGCGCGACTTCCTGCTGTACACGGACGCGTGGCTCAAAGACTCCGACCGCAATACCGCGGCCGGCGCCACCGTCGCCCCGCTACCGTTCCACGGCATGTCCCGCTATCCCTACGGCGCGGACGAGGGATACCCCAGCGACGCGGCACACACGCAGTACTTGGAGACGTACAACACGCGGCGCGTGGAGATCCCTCGCTCGCGCGCGTTCCGCGCGCTCGCTCAGGATGACAGCGCCGGGCGACTGCGGTAAAAAGAACAGTGAAAAGGAGCGAGCGAGTCTGTCATCCTGAGCGCCGCAGGCGCGAAGGATCCGCCAAGTCCTCCCATGAGGGGTTCTTCTGCTCGATCAACCGCATCTTGCGTGCGCGAACCCACCCCTTGAGCTGCTTCTCGCGGGCGATGGCGTCGCGAACATCCCCAAACGCCTCGAAGTAGACCAGCCGGCTGACCCGGTACCGGCTCGTGAAGCCGGGTGTGAGGCCGCGCTTGTGCTCATCCACGCGCCGCACGAGGTCGTTGGTGACGCCCGTGTACAAGACTCGCGAGCGACTGGCCATGATGTACACGTAGTAGGTGCGCACGACTCACCAAGGTCGCGCATCCGGACCTCGCAATCGGCATCATTTTTCGACGGCGGGGCGCTCAATCATGCATCGGAGCGCGGAAGGCGGTTCGTTCTTCTATACTCGTATACCCGCTGAGCGAACGCGCCTGTCATCCTGAGCGCCGCAGGCGCGAAGGACCTGCTGAGCGCAGGCGCGAAGGATCTCCTGAGCGCAGGCGCGAAGGATCTCCTGAGCGCAGGCGCGAAGGATCTCCTTCTCGCCGAAGCGGATCCTTCGCTCGCGCGCGTCCCGCGCGCTCGCTCAGGATGACAAGACGCGGGGCGCTCTGAGAGGGAAAAAAGGAAGAGAGAGACCGGCACGCCTGTCATCCTGAGCACCGCAGGCGCGAAGGATCTAGAGCACGTACCCGCGCTCCATGAGGGAGCGCCCCGACGCCGCGTAGCCGTCGGGGCCGGGCAAGTGAAAGGTGAGCGAATCGGCGAGCCGGTCGTAGACGTTGAACAACACACAGACGTGAATCGCGTCCTCGATCGCGGCATCGCTCACGCCCGCGCGGCGGAGTGGCTCCACGTCCGCCGGCCGCAGCTCCGCCGGGGCGAGCGTGAGCTTCTCGAGGAAGCCGAGGGTGGCTCGGACTTTGGGGTCGACCGGAGCGGTGCGCCAATCGGCCAGCACCGCCTCGACCAGCTGCTCGTCCTTGAGGGCCAGCGACGCGACCGCGCCGTGGGCACCCGTTCAGAACAAGCATTGGTTCAGGCGCGATGTGAACGCGGCGAACAGCTCCCGCTCCCCGACGCTCCATTCCGACGGCCCGCGCATCACCGCCTGCGTCCAGTCGCACATCGGGCGCCCGAAGAACTCCGGGCGGTAGAGCAGCGTCTTGACGACGTCGGGCACCCGACGCCCACTCACCAGCCGGATGAGGATGAGCTTGAGCCGCTGCGGCAGGCGATGACCGTGTTCGACTGTACGGAGGCGCATCAGTCCGGCTCCTCGCCCCGCAGCGCGGCGAGCCCGCGCTCGAGCCGGCCGAGCGCGGCGCCGAGCGCCGCGGAGACCGTGATCTCGAAGATCGCGTCTTCCGAGCTGCCCGCGCGTTGCAGGGCGGTGAGGTCGTCGTCCGTGAGCTTGTAGGCGTGACGGGCCACCGTGTCGACGTAACGCCCGAGCGGGTCCTCACCCCCTGACCCCCTCTCCGTTCCGGAGAGGGGGGACGGTAGATCGTTCCTCCTCTCCCGAAGGGAGAGGGGGCCAGGGGGTGAGGACCTACGAGGGGGCGAGGGGGTGAGGACCGCCCCCGCCGCGCGCGCCAGCGCGGCGCGACGCTGCTCACTGGACGTGTCGCCCGGTGCGGCCAGCACGCTGTCGATCAGTCGCTGTGTGAAGGCGGCGTATCGCCCCATCCTTGAGGATGGGAACGGCGCCGCGAGCCGTCAAGAGCCCGCGTGGGTGGCGCAACGACCCGGCAGGCCGTACGATTTTCCGATGAGCCTGCTCGAGCTGCTGCTCCTAGTGCAGACTGCGGTGCGCGTGGACACGGTTCCCCCGTATCTCGCCTTCCCCGAAACCGGGCTCGACGACCCCGCCGCGTACGAGGGCTACGAGACACGGGTATATCGAGACGCGAGCGGCAACGCCTTCCAAGTCTATCTGAATCGCAGTAAGGGGCGGGTGGTACACCTCTGGGCCGACGCACTCAACGAGAGCGCCGCCTTCACGGCCCGCGACTCAGGCGGCGTGCCGGCCGAGCTCACCTGGAGCTCGGCCGGCGCGGTCGTGGATGCGTCGGGACACACGCGGTCGGTCGCCTACGGGCTGGAAGCCTCGTCCTCCGTCACGCTCGGTCTCCTGCTGCTCGGCTCGATGCGCGTGGAGCGCGACTTTCAGTACGCCAGGCGCGACTCCCTGCCGCTCGACGCCACGCCGTTTGTCGAAGCCGAGCTGTCGCAGCTGATCGACCATATCGCGAAGCTGCCGGGGACCGAGCGCGCGCGTCACCTGGCACTGCTCGGCGTGAAGACCCTCGGCGGGCTGCGTGCGCGGCTCTTGCCCCGCATCACCGAGCAGCACGGCGACACCGCCTGGGTCGTGCGGGTCGAACAGGTGAGCTTCGACGGCAAGAACCACCTCTGGCTCGCGCTGGAAGGCGACGCTCGCGAGACGGTGGCCGCGATCAGGGGAGGCGCCATAACGATCCGCCGGCCCGCCGGCGGCGTCGTCCGCTTCGGGGTCCGCGTAACCACGGACGCCCCAGCCCTGACGCCGCTGTCGCGCGCCGAGATCTTCAACGACGACTTCCGCCGTTTCTTCGAGACCGTCCGCGGCGATGCGGCCCATCCCGATCGGTTCCGGCGGCTCGAGCGCGAGGTGCGCGGCATGGAGCTGCTGTGCTCTCGCGAGAAATTGATGGCGGGGTTGCCGAACTTCGCGACCTACTTCGGCCGCGACATGCTGATGACGGCGCTGCTGATGGAGCCGGTGTGGGCGCCGGCGATGCCGGAGCACGTCATCGCGAGCGCGCTGCGCAAGCTCTCGCCCGCGGGCGACGTGAGTCACGAGGAGGCGCTCGGCGGCCAAGCGATCCGCGAGCATGCGTCCGAGTACAGCCGGCTGCTGGACGCCGGTCGGGTGGCGCAGGCACGAGCGGTGCTCAAGGACTTGCAGGCCGTGCGCGAGAACTACGTGATGGTGGACGACGACTTCCAGCTGCCGGTGGTTGCGGCCCGCTATCTCGGCGACCAGCGCGTGTCGGCCGCGCGCAAGCGCGCGTTTCTGCTGGAGGAGCGCCGCCTCCAGCGGCTCGTCTCCAACCTCGCGTACGTGACGCAGCAGGCGGCGGCGTATACCCGAAATCCGGTGGCGACGAATCTGGTCGGGTTTCCCCGGGATGCCGAGGGCCGGTGGATCTCCGCGAGCTGGCGCGATTCCCGCGCAGGGTATGGCGGCGGGCGGTTCGCCATGGATGTGAACGTCATTTGGGTGCCGCACGCGCTCGAGGCCGTGGGGGCGATCCTGGATGCCCTGAAGCAGCTCGGCATGACGCCGGCCATTCGCGACGAGCCGCTGGCCGGCTTCGTGCGCGACCGCGCGGCGCTCGAGCGCGCGATTGCCGTGTGGCGCGGCGCTGAGCGCCACTTCCGGGTCGCGATCGGAGACGTGGGCCGGCCGGTCGCGGACCGGCTGCGCTGGCTGCCGCAGGCGGAGCGGGAGTACTGGGAGGCCGTCATCCAGCGGACCGGATTCCTCGCGGATACGCTGCGGTTTCTCGCCCTCTCACTCGACGAGAACGGCCGGCCGATCCCGATCGTCAACACCGATCCCGCCATGCTGCTGCTGCTCGAGCCGGTCGGTCCGGATCGGACGCTCGAGCTCGTGGGCCCGATCATGCGGCCATACCCCTGGGGGTTGTTCGTCGATGATCTGGGTCCGCTGGTCGCCAACGACGCCTACGCGTCGCGCGACGTGTGGGAGCGGTTTCGGCAGGACCCCTATCATTCGCCGACGGTCGTGTGGGGGCGGGACGTGAATGCACTGCTCGCCGGCCTCGCGAAGCAGATCGCGGCGGCACCCTCCCGGTCCGGCGCGGGCGTGGCGCCCTTACGCGACGCGCTGCAGCGCACCGTCATCGCGGTGGATCGCTCCGGGCTGCGGCACGCCGAGCTGTGGAGCTACCGCATCGAGAACGGCAGGCTCCTGCCGGTGCGGTACGGGACCAGCTCGGACGTCCAGTTGTGGAGCCTGACCGATCTGGCCGTCCAGTTCTGGCTCGACCGGATCGCGGGGCCGTGACCGCGCCGCCACGCGACGACCAGCGCGCAGCCGTCGTCGCGGGCTTCCTCGGCTGGACGCTCGACGCGTTCGATTTCTTCCTGGTCGTGATGACGCTCACGGCGATCGCGAAGGACTTCGGACGCTCGGACGCGGACATCGCGCTCACACTCACCCTCACCCTCGTGTTCCGACCGGTCGGCGCGTTCATCTTCGGGCTGATCGCCGATCGCTACGGCCGCAAGATTCCGCTGATGGCGGACCTGGTGTTCTACTCCGTTATCGAGGTGTTCTCCGGGCTCGCCCAGAGCTACACGACGTTCCTCGTACTGCGCGCGCTGTTCGGGATCGGGATGGGAGCAGAGTGGGGCGTGGGGGCGTCGCTCGTCATGGAGAAAGTCTCGCCCCGCTATCGCGGCGTGATCTCCGGGCTGTTGCAGCAGGGCTACGCGCTGGGCTATCTGCTCGCGGCCCTGTGCTACTTCTTCGTGTTCCCGCACTGGGGCTGGCGGCCACTCTTCTTCATCGGCGGACTGCCGGCGCTGCTCGCGCTGTTCGTCCGGGCCCGCGTGCGGGAGTCCGAGGTGTGGCAACAGACCCGGCACGACAACTGGCTGGGGCTCGGCCGCGCCATCGCCGCGAACTGGAAGGTGTTCCTTTATCTGACCGTCCTGATGGCGATGATGAACATGGTGTCGCACGGCACCCAGGACATGTACCCCACCTTCCTGCAGCGCGACTGGGGCTTCGGCCCGACCACACGCGCCGCCCTCACCGCGTTCTCGCAAGTCGGCGCGCTCACCGGCGGGATCCTGTGCGGCCTGTACTCCGACCGCCTGGGCCGGCGGCGCACCATCGCGCTCGCACTGCTCGGCGCCGTGCTGGCCATCCCGATCTGGGCGTTCGCGCCGTCGTTACCACTGCTCGTCGCCGGGGCCTTCATTATGCAGTTCTTCGTGCAGGGGGCGTGGGGCGTGATCCCGGCGCACATCCGGGCTTCGCGTATCAATGCGGCGTGGCGATCGCCAGCAAACTGCCGCACGTGCAGGCGCTCTTCGCCGTCGGCTCGAGCTACGCGCGGTCGATGGCGTTCTCCGCGGCGACCGTGTTCGCGCTCGGCGCCGTCGTCGCACTGCTCGGCCGGGAGCGCCGGGGGGTGGCGTTCGGGAGGGGCCAGCCGTCCTCGGGAGTATGAGGGACTGAAGTCCCTGCTTGGCCCGTGGGGCGTCCTAAAGGACGCTGAGCTGCCGCGTCCTTCAGGCGCACATCGGCCGAGTTGGGACTTGAGTCCCTCATAATCTCGGAGGTACACTACCATACCGTCGATGACTTGACCTGATGTCCAACTTCGTCAAAGCCACCCAAGCCTACCAGCAGGGCCAGCGCACGCTCCCCGGCCGCTACTACACGTCGCCGGAGATCTACGCCGAGGAGCAGGAGCGCATCTTCGCCGCGCGCTGGATCTGCGTCGGGCGCGCGGCCGAGATCCCCGCGGCCGGCGACTACGTGCTGCGCACCATCGCGGGCGAGAGTGTGATCGTGGTGCGGGGGCGGGACGGCGCCCTGCGGGCGTTCTACAACGTTTGCCGCCACCGCGGCACCCGGCTGTGTGAGGAGCCGCGCGGCCGGTTCTCCGAAACGATTCAGTGCCCCTACCACGCCTGGACCTACACCATCGATGGACAGCTGATCGGCGCGCCCCACATGAACGAAGTGCAGGGGTTCGACAAGCGCGATTATCCGCTCCACGCCGTTCCGCTCGAGACGTGGGAAGGCTTCGTGTTCGTCAACCTCGCGGGGGAGCCCGAGCTGTTCGCACGCGCCTTCGCGGCGGTCGGCGGGCGGTTTGGCCGGTTCAATCTCTCTGCCCTGACGGCCGCGCGGCGCGTCGACTACGACGTCGCGGCCAACTGGAAGTTGATCTTCCAGAATTACTCCGAATGCCTGCACTGCCCCGTCATCCACCCCGGGCTCGCGAAGCTCACCCCCTACACGAGCGGCGAGAACGACCTGATCGACGGGCCGTTCCTGGGCGGCTACATGGTGATTACGAAGGAGGGCGGCAGCCTCACGCTGAGCGGGCGTGCCTGCGGGGCGCCGGTCGGTCAGCTTCCCGCGGAGGATCTGAACCGCGTCTACTTCTACTCGATCTTCCCCAACTTGCTGCTCTCGCTCCACCCGGACTACGTGATGTTCCACACGCTCTGGCCCGATGGTCCGGCGCGGACGCGCATCACCTGCGAGTGGCTGTTCCACCCCGACTCGGTCGGCACACCGGCGTTCGATCCCGATGACGCGGTGGGCTTCTGGGACGAGACCAACCGCCAGGACTGGCACATCTGCGAGCGCAGCCACGCCGGCATCACGTCGCGGGCGTATGTGCCGGGGCCCTACTCCCCGCGCGAGGGGATCTCCGCCGCGTGGGACCGGGAGTTCCTACGAGCGCTCGGGCACGGCCAGTGATGGGCGGTCACGTCCTCCGCAAGTACGCATCCGTCCCCTTGAGCCAGTCCTCGCGCGGCGGCGAGAACACGTCCATGTCGAGCGTGTCCTCGAGGGCGTGGGCTTCGTGCGGCACGTTGGACGCGAGGTGCAGCACCTCGCCCGCCCGCACCACGACTTCCTGGCTGCCGTCTTCCCCGATGAGAAACCGCAACGCGCCTTCGAGGATGTAGGTAAACTGCTCGTTTTCGTGCGCGTGCCTGGGCACGACGCACCCGCGCTTCAAGTACACGTGCGCGAGCATGACGCGCTCCCCGGTGATCAGGCGGCGTGACAGCCGCTCGGACAGCTGTTCCTTCGGTACATCGGCCCAGCGGTACCACACGGGCTCCCCCTCAGGTTAGGACGTTCCGGGCCAAGCCTAGCGGGTTGTGTCTGCTTCGCCACTAGCGTGGAAACCGAAGCACGGCGGGCCGAATTCGACCTGCTGCAGCCATGCAACAGTAGATAGCGGAGCCCGTCGCCCGTCAGCCACGTTCCACGTTGGCAAGGGTTATGCGATGCAGCGTTGCTGCCATGACCAGAGTCCGTAACCACGTCGGCGCCCTCGCGGCGCTCGCAGCACTGCTCGCCGCCTGCGCAGCCGGATCGTCGCAATGGCACGACCGCCTGACGCTGCTGCCGGCGTCCCGCGATCGCATCCTGGGCGAGCGGCTGATCGACGCTCAGTACGTCGTGGCAGGAAAGGTCGAGAAGGTGGAGCGGGCGAATCTGTACGAGCAACGCGGTGGGTGGCTCATGCGAGCCCTGTTCCGTGACGAGGGGCCCCCCGATGCCTACGAGGCGAAGATCGCCGTCGATTCGGTCCTCGTGGGCGGTGGCCAGCCCAAGCGGCTGTACATCACATTCTTCGCTCCTCACGGCAACCGCATCCCGACGGTCGGGGAGGATGCGATCTGGATCGCGCACCAGCGCCAGCTGTGGCGCTTCGCTCAGGCCACCGTGTACGGCGCGCCGTACGACATCGGGCTCGCGCTCGATTCGGACGACGACATCCGGCCGGTCGGGGAGTGGTCCCTGCTGCGCACTGTCGCGCTGAAGCTGCAACTGTCACACGTGTGGTGAGGGTCCGGCTCAACCGCCCGTCGACAC
>WNGJ01021938.1_pt1 | contig 11518 bp, 7 predicted proteins | sample 5400611 | NCBI WGS metagenome assembly WNGJ01 (sample SAMN13153375, study PRJNA577476) | soil metagenome | isolation source: 40 cm soil or saprolite under Garry oak tree replicate 1 | place: USA:California | collected 2016-06-15 | reverse complement strand
TCAGAGGCGGAGCCTCGCTGGTTCTGGCATCGGCAAAGCGACGTCTGTCGCACTGGCCGCGCTCGGGGCGACCGTGGTGCTCGTCTGCCGTGACGAGGCACGTGGCGAAGCCGCCAGGGCCGAGGTCGCCGCGGCGGCCGAGGTCGCCGCGGCGGCCGACGCCGCCCTGACGGACGCCGGGCCGCCGTCGCTCGAGCTGGCGGACTTGTCATCCATGGAACAGGTCAGGGCCCTGGCGGCCAGGCTCGCCCGGCTCGGCAGGATCGACGTGCTGATCAACAACGCCGACCTGGTGGTCGCCAGGCGGCAGCTCACCGCTGATGGCTTCGAGCTGAGCCTGGCGGTCAACCACCTGGCGCCCTTCCTGCTGACGAACCTGCTGTTGCCGAGGCTGGCGGCCAGCGCGCCGGCCAGGATCGTGACGGTGTCCTCGATCGCGCACCGCGCCGCCCGGCTCAGCCTCGATGACTTGCAGCTCGAGCGGCGCTACCTCGCGATGCTGGCGTACGCCAACACCAAGCTTGCCAACGTCCTGTTCACACGAGAACTCGCGCGCCGACTCGACGGCACGGAGGTCACCGCCAACTGCCTGCATCCAGGCACCGTGCGGACCAGGTTCGGGGACACGGGCGCACTCTGGCTGAGGCTCGGCCTCGCGGTCGGCGGCGGCTTGCTGCGGACACCGGAGTCCGGCGCCAGAACGGTGCTCTACCTGGCCAGCGCGCCGGAGGTGCTACTACGTCGGCACCCGGCGCAGCCGCCCGTCCAGACGAGCCCGCGACGACGCGCTGGCGCGCGACCTCTGGGACACCAGCGCGCGCCTGACCGGCGTCACGACCGGCGTCACGACCGAGCGGGCGCCGCCCGCTCCAGATCCGCCACGCTGATCGTCTTGTCCCTGCTGGCCAGCAGGCCCGTGACCAGCTGACCTCCGGCCACGCCGAGCAGGATCAGCACAGGAAGCGTCCAGCTGCCGGTGGCCGAGTGCAGCAGGCCGATCAGCAGCGGACCGGCACTCGCCAGCAGGTACCCGGCTCCCTGCGCGAACCCGGAGAGCGCGGCGGCCGTGTGCCCGTCAGCGGCCCTCGCCGTGAACAAGAACACGCTCAGCCCGAACGCGCCGCCCTGGCCGAGCCCGAGCAGGCATACGAAGAGCAGCACCGTCCGGTTCGGCGCGAACGCCGACCCGGCGAGACCGATCGTGATCAGGAAGATCGCCGCGGCCGCCAGCCACCTCTGATCCCTGGCCCGGTGCGCGAGCACCGGCACGATCAGCCCGGTGATGGTGTTGCCGACGTTCATCAGCGCCAGCAGGTTGCCAGCGGCGTCGGCGCTGATCCCGTGATCCCTGAACATGGTCGGGAACCACGACAGCGTCGCGTAGTACGACAGGCTCTGCAGGCCCATGAACGCCATCACGTGCCAGGCCAGCGGGATCCTGCCCATCGCGAGGACGCCGCGCCCGCCGCCGGCCGAGACCGGCACCGTCCTGAACCTCAGCTGCGGCAGCCAGACGAACACGGCGGCCATGGCCGGCAGCGCCCACATGCCGAGGGTCAGCCTGACGGCCAGGCCAGAGCCGCCGGAGGCCGTCCCGCCGGCCGCGGTGAACACCGGCACCGCGATCACGGCCCCGAGCACGGCTCCGGCCGTCAGCGTCGAGAGGTACAGACCGATCATCAGCCCGGCCCGGTCCGGTCTGCGGCGCTTGATCATGCTCGGCAGCAAGACGTTCACCAGCGCGATCGCGCAGCCGGCCAGGACGGTGCCGGGAAACAGCATCACCCCTGGCGCGGCCGAGCGGAGCCCGAGCCCGGCCGCGATCAGCAGCAACGCCAGGGCGAGCACGCGTTCCTCGCCGATCTTCCTGGCGAGCATGGGAGCGACCCCGGAGAACACGGCGAAGCTCAGCACCGGCACCGCGGCGAGCGCCGACTTGGTGGCCGTGGTCCAGCCGGCGGCCGCCGTCATCTCCGGGTACAACGGAGGCAGGTGATCCCGCCGTGCCGGTAGTAGGCGGCCTCACCCGGCGTGTCGATCCGCACGACCGCCGTGAACTCCTTGCCGTCCGCCGAGACCGTCACCTCGCGCGGCACCTGGCCCGCGTTGATGGCCTCGATCCCGGTGATGTCGAAGACCTCGTGCCCGGTGAGCCCGAGCGATGCGGCGTTCTGACCCGGCTTGAACTGCAGCGGCAGCACGCCCATCCCGATCAGGTTCGACCGGTGGATCCGCTCGAACGACTCGACCAGGACAGCCCGGACGCCGAGCAGCGCCGTGCCCTTGGCCGCCCAGTCGCGCGACGACCCTGACCCGTACTCCTTGCCGCCGAGCACGACCAGCGGCGTGCCCTCCGCCAGGTACGCGCGGGACGCCTCGTAGATCGACGTCTGCTCGCCATCGGGCAGCTTGACGGTGACGCCGCCCTCGGTGCCAGGCGCGAGCTGGTTGCGCAGCCTGATGTTGGCGAAGGTGCCGCGGATCATCACCTCGTGGTTGCCGCGCCGCGACCCGTAGGAGTTGAAGTCGCGCCGCTCGATCCCGTGGCTGGTCAGGTACAGCCCGGCCGGGCTGTCGGACTTGATCGCGCCAGCGGGCGAGATGTGGTCGGTGGTGACCGAGTCGCCGAGCATCGCGAGCACCCGGGCGCCGTGGATGTCGGTCACCGCCGCCGGCTCGGCCGGCATTCCGTCGAAATACGGCGGCCGGCGCACGTACGTCGACGACTCATCCCAGGCGAACACCTCGCCTGCCGGCACGTCGAGCTCCTGCCACCGTTCGTCGCCCGCGAAGACGTCCGCGTAATCCCGACTGAACATTTCCGGCGCTACCGAACTAGTCACGACCTCTTCGACCTCAGCCGGCGACGGCCAGAGGTCGGACAGGTACACCTGCTTGCCGTCGGACCCGGTGCCGATCGGCTCGGTCGTCAGGTCGATGTCCATGGTCCCGGCGAGCGCGTACGCCACGACGAGGGGCGGCGAGGCGAGGTAGTTCATCTTCACGTCGGGATTGATCCGGCCCTCGAAGTTCCGGTTGCCGGACAACACAGAGACGACGGCCAGGTCCTTCTCGGCCACGGCGGCGCTGATCGCTTCGGGCAGCGGGCCCGAGTTGCCGATGCAGGTCGTGCAGCCGTAGCCGACCAGGTTGAAACCGAGCTTCTCCAGGTACGGGGTCAGGCCGGCCCGCTCGTAGTAGTCCATGACGACCTTCGACCCTGGCGCTAGCGTGGTCTTGACCCACGGCTTGCGGTTCAGGCCCGCCTCGACCGCATTCCTGGCCAGGAGCGCGGCGCCGACCATCACGAACGGGTTTGATGTGTTGGTGCACGAGGTGATCGCGGCGATCACCACGGATCCGTGATCGACGCTGGTCTCGGCCCCGTCGTCCAGCGTGACCTGCGTGGGCGACGAAGGCCGACCGGGGGAGCCGATGGCGACCGGGTCGGACGCGGGGAAGGTGCCCGCGATGCCGTTATCCAGGCCAGGGGCGTGCACATAGGTGCCGAGCGCGTCGCGGAACGACTGCTTGGCGTTGGTCAGCGCGACCCGGTCCTGCGGTCGCTTCGGCCCGGCCAGCGACGGCACCACGGTGGACAGGTCGAGCTCCAGCTGCTGGGAGTACCTGGTGCCGCCGACCGACGCGGGGTCGTGCCACATGCCCTGTTCCCTGGCGTAGGCCTCGACCAGGGAGACCAGCTCGGCCGAGCGGCCGGTGAGCCGCAGGTAGGTCAGCGTCTCCTCGTCGATCGGGAAGATCGCGCAGGTAGAGCCGAACTCCGGGCTCATGTTACCGATCGTCGCGCGGTTCGCGACCGGCACGGCCGCCACGCCGTCACCGTGGAACTCCACGAACTTGCCCACCACGCCGTGCCGCCTGAGCAGCTCGGTGATCGTCAGGACAAGGTCGGTGGCGGTCGCGCCGGACGGCAGCTCGCCCGTCAGCCTGAACCCGACCACCTTCGGGATCAGCATCGAGATCGGCTGGCCGAGCATCGCTGCCTCGGCCTCGATGCCCCCGACGCCCCAGCCGAGCACGCCGAGCCCGTTCTGCATCGTCGTGTGCGAGTCGGTGCCGACGCACGTGTCCGGGTAAGCCTGCCGGGCACCGTCGTCCCCGGCAGTCATGACGACCCTCGCCAGGTGCTCGATGTTCACCTGGTGGACGATGCCGGTGCCAGGCGGCACGACCCGGAACTGGCGCAGCGCCTGCTGGCCCCATCGCAGGAACGCGAACCGCTCGGAGTTGCGCTGGAACTCGAACTCGACGTTGCGGTCAAACGCGTCGGGCCGGCCGAAGATGTCGGCGATCACCGAATGGTCGATCACCAGCTCGGCGGGAACCAGCGGGTTGATCTTCGCTGGATCGCCGCCGAGATCGCGCATGGCCTCCCGCATGCTGGCCAGGTCGACGACCGCGGGCACGCCGGTGAGGTCCTGCATGATCACCCGCGCCGGGCTGAACTGGATCTCGGTGTCAGGCTCGGCCACCGGATCCCAGCCGGCCAGCGCCCTAATGTGGTCGGCGGTGACGTTCGCGCCGTCCTCGGTGCGCAGCAGGTTCTCCAGCAAGATCTTCAGGCTGAACGGCAGGTCCGCCGAGCCTGGTACCGCGTCGAGCCGGTAGATCTGGTANNGAAGCTGTTCGCTGTCATGGCCTCTGTCCTTCCGCTGCGTGCCCGTTCGGCCCGGCGAGGACCCTAGCGCCATCCTGCCCTAGGGCTCGGGCGCCGTGGCCGCCAGCCCGACCTACCCGGCTGCGCCCGGCTCAGCCGGGTTGCGCTGGTCCGTGTCCTGTGCCGCCGGGTGACTGAGGGGGCACGCCCGCGCCAAAATATCTCGATGTCAAGATACTTTGCGAGCCTAACGAGGCAAGTATCTCGATGTCAAGCTATTCGGGCTGGCTGCCCGCCGGCCGCGACCGACACCAGGTCGGCGGCGGTGGAGCGGGCCAGCAGCCGGACCGCCCTCGCGGCCGGCGAGACCTGGAGCGCGCTCTTGGGCAGCCAGACCCGCAGCGCACCGGGCTGGGCCTGGAAGCGCAGCGGCGGCTCGAGCACCATGGCCTCGCCGTCGATGCCGATTTCCGCCGGCGCGCCGGACTCGATGGTGAACTCACGAGCCGTCCACTCCTGCCAGCCTTCGAAGCGTTGTACCTGGCCGGTCAGCTCGAGCATCATGAAGTGCCTGGCGTCGGCGGCGTCACCGACCTGAACGGCCACGATGCCGAGGACGCCGAGGTCGAGGCGCTCCCTGGTCCCCCGGCCGCCTGGCCGCGCGAGCTGGTACGGGTTGTTGGAGATCAGGATCAGGTGCGCGGTCGTGCATTCCGCGCCGTCGCGGCCGGCAAAGCCCAGGTCGAACGGCTCCGCGTCAGGTCCGACCAGTTCCGGCAGCATCTCAGCGGCCGTCCGCAGCTTCGCGTCCCGGTACTGCGGCGACTGCACCACCTTGGCGTACAGGCCGAGTGAGCAGTTGTTGACGAACGTCCGCCCGTTGACGACTGCCAGGTCTACCTGGCGTTCGATCTGGTCTGCGTAGGCGTCGAGCGCGCCGGCCACGTCCTCGCGGTCCAGGCCAAGGTCCAGCGCGAAGTGGTTCCTGGTCCCGGCGGGTACGCACACGAAGGGAACCCCGCGCCCGGCTGCGACCGAGGCCACGGCCGCCTGCGAACCGTCACCGCCCGCCATCCCGATCGCCCTGGCACCGCCGGCGATGGCGTCCTCGGCGAGCGCGAGCAGGTCGTCACCCGGCCGCAGGATGACCGGCCGGATGCCGCGCGCGGCGCACTCATCTGCCAGCGAGAACCGCTCCGCCTTGCCGCCGCCGGATTTCAGGTTCATGATCAGCACCGGCGCCGACCCGTCCTGATGCGAGCGGACGGCCTTGGCGCTGGCCGACCGGCTGGCGGATCGGATCGCCTTCGGCGTCCGGCGCAGCGCGTACCTGGCTGACAGCACGGAGATCGCTCCCAGCCCTGCCACGGCCAGGACGATCCAGCCGCTGATCACCGTCAGCACCAGGCCGGCCACGAGGGCCCCGAGCGCGAGCAGCGCAGCGACCGCGGCCAGCACTCGCAACATCCCGCGCCGCGACACGACATACCAGCTCGCGGTCACGCAGGCGAGCAGCCCGGCCAGCGCGAGCGCGACAGCGCCGATCCGCAGCACGACGTTGAGCGCGATCAGGAGCATGGCAGCGGCCACCGACAAGATCGCGAGGATCGCTCCTGCCCGCTCGGCGACCGAGGCCCGCTCGCTAGCGGTCAGGGGGCGGTTCGCGTGCCTGGTCGAGCTAGCCACGCGTGCACCTCCTGCCAGCTCCCACCGACGCTCGCACACAGAAGTGCCCTGGTCGCGGTGTTAGCATGCACCGATGGCGGCATCAGAATCGGGTCGCGCAGGACGGGCCGCCGATTCACCGAGCAGGCCGGACGAGGCCGTCGCCGATCTGATCGCCGAGAACCTGGCCAGGCGCGGCGGCCCGGTCCGGCAGCGGCTGGCAGAAATCCTTCATCAGCTCGGCGCGATCGACCGCGCCGTCTATGTGGCCGTAGCCAGCGTGCCCGCGCCAGCGCTCGATGACGCCATGCGCCGGCTGTCCAGGGCGGCCGACCGGTCGCGGCTGTGGTTCGGGATAGCGGGAGCGCTCGCGCTCACCGGGCCAGCCGGCCGTCGCGCGGCCAGCCGCGGCATCCTCGCGATCGGCGCGACCTCCGCGGTGGTCAACGTCGGCGTCAAGACGCTCTCCCGCAGGCGCAGGCCCGACCGGTCCGGGGCCGGGGTGCCCGACGCGCGGCAGGTCACGATGCCCTCGTCGACGTCGTTCCCGTCCGGCCATTCTGCCGCGGCCTTCGCGTTCGCGACGGCCATCAGCCGCGATAACCCGTGGGTCGCGATCGCGATTCAGTTCCTGGCGGGCGGCGTCGCCTACTCGCGGGTGCACACCGGCGTCCACTACCCAGGCGACACGGTCGCGGGCGCGCTGATCGGCGCGGGCGCCGGGCAGGCTGTCAGCAGCGTCTTCGACCGGGCCGCGGCGCGCCGCTCGCCCGCGAGCGGGTCGTAGCCGGGTTCCGGCTGGCCGCGGAAAAAACACCCGGTGGCCCACCGGGAGTTTTCTTAGGAACCCGGTGGGCCACCGGTGTTCTATTTGGCGAGCCGATTACGGTCAGGGCGTGCTGTTCAGGGCCTGGCGGCGATCAGTTCGTCGGCGGCCGCGTACGGGTCCAGCTTCCCGCACGCGACCTGGGCGGCGAGCTCATCGAGCCGGGACTGGCCCGGCAGCGCGCCGAGCGTGCGCCGCATCTCGGCGATCGCGATCGCGGACACCTCCTCGCGCGCCCTGGCCAGGCGGCGCCGGTCCCGCTCCCCCGTGTCGCCGAGCCAGGTCCAGTGCGCGTCCAGCCGGCTGACCAGCTCGTCGATGCCGTCGCCTGCGGTGGCCGACACCGACACGATGGGCGGCTTCCACGCGCCGTCGGCGTAGCTGACCATTGCGATCATGGTGCGCAGGTCGCGCACGACCTCCCGGGCACCTGGCCGGTCGCTCTTGTTCACCACGAGGATGTCAGCGATCTCGAGGATGCCGGCCTTGGCCGCCTGGATCGAGTCCCCCATCCCCGGCGCTGCGATCACAAGCGTGGTGTCGGCCAGCGCGGCGATCTCGACCTCGGCCTGCCCAACGCCGACCGTCTCGACGCAGATCACGTCGAACCCCGCGGCGTCGAGCACGCGCAGCGCCTGCGGTGCCGCGACCGAGAGCCCGCCGAGGTGCCCGCGGCTGGCCATCGACCTGATGAAGACGCCGCGGTCGATCGCGTGATCTTGCATGCGCACCCGGTCGCCGAGCAGCGCGCCGCCGGTGAACGGCGACGTCGGATCGACGGCGAGCACGCCGACGCGCAGGTCGAGCGCGCGATACGCGCGGACGAGCGCGCTGGTGACGGTCGACTTGCCGACCCCTGGCGAGCCCGTCAGCCCGACAACGCGGGCGTGGCCGACGTGCGGCGCCACCGCCCGCATCACCGGCCTGAGCTCGGCAGAGCCGTTCTCCACCTGCGAGACCAGCCGGGCCAGGGACCGGGCGTCGCCGTCTCGCGCCGCTGCGACCAGCGCCTCGGCGCGCGAGTCCTCGGGCACCCGCTCAGGCGCTGCCGGGCCGCGGCACCCGCAGCAGCAGCGCGTCACCCTGGCCGCCGCCGCCGCACAGCGCCGCCGCGCCGAGGCCGCCGCCGCGCCGCTTCAGCTCATAGGCCAGGTGCAGCGCGAGCCGGGCGCCGCTCATCCCGATCGGATGGCCGAGCGCGATCGCGCCGCCATTGACGTTGACGATGTCCTGGCCGATCTGCAGATCGCGCATCGACTGGATCGCGACCGCCGCGAACGCCTCGTTGATTTCGATCAGATCCAGGTCCGCGACCGTCAGCCGGGCTTTGCCGAGCGCGTGCTGGATGGCGCGCGACGGCTGCGACTGCAGTGAGTTGTCCGGCCCGGCGACCACGCCATGCGCGCCGATCTCGGCCAGCACGGTGGCCCCGGCGGCGGCCGCCGCCTGCGCCGACATCACGACGACGGCGCATGCCCCGTCTGAGATCTGGGACGCGGTGCCGGCCGTGATGGTGCCGTCCGTGGCGAATGACGGGCGCAGCCGCGCGAGCGCCTCCGCGCTCGTGTCGGCCCTGACTCCCTCGTCGGTGTCGAAGGTCACGGGCTCGTCGTGCCGCTGCGGTACCTGCACCGGCACGATCTCCCCGGCCAGCAGGCCGTTCTTGATCGCGAGCGCGGCCCGCTGGTGCGATCTGGCGGCGAACTCGTCCTGCTCTTCCCTGCTGATGCCGAGCCTGGCGTTGTGCCGCTCCGTGGACTCGCCCATCGAGACGTGATCGAACGCGTCGGTCAGGCCGTCAACGGCCATGGAGTCGGCGAGTTCCGCCGAGCCGTACTTGAAGCCCCTGCGGGCACCGGGAAGCAGGTGCGGCGCGTTGGTCATCGACTCCATCCCGCCCGCCACTACGACCTCGAACTCCCCGGCCCTGATCAGCTGAGCGGCGAGGGCGATGGCGTCCAGGCCTGACAGGCACACCTTGTTGACAGTCAGCGACGGGACCGTCATCGGAATGCCGGCCGCGACCGCGGCCTGCCTGGCCGTGATCTGGCCAGCGCCAGCCTGCAGAACCTGGCCCATGATCACGTAGTCCACCTGGCTGCCGGAGATGCCCGCGCGGTCCATCGCCGCCTTGATCGCGACGCCCCCGAGTTCGGCGCCGCTGAAACCGCTCAGCGAACCGAGCAGCCGCCCGATCGCCGTTCTGGCACCACCGACAATTACCGCTTCACCCATGACTGCAACGATACAGAGGTCAGGGCGCCAGCCACGTCGCGGTGCTAGCTGCGCACGGTGCTAGCCAGGCATCCGGGCAGAGGAGAAGCACGTGCTCACTCGCATCGACCACGTCGGCATCGCGTGCCGCAACCTGGCGGCCGCGACGGCGTTCTACGAGGCGACGTTCGGACTGACGGTCGTGAGCCGGGAGACGAACACCGAACAGGGCGTGAACGAGGCCATGCTAGTGGTCGCCGACTCCGCGGCCGGCGCGTCCTACGTGCAGTTGCTCGAGCCGCTCGGTCCCGGCACTCCGGTCGGCCGCTTCCTCGAGCGACGCGGTGAGGGCATTCATCATGTCGGGTACGGGGTGGCGGACATCGATGCGGCGCTGGCCGCGATCGGCGCGACGGGCGTCCGGCTGCTCGACTCACGGCCGCGGCACGGCTCTATGGGCGCCTCGATCGCGTTCTTGCATCCCGCGGACATCGGGGGCGTGCTCACCGAGCTCGTGCAGCCGGCCGCTCGGTAACCCCGGCTTTCGCTGCCGGGCACCGGGGCTGAGGCGACAGCCAAAGCGTACGCACCAGTCATGGCCTGTCCGGACAGTACACGGAAAGGCGGCGCAAGCAGAATAATTGGTGAGCTAGGCCACGAGCAGCAGCGAACAGGCCTCCAACGCGACCACGGCGGAGTACGCTGCCAGGCGCCGGGAAAGTGAGCTGGCGTGCGGGCTGTGGTCCAAGTGGTCCTGCGGCTGCGGGCGAGCCTGGCAAGCAAGCGAGACCAACGGCACCGGTGCGTTGCATCACAGTCCCCGCAGGCTCTGTGATGCAACAATCCCGTCTACCCCGTCTACCCCAGGATTAGGCGACATGCAGCCCGATATCAATGCTCAGCTCGGCACGTTCTTTGACGAGGACCAGCCGCATCCCGTCTTCTCGCAGAAAATGCGTGGCTACGACCAGGAGGAGGTCGAAGCCCATCTGCGCGAGATGGATGCCAGGCTGCGCGACATGCGGCAGTCCTACCAGGCGACCCAGCAGGAGATCGCCTACCTGCACCGGCAGATGCAGGAGCAGGAGCGCCCGACCTACTCGGGCCTCGGCTCCCGGATTGAGCAGCTCCTGCGGCTGGCCGAGGAGCAGCGGGACGAGATCCTGCAGGAGGCCAGGACCGAGGCGAGCCAGCTGCTGGCATCGGCCAAGGTCGATGCCGCCGAGTTGCGGGCCGGCGCCGAGAACGAGACCGCCGAGTTGCGGGCCAACGCCAAGCGCGAGACCGACGACCTGCGGGGGTCCGCGGAGCGCGAGGCGGACAGCATCAAGACCACCGCGCAGCGCGAGGCCGACGAGCTGACGTCGACCACCGAGCGCGAGGTCGCGAAGTTGCGCGCGATGGTGGACCACGAGGTCGCCGAGAAGCGCGCCGCGGTCGAGCGCGAGATCGCCAAGCTGCGCACGACGACCGAGCGCGAGGTCGCCCAGCTGAAGGCGTCGTCGAAGCGCGAGCGGGACGAGATCCTGACCACCTCCAAGCGCCAGGCCGACGAGATGCGGAGCCAGGCGCAGCGGATCCTGGAGGAGAGCGAGGCGCAGCGCGCTCAGGCCGAGGCGGAGTTCGACATCCAGCTCGCGTCCCGGCGCGAGGAGGCCGAGCGGCAGGAGGCCGAGCGCCTCGCGGCGGCGCAGGCCGCGACGCAGCGGCTGGTCACCGAGGCCGAGCAGCGCGCGGCGACGGCCGAGCAGCGGGCCACCAAGGCCAGCGCCCAGGCCGAGCAGTCCAGGCGGGACGCCGACGCGCACGCCAAGCAGCTGGTCAGCAGCGCGAAGAGGAATGCCGACGACATCGTCGCCCAGGCCAAGTCCCAGGCCGACCAGCTGCTCGCCGCGGCGAAGGCCGAGGCGGACAGGCACGCGAACGCCGCACAGCGGCGCGTCGACGAGGCCAACAAGCAGTACGAGACCGTGCAGGCGCACCTGGCGCAGATCAGCCAGCTGCTCGGTCCGTCGGCCGCCAGCCTGTCACCGTCTCCCGCCCCGGCGCTGGCTGGCCCGCGGGCCGCGGTCGCGGCTCCGCCAGCGGCCAATGGCGGGCCTGGCCAGACCACGAGGCCGGCTCCGGCGGTCGCCAAGACCGAGGCGAAGCAGGCCAACGGCAAGCAGGGCGACGGCGACGAGGAGTGGTGGACC
>WNGJ01023215.1_pt1 | contig 11520 bp, 12 predicted proteins | sample 5400611 | NCBI WGS metagenome assembly WNGJ01 (sample SAMN13153375, study PRJNA577476) | soil metagenome | isolation source: 40 cm soil or saprolite under Garry oak tree replicate 1 | place: USA:California | collected 2016-06-15 | reverse complement strand
AGGCGTGAACAGGAAAAAGTTATCGCGACTAACGAGGCAAATCTCCACCGACCTGTCTCGCACCAGCAATTTTTCGAGATGAATGGCGGCATAAACTCCGCCGAAACCACCACCGAGAATGACGATTCGTTTTTTGCGCAGCCTACGAGTTACCCGAACGATCATCGAATTCTTCTTTCTGTAGCGAAGCTGCCGGTGAGAAGCCGTCGAGAACCATGTTGATGCCACTAGGACTACCGCGCAGACGGCAGCTCGCTTTTGGCGTCTAGTAGTTTGGACGGTGCTACTCCGTTAGGGCCGGACTGACTGAGTCCCCTGTCAACCGCATCTCGGGCTGCGGCGAACTCCTTGACTGCTTGACCCATTCCCCGGGCAAGTTCAGGCAGTTTCTTTGCGCCGAACAGGAGCAACACGATGAGGAGGATTACCATCATGTCCGGCCCCATAAGATTCAGGATACTAGCGGTCGTAATCGACATAAAAAATCTCGGATGTGTTTGTTTCGTAGGGAAGCTGTGCGGTGTTCAATCCATTCATACCGAATTGGCAGAGTTATATTCCTAGGAAGTGATCTCCCGCTTGGTTTACCCGCGGACCTCTAGGGGAGGAAGTTCGATCGACTAGGCCTTCTTGTAAGAAAGAGTGGAATAAAGACGGGCCCGCGCCGGTTGTATTAAACAAATGGAAAGATGCATGAACGAAATGGAACTCCTGAATGCCACAACCGTCGCCGGACTGGTTATAATTCTCGAAGTCATCGGTGCGCGTTACACATGCGCGCAATGCTACGGCGTCCGAAAACGGTTCGGTTTCACTGGCAAGGAATTCTCCGCGAGTTGACCGGCGTCGAAGTCCGCCGGTTTGGCCCTGCCTGTTCGCCGCAATCCTCTGGTTTAATCAGCACATTTCGAGTTCCTCAGAGGACCTAACTATTTCACTCATCTCAATAACTATAACTATAACTCATACTTAGAACGGATAATTCTTATGAACTATAAAAACTTATTGCAGTGACAATTGCTCTTACAGTTTGCGCTTTTACAGGCTCGAACGTGTTGGCGCATGGTGGTAGCAGCGGTCACGGTGGCTTCGGTGGTGGAGGCGGCTTTCACGGCGGCGGCTTTAGTGGCGGTGGCTCTCGCGGCCATGGCTTCAACGGAAGTGCCTTTCGCGGCGGCTCGGCATTCGCCCGACTAGCACCGAGCTTCAACCGCGCTGGGCCGCGCGTTGCCCATGGCATGACGCGGTCCGGAACATTCCGCAATGGAGGTCGGGATCACGGTCATTTCCACCATCGCAACTTCAATGATCCGTTCTTCTTCTTTGGCGATTTTGGAGGTCCGTTCTTTTACTATCCGTATCCATACTACGGGTACTATCCATACGGCGATTATTCTTACGATTACGGATACGATTCGTACAATCAACCAGGTTATCGAGGCGGTGCGGGATACACCGACTCTTTGGTTGGGCAAGTCCAGCGCAGTCTGGCTCGTGCAGGCTATTATCATGGCTCAATCGATGGCGTGAACGGCAATGGAACGCGGAGGGCGATCCGTGAATATGAGCGGGCTCACGGCTTGCCGGGAGATGGCAAGATCGGCCAACAATTGCTCACCACCATGGGCTTGAGCTAAGGACCGTCGAACAATTTGGACTAGCGGGCTGGCGACGTCAGGTTGCGGCCCGCTGCCTTTTTGCGACGCTTAGGATGCGAACTTACAAGATGCATCGCTTCCACAGCTTGCCCTGTTCACTATCGGAAGCCCCGGCTGATTTTGTTTCCGTTAGACTCCAAAACGGTCGATCCAGGCACGCGATGCAGCTATACCCCGGGCACGTGATGCTTTATCGTGCGTCCCGACGAGGAGATATCGATCCACAAGCCGTTTTTTCAAAGATCGGGGAATAAAAATAGGCCGCTGCCGGTTGTATTAAATGAATGCAACCGTGCATGACCAAAACAAGAGTCTTGTACCGCCGAGCGACCACTGAAGCGTCGAATGACGGAATGGCGGATAGCTTTCGAAGTCATCGGTGTGTGTTGCATAAAGGCACGATGCGGAGGTATCCGCGTGCGGTGCGGTTTCAGCGGCCGCGATTTGAGACGCCTGGAAACTGGCCGGTGTTACTGCGGTTTTTCGATGCAAACGCTCTGGTTCTAAATGCAATTTCCAGCCGAGGTGACCTGATTAAAAAAACGTTATGGCCACAGCATTGAAAGCCGAGTATGGTTTTGACACTGAAGATCTCGAGGCGAGTGCCAAGATTGTGAAGTTTGTCATACCTAAGAAGCACCAGGAACAAGATGCCGCTCAGGAGCACGAATTGGCGTCTTTTGAAGAAACAATGTTGCCTCACATGGATGCGGCCCACAACCTCGCCAGATGGTTGCTTCATAACGAACAGGATGCGCAAGACGTCGTTCAAGAAGCGTATTTGCGTGCATTCAAGTCTTTCGGCGGATTCCATGGCTCCAATGGCCGGGCCTGGCTGCTGACGATTGTCCGGAACACCTCCTACACGTTACTGAAAAAGAACCGTGCGGTTGATCTCACCACACCTTTCGATGAGGAAATACATGCATCCGGCCACGAATCGGTTAGTCCTGCAACCATTCTCGAGCAGAGTGAAGACGCGGAGTTAGTCAGGGAGGCGATGGATGAATTGCCTGTGGAATTCCGGGAGATATTAACGCTGCGCCACCTGGAAGGCCTGTCCTATAAGGAAATAGCCGACATCGCGCAGCTTGCGCCCGGCACGGTCATGTCGCGGCTCGCGCGCGCCCGCGCCAGACTCAAACAAGGTCTAGCCGCTCGCATTAACAGGGAGAAATAAAATGAACTGCGAAGAAGCTATAAATTTAATGGATGGTTATCTGGATGGCGAATTGGATCCCATTACTAACCAGGAAATCGAGCAGCACTTGCGGGATTGCCGTAGCTGCGAGCAAGCCTATGAAGCGCATCGTGCGCTGGTCCGCACGATCGCTAGCGCCGTCCCGTATTACAAGGCGCCAGCGGAATTGCGTCACCGAGTTCAATCCTCTTTGCGGAACGAGATTGGCGCAAAGGCCACGCACAATGGTATGCGAGGAAGTCAGGTATTGCGGACAAGAAAGCAAGCGGAGCGGCGTCCGATTCTTTCTGACATGCCATGGAATTGGCTCGGTCTCTCCGGGCTCAGTCTCGCGGCCGCTATCATTTTCGCTGCAATCATCGTTTCGAACTTGCTACCTGTGTTGCGACGCCCTGGTGCCGATCAATTCCTCGCGACGCAGCTGATAGCCGGTCACGTCCGCTCGCTTATGGCAGACCACCTCACAGACGTGGCGTCCTCTGACCAGCATACCGTGAAACCATGGCTCGACGCCAAGCTCGATTTTGCGCCTGTGGTAGTGGACCTCGCCAGCGATGGATTTCCTTTAGTTGGGGGTCGCCTTGATTATTTAGATAACAGGCCGGTGGCGGCTTTGGTTTACCAGAGACGTAAGCATTTTATTAACGTGTTTGCTTGGCCGGCAGAATCGGGAACGACTGGAACGACGAAGACGATGACGCGTCAAGGTTATCACCTTTTGCATTGGGTGCATTCCGACATCAATTACTGGGCTGTCTCTGACATTAGCGATAACGAGTTACAGACTTTTAAGCAACTTTTCGAAAAACAGCTGCCGCACTATTGATAGGGCGGAGACTCATTCGCGGATAGTTCATTACCGCGGAGTGGCGCATTCTGATCGAGTGTTCGATCGGGCGCACTTACTGTGCCGTAGGTGTTGCGCCATCCGCCGTTAGGTTCCTTTCTCAGGTGTTAGGCCTGTTGTTGTTTCTCGCGTCGTACTGAGTTTACCGCTTTGTCCAAATCTGAAGTGCTGTCAAGAGATTCTGGTTCCCAAGAGCACTTCTTACGATGGGAATATTCGCTCAGCAAAACGGTATGTATAAATGAAGACAATTTTACGGATTGCTCATAATGAAACCGAACGAAAAAAGCGGTCACGTGATGTCACCGTCCCTTGTTCACGATCAAAAGCCCCCGACGAAGTGGGTGTCCATACTCTCGCCATTCCTGAGGCATTTAAACACGAGCACTCTGGCCTTCATCATGTTCATTGCTCTCGCACTTCTGAGTAATACTCGTGGTAGGGAGGCTGAAACCAGAGAGTCAGCTTCTGGCGGCTCGACCAAGAGCGAGGTTGTTATTAACAAGCGCCATGAAAGTATTGGTGCCGTGAGGCCGGGGACATCGGACGATCGCACCGAATCGGCCCAGGGCTATCTAAAGGTCTATTCGGCGACCGATGAGCTCAACGATGGTGGTCTCGCTTATTATTCGCACAGCTCCTACGCAATCTATAGGACCGACGGAAAGCTCTTTAAAAGCGTGGAAAATCACAGTCCGCGCAGTGACGAAAGTCCCGAGTTAGTGGCATTGCCCGTTGGATCTTACCTAGTGATAGCCCGATCTGACAAACACGGAGAGGTAGGCATTCGCGTTACGATCAAGGCACGCCAGCTCACGGTGCTCGAACTTGACCTCGCAGAGAGGAACGGACAGACGGTTAGCTTTTCGCAAGTCATCGCAAATAGGGGACAACTCTGGCGCCAGTCGATGGGGGGCACAGAAATCCTATTGTTAACACTGGTCGAGCGAGGCTGACTCTCACATCCACCTTCAAAGATTTCGGGAATAAAATCGAGCCCAATTAGTAAAGACAAGTGTAAGGCAAACAACAAGCAACCAAACAAAAACCAAATATTATGTCCGATCACATTTCTCACGATCACGAGCATGACGGGATTGATCGCCGCGGCTTTCTCCAATGCATGGCATGGGCCGGTACCGGCCTGCTTTGGACGGTCAGCGGCGGCGTTCTCGTATCGAAGACCCTTGCTCAAATTGCAAAGGCCGGGGAGCCATTGCCGGCTACTGACCTTAGCTTCCTGCAAATCAGCGACAGCCACATCGGCTTTAGTAAAGAGGCGAACAAAGATGTCACCGCGACGTTTAAGATTGCGCTCGATCGCATCAACGCGATGCCCACTCCGCCGTCTTTCCTTATCCATACGGGAGATATTACGCAGCTGTCGAAGCCAGAAGAGTTCGACACCTTCGATGAAGTGCTCAAAAGCTGCCGGACCAAGGATGTTTTCTATGTTCCTGGAGAGCACGATGTGCTTAACGATGGCGGAAAGCTTTATCGTGAACGGTACTTAAAGAGAGTCGAAGCTAAGGGCTCGGGCTGGTACAGTTTCAATAAGAACGGGGTCCATTTCATTGGACTGGTCAATGTCCTGGATCTCCAGGCTGGTGGTCTGGGGCAGCTCGGCGAGGATCAGCTCGAATGGCTCGAGGCTGATGTGAAAGACCTCGGAACGAGCACGCCGATTGTTGTATTCGCGCATATCCCGCTCTGGGCAGTCTATCCCGAATGGGGCTGGGGGACGAGTGACAGTGAACGCGCTCTGGGATATCTGAAACGATTTGGCTCAGTGACAGTTCTAAACGGTCACATCCATCAGGTGCTTCAAAAGGTCGAAGGCAACATCACTTTCCACACCGCGATGTCCACCGCCTTCCCGCAGCCAGCTCCTGGAACCGCGCCGTCGCCCGGTCCTTTGAAAGTACCAACTGAAAAACTGCGGAGCATGCTTGGCCTAACAAGCGTTCAGTATAAGCAAGGCAAAACTTCCCTCGCCGTTGTCGATTCAAACCTCAGCTAAATCCACTCAAACTATGACTACACTTACTTCTAAAAATAAAATAGCAGCACTGTTATGCGGCATCAGTTTTCTCAATCTGTCCCTCTTCGCATTCGCTGGCGAGATGAAGAACGCCGACGACACCGGCACCAAGCAAAATAAAATAGAGATCAAGGATTTCGCCTTCAAACCCCAGACGTTAACCGTTAAGTCCGGGGAGAAGGTTACCTGGATCAATCGGGACGAAGAACCGCACACAGTCGTGAGCGTCGAGAAGCAGTTTAAGAAATCGACCGCTCTCGACACGGATCAAGAGTTCACGATCACAGCAGGCGCTCCCGGCACTTACACCTATTTTTGCTCCGTTCACCCGAAGATGACTGGGACGATCGTGGTCGTGAAGTAGCAAGGCGCGATTGATACCCACTCATAGCATCGGTTCCGTGAAGGTTAAGGACGTTATGAAACTATTTCTCGTGGCTTCCGTGAATCCCTTTGATGTCAAGGCCGCGCTTCTCCAGGGACACGCGCAGCATCCGGTCATCATTCATTTTCCAATTGCGCTCTTTATCGCGAGCGCTGTCTTTGAGGTACTGGCAGTTTGGTGCAAGCAACCGGGTCTTGCATCGGTCGCCTATTACAATCTCATCGGCGCCGCGCTGACCGTCCCATTGGCGATTGCCACCGGCCTAGGCGCGTGGCGGTGGCAGCTCGAAGGCGCGGCTCTCAAGGGCAACTTACGGCTGCATGTGATCTGCGCGCTGACTTCGGCATTGCTAATCTTCTTTCTCTGCTGGATGCGCACGCACCTGCGTACCAAAGGGAAGTCTCCTGGCGTGGCTTATTGGGCAGTAGCGCTGATCGCACTGCTGGTAATCACGCTCACCGGACATCTCGGCGGAATCCTCAGCGGCGTCGAAACGCCTGGTAGTGGGACGTGATAGCAGCTTAGCTCGTGTAAGTCTTCTCGGTTTTCTTTTCCTGCATTCCTCGTCTTCCGAGCGGTTGAGACACGGCTCTTGCAACGCTCTCGCGGGGGCCGATGTTGAGCGGAGACAACTTGAAACTTCCAACAATTAAAGAACGTCAACGGTTTCCTTCGCCCGCGGTGACACCACAAGCGTTGGCATGGGATGGCAAAGATCTGTGGATGAGTTCCCGCGATCTCGGCACTCTCTACAAGATCGGCATCGATAGGTGGAAAGTGGTCCAGGAAATCGATCCGCCCGGGATCGTTTGGGCAGCGGTGGCAACAAACTGCGCGATGTATTTCACCATCGGCAAAGGATTGAATGACGATCGCTACGTTTATCACTATGCCGCCGAATCGGGGTTCACAAACCTTTTCGTGTGTCCTGAATTCACTGGATCGTACCTGAGCTATGACGCTGAAAATCTTTATCTGAGCCAATGGTACGAGAAGCGCATTCTGAAGTTCGATAACAAGCGAAACGTTATTCGCAAGATTGACATCGGCGCGGAAATCTGCGGTCACACCTTTGTAGACGGAATGATTTACGTGCTGCGCGGCGTGGAAAAACCAAACGAAGATTGGACCATCGCGCGACTCGACCCGCGCGAGGAAGGATAGGCCGGAGGTTAGAGATATCGCCGTTGTTCCGTTCGCGTGCCGTTCACTGACATTTGACGGCGAACTTTTTTGGTCAAACTATCGCGCCCAAGACACCATCATTTCATTCTCGCTTCCGAATTGAGAGACGGCCCAAGCCGGACTGGTAGTTAGTGCGCTAAGGTGGGTTGCCGAGATGCGCAAACGACCGGCGCCTGCGGGCTGGCCGGAAATAGCAACGCCATACCATCGCCCGTCGCGAGCTTCAACACTTCGCTTTCGGCCTCGCTCTTCTGAAACTGCGCCGACCCGCGAACAATTTCGTTGAGCTCTGCGATCGCCGGGCGCTGCTGGTTCAGTGACAGCTTCGAGTAACCGACCGTGTCGATGAACAACACATGCGCGATCTCGAGCTCAATTTCTTTGTTAATCTCAGTCGCCATCTTTATTTGAGCATCAGCGGCTGCTTGGATTCTTCGAGGAGTTTCTCAAAGCGGGGATCACCGCGCAGCGGGTCCCACCACGGCATCAGTTTTAATTCGCCATAGCTGAGCTCGAGACCGCTAGTGGGGTAACGGACGGCAGTGGCAAGCTGTTCGCAGGCGAGATCTTTGTCGCCAACCCACGCAGCAATCGTCGCCAAATACTTGATCATGAGCATGCCATTGATTGAGTCCTTTTCCACGGGAAGAAGCTCGACCGCGCGCCGGCCTTCTCGCAGTGCTTCCTCCTTCCGCCCGAGAGCGGCATCGATTACACCGAGCACGCACCATCCCGGGGCGTAATCTGGCTGAGCGTTTACAGTTTTCTCCTGCTTCGCGCGTGCAGCAGTAAAAGCCAACTGCGCCTTGTGTTCGTCGTTTGTCATGCGGGCGATAACGCCTTCGACGAAAGGACGCGTGAAATGAATATTCTCGGTCTCTAACGGGAATTCGCCGGAGGCGACCAACGCGTCTTTGGCGGCAGTGAGGTCGCGTTCGGCAAGTGCGCAGAGTAGCCACCGATGGGCGATCTTCGGCACAGCAGCAGGATTCGTCGCCCGGATTTCATCGATCAATTGATGCAACGGTCCTGTATCAGCTTTCCAATCCACTTCCACGAATGCGCGCTCCGCCTTTAGATTGACATCGTTTGGCGCAACAGTCAGCGCGCGATCTAACTTGGATTTTTGTTTAGCATAACGCCGGAACATTCCGTAACTAACTTCGGTCTGGAAGAGCAAGCGGAGGTCGCGCGGGTCGAGCTCAATTGCCCGCTCGTAATTTCGAGTGGATTCTTCCCAGCGTCCCTGACGCCTTTGGATGGAACCCATTAGTCTGAATATCCAGGAATCATTTGGCAAGCTCCGGCGTGCAACTTCCAATTCAGCCAGAGCGCCATCGTAATCGAGGTATCCGTTATAAAGATGGACGGCTCGTGCCCAGTGTGCTTCGCCGGAATTTGGGCGGATGCGAAATGCTTCCCGGACGGCTGCTTCCGCTAAAGCCAACCTCCCAGGAGTATGGTCAAGGCCAGAGGAGTAAAGCTGGTCATGAGCCAACGCGAGCAGGCAATAGGCTTTAAGAAACGATGGGTCGCGCGCCACCGCCTGGTTCAGCAGATCGATTGCCTTCAAGGTGTCCGCCTTTTGCGCGTTAGCCAAAATATCATTGGCGCGCGAATAGAGCTCGAAAGCAGTGATATCGCTCGTCGGCGGCTGTTTGATGGCGGCCTCTTCGCTGGGCGAAAGTTTTGCCTGCAACTGGTCGGCGATAGTCTTAGCGATCTCGCTCTGAATGGCGAACACATCCAAGAGATCGCGGTCATAGACTTGTCCCCATAGCTGTTTGTCCGTGCGCGCATCGATCAACTGCGCGTTCACCCGCACCCGATTGCCGGAGCGTTGAACAGTTCCTTCCACTACATTTGCCACGCCCAGTTGCTGACCGATCTCGCGCAGATTGCGAGTAGCTCCGCTCTTATATTGCATCACGCTCGTGCGGCTGATCACTTTCAGGTCTGCGATCCTGGCCAGGTCTGTTAAGATTTCGTCCTGCACGCCATCGGCAAAGAAGGCGTTCGCTTTTTCTTCGCTCAAGTTTTCAAACGGCAGCACTGCGATGCTTTTCTCGGCGATTCGCGCAGCTTGCGTCAGGGCATTCGGGGCTGCCGTCGCGACCGCCTTGGCGCGCACCTTCGATTTTGCGAAATACCATGTACCAAGGCCGATCAGGCAAATAAGGACAGCGGCTCCTGCCCAAAGGATCGCATTCCACGTAACTGCTCTCCTCACAATCCTCGCCGGTACCGGCACAGAAGAGAGTTGCAGCCGATGAGCCACTTCCATTGCCGATTGAGGGCGCTTGGCCGGATCTTTTTGCAAGCAGGCTGCTACCGCTTGCTCCCAAATCGCCGCCACAGATGCCGGCTCGATGTTCAGGTCTTTACGCCGCTCGGTCATTGATGGCGGCACTCTCTCATGGATTTGTCTGTCGATGTTGCCGGAATAAAACGGCGGCTTGCTCGTGAGCAGATCGTACAAGGTTGCGCCTAACGAATAGATATCGTCGAGATGTGTGCCGCGCTCGCCCTCCAACTGTTGCGGACTCATGTAAGCAAGTGTCCCGCTTCTGCCGCCAGCCATCGTGATCACGCTCATCGAATCACCAAGACTGCGGGCGATCCCAAAATCGGACACCTTGAGCTCGCCGCGCTGATTCACCATCAGGTTGGCTGGCTTGAGATCCCGATGAATGATATGCGCGTAGTTGTGGGCGTACTCCAGCGCATCGCAGAGCTGGCTCATCCAATCGCTCAGTTCGGCCGCTTCAAAGACTTTTCGCTCCTTATCGCAGCGCAAATTCGAAAGCGTGTCGCCATCGATGTATTCCATCGAAATGCAGCCCGAGCGTTCGTCGTGCACGAAGTCGTAAATGCGGACGATGTTCTTGTGGGTGAGTTCCAGGCAACGTCTGGTCTCGCGCTTGAGATCGCTCAGCACGGCAGCATCGTGAATGATCAAGTCGGGTAGAAATTTGAGCGCCACATCGCGCTCCAGTTCTTCATCGTGCGCCAGCCAGACAACTCCCATTCCGCCTCTGCCCAAAATCTTAATGAGCGTGAAACGGCCGAAGAGTCTTTGTCCGATGGCAAACTCACGCTGCGTCACCTCCGATGCGCTGCCGCTTCGCTCCGCGCTCACGCGGTTAGGATACTCCCCCAAGAAACAGCGATAAAGCCAAAAACAGCGGACGCTTCTTTGACGCCACATACTGCGAGTTCGGCAAAAAACCTTTCCGAGCTCACGGTTTCTTTTCCGTGGCCAATTCCTGAAAGCGAGGATCGTTGCGGATTTGATCCCAGACTGGATCGAGTCGCAACAGTGCCGGAGTAATCGGGAACGGTATCTCCAGCAACCGTTTAAGAATAGGAATCGCATGATCGGCATTGCCCAGCAGAGCGAAGATGCGGGCCATGTCTTCTTCTCTTCCAGGGCCCTCGAACGGATCTTTGGAGCTGGGATGCATAGCGATGGCTTTTTGTCCTTCGGCGATAGCAGAGGCCGCTTCGCCCAGACCTGCATAAGCCTGACCCAAAAAGGCATGCAGGTCCCCCTCTTGAAAAGTACCTGGCGCGACCTTCTCGAGCTCGCGCCGAAACTCCTGCGCCGCGCTTTCGTAAGTCGCGCGCGCCGCGGCGACATCGCCGGCCCGTTGCTGACTCAAACCCAGAAGAAGTTTTTCGTCGTCGCTTGGCTCGCCGCGTTTGGTCTTGGCGGCCACTGCACTTGAGAGTATCTCTATAGCCGCGGCGTAACGCCGCTCATACAGAGCCTGCATCCCGCGCATGCGCGGGTCGGTGCCGGGATTTGCGAGTAGCGGTTCTACCGCCTTCAAATCCCCCGTTGACCAGAAGACAAGGGCTTTTGCCGATAGGGCATCTGTATTCGTCGGCTCCCATGCAAGGACACCGTCAGCTACGGATAGGGCTTCGGAAAAACGGCGCACGACGATATACGTAATCGCGAGAACTTCGGACACTTCGACGTTGCGAGGATCGAGCTCAACGGCGCGACGCAGGCTCGCGATTGCTTCGTCCCAATGCCCCAGCCGTCGTTGGATCACGCCGATCGCTCTGTTGACGTCAACATTATTCGGAAGACCCTGCTCAGCCTGCTGGAATTCCGCCAACGCCGCGGTGAAATCGCGCTCCCCGTAATAGCGGTAATAACCAAGAGCAAGATGAGTCTCGGGGAGGTTTGGATTC
>WNGJ01010945.1_pt1 | contig 11520 bp, 11 predicted proteins | sample 5400611 | NCBI WGS metagenome assembly WNGJ01 (sample SAMN13153375, study PRJNA577476) | soil metagenome | isolation source: 40 cm soil or saprolite under Garry oak tree replicate 1 | place: USA:California | collected 2016-06-15 | reverse complement strand
TCAGGCGGCCTGACCAAGATCGGCGCGGGCACGCTCGTGCTCACGGGCACCAATCCCTATAGCGGGGCGACCACGGTCAATGGCGGCGTGCTGACCGTGAACGGCTCGATTCCCAACTCGACCACGACGGTGGACGGCGGCGGCACGCTCCGCGGCACCGGCACGCTCGGCAACGCGATCATCAACAACGGTACGCTCTCGCCCGGCAACTCGATCGGCACGATCACGGTGAACGGCAACCTGGTGATGACCGCGGCCGCGAGCTACCTCGTCGAGCTTTCTCCGACCAATGCGGACCGCACCAACGTCGCCGGCACCGCGACGCTTGCCGGCACCGTGCAAGCGGCGTTCGCCGCGGGCAGCTACATGACGCGCAACTATACGATCCTTTCGGCCGCGGGCGGACGCAGCGGCACGTTCAACGCTCTTACCACCACCAACCTGCCCGCCAACTTCGCCGCGTCGCTGAGCTACACCGCGACCGACGTGATCCTCAATCTCACTGCCGCACTCGGCGCGTTGATCCCACTCAGCGCGCCGAACGCGCCGGCGCCCGCCTGCGCCTTCAACGTAAACCAGTGCAACGTCGCCAACGCGCTCAACGGCTTCTTCAACAACGGCGGCACGCTGCCGGGAGCGTTCGTGAGCATCTTCGGCCTCACCGGCGCCAATCTCGCCAACGCGCTCACGCTGCTCTCCGGCGAAGCGGCAACCGGCGCGCAGCAGGTCGCGTTCCAGCTCACCAACCAGTTCCTCGGGATCATGCTCGATCCCTTCGTCGACGGCCGCAACACGTTCGGCGGCGGCGGCGGCGGCACCATCGGCTTTGCGCCCGAGCGCGAGGAGCTGCCCGAGGACATCGCGCTCGCCTATGCCAAGGTGCTCAAGGCGCCGCCGAAGCCGGCGACTTTCGAGCAACGCTGGAGCGTGTGGGGGGCGGGCTACGGCGGCTCGAACCGCACCAGCGGCGATCCCGCGGTGGTCGGCAGCCACGATCTTTCCGCGCGCACGGCGGGCGGCACGGCCGGGCTCGACTACCATCTCTCGCGCGACAGCGTGGTGGGCGTCGCACTCGCCGGCGGCGGCACCAACTGGGGCTTGGCGCAGGGGTTGGGCGGCGGCAAGAGCGATGCATTCCAAGCGGGCATCTACGGCGCGACGCGATGGGGCCCGGCCTATCTCGCCGCGGCCTTGGCCTTCACCAACCATTGGATGTCGACCGACCGCTTCGCCTTTGCCGGCGACCATCTCACCGCGAGCTTCGTCGTCAACGGCGCGACGCCGGCGAAGAATTCCGCGCTCACCTCCGCCGGCGCCGAGCTTCGCCTCGCCAACGGCGTCGCGCTGCTCGGCAAATTCGACGGCGAGTTCGCCTCCCACTCCTCCACCTACGCCGGCACCGGCACCGTGCGATATACCTGGTGAGGCGTATGCGAACTGCGCGCTCGCGCCGCCACTTGCAGGGATGCCGCACTGGGAGTCGTTAGGGTGCAGGCAAGAATCTAATCAGTCTCAGATCCAAGACGTTTTGAGGATAAACTGTTTTCGGAGCCGTTCCGCCCAAGCGGTGCGATCAACGAGCAGGGCGCCGGTGAGGAATGGAGGATTTTTTGGCCTGGGATGTGACAAAAGGGTCACGGTTAAAATCGGCCATTCAACTAGAATACGCGGGTGTTGGCAGGGGCATCGCGATGAAAAAGCGAATTGTGATCGCGCTTTTGGCTACTTCCTTTGCCGCCGGGACATCGTTCGCGGCGGACTGGCCATTCGCAGCACCACCGCAGCTCTCCCGTGCGGGTTCTCTCCCTGTCGATTGGACGGGCCTCTATGTTGGAGTGAATGCCGGTTACGGTTCGGCCACCGGATCGTCAACGACCGCTTTTACCGGCGCGTTTGCGGGCGGCACGACAACCCAATTCGGAATTGGGGCAACGGAGCTCAGCGGTACGAACTTGGTCGGCTCGAGCAGCCTGCGCGGCGGCATTGCCGGAGGTCAAATCGGCTCCAACTGGCAGGCCGGGATGTTCGTCTTCGGCGGCGAGGTTGACGTTCAGTGGTCAGGACAGCAGGCCACCGCCTCGGTCGTCTGTACGCCCGGCTGTATCGCCAGCGAAGCCGTGAACATCAAGTTGTTTGCAACGGGACGGGCTCGCATCGGTTTGGCCTTTGATTGGTTCCTGCCTTATGTGACAGCGGGCGGCGCGCTGGTAAGCGCGCAAGATAAGTTGACCGTGACGGTTGGAGGAATAACGGGAAATTTCAATGCGCTATCGAACAACACGGCGGGATGGACGGCAGGCGCAGGCTTCGACGTCGCACTGTCGAGCAATTGGTCAGCGCGATTCGAGTATCTTCACATCAGTACCAACAACCTCAATGCAACGGCACCCATCCCCGGTGTCCTGGGCGTGGGGACGGCAGCGGAGTCCGCCGCCGGATATCGAGACAACATCGTTCGGGCCGGCTTGAACTACAGGTTCGGTCCCCGCGGCGGCCCCGGCGTGCTTGAAGCCGCCTTTTCGCCACCCGCCTATGCGCTCAACCACGATTCGTTGCCGGACAAGTAAGACCTGCCAAACATCCAGCGGCCACGCCTGCACCTGCCGTTACAGGAGATGCCGCGCCGGAAGCTTCTTCGATTGCAATTGAGCCAAGGCCCGCTAAGTCGGGTTTATAACTTTCCGTCCGCGACAACGCGGGGCTCAAAGACGCGACGCTTTCCGCGGTCATCGTCGTCTCCTTGTCATGAAACCGTGGCCATCATTTTGGCTTTTAAGTTGCAAGGGCCAGCGGCCCGCGCTATGAAATGACGGTCTTTGACGGTCTTTGAAAGAGCGGGGTCGCGAATGCTAAACGAACAGGACCGGGCAATGCTTCTATCAGTGTGGGCATGTCTTGTTTCGGTATTTGCAATATATTTTCTCACCGGGAGCTTTTGGAAGGCGGCTCTGATTGGCGCATTCGTTGGCGGTTCGAGCTTGCTTGGGTACGGGGCGCGATGGGTATTGAAAGGCTCATTTGCCATTGCAGTTATTGCAATCGCGGTTGCGCTGGGCCTTCCCCCGCCGGATCAGTGGCTGCAATTGGTCAACGAAATGCGGGAGACGGTATTTGCCGCTAAAGCGGCAGGCTGAAGCCCTGCTCGGTGGCTGTCAACCGTTCCAGTCTGTGGCGATCCCGGATCAGCGGTGCACCGCTCAGCGCTATCTTGCCCCGACGACATGACTTGTCTGGCGCGCTTCGCGCTGTACCGCATCCGGGACACGAAACAATGAAGGCGTAAACGCCCCGATGGCCCGCCGCAACGCCGGCTGATATGCTTGTCACCCGACGGCCATTCGATGGGGACGTGCGCGATGTCCTTGATGTCCCTGCCGCGCCTCGCTTCGATCGCCGCGGCGATCATCTTGTCAGCGACCCTCCTGCATGCCGCGGTGCCGCCACCGGCGGAGGCTCCGGAGCGGGCTTCGCTCACGGGTCAACTCTTGATCGCCGCGCCCACGATGGGCGATCCGCGCTTTCAGCACACCGTGATCCTGATGGTGCGGCACGACCGCAACGGCGCGCTCGGCATCGTCATCAATCGGCCGGTGGGGGATCGGCCCCTGGCGAGCATTCTGGAGGCGCTCGGCGAGACGGACACGGCGGTGGCGGGACAAGTGCGCATCTTCGCCGGCGGCCCGGTGCAGCCCGACATCGGCTTTGTGGTCCACAGCGCCGAATACCATCGCCCCGACACCATCGACATCGACGGCCGCGTCGCGATGACGTCGAGCCGCGAGATCCTGCGCGACATCGCCAACCATCGCGGCCCGAGCAAGAGCCTGATCGCATTCGGCTACGCCGGCTGGGGGCCGGGCCAGCTCGAGGGCGAGCTCGCCCACGGCTTCTGGTTCACGACGCCGCAAGACGCCAAGCTGGTGTTTGACGAGGACCGCGACGAGGTCTGGGACAACGCCATGAAACGCCGGACGCAGGACCTCTGACCGCGAGGGACGTCGAAGGTGCCTCCGCAAGCCCTGTTCGGAATAAGTGTCGCGCTGGGCTTCCTTGCGTGGGGGATCGTCGCCGCGCAATACCTCTGGCCATACCTGCGCAGCCAACCGCGCGTCGAGGCGCTACGCCCGCTCCTCGTCTTGCACAGCTTCCGCTTTGTCGGCTTGGCATTCCTGGTGCCCGGCGTGGTCGCACCGGAGCTGTCAGCCGCGTTCGCGCGCCCGGCCGCCTACGGTGATCTCATCGCCGCGGTGCTCGCCCTGCTCGCGTTGGCCGCCTTGCGGAGCAGGTGGGGGATGCCCCTGGTCTGGGTGTTCAACCTGTGGGGCACCGCCGATCTCCTCTACGCTTTCTATCAGGGCAACTCCGTCGGGTTCGCTCCGGGTCAGTTGGGTGCCGCCTACTTCATTCCAACCGTCATCGTACCGCTGCTCCTGATCACGCATGGGCTGATGTTCCGGCTCCTGCTGCAGGGCGAGGATGTCCGCGCATCCCCATAGGCCTGTGCGCGTCCGCCGAGATCAACTGACCGCGGATCGTCCGTCCTCACGCGCTCTCGGCGAGCACGCGATCGACGTCGGCCAAAGCCTTGTCCTTCTCCGCCGTCGAGATCAGCGAGGCCTTGATCCCGTTGCGGACGATCGCTGCGATCTCGTCGCGTGCGAGCCCCAACGCCTGCGCGCTGGCGCGGTAGTTCTCGCTCACATAGCCGCCGAAATAGGCGGGGTCGTCGGAATTGACCGTGACCATCAGGCCTTTGTCCAGCATGCGTCGCAGCGGATGATGCGCGAGATCGTCGACCACCCGCAGCCGCACGTTGGAGAGCGGACAGACGGTGAGCGGGACTTGCTCACGCGCGAGCCGACCCGCCAGGGCCTGGTCCTCCATGGCGCGCACGCCGTGATCGATGCGCGCGACGCCGAGCAGATCGAGCGCCTCCCAGACGTAGCTCGGCGGCCCCTCCTCACCGGCATGGGCGGTGAGAAAGAAGCCTGCGTCGCGGGCGCGCGCGAACACGCGCTTGAACTTGCCCGGCGGGTTCCCGCGCTCGGACGAATCGAGCCCGACGCCGACGATGCGGTCGCGGAACGGCAGCGCCGCGTCGAGCGTGCGCTCGGCGTCCGCCGCGTCGAGATGGCGCAGGAAGCACATGATCAGGCTTGCCGCTACGCCCAGCTCTCGCCTGGCATCGGCTACGGCGCGGGTCAGCCCTTCGACCACGGTCGCGAACGCGATGCCGCGGGACGTGTGGCCCTGCGGGTCGAAGAACATCTCGACGTGGCGGACATTGTCGGCGTGCGCGCGCTTGAGATAGGCGAAGGCAAGGTCGTAGAAATCCTGCTCCGTGATCAACACCGACATGCCGAGGTAGTAGACGTCGAGAAAATCCTGCAGGTTGCGGAACCGATACGCCTGCCGCACCGCGTCGACCGACGCATACGGCAGGCGGATGCCGTTGCGGCGCGCCAACGCAAACATCAGCTCCGGCTCCAGGCTGCCCTCGACGTGGATGTGCAGCTCGCATTTGGGGAGCCGCGCGATCAAGGCGTCCGTGTCATGCATGCCGTGGCATCTCTCTCTGGCGTAGAGCGGGGCCATCCGCGGGCTGCCGCGCTCCGCACGAAGCGTAGGAAATCAGTCGCTGGGGAGAAGACGGCACGCAGGTGAGGACAAAACTGCTATGTCTCGCAGTCGTCGGAGTCAACTCGAAAACCCTTCACCCACGGCATCGAGATATCGGTTAGCTCAGCGCGCGCAGGTCACGCCGCAAGCGGTCGGCGCCGGCACGCGGAACCAGGCGTTCGATCTCGGCATGGGTGCGCCGCCAGAGGGGAACCGCGCGCGCGAGCAATGCGCGACCCGCGGGCGTCAGCTTGAGCCGGCGGCTGCGTCGGTCCTTGGCGTCGACCATCACCGTGATCAGGCCGCGCCGCTGCAGCGGCTTGAGCGCGGCGGTGAGCGTCGTGCGGTCCACGGCAAGCAGGGATGCGACCGACCCGATGCTGGGCGGCTCGGGCCGGTTCAGCGACATCATCGTCGAATACTGCCCGCTGGTGAGGCCGAGCGGCCGCAGCGCGTCGTCGAAACGCCGCGCGAGCGCCCGCGCCGCGCGCTGCAGGTGAAGGCACAAGCACGTGTCCCGAACCAAGAGCGTGGTTGCGAAGGGAACTTCGGCTGCCTTTGACACGCCACAATTATGTTGATATCAACGCATTGTGTCAATCGCATTACCGGGGTGGGCGCGGAGAAAGGGAAAAAGACGAGCAAACCGCGTCAGGGGTGACCGGTGACGGTGCGATAACGCGTTCAAGCCCGATCGCGCGGCGGGGCAGTCAGATCAAGCGTGGAGGCATATCATGTCGAGCCGAGACCGAACCATGCAACACCGCGTCGTGTCGCGAGACGAGTGGCTTGCCGCACGCAAGGCGCATCTCAAGAGCGAGAAGGCACTCACCCGCATGCGCGATCTCGTCGCTGCCGAGCGACGCGCGTTGCCTTGGGTGAAGGTCGAGAAGGAGTATGTTTTCGATACGCCCGAGGGCAAAAGGACGCTCGCCGAGCTCTTCGACGGCCGCAGCCAATTGATCGTCTATCATTTCATGTGGCGATGGGATTTGGGCCAAGGCTGCGCCAGTTGCTCCTTCTTCGCCGACCACGTGGACGGCGCCAATATTCACCTCGCCAATCACGACGTTATGTTCGTGGCGATCTCGCGCGGACGGCTCGCCGACCTCGAAGCTTACAGGAAGCGGCTGGGATGGCGCTTTAGATTGATCTCATCCTATGGCAGCGACTTCAACTACGACTATCACGTCTCGTTCACGAAGGAGGAGCTCGCCAAGGGCAAGATCTACTACAATTATGCGATGATCGAAGACGAGAAGTATCAGTCGGACGAGCTGCCCGGCTTCAGCGTCTTCTACAAGGACGAGAACGGCGACGTTTTTCATACCTACTCGTCCTACGCGCGCGGCGGCGACCTGCTGCTCGGCGCCTATAACTTCCTCGACCTCACTCCGAAGGGCCGCAACGAGAAAGAAATCATGGATTGGGTGAAGCGCAACGACGAGTACAAAACCGGCGCAACGCAATCCTGTCACCCGCAGGCACGGCCGAGCGCGGCATGAGCCCGCGGATTTCGTAGCGAGCGCAGACCAACCGCCAGAACGTGAGAGGAGTAGATCATGCAGATGACGGCGCGAAAGATCACGCCCTGCCTGTGGTTCGATACGCAGGCCGAAGAGGCGGCGAAGTTTTACGCTTCCGTGTTCAAGAATTCCAAGATCGGAAAAATCAGCCGCTATGGAAAAGAGGGATTCGAGGTTCACGGCAAGAAGGCCGGAACGGTCATGACCGTGGAGTTCGAGATCGAAGGGCAAAAATTCCTGGCGCTCAACGGCGGGCCGCATTTCAAGTTCAACGAGGCGGTGTCGTTCCAGGTGCACTGTGAAACGCAGGAGGAGATCGACTACTTCTGGAGCAAGCTGGCAAAGGACGGTGAAGAGGGACCGTGCGGCTGGCTCAAGGACAAGTTCGGCCTCTCGTGGCAGGTCATCCCGAAAGCGCTGCCCGAGATGCTGATGGACGCAAATTCCGAAACGGCGCAACGGGTCATGCGGTCGATGCTGCAGATGCGCAAGATCGACCTCGCGGCCCTGCGGCGGGCGCAGGCGGCCTGAACGCGCCGTATTGCGCCATCGCAACGACTTCCCAAACGACTTTTCCCAAACGACTTGCACAAAGGAGAAAGACCATGCCGACACCGTATCTGTTCTTCGACGGCCGCTGCGAGGAGGCGATCGAGTTCTACAAGAAGGCGCTCGGCGCCGAGGTCAAGATGATGATGCGCTATAAGGAAAGCCCGGAGCCGCCGCCGCCCGGCATGGTTGCGCCCGGCAGCGACAACAAGATCATGCATTCATGCCTTCACATCAACGGCGAGGACGTGATGGCGTCCGACGGCTGCGCGCAAGGTAAGCCGAAATTCGAGGGCTTCTCGCTCTCCATCAATGCCAAGAACGAGGCCGAGGCCGACCGCGTGTTCGCGGCGCTCGCCGACCGCGGCGAGGTGCGGATGCCGCTCGGTAAGACGTTCTTCGCCAAGCGCTTCGGCATGGTCGCCGACCGCTTCGGCGTGGGCTGGATGATCATCGTGGAGGCTTGAGCGCCGCTGACGGCGCGCATCAATGGCGTTGCAAAGGGGGTTTCGATGGTCCTGAAGATCCTGATCGCGCTCGTCGCGGTGGTCGCGGCGTTCGCCGCGTTCGTCGCGCTGCAGCCCTCCGAATACCGGATCGCACGCTCGGCAACGATCGCCGCCCCCGCGTCCGACGTCTTCGCGCAGGTCAACGACTTCCATAAATGGGACGCATGGTCGCCCTGGGCGAAGCTCGACCCCAACGCGAAGACCGCCTTCGAGGGCCCGTCCGCCGGAGAAGGCGCGGTCTTCGCCTGGGCCGGCAACAGGGAGATCGGCGAAGGACGCATGACGCTGACCCAGAGCCGCCCGGCCGAGCTCATCAGGATCAAGCTCGATTTCGTGCAGCCGATGGCCGGCACCAGCACCGCCGAGTTCACGTTCAAGCCCGAGGGCAATCGCACGGCGGTGACATGGGCCATGTTCGGCCAGAACAATTTCGTCGCCCGGGCGATCTGCTTGTTCATGAACCAGGACAAGATGCTCGGCGGCTATTTCGAGAAAGGCCTGGAGAACCTCAAGGCGGTGGCGGAAGCGGCGGTGCGCGGATAGTTGCGCCGGTTCCGGTCAGCGAAGCGGAACGTTTGAAGGAACGAGCGCGAGTCCGTTGGCATGGCTCTGAAGCTTTATTTCCATCCGCTTGCGTCCTTCTGCCACAAGGCGCTCATCGCCTTGTACGAGAACCGCGTCCCGTTCGAGCCGATCATCGTCGATCTGCGCGACGAGGCTTCGCGCGCGGCCTTCCGCGCGGTCTGGCCCATGGCCAAGATGCCGGTGCTGCGCGACGAGGCGCGTCATCGCACGGTGGCGGAATCGACCGTCATCATCGAATTCCTGGACGCGCATTTTCCGGGCCCGACGCGCTTCCTGCCGGCGGATTCGGATCGTGCCTGGCAGACGCGGATGTGGGACCGCTTCCACGACCACTACGTGCAGGAACCCATGCAGAAGATCGTGGCTGACCGGCTGCGTCCCGCGGGCAAGACCGATCCGTACGGGGTGGACCTTGCAAAGGCGCAGCTCCACCAGGCCTACGGCGTGATGGAACAGGAGATGGAATCGAAAACCTGGGCGATCGGCGACGACTTCACCTTGGCCGACTGCGCGGCGGCGCCGGCGCTCTTCTACGCGAACACCGTCGTTCCTTTTGCCGAGACGCACAAAAACCTAGCGGCCTATCTCGACCGCCTGATGGCGCGCCCTTCCTTTGCGCGGGTGCTCGAGGAAGCGCAGCCGTACTTCAACCTATTCCCACTGGAGAGAAAGCCGAAAATCGCCAGACTTGGCCGAGTGACGAGCCGATGCGGCGGTGGGTAGACTCCCGAACTGGTTCAAAGCTGGCGGGGATATGCCCTAGATCGAGATAAATTCCGACTGGGACGCGTGGACACCGCCATACCCGAAGCCGACAACGTCGGCTTTCCCGTCGGCGTTAACGTCTGCAAGCTGGCGCGGATACGTATTGTAACTGCTCCAACCCCCCGCGCCGACACCGAAGGCAGTATCGGTGAACGCGGGGGCCGCAAAGTGCCCGCCTCCCGTCGCCAGTGACACGTAGACGCCGGCAGAGCCGAAGCCGACGATGTCGGCTCTCGCGTCGGCGTTTACGTCTGCAAGCGTGCGCGGGTAAAGGTCGTCGCTGGTCCAGCCGCCGGCGCCGGCACCGGCACCGAAGGCCGCGAGCTCGAAGGTTGAGGCCGCAAAGTGGCCGTTTCCCGTGGCCAGGGACACGAACACACCGGCAGAGCTGAAGCCGACGATGTCGGCCATGCCGTCACCGTTTACGTCGGCAAGCTCGCGCGGGTAGGTGTCGTTGCTGCTCCAACCGCCGACGTTGACGCCGAAGGCGGCCAGCTCGAACGTGGGAGCGGCAAAGTGCCCGCCCGCGGTGGCGAGCGACTCGTACACACCGGCAGAGCTGAAGGCGACGATGTCGGCTCTGCCGTCCCCGTTCACGTCTGCAAGTTCGCGCGGATAGGTGTTGTCGCTGCTCCAACCGCCGGCGTTGACGCCGAAGGCGGCGAGTTCGAACGTGGGGGCCATAAAGTCCCCGTTTCCGGTGGCCAGGGACTCGTAGACCCCGGCCGAGCTGAAGGCGACGATGTCGGCTTTGTGGTCCCCGTTTACGTCTGCAAGCTCGCGGGGGTAGGTGTTGTCGCTGCTCCAGCCCGCCGGCGTCGACACCGAAGGCGGCAAGCTCGAACGTCGGCGCCGCAAAGTGCCCGCCTGCGGTGGCGAGCGACTCGTAGACACCGGCCGAGCTGAAGCCGACGATGTCGGCCATGCCGCCGCCGTCAACGTCTGCCAGCTTGCGCGGGTAGGTGTCGTTGCTGCTCCAACCGCCGGCGCCGGGACCGAAGGCAGCAAGCTCGAACGTGGAAGACTTGAAGCCCGACGTCCAGTCCACCGTTTGGTCATTGAAAGTCAGCTTCTCCACGTTGCCGAGCATGTCAGCGCCGTCCGGGCCGGTGACACGGACGCCGTTGCCGTCGAGCGGAATGAGCGTGTTCTGCGAACGCAGTCCGGAGAAGACTGCGGTGTCGATGCCGCCCATGCCGTCGACGGTGTCGTTGCCGCCGCGGCCTTGGAACTGGTTGTCGGCGCTGTTCCCGGTCATCATGTCGTTTCCGGAACCGCCGACCACGTTCTCGATAATGACGCCGTTGGCGATCGTGAACCCGCCATGAATGCCACTGGCGTAAGAAGGCACTCCGCCCCCGGTCGGACTGTCGTCAAGCGTCGCCGCGGTCAAGTTTATGACGGTATTGCGGGCGCCGTTGTAGAGGATTGTGTCGGTTCCACCCGTATCCCAGATGCAGTCCCAGAACGTGCCCGCAACATCCGCGTCCGGCAACGTGTAAGTGTTATTGCCGGAGTTGAAGGTCGTGTTCGCGCCGTAAAGAAACTGGGTGGCGGCGATGTCGAAGGCCATTGGCCCCGACTGCCAGCCGAAGTTAAAGGAACCTTGGTTGCCGGACGGCCCAGTTGCCCACCCGTCGTTATAGGACATCGTCGTGAAGATGCCCTGATTGAGGTTGTTGTCGCCGCGGTCTGAAGAGTCGAACAGCGTCACGCCGGGAAACGTGGGCGAGCCGCCGCCATTGTCGTGAGGATGTGCAAGCCCGAGCGCATGCCCAAGCTCATGCACGAGCGTTATGAAACCGAACCCGCCGGCGGCCAATCCCGAGGTGGTCCATCCCGCCCCGGCGACGTTGTATCCGCCCCAAGCCGTGCCGTCAGTGGCTGCGGCGTGCTCAGGCGTTTCATGCAGCCCGAGGAGGCCGCTACCAGGTTTGTTGAACAACCATTCGACAAGATCGGCCTGG
>WNGJ01007624.1_pt1 | contig 11520 bp, 7 predicted proteins | sample 5400611 | NCBI WGS metagenome assembly WNGJ01 (sample SAMN13153375, study PRJNA577476) | soil metagenome | isolation source: 40 cm soil or saprolite under Garry oak tree replicate 1 | place: USA:California | collected 2016-06-15 | reverse complement strand
CTCCGCCACCTGCAGGAGTAGACATAAGAATCAGCTAAGTCCGACACCGATCTGGAAACCCGCAAGATCCGAATGGCGGACGCGGTATTGGTCGGGCTTTTGGCGCTGTTCATATTTACTGCAATTCTCTACTTCGTCGATGCCAACGGCGCGGGTGAGGAAATCTTCAACAAAGCTTTTCCAGTAATTTTTGCGCTGGCAGGCACCATAGTCGGCTACATTTTTGGTACCACAAGGAAACAGTAAAGTTCGGAAGATGGGTTGAGCGCAGCGAACCTCCCGCGGCGTTCTCGCGCGCGACACGCGCGTGAGCGCGCTCGAGGCTCAACCCCTCCTACGCGACACCGACTTCATCCGCCGCAAAGGACGCGACGCGCCGACGGCGCGCGGGCCGACGCTCACTCGCTTGCGAGAATGACGTTTTTGAGCAGCGGGTAGATTTGGTTGGTCCAGCGATTGCCGCTGAATACGCCGTAATGTCCGACCCCGGCCTGCATGTGGTGGCGCTTGAGATAGGGGCGCAGACCGGTGCACAGGTCGTGCGCCGCCGCCGTCTGGCCGACGGCGCAGATGTCGTCGCGCTCGCCTTCGACAGTGAGCAGCATGGTGCGCTTGACGGCGCGCGGCTCGACGCGCTCGCCCTGCCACTCGAGCTTGCCGGCCGGCAGCGCGCATTCCTGAAAAACGAGACGCACGGTTTCCAGATAGAATTCCGCGGTCAGATCGAGCACGGCGAAGTACTCGTCGTAGAACGCCTTGGTGACCTGCGCCTTCTCGTGCTCGCCCTTCGCCAGATGATCGTACAATTCGCGATGCGCCTTCAGATGGCGCTCGACGTTCATGCTCATGAACGCTGCGAGCTGCACGAAGCCCGGATAGACGCGGCGAAAGGCGCCGGGATAGCGCAGCGGCACCGTCGCGATCAGATTCTGCTCGAACCACTCGATCGGCCTGGAATTGGCGAGCGCGTTCACCTTGGTCGGGTTGGCGCGGGTGTCGATCGGGCCCGCCATCAAGGTCATGCTGCGGGGCTGCGCGCCATTGCCCGCTTGCGCCATCACCGCGGTCGCGACGAGCACGGCGACACAAGGCTGGCACACCGCCACGACGTGGGCGCCCGGCCCGATCGCCTCCAGGAAACGGATCAAGTGCGCGATATAATCGTCGAAGCCGAACCGGCCGTGCATGAGGGGCACGTCACGCACGTTGTGCCACTCGGTAATGTAGACGTCGTGTTCGGGCAGCATGGTGCGCACGGTGCCGCGCAAGAGCGTTGCGAAATGGCCCGACAGCGGCGCGACCAGGAGCACGCGCGGCTGCGGCGTGTCGACATCCTTCTTGAAGTGCAAAAGCGTCCCGAACGGCGTGCTCAGCGCGGCGCGCTCGTGGACCACCACCTCGCGGTTGCCGACCGCCACGCTGTCGATCCCGAAGGCGGGACGGGCGTGGGTCAGCCCCGCGCGCGCAATGAGTTCGTAGGCCGCGGTCAGGTTGCGCAAGACGACGTTGTCGACGATGCCCGACGGAATGGGCTTGATAGGCCTGATAGAGCATTGTCCCCCTGGCGGGGCGCGCGCCCTGCTGCCCGGCAGACCTCGCGCTCCCGCTCACGCGAAAAGGTAGTGCATTTTATGTTGCGGTGCGAGATAATTTCTCGCGGCCGAACGGGGGACCAGTGATGGCCACGCTCACCATCGCCAGCAAGAACTACGGCTCCTGGTCGTTGCGCGGTTGGCTGCTCTGCAAAATGGCCGGTCTCGAATTCGAGGAACGACAGGCACCGAGCGACGACCCATCCACGCGGGCCGAACTCCTGCTGCTGTCGCCTTCGTTTCTCGTCCCCTGCCTCACCCATGACGGCGTCAAGGTCTGGGACACGCTCGCCATCGCGGAATATGTCAACGAGTTGAAGCCCGATGCCAAGCTCATTCCCGCCGACCGTGTCGCGCGCGCCCACTGCCGCGCGATCGCCGGTGAAATGCATTCCGGCTTCAGCAACTTGCGCTCGGCGCTGCCGATGAATCTCAAAGCCCATTATCCCGGCTTCAAGGTGTGGGCGGGCGCGCAGGCCGACATCGATCGTGTCGTCACCATCTGGCGCGAATGCTTCGCCGTCTTCAAGGGCCCTTATCTGTTCGGGAAAGAGCCTTGCATGGCCGACGCCATGTACGCGCCCGTCGTCACGCGCTTCCTCACCTACGACGTGAAGCTCGATCCCCAGTGCGCCGCCTATTGCAAGACCATCATGGCGATGCCGCTCATGCAAGAATGGGTTGCTGGCGCCAAAACCGAGCCCGACGAATTGGAAGAGCTCGACGTCGAGTTCTGAGCAGAACGAGACATCAGCGTCGCGGTGCACGCCATGGCCCTCGATCTCCTCTTGCGTCAGGGCCGGCGGGCCGACGAGGAGGGGCCCGTCGACATCGCCGTCGCGAGCGGCCGCATCGTCGAGATCGCCGAGCGCATCGCCGCTGACGCGCCCGAAGAGCGCCTCGATGGCCGCCTGGTGATCGCGGGCTTCGTCGACAGCCACATCCACCTCGACAAATCCTGCATTCTCGACCGATGCCACTGCGAGCAAGGCACGCTCGAGGAGGCGATCGCATCGGTTGCAACGGCCAAGCGTTCTTTCACCGAGGCGGACATTTACGCCCGTGCGCAGCGCACCTTGGAGAAAGCCATCGTCCAAGGCACGACCCGCATGCGCACCCACGTCGAAATCGATCCGCGCGTCGGGCTCAAGGGCTTCCACGCCGTGCGCCGGCTCAAGCACGATTACGAGTGGGCGATCGACCTGCAAATTTGCGCCTTTCCACAGGAGGGCCTCACCAACGATCCCGGCGCCGAGGAACTCTTGGTGCAAGCCTGCGAGCAAGGCGCCGACGTCATCGGCGGTTGCCCGTACACGGATACCGATCCCCCGACGCAGATCGCCCGCATCTTCGAGATCGCGCGGCGCTTCGATCTCGACATCGACTTTCATTTGGATTTCGACACCGATCCGTCGTGGATGCACCTCGATGAGGTATGCCGCCAAACCGATGCGCAGGGATGGGGCGGCCGCGTGGCGGTCGGTCACGTCACCAAGCTTTCCGCCATCGATCATTGCCGCCTTGCCGAGATCGGCCGGCGCCTGGCCGACGTCGGGGTCGCCGTGACGGTGCTGCCGGCGACCGATTTGTTCCTGATGGGGCGGGATCGCCATCTCCACGTGCCGCGCGGCGTCGCGCCGGCGCATCGGCTGCTCCATCACGGCGTGACCTGTTCGCTTGCGACCAACAACGTGCTCAATCCGTTCACGCCGTTCGGCGACTGCTCGCTCATACGCATGGCGAACCTCTATGCCAACGTCGCGCAGATCGGCCGCGCGCGCGACCTCAAAGCGTGTTTCGACATGATCACGACGCTGCCGGCGCGACTGATGAACGCCGCGCACTACGGCGTGGCGGTCGGTCACCCCGCCGACCTGGTCGTTCTCGACAGCCGCGATCCCGCCCTGGCCGTGGCCGAGGTCGCGCAGCCTTTGTTCGGTCTCAAGCGCGGCCGCCGCAGCTTCACGCGCGCCGCCGCCACCATCCATCGACCGTAACAAGCGCGGCCACGCCTTGCACAAATGATAAGCGCAGCGCGCATACAATGTGCAGCCAGCGCATTTGCGCGCCCGACACATATCTCCAACCGACTGAAATATAAGGACTTAAGGCACCCGGCCCGGGTGGCACGCAACTTGAAAGTGCTTGCGCCACGTCACCATCGCTGACGATGGCGATCGAGAGCCGCCACCCTTCTCGACGAACGAGTACGGCGCGGCCGGGCGCAGCGGCGCGCGTTTTCGCAAACTTTGAGGGAAAGCGATGAGCGAGCCTCTCATCGTCATCGGCAACGGCATGGCCGCGGCGCGTTTCGTCGAGGAACTGGCCAAGCGCGCGCTCGGTCGCTACGCGGTCGCCGTCATCGGCGATGAGCCGCGGCTCGCCTACAATCGCGTGCTGCTGTCGGCGCTGCTGGCCGAAGAGGTCGGCTTCTGCGACATCGAGCTCAAACCGGCGCGATGGTGGCGCGACCGCGGCGTGACCTTGCGCTACGGCGTGCGCGCGACCGCGGTCGATCCCATAGCGCGCCAAGTGACGCTGTCGAACGGCACACGACTGTCGTTTTCCAAGCTCGTCTTTGCAACCGGCTCGCAGCCGATCAAGCTCGCCATCCCCGGGATGGACTTGCCGGGCGTGCTCACCTTCCGCGACATCGACGACGTCAACACCATCGCGAAGGCCGCGCGTGCGCGCGTCGTCGTCATCGGCGGCGGCCTGCTCGGCCTCGAAGCCGCCTATGGGTTAGCCAAGGCGCGCGCTCATGTCACCGTCCTCCATCTCATGGACAGGCTCATGGAGCGCCAACTCGATGAGCGCGCGGCACGCATGCTCAAGCGCGCGGTCGAAGCCAGGGGCATCGCCGTGCGGCTGGAGGCCGAGACCGCGCGCATCATCGGCAACCGCCGCGTCGAGGCGGTCGAACTGCGGGACGGCTCCGTAATCCCGGCGGACGCGGTGGTCGTCGCGGCCGGCATCCGGGCGAACACCGAGCTCGCGCGCACGGCCGGGCTTAAGGTCAATCGCGGCATTGCCGTCGACGACCATCTCGAGACCAGCGTCGCCGGCGTTCACGCCATCGGCGAATGCGCCGAGCATCGCGGGTGCTGTTACGGGCTGGTGGAGCCCGCCTACGAGCAGGCCCAGGTGCTGGCGCGGCGGCTCGCGGGCGAGAACGCGACCTATCCCGGCAGCGTGCTCGCCACCAATCTGAAAGTGTCCGGCGTCAACGTGTTTTCGGCCGGCGACTTCCTCGCCGCCGCGGTCGGCGTCGACGAGATCGTGCTCAGCGACCCCGGCATCGGCGTCTACAAGAAGCTGATCATCGCCGATGGCCGTCTCATCGGCGCGGTGCTGTTCGGCGATACCGCCGACGGCCCCTGGTATCTCGACCTCATTCGCTCGGGATCATCGATCCAACGCTTGCGCGACGACCTCGTGTTCGGGCGCGACCTCGCAACCCGCGTGGCCGCGTGAGCATGAATGCGCCCTCGCCTCACCCGCCGACCGTGCGCACGACCTGCCCTTATTGCGGCGTGGGTTGCGGCGTGTTGGCGCGGCCGGACGGATCCGGCGGTGCCGCGATCACGGGCGATCCCGACCATCCCGCCAATTTCGGCCGCATCTGCTCCAAGGGCTCCGCGCTCGGCGAGACGCTCGGCCTCGGCGAACGTCTGCTCCATCCCATGCTGCGGCAGGCCGACGGCAGCCTTGCGCGCGTCGACTGGTCGGTTGCTCTCGACCGGGTTGCCGCCGGCTTCCAACGCATCGTCACGCGCCACGGCTGCGATGCAATCGCCTTCTATCTCTCCGGCCAGCTTCTGACCGAGGACTATTACGTCGCCAACAAGCTGATGAAAGGATTCATCGGCTCGGCGAACGTGGACACCAATTCGCGCCTGTGCATGGCCTCCTCGGTTGCCGGCCACAAACGCGCCTTCGGCGCCGACACCGTGCCCGGCAGCTACGAAGACCTCGACCAGGCCGACCTTCTCGTCCTCGTCGGCTCGAATACCGCATGGTGCCACCCGGTGCTGTTCCAGCGCATGGTCGCGAACAAGCGCAAGCGCGGCGCTAAAATCGTCGTGATCGATCCGCGCCGCACCGCGACCGCCGAAGATGCCGACCTCTATCTTGCGATCGCGCCCGGCATGGACACGGTCCTGTTCTGCGGGCTGCTCGCGCATCTCGCCGACCTGTGCGCGCTCGACTATGGCTACATCGATGCGCACACGATGGCCTTCGAAAACACACTGGCGCAGGCGCGCGCCATCGCCCCTGACCTCGTCGCCACGGCGAGGCTCACGCGCCTACCGCAGGCCGATGTGGCGCGCTTCTTCGACCTCTTCCGTTCCACTCCCAACACGGTGACCTGCTTTTCGCAAGGGGTGAACCAATCCGCGCAAGGCACCGACAAGGTCAACGCGATCATCAACTGCCACCTGGCGACCGGCCGCATCGGCCGGCGCGGCCAAGGGCCGTTCTCGTTGACCGGCCAACCCAATGCCATGGGCGGGCGGGAGGTGGGCGGCCTCGCCAATCAGCTCGCCGCCCACATGGCCTTCACATCGGAGGACATCGACCGGGTCCGCCGCTTCTGGAACGCGCCACGCGTGGCACCCCGCGAAGGCCCCAAGGCGGTGCAAATGTTCGACGCCATCGCCCGCGGCAGGATCAAAGCGCTGTGGGTGATGGCCACCAATCCCGCGGTCTCGCTGCCGCGCGCAAGCCATGTGCGCGAGGCGCTCAAGAAGCTCGATCTGTTCGTGGTCTCCGAGAACGTGCTTGCCAACGACACGGTGAATGCGGGCGCGCATATCCTCCTGCCCGCCGCCGCATGGGGCGAGAAGGACGGCACCGTAACCAATTCCGAGCGGCGCATCTCGCGCCAGCGGCGATTTCTGCCCGCAGCGGGCGAGGCTAAGCCCGACTGGTGGATCGTGACGCAAGTCGCCCGCCGGATGGGATTCGCGGCTGCATTTGCTTACGGCTCCGCAGCGGACGTTTTCCGCGAGCACGCCGCGTTGTCCGCCTTCGAGAACGGCGGCCGGCGCGATTTCGATATCGGGGCGCTCGCGGTGATCGGCGACGGTGCCTTCGACGCGCTCGATCCCGTGCAATGGCCGCTGCGCGCGGGCGAAACATCGGAGCACAAGGACCGGCGGTTCTTCATGCAGGGCGGCTTCTACACGCTTGACCGCAAGGCGCGCTTCATCGCGCCCGAGCCGCCTGCGCCCAAGGCTCCGACCAGCAAGGAATTCCCGTTTCGTCTGAACACCGGCCGCCTGCGCGACCAATGGCACACCATGACGCGGTCGGGGCTGAGCGCGCGGCTCGGCGCGCACATGCCGGAGCCATTCGTCGAGGTGCATCCCGCCGACGCCAAGGCGATGAATCTCTCCGACGGCGGCTTTGCCAAGGTCGCGACCCGCTGGGGGTCGTGCGTGCTCAAGGTCACCGTCACCGACCGGCAACGACTGGGCTCCTTGTTCGCGCCCATTCATTGGAGCGACGCGACCGCCTCGACCGCGCGCATCGGTGAACTCGTGATGCCCGAGACCGACCGTTATTCCGGCCAGCCCGACGCCAAGGCGACGCCGGCATCGATCGCACCGGTCGATTTCGCGTTCAGGGGATTTGCCCTGACGCGCCGGCCGATCCGCGTGCCGGCTGGCACCTGGTGGGCGCGCGTGGCCGTCACCCGCGCATCGGGACTGCTGCTGGCGACGAACGACGGGCCCGAGATCTGGCACAGCCATGCGCGGCACATGTTCGACGATGGCGCCGAGCTTGCAGAATATGTCGATCACCAACGAGGCATCTATCGCACGGCGGCGTTCGTCGCGGGCGAGCTCACGGGCTCTCTGTTCATCGGCCCCGCCGAGACGGCGCCGCAATGGGATGCGGTCAAGGCGCTGTTCGAGGTCGAGACGCTCGCGGAGGAGGCGCGGCGCGTGCTGCTGTCGGGACGCTCGGCCGATGGCCTTATGAGCGCGGGCCCGATCGTCTGCGCCTGCTTCAGCGTCGGACTCGCCACCATCCGCGCCGCGATCGAAGCGGGCGCGGCCACGAACGTCGAAGGCATCGGGGAGGCGCTGCGCGCCGGCACCAATTGCGGCTCATGCCTACCGGAGCTCAAGCGCATCGTTGCCGATGCGCCCGGCGGCGCGGCTGCGACCACAAAATCATCGCAAGCGACGTCGACCGAACGCCAGGCTCGCCAAGCGGCGACGTCTTAGGATCGCCGCTGCAACGTTGAGCTTCGCGAAACCCGTGACCGCGCTCCAATCGCGATCGGCGCGATAGCTTTCGTTCCGCTCAGCTCCTATCCGACGTATTTTCCGCAACCGACGAAGGACACCCCGCCAATGCAGTCCTCGCCCGCCGTTCATCGGGCATGACCTACTTGACTATCGAATGCGCCGTGAAAGCATACGTCTTCCGAACCAAAAAACGGTTGGGGAGATATCATGAAGAACCTCATCGGCGTCCTGGCGCTGGCGGTCGTGCCTACGCTCGCGGCCGCGGCGGAAAAGCCGGATTGGGCGTTCCCGGTCACGGAGAAGGTTCAACCTCCTCCTCGCTTCGAAGCAAACCGCGTGCGACCCGCGCCGCCCGGCAGCACGCTCTCGATCACGCGCGCCAAGGCCGACGACATGTACGATATCCCGAACTGGTTCCCCAACATGTATCCGCCGATGCCCGCGATCGTTCAGTACGGCAACAAGGAGAGGCAGGTGCGTGCGTGCGGGTCGTGCCATCTGCCGACCGGCACGGGGCACGACGAATCGGCCTACGTGACCGGCCTTCCCGCGTCCTATTTCATTCGCCAGATGGCGGACTGGAAGAGTGGCGACCGCAAATTCAGCGCCACCATGGTGACGATGGCGAAGGTCATCACCGATGCGGAGATCAGCAACGCCGCCGACTATTTTGCTTCGCTCAAGCCGCGGCCTTGGATCCGGGTGGTCGAGGCCGACGCCGTGCCCAAGTCCTACATCGGGCCCGGCAACAAGCGGCTCGTGCACCCGGACGGCGGCACCGAGCCGCTGGGCAACCGCATCATCGAAGTGCCGGAAGACGAGGAAGTGGTGGTCTACCGCGATCCCATGTCCGGCTTCGTCGCCTACGTGCCGACGGGCAGCATCGCCAGGGGCAAGGAGCTGGCGAGCACGGGCAACGGCAAGACGGTACCGTGCAGCATCTGCCACGGCCGCACGTTGCAGGGCCTGGGCGACGTGCCCGCAATCGCGGGACGCCATCCCAACTATATCGTTCGCCAGCTCTGGAACATGCAGAACGGCGAGCGCGTCGGCACGTCGGCGGCGCTCATGCAGCAGGTGGTCGAGAAGCTTGGCAACGACGACATGCTGGCGATCGCAGCATATGTTGCATCGCTGACGCCGTGACGGACAAGACGGGCAATTCGATCCGTGCCGCAACCAGCGAGCTGCGGCACCGCGCAGAGCGCGGCGCGTGGCGTGCCGCGACGATGCGGAGCGATTGCGGCGTGAACGGGAGGACAACGTGCTGGAGCTTTACCACAACATCAATTCGGTCTGCGCGCAGAAGGTGCGCATCGCGCTTAAGGAGAAGGGCCAGGAGGCCGAGGAGCATTTGCTCACGCTACGCGGCGACCAGAACGAAGGCGCCTATCTCAAGCTCAATCCCAACGGGGTGGTGCCGACGCTCGTTCACGACGGTCGGCCGATCGTGGAATCGTCGCTGATCCTTTATTATATCGATGACGTTTTTCCCGAGCCGCCGCTGATGCCGAAGGCGCCGCTGCCGCGCTTGCGCGTGCGCATGTACAACAAGCTGATCGACGAATATTTGCACAACGCCTGCACCATTCTGACCTTCGCCACCGCCTTCCGCCCCAATTTCCTAAAAGTTCCGCGCGAGGTCTGGCTGGCCGAGATCAACAAGGCGCCGCTCAAACGGCGCGCGGAGTACAAGCGCAGCGTGATCGAGCACGGGCTCGATTCCGAATTCGCCGGCGACGCGCTGGCGCAGCACCGAAAATTGCTGGCGTGGATGGCGGATTCGCTCAAGAGCGGAAAGTACCTTGCGGGCGACAGCTTCTCCAACGCCGAGTGCGCGGTGATCCCCTACATTCTGCGGCTGGAACTCCTCAAGCTCGACGGCCTGTGGGCGGACTATCCCGCCATCGCAGACTGGTGGGCGCGCATGCGCGCGCGGCCCTCGGTCAAGGCGGCGATCTTCGATCGCATGACCGACAAGGACTGGGCACCGTTCAAGAACCTCGCGCCCGATCCCTGGCCCAAGGTGCAGGAGCTGTTGCGAGCGACGGCGTGAAACTCGGGCGGCGAGTCGCTTCCCGCCGTTCCTGTAGATGCATGTCTCGATCCGCTATATCTGTGATCCGATTGCAACGTGTCGCGGAAATCCGTTTCGCATTGTTTGACGCGAATACGAGCGGATCGAATCCAAAACGTCCGAAGCTTTAAGACGTTCATTCTTACACTTGAATTGGAATAAACCCAAAGCGCGCAGAATATTAAATTCATTCAAAAAGATAGCCGGAGATTCACCCGGCGGCCTCTGTTAGGCACGTTGTTGCAGCGACTTTGCGACAACTTTCTTCGGGGGCGGGCTATGTGCAGGAAGAACCGATCGCGTCATTGCATCAAGGCAGTCACGAAGCTGGCGCTCCTTTCAGTCACGCAGGACGCTCCGACCACGCAGCCCGACGCGTCCCCATCGCCGGTGACGCCGGCGCAACAGCAACCCAACGTGCCTCCGTTGCCGCAGGTCACCGTCGAAGCGCCGCGGCGACGGCCGCCCACCCCGCCGACGGTGCAGACGGCGCAGCTTGGCGCGCCGCAGCCGAGCGCGCCGCAGCCGAGCGCGCCGCAGCCGAGCGCGGCGATACAGGCGGCCTGGCCGGCGAGCGGCACACAAGATGCGCGCACGGGGACGGTGGGCGTCTATGCGAACAGCACGTCGGTGGCGACCAAGATCAATACGCCGCTAATCGACATTCCCCAGTCGCTCAGCGTCATCACCCGAGAGTTCATCAACGACACGAACTTTCAGAACCTCACCGACATCACGCGCTACGTTCCGGGCGTCGACGTGCACCAGGGCGAAGGCAATCGCGACGAGCTCATCATCCGCGGCGTGGATTCGAGCGCCAACTTCTTCGTCAACGGCTTCCGCGACGACGTCCAATATTTTCGCGATCTCTACAACGCGCAGAGCGTCGAAGTGTTGAAGGGACCGAGCGCGATCACCTTCGGCCGCGCCTCCGGCGGCGGGCTCGTCAACCGCACGCTGAAGGAAGCCGACGGCCAGCGGATATACGAGGCGACCGCGCAGACCGGCTCCTACTACGACCGGCGCTTCACGCTCGACGCCGGCCAAGCCGTCAACGAAACCGTCGCCGCGCGTTTCAATGCCATGTACGAGGGAAGCGACACGTTTCGGCAATTCGGCTCCCTCGAGCGCTACGGCGTCAATCCGACGGTGACGTTCAAGGCCGACGAAAGCACCAAGATCAGATTCAGCTACGAATATTTTCATGACGAGCGCACGGCCGATCGCGGCAATCCTTCGCAGGGCCGAAGCTTCGTGCCGCCTGCATCGACGTCTCTCTATCCGGCGTTTCCGTTCGCTCCCAACGGCGACCTGACCGCGTTCTTCGGCAGCCCCAATCTCAACGTTGCGCGGGCCACCGTGCAGACCGTGATGGCCTTCATCGACCACGATTTCGAAAACGGGTTGACGGCGAAGAACGGGACGTATTTCGCCGACTTCAAGAAATTCTATCAGAACGTCTATCCCGGCAACGGCCCGCTGGCTGGGGCGGTCAATCCGACCGATACCTCGTTCAATCGCGCCGCCTACAATCACATGACGAATCGCCAGAACACCTTCAACGATACCGACTTCATCTACAAGGGCTTCA
>WNGJ01014056.1_pt1 | contig 11521 bp, 10 predicted proteins | sample 5400611 | NCBI WGS metagenome assembly WNGJ01 (sample SAMN13153375, study PRJNA577476) | soil metagenome | isolation source: 40 cm soil or saprolite under Garry oak tree replicate 1 | place: USA:California | collected 2016-06-15 | reverse complement strand
CGAACGTCGTAACGGGTTTTGGCATGGGGAGTGAGCCAGGCTGTGGGGGTGCTGCAGCCAGCACCGAACGGCGTTGGTCGCAGGCCTGGGTCACGATCGCCTGCGCGGCTTGCACTGCCCACTGCTCGTCGGGTTCGAGAGCACTCAGTGCATCCAGAGAGGTAATGCGGGGGAACTGCACTGGTGCGTCACCAGCTTTCCCCATCACACGGATAGTTCCCAGCCCCAGAACTGCCTGGCTAAACTGGCCAGATGCACACCGCTCTTTCCAGCGGCGTGCCAGTGTTTCCTCATTGGCCACAGCTGTCTCGTCTTGCGCTGTCGCGGTCATCAACAAATCTCCTTTCCCTTGCTCGTGGAGGCCCCACACGTTAGGCCTCCATGCTCCTATTCCTTCCAGAGCCGCTAAAAATGGAACGAGTTAAGTAGAAAGAGAGGCCATAGATGCACTCCCGCTGTACTGCCATCGTATGTCGCCCTCAGCATACCGCTTGCAATCGCTGTGATGGGAGCGGGTTTCTCAAGCAGTCGTACCGCCAGCGTACGGCCTATGAGCAGTTAGCCAAACGCGGCGCTGTAGAGATTGTGGGCAGGAGTCTGCCAGCACGTCAGCAACAACTCTCCCTCCCTCTCGACTTTGGAACCATGCAGCAGTCCGTGCTAACCGTCAACTGGCAGTCGCGTTACAGGGGCAAGGATTGAATGAAGAGGCTGCACGCTTCGCCTATCGTGCGCAGAAAATCCAGCGGGTGGTCTTGCGTCTCCAGCGAAAGTATCTCCAGTATCTTTTTCCTTGTTCCTCGACCTGCTTGCTGGGTATGGATATCGACCCATCCGAACACTCCTCTGGTACCTGCTCGTGATTGTGAGTTTTGCAGTAGTCTACGTACTCTTGGGGCATCTCCCTCTGCTTCCTGATGCCCTCGTATTTAGCCTGACCTCTTTCCATGGACGAGGGTTCTTTCCTGGCCTTGGGGGGACGGTATTGCTTCATAACTCCTTCCTAGTCCTTGCTGCCGCTGAAGCCGTAGTTGGCCTCTTTATTGAGATTAGGAGAGCATTTCCTAACTTGAAAGAGTAGGGTAATCTGACCATAAACGAGGCTAACTCTCTCGCCGAGTTACTATGATGTTATAAATACAACCCGTTGGTTGATGAACGGTTGTATCTCCCTCCTAGCGTCTATTGCCTTCTGGTGTCCAGAACCTACCACAGCCGCCAGTTTTATTGCTCTGGCAGTACCTTAAAGGTACCCGCGTATATCGGCGAGCACCCTGCTCTGCTATATTCCGGAATAAAGAACACACTTTCCACTGAGTATTCGAGGTAAGTCTACCATTATTCCCCCGGTTACGCGCATCTGGACACGAGGCCCTATGCATAACGACTGGAAAATTATCATAGGGTGTGTGAGGGTGAGGCACGTTGGCAACAAAGCCCTCTTGGTTGGCATCCAACCAGGCGATGTAATCGGGGTCGTCATAACCATGACTGCCATTGAAGAGGGTTGAGGATTCCATCTTCAACTCCTTCTTGTAAATTTTAAATAGTAGCGCAGTTCGTTGCATTAGTTACCATTATACGCTATATAAGAGGGCATTTCCTGGCTCAGAAAAAGATAGTGGTTAGGAAATGCCCTCGATTAGCTTTATAGCCACGTTCACCCAGCGGTTTTTCGGGAAGTGATAGTGGGCTGTTGTCTCTCACTGGAGTAAAAGACACAGCGCGTTTCATACCCCTGGTATCTCTCTTATGGAATAGAAACGCGCTCTTTGCAGGATAGGTAGACATTAATCTTCTTCTGGCGGTTCTTGGGGCATATTTGACCTTTTCTCCTTCTGGATCAAGAACAGACGACCTACACGAACAAATTCTCTAACTTCTTACCGGGATATATACCACATCCACAACGTTTTTCTCTGCCGTCCATTCTCTTCCATCATCGACTCTCTATAGGTGCGCTTTCCGCAGGTTCAAACGATGTAATGTACGCGTCCAGGTCTGGACGATGAGCTAACCATTGAGGTGGGCCAGGCGGCGAAACGATGCCCAGTTCTGCCATATCAGGCAGATGCTCCAGCGCAACTGCTCCTACCATGAGTTGTTCCAGTACTGCTGGGTTTGCTTGTATAGCATGTGAGACTGCCCGGTAGCCACGCAGATAAATAGCGTCCTTGGCGTAGCAGATGCCTGGGATGTTCAAATCCGGCACACCACGGAAGGTACGCAAGCAACGATTGAGCGCCAGCCGATGGGCCTGTACGCGCGCCTGTGAAACATCCTGATCTTTGCCCGAGAGGATCCGATACACAGTATAGAGGGACTCAAAGTGTGTATAGACGTTATAGAACGTCTGCGGAGGAGTCAATACGCCGCTTGCCAGACCAGTTGCCAGTGTTCCCACCCAGGTAGACATGGTCGATTCGTCTACTGTTTCTCCCTGGATGCGTGCCGTCTCCTGATCATAGTAGAGTGCCAGGCCTTCCTCGGTTTGCAGTGCGCCCCTGGTTCCCAGGAACAACAGGGCGAGCGCCGATTGCTTTCCGGCTTCCGCACGAAATACGTGACACTCGATCTCATGCGAGAGCAGTTCACGCACGCGGGCTACGGACATAGGCTTACCTGCGGGCAGGAAGATGGTACGAATATTGGGTTCGATACGCAGATTGTTCGTCGCCTCGTCGAGGAGCACCCGCCATCCCTCGAAGCGATAATCGCGCAGGACCGCCTCAAAGAATCGCTTCACCGCAAGCGGAGAGAGCAGGTGTTGTTCCTTGTGCCCATTGGACGCCTGACTATCTTGTTGTTGCCCCTCCCCTTCGAATCTCTCGTCCAGACCGTGCTCTTGCCTTCCCTCATCCCGAGCAGTAAATGTAGAGAGACGTTGCAGCTGGTCTAACAATTGTCTACTGATAGAGGCTGTGAGCGGGTTTTGCAAACCCTGACAGAGGAATTCCCTGGCATAGCCCAGGGCATCGGCCATTTCCTCAGGTGTTGGCTCCGCGTGGATCAGCCGGTTACATGCCCAGAACATGGACGTATCACCATCATACGTTGCCCGTACCATCTGTAGATACCACACATGCTCCTCTATCGCATCGCTGTAGAGGCGGCGCACCACTGCGTTCGGTTCTTCCTCGTTGATCTCCGCTCGCAAGGTTTCGAGGGTGGTAATACGTTGCTGCACTTCATCTATAGGAATCGCCGGGTAGTGAAGGAAAGGCTCACGTTGCCCCTCAAGCGCTGCGGCAAGTTCTCGTTCTCGCGAAGCCTTGATGATGGCAGCCATGCGCCTGGTCGCCTCGTCATCGCTTCGACCGAAGAGTCCCTGCCATTCCTCTTGTTCGTCTTCAGTCAACGGACCAGCGTGCGCCAACCAACCAAACACATCGTACGCAACAACGTCTTTAAAGCGCGCATACCAGCGCCAATCCAGGTAGGGGCGTCCCAGGTTTGCTGCCGCTGCACGGCACTGGATAATCTCATCAAGCGCCTTTTGCGCGAACCTGCGATAGATCCGGCGGGATTCCCGGATCTGGGGAAGCGCATCGTCGATCAGCCGCTTTGCCTCGTCGAGCTGCAGCCTTCTGATGAGTAGCCGAGCCCGGTCAATCTGATGCACTGGAATGTCTCTCAGGGCGATGGAATGACCGGCAGCGGCAAGTTTCTGTGTGTCTTCGAGTGCGGCCTGATTGTAGGCGAGCGCTTCTTGAAAACGACCAAGCAGCCCCAACGCCTGCGCGAGTTCGCCCAGGGACATCGCAAGCGATCCGGGTTTACGGAAGCCCCGGCGTTTGAGTTCGATGCTCTCCTCCAACGCAGTGATCGCCTCCTCAGCGCGTTCCAGGCATACCAGGTAGTATCCCATATCGTTGAGCATGCGTCCCAACTGATAGTTGATTGTGCTTTTTTCCAGGGGCAAAGCAGCTTCCCGTTTCTGGCGGAGTATCTGGATGCATTCTTGATAGATCGCGATGGCACGCTCCCGTAGCTTATGGCTCTCCGCCGCATTACCCAGCTCTTCTTCGTGTTCTCCCCAGGTTCCCAGCAGATAGCTCAGATTGCTCTGGAGTGCAGCGTAAATACCGGGATGCGTGTGTGCGAGCGATGGTGGCATCTGCTCGTAGTACTCCTCGAACAGGGTTTGCGCCTCGGAGAAGCGACACTCGTTGGTGAGATCGAGCATAAGGTGGTGGAGTAGGTGGACCTTCGTCGCCAGCTCCAGGGAAATGCCGTATGTGGCCGCGAGCTGCCGCACACGGCGGTAGGCCTCCGCCTGCGCATGGCTCTCTGTTTTTTCGCCCAGGTATTTCCCGAGGGTATGGTGGAGAAGCAGCCCGCCGCACTCGCTCAGCGGGTCGTCCTTCCAGTCGAAGTGCTCCATGACCTCGCCTGCTAGTCGCGCTAGCCGCGCACCATGACCGAGCGTGAAGCTCATCCAGCCGTACTCTACGAGCAACTGCGCGGCTTCTAGCAAGCGTCGATGCCGCAGGAGCAACACAGCGAGTTCAGTGATGGCCGGTCCCTTCTCACTTTCATAGAACCCCCCCTCCCGTAACCAGGCCGTATATGCCTGAAGGAGTACTTCCTCTCGCTCGTATGTCTGATCCGCTGTAAGATGCCGTATCACTGCGGCAGCGACCATGGGGAGCAACTGTACCCGGTTGGGGTAAGCAACCAGGAGGGAGGCGCGACGCAATTCTTTGATCGGGTGCGGTCCCCGCATGCATATTACTTCCAGTGCAGGTTTGGCCAGGGGCACGTTCGCGATCGACAACACCTCAAGCAGGTGCTGGGCTTCGGAGGAGAGACGCTGGCTGGAGGTGATGCGATCCAGGATTGGGGCAATCGCATCGGCGAGATTACCACCAAAGACGTGCGGGTCCGCTAACAGGCGCTGGATGGCCTGGGCCATATCAGGTGCCCTGGATTGAGCAACGGCTATGCCATGTGGCTCGTAGATGCCAAGCTCTTCCCAATCGTCGATAGAAAATGACTGTTTCACCAGGGCTGCCACCCACTCCAGGCAGAGGGGAATCCCCCCAACAGCAGTGTAGATATCCTGCAAAACCGAGACCGGGACAACGTCTAGCCCGAGTTGCTGCAGCAAGAGTACACCTTGTTCCTCTGAGAGAGGGGGAAGTGCCGCCTCGGTGACAAATAGGTGTTCGCCGCCAAACCAGCCGGGCCATTGTCTGGTCGCAAGGAAGATGGTTGCGCGATGCTGGCTGCGTAAAAATCTTGTCAGAAATCGCTCCCAACAGTTGGCAAGTGCTCCTTGAGTTTGTAAGAGGCATTCACTATTGTCAACCAGGATGACAATGGGCACAGTCGATCGTTCCACCTGTTCGAACAGTATGCGCATGCGCTCTTCCAGTGGACTGTGCACGTCCTCTGGCTGGACAAAGCCAAACTCTGCCAGGACAGTGCCCAAAAACACATCGAGAGCACCCTCAGGGCTGCTCGCCCGCTCTACAGAAGCAAAGTCGCAGAGAATCGTCTGGTATGAGGGATTTGACTGGTGCAAGAGGTGCGTTGCTATCCAGTTCAGCTCGCTTGATTTGCCTATCCCCATAGGGCCACGTATGACCACCAGCTTCTTGCGTGATGAACCGCGCAGAGACTTGAGAAGATCCTCGCGCCAAGCTTCACGTCCAATCAAATGATTTGTTTCTGCAAGCAGAGGTCTGGAAGCAAGCTGTCTCTGGGAGTGGTGGTAAGTAGGCGTCTCGACATGCTGATCTGATCGCGTCAATTGAAACCGCAGTTCTGCCCACTCAGCATCGGTCCGGATGTCACGGTGCGTTTTCTTTTCCTGGATTTTCTTACGGGCCAGTTTGACGAAGTTTTGCCGGGCAGCGAGCGAAAACTGGATACCTGCCTGTTGAAAGGCGTGATAGAGCGGGAGCAACTGGTCGAAATGAGGAGCGATTTCCCCGTTTTCGAGGCGCGTGTAAGCAGTCGTCGTCCATCCCGGGAGCAGGGAGACGATGGTCCGTTGTTTCACCTTCTTTTGTGAGCGTAAGATCTTGAGCAGCATGCCAAAGTCTTGCTCATCGTCATTTTCGTACCTCAGATCTTCTGGCTGTAGCATGACCTGGACCCCTTACCTCATGGGTGGATAGAGATGTGAAGATAGACCACTTTCTTATTGTGCCATGTAAGTGAAAAACTTGCAAGATATTGAGGCTCTCATTTTGAGAACTTGCAAGAAATTGCTTCTTCTTTGGGATGCTATCTGCTACACTACAAGTGTGACAGGATGAAGCCTTGATGCGCAAGAGCATGTAAGGAGGAGGAGTCAGCAGATTGGTGTACATACTCGCTGTAGCGAACTAGCCGTGTTGTTCCGGCTCGTTCTCATCATGCGAATCTGCTGATAGTGTGTCAGGGTGATGAGACCTAGATTGTTTACGAGGGCCCTTGGGCCCAGTTTTACGCGGCTGTGCAAGAAAGCTTTGGAGCGAGTCCTCGTAGACCAGCCAGTCATGGCCGAGTTTCACTCCCTCCAGGCGACCCTGTCGCAGGAGACGCTGGATGTACTCACGGCCGAGATGAGCGAAAGTACTTGCCTCAGCAGTAGAGAGAAGAACGCGATCACTACTAATACGATGTGGCATGTGCCCTCACCAACGACTAAATCTATCCATAGCGTGTTCTTGCACAAAGTATAACATCGATCCCTGGCTCTGACTAGCAGCTTGACAATTAAGCTGTATATACGGTATAATTATTGCAGGTTAAAAAGAAACGCCTGTAGCTGGTAGCTACAGACGCCTTTTAACCCAGTTCACATAGGTGCCGGCCCGGTCTGGACAACTTGCGCCGATACCTATGTACGCTCATCCGGGTCTGTTTGGCATTATACCCCACTCAGACCTGGCTAGCAATCGATAATTCTTCCAGCAAGGAGATTGCGTAGCTATGGCCCGATCGTCTGCCTCGCCACGACGACACCGCGATCAGCAGGTGTGCGTTGCCTCAGACTTCGCCCAGATTCTCGCTTTCCCCATCTTCTTGCCGTTTTGATACAGCACCTGAACAACGAAATACGCGGATACGCTCTTCGACAATGACACACTCACATGAGCAAAGTTCACTGGTCGGGGCTTGCGATGCTAGGATCATTCCGGTCGCAAATAGGTCGGAGAGGTGCCCGTTCCTCCCGGTTGAGCACTGCCAAGCAGGTAGAGATGATCTTCCTGGTAGTCACTGCTGAGCCGTTGGGGACAAGTGGTTCACTTGTACATGATCGCCCACTCTACAGCAGTCTGCCTCTGCTGCGGCACACCTACGTTCACTGGCATGTTTTGAAAAAGAAGAAAAGGAGGTTGTAATGGCTTACATACAGGAACAAGACCTGGAGGCATTTTGTGCTACCTGCCCCTCTGCCGAGGAAGTCACCAATGTGCTCCAGGCCTTAGGATTTGCATTGACCTTCCACATGGATGCGGTTCCGCCTGCCTGTGCGGAGGTGCCACCTCTTCCTGCCCAGTACCACTACCGTGACCAACGCGGTAGTGAAGTGATCTACCTGGCTGGCCATGACGCGGATCCTGACGGAGCCGAACTCCCCGAGCATGCATCGCGCTTCTGGATTCATCCCAGCGCTGATGCTGGAGCAGCGCGCTGGGTGGCCCATGTACTGGCCGTCACGTGGTCTTTTACCTGGCAAGCTGTATCGCAAGCCCGCCAGGATGTTGCCTAGCCAGCAACACATTTCGCGCAAAATAACAGACGGTACACATGAGCGCTGGCATAGAGCTACTCTACCATAGCCTCTTGCTGGCGCTAAGACAAACAGCAGGAGGCTTTTCTATGCAGGAAATGGGAGTGATTCCCTACTCATTCAGCGGCATAGCCGAATACCCGCACACGACGCAACAGCCAGTGATACCCAGCCAGGTGCAAGGGGTCTATATCGCACTCTACCCTGACCACCATGAATTGATCCTTAGCAAGGTCATGGGGTGGTTCGCCGAGAGGCCTGAGATCGAGCTGGTTGATACCGGCATCTCCGACAAAGCGGGACTGGGCTATATCATCCTGGAATGGATCGAGCACGAAATCGATCAACTTTTCCTGGCAATCTTGCGCGACGAGGAGCTCGTCGTCGACTACACGGTCTATCTTCGTGATCTAGAGGAGGTCTAAGATGGCAAGCATGCGTCACGCACTCTCAAACGTTGCAGCAAATTCCAGACGGACAAACAGCCCATTGCCGATGATTCTCTTAGGACTCGCGCTCATTGTCTTCTGGCTGCTCGCAAGTCTGCTGCAAATCCAGACGAGTGAAGCGTTCCTTCTCCGCGGGCCTGTCGTGACATTCGCCCCAAATTGGAGCATTCTCAAGCAACCCGTTGAACTCGTCCAGGGGCAGCTCACGTCTGATATGGCAAAAGCGACGATGTGGGGTTGGGGCATTGAGCTGATCTACCTCGTATGCATCATTGGGTACGAGGTTGCCCACGAAGGAGTGAGATCCTCCAATCACCATCTCGCTGCCTGGTTTAGCACCGGCACCGTTGCCTTAGTGAGATCCTCCAATCACCATCTCGCTGCCTGGTTTAGCACCGGCACCGTTGCCTTGATCGCCTTTGACGCTTATACCGATTTCCAGTATGGTCAACTGGCCAGCGGCCTCTGGGGACAAGTGGCGTTCGCGTTCATCACCGCGTTCATTGTGGCGTTCTTCGGTATCGTCGGATTTCGCCTGATCGAACATGGACTCACCGAGTGGAGCCGATAAGATAAAGGAGGCTCTCATGGGCGAAGAGCAACTGAACGAGCACCTTGAAGACCAGAAACCTGTCCCGCTTTCACAGTCCCTCGGCTTTGGAGCTGGAACCTTCCTGACCGTTGGAGCGGTTGATCTGTTGGCCCATCTCGGGCCAACAGGGCTGGTTGTTGGCGGGATTTTGGCCTATGTCGCGGCGAAACACGGTCCTGAACTCGCAAGCCAGGCGAGGGAGGCCTTTCCCCCAGTCCCATCCAGGCAACCAGGGATCGAGGCGCCACGGCGGAACGGGGGCAGAAGCCTCATCGACCGCGCGCTAGGGCGCTTTCCTGAGACACCTGTACCGGAAGCTGAACCGCAAGCCGAGACACAGCAGCACAGTCGTGCCGGCGAAATCGAAGACCAGGCGCAAAACGAGGCCAAAGATGACGCCATGACCGTCTATGTCGCCAAGGACCCGCGCCTGGCGCTCTCCCTGGCACCACACTTCCTCCCAGATGTCAATATCGTCTTGCGCGAGGGCATCTTCGCATGTGGCTGCAAGGGCAGCGGCAAAACGGGCGTACTGGCAAAGATCATTGAACAGATCATGCTCATCGCCGCGCAGTTTGATCCGGCCCGTCGCGGCATTCCCGGCGTCGTATTCGACAAGGAAGGCGATCTGGAGTCCTTGCTGGAAGTCTTGCCGCATGGGCGCATTGCCGACCAGGAGCACTGGTACAGCGCTGCTGAGATCATTACGGGACGGCTGTAGGTCGTCGTGAATCTGCAAGCCTGGCTCAAAGACGAGGAGCGCGCAGCGGCCATCGTCTACCTGGTCAACGACTTGATTACGTATACCAGCAGCCAGGAACAGAGCAAGCGCCTTCCCTGCCCTGTCTTCCTGGATGAGGCGCAATACTGGCTGCCACAGGAGAGTGTTTCCTACCTGGGCCGCGAAACGCAGCGGAGACTGATTGACACCTTCAATATCCTGCTCTCGACAGGACGCAAGCGCGGGCTGACCCCCTTCATTTTCACCCAGCGCATTGCACAGATCGATAAGAGTACTATCAGTCTTGGCATACAGATCTTTATGCGCCAGGTTATCGACAACGACCAGAAGCGGTGCATGGACTACATTCGCTCTGATGTCATTGGCGATAAAAAGCACCTGGCTACTCTGGCCGAGGGGCAAGGCATCGTGTGTCTCCCCGGAGGCGTGCAGCTCATGATCCAGTTTGACGAACGCCAATCTACGCATCTCTCACATGCACCGACTGTTGATCGGGTGCTCACCCACTCCACGCAGGTTGCACCTGCACGATCATCGTACGCTCAGCCAGCCCAATCGTATCAGCCGCCCGCCTATGCAGCGACTCGATCCGCCTGGCAGCCAGGACCGGAAGCTTCGCCGAACCCGCCCGGAGCTGCACCAGGGCTGGCCAGAGCATTCGCCCCGAAGCCTCATGCACAGCAGGCGCAACCGGGCGTTGCGACGCAAGCACAAATAGGTGATGGAAACAGGCGAGAAGCGGATAAAACGCAACATTTTACGAAAGAGTTAGGGCCAGAGTTGCAAGCCGCCTATGATGCCTATCGACCCGGTATGCACCACCATACGCTGGCCAGGTATCTGGGGACCACGCCGTCCGTCGCCGGGCAACTGCTGAAGCAGTTACAGAAGCGAGGGCTTATCGATGCCGCTGGCAATAAAAAGGGGGAAAAGGTTGTGCCCATCCTTCCCGAGGCTCGCCGTCGTGCAGCAGACATTGACCTGGATGAGGCAGTCCAAGCATGGAACGAAGGACATAATTCGGAAGATAAGCTGATGCGTCGGTTCCCTGGATTAACAAAATACCAGGCTGGTCTGTTACGCGACAGAATTTTGCAAGCATCTTCAGATCTTCAAATGAATGAATGAATGAATGAGCAGTGCGAAAAATGCGATGCTCAAGCTCGAAAATGGAGAGAAGCCCCGTTTTTCATTCATTCATCCAATCGTTCATTCATTCATTCATTTGTGAGAGGTCGTTGCTCCAACAGCCGCAAAAAACAAACAAGGAAGCGCAGTCGATCAATGAGAGGAGTTATAGATGAACGTACACCAGTACCTTACCCCCGAAAACCTCACCCTGGCGGCTGGGATCGTCGGTGGCGTAGTAGCCCTGGCCTTGATCGGACTTGCCATCTGGAATCGCCGGTCGATCTCGAAGGGCATCACCAGCCTGTGGCAGAACACCTTCAGCCAGGGCGGGTTATTCTACTTTGGCATGGCGCTGTTCATGCTTGCCTCCGTGGTCGAAGCTGGCCCGGTCCTCAACAAGATCGCCATGCACGGCGCGCTCTGGGGATACGGCGGACACATGCTCGTCTTCGCCTTTGACATGATCGCCTCCGTCAGTCTGCGTGCCCGGCTGAATGCCCGCCGGGTGTTTGACGCCCGCGGAATGAAGCTTCAAATGTGGGGCATCTGGTTGCCGGCCCTGGTTTCAATTTCAGCGAATCTCGCGGGGGCCATTCAAAGCTTCAATGCGAACGACTTCAACCATCTCTTCATTTTTGCCTGGCTCTTGCCCCTGATCGGTGCGGTGTTTCCTTCAATGATCGTCGTCCTTTCACTGGCCGCCGATCACCTGATTGACACCACCGCCATCAATACCAAAATCGACGTTGAAGAGTTCAAGAAGCAGGAAAAAAAGCGCATCGACATTCTGAAGGTGCGGCTTTGGACTGAGCAGGAGCTGCTGGAGGAAGAAAAGAAGATCGCCACTATCCGCAGCGAGCGCGACCAGGCACAGGAGA